>Ga0070730_10003565_pt1 | contig 13918 bp, 7 predicted proteins | sample Coa_R1_3_FD_66447 | JGI IMG/M metagenome (GOLD analysis project Ga0070730, IMG submission 66447) | Surface soil microbial communities from Centralia Pennsylvania, which are recovering from an underground coalmine fire - Coalmine... | ecosystem: Environmental > Terrestrial > Soil > Unclassified ...
GGACGGGCCGCCGGCGGCGCAGGAGCTCCTCCAACTGCCGGTCGAAGAGCCCCCCGCCGCGGCGCTCGCGGATCTTACCGTGCTGGTGCCGCGGCTCGACCCGGAACAGGTCCGCGCCGGCGCGGAGCGGCTGGCCGCCTGGCCGGCCTACCAGGCGGCCGCGCGGGACGTCTGGCGCGCGCTAGAGAGCCATCTCCAGGCCCTCGACCCGGCGCTCGACCGCTGGGATGCGATCGCCGCGGCGGCCGTTGAGCGGGGCGCGGCCGCCGCGGCCGGGCTGGCGACGGTCCGCGCGCGGGCCGCGGCGCTGGCCGGCGAGGTGCTGGCCGGGCTGGAGAAAGAAATCGCCCCGGAGATCGACCGCGGCTGGGAGCTGCATGTCGCGGCCACCAAGCTGATGGGCGGCTACTATGAGCACCGCCGCGGCGAGCAGAGCACCGCCGCCGGGCGCGAGCAGGAGCGGATCGGCGCCCGCGCCGCGGCCGCGGCGCGCGAGCTCCGGCGCCAGCAGGCCACGCTGGCCGAGATCGAGGCGGAGCTGGCGCCCCTCGCCGGGCGCTGGCAGGAGCTGGCGACGGCCCACGAACGCCTGGGCACCGACCTACGCCGCGCCTGGAAGCACGCACGCAGCCAGGCCACCCACAGCGACCCCGGCGGCGAGCTCTTTGTCTCCCCACGGGCGGGCACGGCCGAGCAGGCGGCCACACTCGTGCCCCAGCTGGCTCAGGAGGTGGTCCGGCTGACGGGCCAGGCCGAGGACCTGGTCAAGCTCTGCGCCAAGGATGAAAAGGAGCTGCCGGCCGAGCTGCCCTGGCCCGCCTGGCCGGCGCGCATCAGCCTGCCGATCCAGGTCGACGACGACCTGGCGGCCTTGAACACACTCCTGCGGCGGGTGCGCAACGAGCCGGTCCGCGCCCGCGCCCGGCTCGACACGCTCAACAGTCTGCGGGCCAAAGCCACTCACACGCTGGAGCGCGCCCTCGGCGCCCAGGAGGCGCTGGCGACGGTCCTGGCCGCGGCGGCGGCCGGCAACCTGGCCGCCGCCAGCGGGCGCACTGTCAGCCTGAAAAGCCAGGCGGACGGCGTCGTGGCCCAGCTCTACGCGCTGGTGCCCGACCTGGCCCGGGTGCAGCGGCGCCTGGAAGGGGCCACCGTGGCCTATGACGACGTCGCCGACTCGATCGCGCGCGCGCTCAAAGGAGGCCGCACGGCCCCCACCTGGGAGCAGGGGCGGCGGGTGCAGGCGGACTATACCCGTCTGCAGGCCGAGCACGAGGCGACCGGCGACGCGCTGGCCGCCGCCCGGGCCGCGCTGATCGCCGCCCAGACCGACCAGGAAACCTTGCAGGCGGCGGCGGCCCGGGCGCAAGAAGAATCGATCCAGGCCGAGCAGCAGTGCCTGGCCCGCAGCGAAGAATACGCGACGCGCGAAGAGGGGACGCTGCGCCGGCACATCCACCAGATTCAGGCGCAACACGAGGCGGTGCTGGCCACCCTGGCCGCCCGCCAGGACGGGCTGGCCGCCCTGGCCGCGTTTGAAGACCGCAGCGCCGACCACAAAATCCGCGCGGCCGCCCACCTCAGCGATCGCATCCGCATCCTGGCCGCCCTGGCGGCAGGCCGCATCGACGAGACCGCCGCGGCCCGCGCCACCGCCCTCTGGCCGCCCGGCTCCTGGCCGGCGACCGATATGCTCTACCTGCTGCCGGTCTGGCTCTTGCGCTACCGGCCCCTCGGCCGGCGGACGGCGCCCCGCCTGCTGGCGGTCACGCCGGGCACATTGCGGCCGGCGGCCGGCGGGCGGTTCCGGCTGGCCGCCGGCTTTGCCATCGAGCCGCAGCCCGGCCTGGCCGGCCGCTTCGCCGACGCGGTGCTCAGCGCGGCCAACCGCGCGCCCGGGCTCACCACGCCGCTGGCCGGGGCGAACCTGCTGGCGGCCGCGGCCGATCGCGCCGCCCCCTGGCGCGCGCTCGCCGCGCGCGGACTCGTCCCGCCCTGGATCACCCGGCTCTTCTAGAAAGGATCACCTGCGATGACAACACAGGTCAAAGCCGTCCTGGTCGCCACGCTGCTGCTCGTCGCGGCTGTGCTGGTCACGGCGGGCGCGCTGGCCGCGGTCAGCCGGCAGGCCGTGCTCGATCAGCTGACCGGGGAAAGCCAGACGTTTGCCCGGCAGTTCGCGCTGGCCATCGCCGACCAGGTGCCGGATCACCCGCTGGTGGTCGCCGGTCTGGCCCGGCGCGTGCTGGCCGGGAATCTTCCCGCTGTCTGGATCACCGATCGGAGTCTGACCCTCCTGGCCCACGCCACCTTCCCCGGCGCCCCGGTGCCCACCGACCTCAGCGCCGCAGACACCGCGCAGCTGGCGCAGGCGATCCATCAGCAGAGCTCGGCGGTCGCGCCGGAGGGCGACTTTCTGCATGTGGCGGTGCCGATCGTCGACGACAAAGGCCAAACCGTGGGCGCCGCCCTGATCCTGGTCTCGACCCAGCCGGCGCAGAACCTGATCAACCAGGAGCTGCTGCTGGCCGCGGCGATCACTGGCGGCGTCCTGGTGGTCGGCCTGCTGACCGTCGGCGTGCTGGCCCGCCAGATCCTGCAGCCGATCGGCCAGATCCAGGCCGCGGTGGCGGCGATCGAGGCGCAAACCTTCCAGCCCGCGATCCTGGCCGCGGTCGCCGCCCGCACGGATGAGATCGGCCAGCTGGCGCGGCTCCTGCAAACCATGGCCCAGGAAGTCGCGGCGCGCGAGCAGCGCCTGCAACAACAGGTCGCGGAGCTGCACATCGAGATCAACGAGGCGCGCAAGGCGCGGGAAGTCACCGACATTACCGACTCGAGTTACTTCCAGGACCTGCAAAAGAAGGCGCGCGCGATCCGGGCGAAGAGCGCGGCCACCGGCGCGGCGCCGGCCGAGGGCTCGGCGGCGGGCTAGCGTTTCTCACGGATTGGCCCGGGCCCGCCACCCGCGGAGGAGTGTATGACCCGCATTTACACGACGATCGCGATTCGCCGGCCGCCGGCCGCGGTGTTTGAGTATGTGACCACGCCGGGCAACTGGCCGCAGTGGCACGTCTCATCCCTCGGCGTGCAGGGCGCGACCGACCATTCGCTGGCGCCGGGCGAGCAGGTGACGGAAGCATTCCGCGTGGCCGGCCGGCGCGGGCGCGTGGTCTGGACCGTGCGCGAGCGCGACGCGTCCCGCCGCTGGGTCATCGCCAGGCGGATTATCGGCGGCGGGGGCGGGGTCATTACGTACACGCTGCGGCCCACGGCCACCGGCACCAGGTTTGAGCGCGAGTTTGTTTACGAGGTCCCCACCCTGCTAATGGCTCTGCTCGACCGGCTAGTCGTGCGCCGCCGCGTGACCCGCGAATCCACAGCCTCCGTCCGCCGGCTGAAGCAAGTGCTGGAGCGGGACGCGTCGTGAGTTTTGAGTTTTGATCGCGCAGCGGTGCCGCAGGCACATTTTTGAGTTTTGAGTTGGTGGACGATTGGTCACTGGTCACTGCCTACTAGCTAACACTACATTTGCACTTTTTGGTATCGCTGGGCGGACGCTGCGTAGCGGCACGGCGTGCCGTGCCCGTTGGGGAGCACAACCTCACCCCACCAGGCACGGCGTGCCGTGCCGCTACCCCATCGGCAAATGTAGTGATAACATTCATAGCAAGGATTGCTCCTTAATGAGTCAACGATGTGTTTTATTAGCAGAAAAGATAAGATCTGTCATTCTGAGCGCAGCGAAGAATCCGCTGGGGTGTGCCCCCAGCGGCCCCAGCGGAGCGATCTGGGGGGCTGGCCCGGGCGGCGGAGGGCGCGGGGCCAATTGGCCGCTTCTTAGCTTTTTGACGCAAAGCTACAACGCGCAGTATAACTAGCGTATCACGTAGAACCAGAAAGCGGTAGTACCTGCGGGGAAGCGGCTGGATGATTCGTTTTTCCTATCAGCTTGAGGAACACGGGTGGGCTTCAGCGTCGATTACTGACGACGTCAGCCATTTAGATCTGCGCCCCACGCTGATTTTCACCGACCCGTTAGCGGAATTAGCGCGCGCCTGCGTTGCGCTGCTCGATACCCTCAACAGCCCCTATCTGACACCATTGGCATGCGCGTGGCCGGACGAACCTGGAGAGTGGCGTTGGCTATTAGAAAAACAAGGAACCGACCTACGCATCCGTATTCTGCGCTTCGACGACTGGCCCCCAAGCCAACCGCATGAAGCGGGTGAGCTCGCATTCATTACCATATGTTCCTTACTCAAATTCGCTATTCAAGTGCAGACTCAGCTACGTGATATACGCAGCGCACTTGGTGCGGACGAGTATCGACGGCGTACCTACCACCCTTTTCCCGAAGCCCAACTCGAGAAACTCACTAATAGCATCCGTGCCGAACAAGCGACGAAGAAAAAGAGTCGCGAATCGATCCACTAACAGATGTGCCCTAAGCAGGAGGTACTTGGTCAGAGAGTCAGGGCTGCTAATCGCTAGGGCAAGTGCCAGCCACCGCTTGGGTAATCGCTGAGCGAGGAGTGAGCACCCCCAGGTGCGAACGCGGGTGGAGCACCGTTCGCACGTAGGCGTGCTCACTCCTCATCACCCCAGGAGTTGCTTGCGGCCGCATTAGTTATGCTGCTCGCGTTATAGTTTTCCGCTAAAAAGCTAAGTAGAGGCCAACGGCCCGCAGGCCCCGCCCCGATCCGCCGGGCAACGGATTCTTCGCTGCGCTCAGAATGACAAATTCTTTGCCTTCTTTGCTAATATTTATGTCTGATCCTGATCGCGGCGCGCGGCGCAAGGGGCAAAACTGGTGGCTTATGGTGACTGTTATTGCTGCCTACTCGTCGCGCCCCGCCGTCTCCCAATCCAAAATCCAAAATCCAAAATCCAACGGTCCAAAATCGAGTAGCTGGAATCAGCTCCGCGCGCGCGCATCGCCGGCCGTGGCGATCTGCTCGGCGAGGGTGCGCAAGTCGGGGCGCAGCGGCTCGGACGCGGCCGCGTCGAGCTTGTCCAGGATGGCGACCGCGCGGCGCAGCGGCTCGTCGGGGTCGGGCTCGCTGAGGATGCGCTGCCGCAGCGCCGGGTCGCTGACCACGCGCCGCTTGACCTCGGCGGCCACGCCGTCGACCATGTCCTGGATGCTGTCCTGGCGGGGCATATTGTCCTGCATGCGGGAGAGCTCCAGCCAGTAGAGCCGCTTGAGGGGCTCGGCGACGGCTTTCATCCGCTCGCTCAACATGCCGAAGGCCTGGTTGACCAGCGCCCGCGCCTTGGCCGTGCTCACCGCGATGTCACGGGTGCGGCGCAGCTCGACCTGGATGGTCTCGATGACCATCAGCGAGAGGCTGTAGGTCTGGGTAAAGGCGGGCGGCGGGCCGGCGGGCGCGGCGGCCGCGGCGGGCTGCTGGTCGAGCGCGCCCTCCAGGGCGCCGAAGAAGCCTTTGCGCGGGGCGTGCCCTTTGCTGGGCGGTGGCGGCTGCTGGGCGGCGGCCAGCGCCTGGAGCAGTGTGCTGCGCTCGTCCTCGACGCTGTTGACCGGGTCGACCAGCTCGCGCAGCAGCACGGTGCGCACCATGTCCTGGTAGCGGGCGCGGAGCTCGGTCAACAGGCGGCGCAGGGTCTCGTCGGCACGCTTCCAGAGGTCAGGCTGATCGTAGGCCAGGTGCTTGAGCTGGGCGGCAAAGGTCACGGCTTTCAAGCGCGCCTCAAAGCCGTCGCTGAGGATGCTGGCCAGCTCCGGCGCGGAGGCGGCGAACTGCGCGTCGAGCTCGTTGCGCAGGTCGAGCACCAGCTGGGCGGAGCGATCGGCCTGCAGGATGCTGGCCTGGTTGACCAGGTCGGGCGTCGCGCTGATCAGGTCCTCCAGGTTGCGCATCGGCCGGGGCGCGCTGCTGGAGCCGTCCATCGCGGCCTGGCGCAAATTGTCTTCGCTGCGGTTGAGCGACTCGGCCAGCTTGGCCTTGATCGCCTGGACCCGAGCGTCGAGCTGTTGCGTGAGCCGGTCGCCGCGCGCCGGGTCGGGCCGGTTGGGGAACTCCCGTTGCGTGGCCAGGATGGCCTCGGTGAAGCCCAGGCGCAGGGACTGGGCCGCGCGATCGACGCGCTCCCAGGCCACCTGGATATCGGTGCCCATCTGGCGGAAGCGGTCGTACTGGTCCGGCCGCACGCCGCGCGAGTCGATGTAGCGCGTCAGCAGGTTGCGCATGCGCGTGCGCGCGTCCTGCATCCCCTGGTGGGCCTGTTCCAGCGACGAGGCGAAGCGGCGGGTGCGCACGAAGGTGCTCATCGCGCCCTTCAGCTCCGGCACCCCGGAGACCTGCAGCAGCCAGTCCAGGTCATAGTCGCGCTGGGGGTGGGGAGTATACGGCAGCTGCGCGCCGATTTTCTCATAGGTGCTGTAGATCAACTCGCCGCGCTCCTTCAGATCGGGGAAGAGCACGGGGGCGCTGACCACCAGCGGGTCGCCGCGCAGGCGGCGGGCCTGCTGCTGGGCGAAGAGCGCGGCATAGCCGCTGACCAAGTAAAACGGGGCGCGGTCGGCGCCCGGGTGGGCTGTCCAGTAGTTGGGCAGCACAGGGTCGACCATGTTGCGCACCAGGTCTTCCAGCCCGGCCCGGTTGTTGCCGAAATACTCCTGGATCGTGTTCGGCTGGAGGTCGATCTCGTCGGCGCGGTTCATGGCGATGAACACTTTGCTGCCGAACTTCTCGCGATACTCGGGCGACCAACCTTTGCGCCGGGCGAGCTCGGCCAGGGCGGCGAGCGTATTCTTCTCGCTGGGCCGCCGGGCCTGCAGCACCACGACCACGGCGTCGGCCTCGTTGAGCGCGCGCATGGTCGTCTGCTCGTGGTAGCTCACGTCGGCCTCCAGGCCGGGCAGGTCGATCAGCTCGATGCCGGAGTTACCGAGCAGCGGGTCGGGCGTCATGCTGTCGTCGACGAAATAGATCACCTCGCGGGTGACCCGCAACAGGTCGCGGTCGGCGCCCTGGGCCTCTTTCTCGTTGATCTGGTGGCGGGCCTGCTCGTAGGTCAGCCAGCGCGCGCGGGGCAGGTTGCCGCGCAACCGCAGGAACGACTCGATCATGCCTTCGAGCGTTGCGGCGTTCGCGGCGGCCTCGGGGTTATCGCGCAGCTTGTTGCGCAGGTTGCGCGCGGCGACCATCGCATTGTTGTCGAGCGTGGCCGGCGGCGGCAGCGTGACGCCGGGCACCGCGTTGAGGCGCCGGTAATACTCGTCCAGGACCTCAGCCAGGTAGCTGGCCTCGTCGAAATAGTCGACCCGCACCTGGGCCAGCTCGGGCGTGGTGCCCTGGGCGCGCAGCTCATCGGCGGGCGGCCGGTCGCGCAGGGCGCGCACGCGGGTGACAGCAGCCGTGACCGGCTCGCGGAAGGCCTCGGGCAGATACGAGGCGCCGAGCAGCGCGTTGACGAGGGTGCTCTTGCCCAGGCCGTTGCGGCCCAGGAAGCTGATGCTGTAGCGCTTGGCCGGGTTGAGCTGGTCGCCGGCGCGCAGCAAGAAGTCGGCGACATAGGCGCGTTCGGCCGGCCAGTCGGCGATCTGCAGCGTATTGAGCTGGTCGGCCAGGGTGTTCAGGGCCGGCAGCTGCTGGTAGCGCAGCAGGAGCCACTGCTCCAGGCCATCCGGCGGCACCGTGCCCACGGTGGCGAGCAGCATCCGCCCGGCAGCACGGATCTCGGCGTCCGGCCCACTGGCCGCCAGCGGCCCGGATGGCGCCATGCGGCGGGTCTCGGGCCCGGCCGGAGCGGCCCCGGCCTGGGCCGGGTTGAGCGTCCGGCAGCGACTGCAAAAGCGCGAGCCGGGCCGGTTCGCGTGGCCGCACTGCGGGCAGATCCATTGCGCCGCCTGTGTCGTCATGAAAGCCTCCTGGCCCCTGGTGGAGAATCGGCCGCGTCGGCGCGGCCGTACTCTTCTACGTGCCGGGGCGCAGCGGGGTTACACAGCAATGTGCCGTCTCTAGCTATTGTAGGCGGCCCGGCAGACACTGTCAAGGCGGGACCGACAGGAGCATTCCTAACCCCAACCCCTTCCCGCGTTCGGGAAGGGGCGCCGCCGGCCGGGTCTGGTGTGGCCAGTTCCCCCCTTCCCGCGCACGGGAAGGGGGGCAGGGGGGTTAGGAGAGTCGGGGGGCGCCCGTGCCAAAAGCGGCCGCCCATCCCCCCTACAGGACATAGTGCATCTCCAGATCCGGCTCCAGCGCGCGGAAGCCGAGGGCGGGGAGCAGGGTGGCGAGCGGGCTGGCGGCGTCAACGTAGGCCACCACCAGGCGCGCGCCCGGCCGCGGGACCGCCGTGGCGAGCAAGGCCCGGGCGATCGCAAGGTCGCCACTGGGCACGGCCAGCAGGCGCAGCTCGACGTCCAGCGGGTCGCCGGTGTACTGGAGGAGCCCGACCGGCTGGCCGGCCCGCGTGGCCAGCAGGGTCGGGGCCGGGTCGCCGGCCAGGAGCGCGGGCAGCTCGTGATCCCAGGCCGGCTCGGCCCCCGCCCCCGCGAGAAGGCCCGACTCGGCGACCAGGCGCGCAAAATCGGCGGGGGCCACGCGCACATCCGGCGGCACCGAGAAGCCGGCCAGGCCGAGCGCGGCCGCGCCGGCCGCATAATTCTGTAACGCGCGCCGGACCTGGAAGCCAGCGCTTTCGTAGAGCCGCCGGGCCGGGGCATTGGCCGCGGCCACTTCGAGGCGTACATCCTGGAGCCCGGCGGCCCGCGCCTGGGCCAGCAGCGCCGCCAGCAGCGCCCGCCCGACCCCCTGGCGGCGCCAGGCGGGCACCACGCCGAACTCCCCGCACCAGCCCCGTGGGCCGCGGATGCCCAGCAGGCCCACGCCGATCGCCGCCCCGGCCCGATCCTGGGCCAGCACGGAGCGCGCCAGGTCGATCTGCTGCACCCGGCAGAACCCGGCATAGCCGACCGGGTCCTCCGGGCTGAAGGGGCCGGGGTAGCCCACATAGGCCTGGTTCACCAGGGCGACCAGGGCCGCCAACGAGAGCGGGGCCAGGCTGCCCACCTGGTACGCGGGGGACGGCGCGGCCATGCCTAGTCGACCCGGCCCCGCGCCCGCGCCCGGCGATAGGCCGGCAGGGTGCGGATCGGCGGCCGCTCCTCGTCGCGGACTTCGCGCACGTCGAGCGAGAGCTGGCCCGGGGCGAAGCGGATCAGCTTCATGCTGCGGTTCACATCGCGGATCAGATGGACCCGGGCGTGCTCCTCCAGCCGGGTCAGGATCACCTGGACGAGGGCGAAGGCCATCAGGCTGAGGTTGGCCAGGCTCTGGTTGCGATGCACCCGCTCGCCGAGATTGACCTGGCCGATGGTCGACAGCCCGTACTCTTCCAGCAGATCGATCAGCAGACCGGTCTCCACCCCGTAACCGCTGAAGAAGGGCAACCGCTCCAGCACCTCGCGCCGCCCGGCATACTCGCCGGCCAGCGGCTGCACCAGGCCGGAGAGGAGCGGAAAGAAGAGGTTGAACAGCGGGCGCACGGTCAGCTCGGTCACCCGGCCGCCGCCCTCGTGTTGCAGCGTATCCCCCACCAGGATCGGCCGGTGGTAGTAGCCTTTCACGTAGGCGAGGCGCGGCTCGGCCAGCAGCGGGCCCAGCAGGCCGTAGACGAAGCGAGGATGCATATTGGCGACATCCGTATCCACCCAGGCGACCAGGTCGCCTTTCAGCACGTGCAGGCTTTTCCAGAGGGCCTCGCCCTTGCCGCGGAGGGCCGGCCCGGCCTCCGGCAGCACGTCCTGATGCACATAGACCGGCACGCCCAGCGCCCGCGCGATCTCGACCGTCCGGTCGGTCGACTGGCTGTCGATGACCACGATCTCGTCGAGCAACGGCACCGTGTCGAGCAGCGCGGTTTTCAGCACGGTGATCACCTCGCCGATCGTCGCCTCTTCGTTCAGGGTCGGCAGGCCCAGGCTGATCGTCACCCCGCGCTGGCGCTTGAGCTCCAGCAGGCCCTGCAGATCGGCGTACTCTTCGGAGTGGAAGGTATTCTCGGCGAACCATTTATCGACGACCAGGGAGAGCGCCTCGGGCGCCAGATCGCGGCCCGGGCCGCGGCTCTGCAGGAGGGCGCGGATGGCCGGCTCGGCCGAGACCGCCGTTTTGACGATCACGACCAGGGCCTCGGCGTGCTTCAGGATCGTGGTCGCGACGCGCCCCAGGCTAAACTCGGCGCCCGGCTGCCCCACGGGCGCGCCGAGCAGCAGCACGTCGTAGCCCCCGGCCTGCTGGAGGATCGTCTCGCCCACCGAGCGGCCGACGGCCCAGATCTGGCGGGTCGTGGGGCCGAGCCCGGCCTGGGCGAGCAAGGCCGCAAACGGGCGCTCCTCGCGCGTCCGCTGGCGCTCGGGCAGGTCCTGTTGCAGCACATGGAGCAGGGCGAGGGTCGCGCCCCGGCCGGTGACCAGCGCGCCGGCGAGGCGCAACGCCAGGCTGGCGTGCGGACCGCCGCGCGCGGGCAGCAGCACCTGGGCGGCCTGGAAGGACGTGGCGGCGGCCCCGGCCGCGCGCAAGCGCAGCGCCGGGCGCACCACGGCCGTGTCGCACGGCAGGTCGTGCTGCAACAGGCCGGCGCCATCCGTCGCGGCGCCGGCCACCTGCGTCACCGCCAGGATCAGGCTGCCCTCTTGCTGGCGGATGGCGGCGGCGATGTCGGGCCAGTGGTGCCCGGCCGGCGCGACGCTCACGACGGGCTGGATATCGGGCAGGGGATCGGGACTGCCCGGGCTGTAGCGGCCCGCGGCGGCCAGCTGTTCCCGGTAGGCGTCCGCCCAGGCGCGGTTCCAGGCGGCGATACGCTTGCGCCGCTCCTGGGCCGCCAGTGCCCCCGTGCTGAGCGATTCGTCGGCGGCCGCCTCGACGATCGACAGCACCCGCACCGCGCCGCCCAGCGGCCCGGCGACGGCACAAGCGAGATCCAGGAGCAGCCCAAATTCGGCCGGCGGGCTGCCGTCTCCCCCCCCCTCGCCCAGCGGGATGCTGTCGACGAGCACAATCACACTGGCCATGCCCACGTCCTCGCTATGCTAGTCCCCGACCAGGGGTTGTAACCCCGTGCGGTAAATCGATTCCCAGTTGTAGTCGCGCAAGACGCGCCGGCGCAGGGCCGGGGCCCCCGGCCCCTCCAGCACCCCTTGGATGGCCGCGGCGATCGCGGCCGGGGGCGTCTCCGGGGCCAAATAGTGGACATCCGGGCCGCCGGTCTCGCGCAACACGGGCAGATCGGTACAGAAAATCGGCAGGCGGGCCAGGCCGGCCTCCAGCATCGGCAGGCCGAACCCTTCCTGCAGGGTCGGGAACAGCAGGGCATCCGCCCAGCGGTAGAGCTCGGCCATCAGGGCGTCGTCGACCCCGTCCGGCAACCAGGGCTCCTGGGCGAGAAAGACGACCTCGGCGTCCAGCCCGCGCCGGTGCCTTTCGGCGGCCAGGAACTCGGCATAGTCCTGGCGGGGATTATGCGGCCCGGGCGGCCCCGTAATCAGCAGCAGGGGCCGGCGGCCCGCGTCCCTCAGCGCGGCGACGGTGGCGATGGCCAGCTCCAGGTTCTTGCGCCGGGTCATGCGCACCGGCGCCAGCAAGACGGGGTCGCGCTCCCGCCAGGCCAGCCGCTCCAGCACCTGGGCCATCGCGGGGCTCGCACCCAGGAAGCGGACCGGGTCGATGCCGTTCGGCACGCGGCGAACCTGCGCCCGACTCCAGCCGAACAGCCCCGCCAGCTCACCCTGGCGCTCTTCCGAGATCGCCACGTACTGGACGCCGGGCAGCGGGGTGCGGAGCAGGTCCCAGGGGGGCCCGGGATGCAGGGCCGCCTGGTAGAGGGGGTTCGTCCAGGCCAGGTCGTGGCACCAGGCCACACAGCGGGCCGTCCCGGCCGCCGCCAGGTCGGCGAGCGCCGCGGTCAGCGCCAGGTTTTTGTGCAGGGTAAAGGCGTTATGGACGATCACGACCCCCGCGGGCTCGGCCGCCAGCCGGGCGCCGAGGGCCGCCCGGATCCGCGCGCGGAGCGGCGCGAACGCGGCAGGCACCTGCCCAGCATCCAGGGCGGCCTGCACAGCAAGGACGTCGGGGTGGCGCGAGTCGATCTCCGGCACCAGGATGGCCGGCGCCCCGCGCCCGGCGACCAGGCGGGGGAGATGGCCATGGGCGGCCAGCACCCGGGCGTGCTCGCTCATGATCCCTTCGACCCCGCCGATGATCGGGGCGCAGGCGTAATGCAGAATCCAGACGGCACGCCGGTTATCGACCGCGGGCATTGGGGGTAGCTTCCTTTCCAGGTCTGGCCGCGCATTATAAAGCGGGCGGCTTGCCCCCGGCACCATTGCCCGCCCGCGCCGCGCCTTTCTGCAAGAGCAGTGCCACGCGCCTGGACGAGGGTTGAGTTTTGAGTTTTGAGTTTTGATCGCGTAGCGGTGCCGTAGGCACATTTTTGAGTTTTGAGTTCCGCGCGCTGCGGTGCCGCAGGCGCATTTTGGAGTTGGCGGGCGCTTGGTTCCCGGGCGCCGGGCCTGCGGCACCCAATCCATGACGAGGGGTTGGGGGTTGGGGGTTAGGAAACGATTCTCGCATTGCCGCTCTCGCCGTCCCCAATCCAAAATCCCCAATCCAAAATCGAGTGATCGCCGAGCCCTCGTCTGGCTTGGCAAAGATCCGGCCCTTATGGTATTCTGCGCGTAACGCCCACTCTACGCTGCTCCAACTGCAAATGCCCGCGGCCCATGATGTCGCGTGCGTTAGCTTCAAGATCGCCAGCCCGGGCCAGGTGAGCGTGAGCGTGGCCGTGCCGGCCGACGGCTGTGCAAACCCATCCGACCAAGGTAGAGCTGCGGGTCGCGCCCCAGCCCTGACGCGGGACGCGGCGGCCCGCCCGCGGGCGGGCCGCCGGGAGGAAACGTTATGGATTGGACCAATTTCTACCTGGGCGCCGCAGGCGCCGCCGCCACCCTGGTGGGCTTGCTGTTCATCGCCGTCCAGTTCAACATCGATGCCTTCGTGCTGGAACCGGGCAACCGCTGGCGGGCGGTGGCGCGCTCGACGTTCGCGATCTATACGCTGCTGTTCGTCCTGCCACTGTTCTTGCTCATCCCCGGCCTCGACCACGGGACACGGGGCCTGGCGCTGCTGCTGCTCGCCAGCTTCGGCAGCGTGCGCGCGGTGATCACCTGGCTGCCGGTGTGGCGCGGCCTCGGGCACCACCGGGGCGAGCGCTTCGGGCAGACCGCCTGGCTCCTGGTCGGCCCCCTGTTGGCCTATGCCGCGCTGATCTCCAACGCGCTGACGATCTACTTCACGGAGCAGGCCGACGGTGCGCAGATCGCGGTGGGCCTCACGCTCGTGGGCCTGTTCGTGATCGCCCTGCGCAACTCCTGGAACTTGCTCTTCGAGTTGACCTATGAGCGGAAGCGGAACAGCCCGCCGCCGCCCCCGTAAGCCGGGCCCCGCCCCCAGCAAAGGGAGACCCCGGAGGCAAGCCTCCGGGGTCTTTGTGATCGCGCGGTGCCGTCACCGGCATCCCACCTACTGGATTACGGGGTCTGGGTCGGCACGCCGCAGGGCGCCCCGCCGGTGACCGAGAGATAGACGATCTTGGCGATCTGGCCGCGAGTGGCCTCGTTGTACTGGCGGAAGTACGGCCGGTTCGTGCCGTCGCAGGGCTCGCCCGGCCCGCCGCAAGTGTAGCCGGAGATCACCCCATGGCAGTAGGCCGCCTCCACGAACTGGTAGAAGGCCGTGCCGGGCAGCACGTCCTCGAAGCTGCCGGTGGGCGGGTTGCGCAGGGTCCAGCCGGCGGCGACGACGTCGATCTTGCTCAGCTGGCCGCGGGTGACATTGGTGTAGGGCCGGAAGTAGGGCCGGTGGGCGCTGTCGCACGGCTCGTTCGGCCCGCC
>Ga0070730_10003566_pt1 | contig 13917 bp, 10 predicted proteins | sample Coa_R1_3_FD_66447 | JGI IMG/M metagenome (GOLD analysis project Ga0070730, IMG submission 66447) | Surface soil microbial communities from Centralia Pennsylvania, which are recovering from an underground coalmine fire - Coalmine... | ecosystem: Environmental > Terrestrial > Soil > Unclassified ...
ATTGGCGCGCACCCACAGCCTGTCAGCGGAGCGGGCCGAGGAATTGAAGCAGGCCGAGATCGAAGCCGAACTGGCCAATGTCATCCCCATCGCCGAAAATTTGGGCCAGGTCCGCGCCGGCGATCTGCTGGTTTCGGACATGTATCTCGGCGCGGACAATGTCCGCCGCCTGCTCGACCGCGCCGGCCTGACCGCCGAGGCCCCGCTGGTCGTCACTTCGAGCGGCAAGGCGCGCGGCACCGTCTGGCCGCCTTTGCTGCAGCGTTTCCGCATCGGCCGCCATCTCGGCGACGACCCGCGCACCGACATCGCCTCGCCCCGCTCGTTCGGCATCGAGGCGGTACAGACCACCGTCGCCACGCCCAACGACGTGGAAACCTATCTCGCCCAGCAGGGCGTGCCCCAGTTGGCCGCCTGGCTGCGCGAAACCCGTCTGGCCAGCCATCACGCCGATGCGGAACTGCGCCGCGTGCAGCTCGTACAGATCGCGATCAATGTCCCGCTGCTGATGCTCTCGGCCTTCCACCTGCTGCGGCTGGGACAGCAGCTGGGCACCGACCGCCTGCTGTTCTCGGCGCGCGACTGCAATCTGTGGATCCATGCATATCGCCTGCTGGCCGAGCGCTTCGGCGGCGAGGTCCCGGCGCTCTATTTCCAGACCAACCGCCTCATGCGCACACAGCCAAGCCAGAGCTATCTCGCTTATTGCCGCGGCGTGATCGGCGACCGCAGCCTGATCGTCGATATCTGCGGCACCGGCTGGTCCTCCTCGATGCTGCTCGACGCGCTCGGGCTCGAAGGCGGCGCCCTGTTCTTTATCCATGATTTCTCGCGCGACCCGATCCGCGCCCAATACGATGCGATGGCCATGCCGAAGCTGTCCCGGCCGATCCATTCGATCCTCGGCACCGTGGCGCCCGGCCTGTTCAATGGCAGCCATCTGGAAATGTGCAATTTCGCCGATCATCCCCCGGCGCGCGACATGGCGCCGGTGGCCGGCACCTTCGTCCCGCTGTTCGAACCCGACGAGCGGCCGGCGGCGATGCGCGAGGCGGTGGCGGTGCAACGCAACGCCTTCTTCCAGGCCCTGTCGCTGGCGGGCTCCTATGATTTTTCGGAACTGGCGCGGCTCGACGAGGCGGCGTTGCCGGTGATCGTCGGCACTCTTTATGCGGCGCTGAGCCGCCAGGCGCCGCTGCCGGCCCATTGCCTCGACTTTCACAAGATCGAAGACCACCGGATCATGAGCGAACTGGCCAGGACGGGCGGCGCTTCATGAGCGAAGATTTCATCCCGCGGACCCGCATTCTCTATATCCGCCATCCGCGCTTGACCGAAATCCCCGAGGCGCTGCGCCTCAACCAGGACGAATGGTGGGAAACCACCGCGATGCTGGCCGACGCCACCTTGATGACCGAGGATTTCGACCTCGACGAGGTGTGCGACCGGGTGCGGCCGGATCTGATCGTCTATGAATCGCCCGGCCTCGACACCGCCGACGTCAAGATCGCCAATTGGTCGTCGCATCCGCATATCCCGCGCATCGCCTTTTTCATGCAGGACCCGCAGGACGGCGCCCGCATCCCCTTCCTGCGCCTGGTCGAGAAGCTGGACATCCGCTGGTGGTTCACCCATCTGGGTGAGGCCTTCATCCGCCAATCGCCGGAATTCGCCGGCCGCATGTTCTCGGTCGGCCTGCTGGTCGACGACGCGCTGTTCCATGACCGCGCCTTGGCCAAGGACATTCCGGTCAGCGTGGTGGGCGGGTTGATCTCGCCGAAATTCTATCATTGGCGCGCCACCACGGTGCCGCAGTTCTTCGACCATTTCTCGACCATGGTCTATACCCATCCCGGCTATCAGCATCCGGTCCCCGCCTATAAATTCGCGGTGATGGGCGAGGAGTATGCCAAGGCCCTGTCGCGCTCTTATTTCTCGGTGGCCGACAGCACCCGCCTCGATTATCTGGTCCGCAAGCATCTCGAGATCCCCGCCGCCGGCAGCGTGCTGGTCGCGCCCGACACCGCCGTGTTGCGTCCCTATGGCTTTCGCGACATGGAAAACTGCGTCCTGGGCGAGGGCAAGGAGCTGATCGGCAAAATGGCCGCGGTACTGGAAAATCCCGCCCTCTACGAGATCATCCGCAAGAACGGCCACGATCTGGTGCATCAGCGCTATACGCGCAAAAACTGGCGCTGGTTCCTCGATTTCCTGCTCTGCCTGCGCGGCCTCGGCCCCGGCGAGACGGTACAGCAGCAGGGCATACTCGGCCGCTTCGCCGCCGTGCCCGACACCGGCGATGTCCCCGCCATCTCGGGGCCGATCGCCGACAGCGACTACAGCCATTACATGAAGCGCGCCTGGCAGTTCATCGTCGAGGGCGACCTCAATCAGGCGCAGGCCATCCTCGCGGAGGTCGCCTCCTGGGTCGCCCATATGAGCGAACCCTATCTGCTGCTGGCTCTGTGCAAGATGCTGCAGGGCAGCTTGGCCGAAGCGCGCGAGTTCCTGCTGACGCCGCTGACCATCCGCCGCCAGCGCAACCGCACCGAGGAACTCGATCCCGAGGAAATCGCCTGGATGCTGATCCTCGGCTCGCTGTCCGGCGAACAGGCTCTCTACGACGCCGCCTTCCGCGCCGCCGCCGGGGTCGAACATGTCAGCCTGCGCCGCGTCGGCTGGCTATTGACCGCCGGCATCGATATCGGCGCCATTCCCGACAACGTCCAGAAGCGCCAGCCTGGCGACGTCACCTCGATCCACTGGATCTCCCAGACCGATGTCGCCCATTGGCTGGGATTGGTGACGCGGATCTTCCAGGCCAACGGCCGGGCCTAATCCCCCGCCCGCATGAAGATGGCGTTGACGTCGGTCACCGCCATCAGCTTGTAGCCCTTGGGCTTCAACAGCGCGGCGAAGTCCGCGGTCTTGTCCTCATGCTCGCATTGCACCAGGAAGGGGCGGAACCGCTCGAAATCCAGCGCGCTCAGCAGGGCGTGGTCGAGGCCTTCGACATCCACCGACAGGTAATCGATGCCGTTATCCGCATAGGCCGCCAGGAAATCGTTGATGTGCATGTTGCGCACCGTGATCTCCTCGGTCACCTCGGCCAATTCGCCGAAGCCCGGCTTGAAGCGGTCGATATGGGCGCGGTTGACCGAGGACAGCTCATGCGCCTTCGAGACGAACAGGGTCAGGGTCTCGTCATGGCCGGCCGAGACGGCGCAATTGACCACCGTATCGCCCATGCGGTTCTGCAGAAGCTGCAGGGCCAGTTTCGGATTGGCCTCGCAGATCACGCCGCGCGCCTCGTAAAGGCGGTAGAACAGATAGGTCGAGCTGGTCTGGATCGGGTGATTGCCGCCCAGCTCGACATAGCGCACCGAGCTCATCGGCCGGCCGCTTTCGAGGAAGGCGGCGCGCAGCAGCGCATCGACGATCAGATCCTCGTTGCATTGGGCGTAGGTCTCGTAGATCGCCGTGTCGATCGGCGCCGGAGTGAGTTGCGCCTCCTTGCATTCGTGATCGATGAAGGCGTTGCGCAGCAAGTGCCGTCGCGGCATGGGATCCTCCCTGTCAAATCTGGCTGAGTTGGCGGCGCAGACTGCGTTCGCTGTATCGGCCGCCGGTCAGGTCGATGCAGGAGAAGTCGCTGGGGCCGTCGGGCTTTTGTATCAGGAACTGGTAATGGTCGAGCAGATAGATCGGCGCCCGCCTGGCCTCCGCGAAATAGACCACGAAGGGGAAGATCAGGGTCGGCTCGAAATTGCGCTCATGCTGCCAGATGCTGGGGCACAGATCGTCGCCGCCGATCAGGCCGCCCGGCCGCACCTTGTCCCACATCGTGATCAGGTCGATGGAAATGCCCCGCAGGGTATGGTCGCCGTCGACATAGACGAAATCGAGCGAATCGTCGGGAATCTCCGGCACCACTTCGGTGGTGCGGCCGCGCAGAACCTTGCGTCGGCCGGCCGCGAACTCGGTGACCGCCATGGCCTCGGCATAGACATCGGCGAAGGTGACGCTGTCGACGTTCCAGGGCTTGTTCCAATCCGGCAGGCTGGCCCAGGGATCAACCATGTAATAGCTCTGCACCGACGGGCAGGCGCTCAGGATGCGGGCGGCGAACTCGCCTTTCCACACGCCGATTTCGGCCATGGCGCGCGGCTGCACCGTGCCGATCACTGTCTCCCACAGATGAAAGCGGTCGCGAGCGCTCAGCAGACTGGGCAGCATCAAGGCCATATCGGTCATCATCGATCCTCTTTCCTGGGGCCAGGCTCGAAACCGGAGGGATTTTGCGACTGCCAGCGCCACACATCCGCGCACATCAGATCGAGGCCGCGCCGGGCGGTCCAGCCCAGTTCCGTCCGCGCGCGGGCCGGGTCGGCATAGGATATCGCGGAATCGCCCGGCCGTCGCGGCACGACCTGGCAGGGAATCGGTTTGCCGCAGGCCCGTTCGAAGGCGGCGACCACCTCGCGCACGCTGTAGCCCTGCCCGGTGCCGAGATTGAAGGCGAATTCCTGGCCGCCGCGCACGAGGTAGTCGAGCGCCGCGACATGACCCTCGGCCAGATCCATCACGTGGATATAGTCGCGCACGCCGGTGCCGTCGGGGGTCGGATAATCCTCGCCGTAGATACGCAGCGCGGGGCGGCGCCCCACCGCCACCTGGCTGATATAGGGCACGAGGTTCTGCGGCTCTCCGCTCGGATCCTCGCCGATCGTGCCGCTGGGATGGGCGCCAACCGGATTGAAATAGCGCAAAGCCGTCGCCCGCCAGCGCGAGTCGGCGGCCCGCAGGTCGCGCAGCAGATGCTCGGCGACGATCTTGGTGTTGCCATAGGGATTGATCGGGCCAAGCGGCGTGTCCTCGTCGAGCGGCATCCGGTCGGCGAAGCCATAGACGGTGGCGCTGCTGCTGAAGACCAGGGTCTGGCACTGCGCGTCGCCCATCGCTTCGAGCAGCCCGATCAGGCCACCGACATTGTTGCGGTAATAGGAGAGCGGATCGGCCACCGACTGCCCGACCGATTTGGAGGCGGCGAGATGGATCACCGCCTCGATGCCATGACGCTCCAGTACCCCCCGCACGAAGGCGCGATCGCCGACATCGCCGCGCTCCAGCGCCACCGGCGCCCCGGTCAGGGCGGCGAGCCTGTCGACCACCGCCGGACTGCTGTTGGAGAAATCGTCGAGAATGACGCTCTCATGCCCGGAAGCGGCCAATGCGACATGGATGTGGCTGCCGATATAACCGGCGCCGCCGGTGAGGAGAACTTTCATGGATATCCATATATTGGGCGCTTTCGCGCATGGTCGCACCATCCTATGATTGGCCGCAAGCGTCGAGCGAAAGAGGATGGGTCGGATGGATGTGGAGGAACTGGCGGCACGCCGCCGGGAAAGTGCTGCGAAAGCCGCTGAAGCCGTCCGGCGCGATGCCGCCTCCCTGCCGCCCGGCGCCCTGTCCGCCCGGGTCGATCTGGCCCCGTCGACCCTGCCGCCCGGCCATGTCTTTCCCGCCTTGGAGCCGATGCCGGGGCGCCCCGGCGCCAAAGGCCGCATCTGCTTCATCTCGACCGAGTTGGTCGGTGCCCGCAACAATGGCGGCATCGGCACCGCCCAGACCAACCTCGCCAAGACCCTGGCGGCCGGCGGCCATCAGGTCACCATCCTCTATTTCAAGAAGCCGGACCGGCCGCTGACCGACCCGCTCAAGGCCTATTATGCCGGGCTCGGCATCGAGATCGTGCAGAACGAGGATTTCGACAAGGATTTCTACGGGCGCGGCCGGATCCGCTATCCCTATGGCACTTATGAATGGCTGCGGACGCAATCCTTCGACGTGGTCCATGCGCCCGAGTTGCACGCTTATCTCTATTACGCGCTGCTGGCCAAGCGTCTGGAACTGGCTTTCGCCAAGACCCTGTTCGTCATCGGCACCCATTGCTCGAGCGAATGGCTGGCCGAACTCAATCACACGCCCTTATCGGACAAGGACCATCTTATCGCCCCCTATATGGAGCGCGCCGGGGTAGCCATGGCCGATGTGGTATGGAGCCCGTCGCATTACCTGCTCGACTGGATGCGCGACGCCAATTGGCCGCTGGGGGACAATTGCTGGTTCCGCCGCCTGTCCTATCTGCCTTACGAGGGGCTGGAGCCCGCTGCCGCCGCCGGCGCGCCGATCACCGAGCTGGTGTTTTTCGGCCGCCTGCAGAAGCGCAAGGGGGTCGAACTGTTCTGCGACGCGATCGACCGGCTGCAGCCGCTGATCCGCCAATTGGACCGCCCCTTCAAGGTGACCTTCCTGGGCGACAATTATCTGAGCCAGACCGGCCTGGCGGCCGATTTCCACACGAGGCGCGCCGCCGCCTGGGGCCATGAGATCCAGCTGATCGAGGATTACGACGTTCCGCGCGCCTTGGCCTATCTGTCGCAGCCGGGCCGCCTCGCCGTGGTGCCGTCCTTGTCCGACAACTCGCCCAATACCATCCATGAATGCCTGCTCTATAACGTGCCCTTCGCGGCCTCGAATATCGGCGGCATTCCCGAGTTGGTGGCCGAATCCGACCGCGACCGCGTGCTGTTCGCGCCGCGCGGCGCCGATTGCGCCCGCGTGCTGGGCGAACTGCTGCAGGCGCCATCGCGTCCGGTAACGCCGGCCTTCGACGTGGCCGAGGTCAATCGCGGCTGGGTCGAATGGCATGACCAGGCCATCGCCGCCGCGCGGGTCGCCGAGCCGCCGGCGCCGAAACAGGACCTGCCCTCGATCACCGTCTGCATCAGCCATTTCAACCGCACCCGCCTGCTGCGCCAGGCCTTGGCCGGGCTGGAGCGCCAGACCTACCGCAATTTCGACGTGGTGGTGGCCGATGACGGTTCGACCGATCCGGCCGAGATCCAGGCCCTCGCCGAACTCGAACCCTGGCTGGCCGAGCGCGGCTGGACCTTGGTGCGCCAGGCCAATGCCTATCTCGGCGCCATCCGCAATCGCGGGGCGCTGGCGGCGAAAGGCGAGTATCTGTACTTCCTCGACGATGACGACGTGCTGGTCCCGACCGCGCTGGAGACCTTGGCGCGCTCCGCAGCGCATAGCGGCGCCGATCTTCTCGATCCGGTCTATATGACCTTCGTCTCGGAGGAGGAGCCCGATGCCGCCACCGAGATCCCCTCGCGCTTCATCGCCCTGGGTGGAGGATTGGCGCTATCGGGAATCTGGAATACCAATACCTTTGGCGGCGCCGCCTTTCTGGTGCGGCGCACGGCTTTCCTCGAGCTCGGCGGCTTCACCACCGATTACGGCATCGGCCATGAGGATTGGGAATTCATGATCCGCGCCGAACTGGCCGGTCTCGATATTTACCTCCTGCCCGAACCGCTGATCTGGGTGCGCAAATCGGCGCAGGGCATGCAGGCCACCGGCGACCGCTTCCTCGACAATCGCCGCACTCTGCGTCCGCTGATCCAGCGCGCCGCACCTTATCAGCGGCTGCTTCTGCTGCATGCCCAGGATGTCGAGCGCGAGCGCGACCAATATCGCGACGCGGCTTACGCCCTGGCCTGGGAGCGCGATCAGTTGAAGGGCCGCCTGCAATCCGTGGAGCAGGCGCTGGACACCGCGCAGCAGATCAACACTATGCTGCTCGACAAGATGGCGGAAAACATGAAGCTGCCGCCGGATGGCAAGTAGGATCGGTGAGAGGATCGCCTTGCGGCGAGCGAGATTCCATCTCGCGCTCTAGGTTACGCCTCGTCGAAACGATTTTTGCCCAAGAGCAAAAATCCTTCCGCCGACGCGTCCGGGATAGCGCCGTTTCCGCACCAGCGATGGAGCGAACTCCCTAACAGGTGCAACGGGTGCGCGAGGGCAGGCCCTCGCTCGCCGCAAGGCGATCTTACAGCGCGCCCTTGGCCGCCTCGCACAGCAGGGCGACCCGCTCCTTCAATTCCGCGCCGATCTCCGCCGGATTTTCGCCGCGGGTTCGGATCATGTAGCGGCCGCGATCGATGGCGGCGCGCGCCGCGTTGTACACCAGGTCGCCGTCGAGCAGGCTGGGCTCGATCTGGGTGCCATCGAGCCAGCCATTCCAGCTCTGCAGGAAGATCGCGCGTTCGCCGGCCGGGAAATGGCTATGGGCGAACAGCATGGAATTCTCGACGAACAGCCCGAACAGATGGGTATCGAAAGGCCGGCTGCCGGCCGTCAGATGGGTCGAGCCGCCATCGGGATGGCGCAGCCAGTTATGGAACGAGGCGAAGACGCGCGGCATCACCTTGCCGCGCCGCTCGCGCTCGATCATGCGGCTGACGGTGAAGGTCAGATAGGGGAAGAAACGGTCGAGATAATCCGCCGAATCCTTCATCCCGGCCATCACCTCGAGATAATCGAGGCCGGTGGCGCGGTTGCTGGGCGAGCAGGAATGCCAGTCCTCGGGCGACGGATCGATCAGCGCGTCGAAGCCGACGGACAGGAAGCGGCCTTTGTCCTCGGCGCGGTTGGCGATTAGATAAAGGCCGGGCAGCCCGGCCTGGTCGGCGGCCTGGCGAAGCGCCGCGACCACCGCGGCCGGGGCGGCCAGATGCTTGGGATCCTCGACGATCACCACCGGACGGCCACCCAGCCGCACCATCGGCGCGTTCTTGAGGACGGCGATCAGGGCGCCGGCCCGCTCGACCTGTTCGAGACCGGCGGCGGCATCAGCCCACAGGGGCTCCTCGCCGTTGCGCCAGCGGAAGGCGAGACCGAACGCGTCGCTGCAGAAGGGCGCCAGGGCCGCCGCATCATGGCGGTAAGCCCCGCCGAGCCAACGGCAATCGATGACGAAGCCGTCGATGCCGGCCTGGCGCGCCATCCCCACCACCGGCGCCGTCTGCTCCGGCTTGGCCAAATCATACTGCCCCAGGGTCGAGGGCAGATTGAGCGGGAAATGCTGCCGGCTGGCCGGACGAGACTCGCGCAGGCGGCGCCAGCGCTCGTCGGTGCCCATGAAACCGGTATCGAAAAAGGCCAGGACGAGCATGGCGACTCCTTATTCCACTTCGAAACCGTAGACCTGCTCGGCCATCGACAGGATGGCGGCGACCAGATGTTCGGGCCTCGCATAATTGATGCATTCGGCGCTGCCGAAGACCGGGCAGCTGGTCTCGGCGCCGCAGGGATGGCAGGCCAGATTGGCGTCCAGCGCGCGATAGTGCGCGCTCCAGCCGCCGCCGAAATTGGCCGACCCGGTGGTGCCGAACAGGCCGATGGTCGGCCAGCCCATCACGTTGCGGACATAGTGATGCGGGAAGCTGTCCAGCCCGACGAAGATATGGTGGCGGCGCACCGCCTCGGTCAGGCTGTCGGTCTCGTCGGCCTCGGCCGAGACGGCACCGTAAGGCTCGAGGTCGGGACGACCGATCACGGTGATCTCGATGCCCAGCGCGGCTAGGCAGCGGATCGCCACCTTGGCGAAATCGAGCGGGTAATTCTTGATCGGCACGCCGCCGGTGACATGGAACAGCACCTTGAGCGGCGCGGCCGGCGCTGCGCAGCGCTCGCTCACCAAAGGCGGCTGCACCTGCCGAAGCTGTTCGGTGCGGGTCAGCGATTCGCCCAGCGAGAAACGGTCATGATCGATCATATGGAACGGGCTGACCGCCGAGATCCGCGAATAGCGCATGAAGACGAGGAAATTGTCCCGCAGCACCGCCTCGCCCAGCCGGTCGAGGGAATGGACGAAATATTGCGGCTCGCCCACCGAGCCGTCGCGCGGCAGGAAGGGCAGCTTGAGCCAGATCGGGTCGAGCGCCGAGGCCGCGCCGGCGACGATGTCCTTGTAGCTCGAACAGATGACATGCCGCCTGACCAGCGGCGTCGTCATATCGCGCGAGGCCATGGCGAAGAACACGATCGAGCCGGCATGATAGGGGTGATAGGCGGCGACCGGGACATCGCGCCAATCGGCGCGCGATTCGACGATCTTGATGGCGTTGGCGGTGGTCACCTTCAGCACGCTCTGGCGGGCGCTGCCCTGGAACCAGCCGCCCGGCGTCGAGACCGGATAGGAGCCGATCTGCAGGGCGCCCAGGCGATGGACCGGCAGCGACAGGCCGGTCAGCCCGGTCAGCAGGCGCTGGTCGAGATCGGCGTCGACCGCCGACAGGGTCAGCAGGAAGGGCTCGATCTCGGCGAAAGCGGCGCGTGGCAGGCAATAGAGCAGCGGAAAGCCGTCGACATCGGCCAGCAGCATCGGCCCCGGTGTACTCCCCTTGATCCAGCCGGCGATCTGCTCGGCTTTCAAAGGCAGCAGCGGATTGGCAATGACCAGCAGGTCGGCCGAGGGTGCCGCGGCGGAGATGCGCCGCGCCAACTCGACGATGTAGCGGGCCGGCGGCGAGGTGGCGGAATCGAAGATCTCGTCGGCGGAAAGCCGCCCCTTGGAGAATCGGAAATCGAAGCCCTCGATCCGGCCCGTGGCGGTCGAGAGGGCGAGGCCGGCCAGCATCAGGCGCCGCTCTTCTTCAAGGGATGCGCGGTCAGATAACCGGTGCGGCGGGTGGATCGCTCGATCTTGTGGGTCTTGCCGAGGATCTCGTCGACGAAGCGGACATGGCGGAATTCCGGGGCCGGCAGCGCGGCGGCCTGGCACGGCCCCTCTTCGTAATCGGCATTCTCATAGATGCGCAGGTCGTCGATCAGGATCACGTCGCGGCTGATGTCGCGGCATTCGGCCAAAAGGCGCAGTTCGCGCTCGAGCGGCAGCCTGAGATCGTGATTGCGCTCGGAATCGTAGGAGGCCAGGCGGAAATCGGCGCCGGGAAAATGAGCGTCGAGCCAGAAGATGGCGGGCACGCCCGGTTCCATCTCCTCCATCGCCTCCTTCAGGCCCTTTTCGCTCTTGCCGTGGATGATGGTGACCTTGTGATTGTCGGCGAAGCGCAGCGCTACATCGAGCGCCAGCTGGTGCATGATCTCGATCGAATAGACCTGCAGGAAATCATGCTTGGCCGCCTCCTCGACGCCGCGGCCGATGCCGGTGCCGGTCTCGATCAGATAGCGGCAGCCATAATCCGCGATCAGCGCGTCCAGGTCGAAGTCGGAAAGAACGCCCATCTCATATCACCTTTCGCCGCTCATGGCCGGTATCCGTAGATCCGCTCGGCCATCGCCAGTATGTCGCCCACCACCTTTTCCGGCGGGGCGTAATTGAGGCACTCGGTCCCGCCGAAAACCGGGCATTGGTCGTAGGCGCCGCAGCGGTTGCAGGACAGGGTCTGCTCGGAGGTCTGATAGTCGGCGCCATAGGCCGCGTCGGAATTGGTCGGCTTGGTGTTGCCGAACAGGCCGATCGCCGGCCAACCTAAGCGCAGCCGGGCGAAATGATGCGGGAAGGAATCGACGCCGACGAACAGATGATGGTCCTCGACCAGCCCGCGCAGGGTGGCGCTGTCCTCGCTGTCGAAAGAGGAAGCCCCCGCTTCGGCGAGATCGGGGCGGCCCAGCACCGAGCTTTCGATACCCATGCCGCGCAGGCTGCGGATCACCGTCTCGATCGAGGCCTTGGGATAGGTCTTGAGGCCCCAGCCGCCATTGAGATGGAACAGCACCTTGAGCGGGGAAGCCGGGTGCGCGCAGCGGGCCTGAGCGTCGTTGGGACGCCCATGCAGGGTCTGGCCGAACTCGGTGAAGGATTGACCCAGCGCGAAGCGGGCGTGGTCGACCAGATGGAACGGCGTGTGAAAATAAAGTCGGAGGATTCGCGAGAAGACGATGAAATTTTCATCCGCCGCCGCGCCCAGCCGGTCGAGCGCATGGACGAAATAGGTCGCCTCGCTGACTGAGCCGTCGCGCGAGATCCAGGGCAGCTTCAGCTTTACCGTCTCGAGGCGGCTGCCGCAGGCGCCGGGAATGTCCTGATAGGCCGAACACACCACCTGGCGGGTAAAGGGCGTGTCTTCGACCATGTTCGAGGCCATGGCGACGAACAGCACGTCGCCGGCATGCATCGGGTAATAGATGGCGAAGGGAATTTTTTTCCAGTCGGGGCGTTTCCCGATGATCTGCAGCGCCCGGGCCGCCTGCAGCTTCAGGGCGTCGAGGCGGCGATCGCCGTTCAGCCAGCCATTGGGACCGCGCGCCGGCGGCGTTCCCATCCGACCGATCGGAAAGCGCCGGCAAGCCACCGCGGTGCCCAGCACGGCGCCGATCAGATCGGCGTCCAGCGCGCCGTCCTGAGTGGAGAGCAGCAGCAGGAAACGCTCGAACTCGTCCGCCAGGCGGCGGGGCACACAATAAAAGAGAGGGAAACCGTCATCGTCGGTGCCGATCCACGGCACGTCGGGCGTCGTCGGCACCCATTTCTGCAGCAGTTCGGTGCGCAGCGGCAGCAGCGGGTTGGCGATCACCAGGAAATCGGATTGCGGCGCGCGCGCCAGCAAACGGCGGGCGACTTCGATCATATAGCGGCCGGGCACCGCCAAGGCGGAGTCGAAGATTTCGTCTTCACGCAAGGCGCCCTGGGAGAATCGGAACTCCCCGGGAAGGCTGTGTCCCGTCCGTTTGTCGAATGCCAATCCGGCCAGCATTACTTCCTCTTTTTCCCGGCACCACCGCGCGCTCGCCCCCCATCAAAGCCCGAAACAAGTTAAGAAAAAAAAAATGCGCCCGGTTCCGCCCGGTCACCCGTAACAGGGTTGCGCAGTATCTTAACTTACGCCCGGACTCCCACTTTGGGGGCCCGGGCACTGACCAATACGGGGGTCAAAAATGCCGGTTATATCAACCAACAACGCGGCCAACTCCGCGTTGAATTACTTGAACTCGAACTCCAACGCCGAAACCGAGTCCATCTCGCAGCTGGCGTCGGGTTCGCGCATCGTCAAAGCCTCGGATGACGCCGCCGGCCTCGCCATCGGCACTCAGCTGCAGGCGAATGTCGCGGTGCTGACCCAGGACCAGACCAACGTCGCGCAGGGCAATTCGATCCTGCAATCGGCGGATGGCGCCCTGGCCCAGATCAGCAACGTGCTGCAGCGCATGATGTCGCTGGCCACCGAAGCCGCTTCGGGCCAGGTCACCAACACCCAGCGCAGTCAGGACATCAACACCGAATACACGCAGCTGAAGAGCGAAATCACGTCGATCGTCAGCAGCACCACCTATGCCGGCCAAGCTCTGCTGTCGGGCAATTTCCTGTCCAACGTCAAGTTCCTGGTCGGCACCACCTCGGCCAACGTCCTGACCGTGTCGGTCAAGAACGTCACCACCAAGACGCTGCTGGGCACCGCCTCGTCGGGCGTCGCCACGTCGTCGGCGGCGCTGAAGTCGATCGCCTCGCTCAGCACCGCGATCAACACCATCACCCAGGACCGCGCCAAGATCGGCGCCTATGAGTCGCAGTTCAACTTCAGCAGCCAGGCGATTTCGACCAACGTCCAGAATACCGCGGCCTCGGCCTCGACCATTCTCGACGCCGACGTCGCCGCCGTGAAGACCCAGCTGTCTTCGCAGGACGTCAAGACCCAGGCCTCCATCGCGGCCTTGACCCAGGCGTCCTTGCTGCCGCAGGAACTGCTGAAGCTGATCCAGGCCGCCTAAGCGGTCCGGTCAGGTTCGGCAACGCCTCGCTCCCATACGCCTCCCCTTAGCGGGGTGGCGTATGGGCGTGTTGGCGGCCGATCAAGCCTGAGCCATACTCATCCCTATGGATGAGAGGAACAGGCCGTCGGTCGCCGATTACGCGGCGCAGGCGAAACGCTACGAGCAGGCAGGCGACGGTCAGGCGGCCATGCGCAGCTATCTGATCGCCACCCATCTGCAGATGCTGCAGCTCGCGCCAAACGACGCGGCAGCCTGTTTCCAGCTCGGACTGGCATTCGGCCAGGCCGGGGAAGACGCTCCTGCCCAGGCGGCCTTTCGGGCCGCCCT
>Ga0070730_10003567_pt1 | contig 13910 bp, 17 predicted proteins | sample Coa_R1_3_FD_66447 | JGI IMG/M metagenome (GOLD analysis project Ga0070730, IMG submission 66447) | Surface soil microbial communities from Centralia Pennsylvania, which are recovering from an underground coalmine fire - Coalmine... | ecosystem: Environmental > Terrestrial > Soil > Unclassified ...
CTACACGGCGTCGGCGATCCTGTTCCACCTGGCGCTCAACCAGCGGGCCACGGTGCGGGCGGCCCTCGACCCGTCGGCCCCCATCGTCGCGCCGGCCACCGCCAACAACGGGCTGGGACTGTACCCCGTCCACAGCTCCTTCACGAGCAACGTGGACGCGACGCTCTACTACGCGGAGTAACGTTTGGCCTCCTGCCCCCTGTGTCACCGCGACCCGCGGGAAGATGACGAGCTGGCAACCGTGCAGACGGCCCTGCATGGCATGGTCGGTGCCTGCCGCGGCTGCCGCCGAGACCTGACTGGGCAGGACGTGCCCGACCCCGTGTACCCGCCCGGCCGTCCCGTGCCGACGATCTACGAAGGCCCCACACGCCGGCATCTGCGCGTGTGCGGCGTTTGTCGCAAGGCCCTCCGCTTCGGCGACGCCGACAAGGCGATCCGGCTGGAACGCGAGGACTTGTGCGAGGTGTTCCAGGCCGCGTACACCGCGGAAGTCGGGCCGGCCCGGCAAGCCTTCCACGCCGCAGTGGAAGCGGCCGACGCCGCCTACGCAGCCGCCGTCGCCCCGCTCGACCAGGAGCTGGGGGAACGGCTAGCCGAACTGCGGCGGCAGGCCCAGGCCGCGAAGTTGTCGGCCGAACAGCATTGCGAGTCCGCCAACCAATGGGCGTCTGCGGAATCGACCATCGACGCTGGGCTGCAGCGTGAGGAGGGCGAGGCCGCCCGGGCTTACGATCTTGCCGCCGCGCCGGCCGCTGCCGCCCGCAACGCCGCCCGTTTCCGGGCCGAACGGGAGTACCGCAAGGCGGCTGTCGCGGCGATGCAGAAAGTCGCGTCGGTCCTCGAATCGGACCGACCGATTTGCGAACCGGGCGCCTACGCCGCCTGTGGCGAGTGCTACGAGCGCTACGGCGGCCGCGTCCGCGAGAGGCATGTTCGCACGTTCGTTAAAACGGGGCACCACCTGCTGTGAGCCAGTACGCCGGCGAAGTGACGATTGACCCGCACGACGGCGGCCCCATCGAACGCCGCCCCATCCTGGCGTGCGGCCATTGTGACTACCACTGGGTGCCCGAGCCGGGCAGCGGCCGCATCCGCGGGTTCTGCATGTTGTGCGGCAAGCTTGTCTGTGGCCGGCCCTACTGCCGCAAGCTCGGCTGTACTCACTGGGAACAGCGGTTGGACAACCTCGAAGCGGGCAAGCCGCTGGACTTCCGGCCCATCACCGTGAGCACTTCGGGACTGCTCATCCCCGGCGGTTAAGGGGGTGAGTCGTGGCTATCGCTTTCCGTTCAGCATCGACGGCCAGCGGCACAGGCGCTTCCAGCGGCACGATCAACAAGCCCGCCGGTGCCGTGGACAATGATTGCCTCGTCCTGGTCACGGTCCTGACCGGGGGCACCCTCAATTCCGCGTCCGTCTCCGGTTTTGTGACCATCGCCACGTATGACATTGGCACGTCTCTCGTCGTGCAGGTGCATCGTCGGATCGCATCGGGCGAGCCGGGCTCTTACTCGATTGCGTTCGTGTCGAGTGGCAATTACGCCGCTGTCATGTGCGCGTACAGTGGCGTGGACACGTCAAACCCCGTTGACGTTCTCGGTGGGTGGAATAACGGCTCGACCGCCAACCCCGTGCGCGCCTTAAGCCTCACCACGACCAATAATGGCGATCAAATCCTGTGGTGTGCGGGCCAATCAGCCTCGGGCGCCACACCGTTTACGGCCCCGTCCGGCGAGACGAAACGCGGCGAAGACGGCGTGATGGGGTCTTATGCGGTCATTGCCGACGAAAACCAGGGAAGCGCCGGCGCTACGGGGAACAAGGACGGCATCTCGTCGTCGTCGGGAAGCTGGGCGGCCGTCTTGGTTTCTTTGAATCCAGCACTGGCCGGCTCGCCTCCCGTGTTCTTCGGAGGCATGGTCGACGACCGGATTCCGCGCCGGCCGGCACTGCCCGCCCGGACCGAAATTGTCGAGAACGTCCTGCCGATCACCGGCCTGGTCACGGACATTAACCGCCTGCCCGCGCCCGACATGAGCCTCGCCCGCTGCAACCGCCGCCTGCCAACGCCGGAAGTCGATGCCTTTTTCTACTCGCCGCTGCCGCCGCCGCCGCAGAGCTTTCCCTTTTACGATCTGTACCCGCTGCCCCGTCGCCTCCGGCCGCTGCCCTTCGACGCCTGGAAATACCCGATCCTCGTCACGGCCGAAGAATCCCGCCTCGCCGAGTGGGCGCCGCTCTTCGCCCAGCCGCGCCGGCCCGCCGTCAAAGCCCTGCCCGGCCTGGGGGAGCCCTACAGCTTTCCCCAGCCGCCGGCCCTGGCGCTGACCTGGTCACCCGAAGTGTCCCAGCCGCCGCGCCGACGGCCGGCAGTGGGTGGCTCGTTCACGGTCGCGCCGGTCCAGCCCGATTCGCTTGCCGTCGACGGCGCGGCCGGCGCCGAGTGGTCGGAGACGTTCCGGCTGCCGCCCCGTCCCGCCCGTGGCGACTTCCAGCCGCCACAGACGCAACAGCCAGACGTGGCGAACTTCGGCCCGTGGATCTACGCCGTCGAAGGCACTCCGCGCCGGCCCGGTCGTGCTGGCCACGACAACTACCGAGGCCCGGCCCTGATCCTGCCGACGGAAGCGGGAATGGACTGGCAACAGGGGTTCGTCCCGGTGCCGCGGCGGCCGAGCCCCGCCGGCCGGCCGTTGACAGCCGAGGCGCAAGCGTTGCAATTCTGGACGCTGACGCCTGACGTGCTGATCACGTGGGCGAGGCCGCCGGATGTGCCGACCAGGCCCCCGCAGCGGTCGGCCCCGTCACAGGCGCCGCTCAACCCCGTTCCGTCCACCGGCGACGGGATTGCCGGGGCACTGTTCGTGACGGACTCCACCTTCATTCGTCCGCGGACGCCGGAAATTGTTAGACCGTTCTGGCTGGGGCCGCCGGCGCGCGCCTTGGGCGTGTTCGTCATCGCCGGCCCTTACCTCGTGGTGTCGATGGACGTGTGGTTTGCCGGCGCCGACCAGGGCGACGCGCAGACGGAGTAGGTGAAACGTGCTCGCACCCTTAATCTTTGCCGCCACGTTGCCGCCCTTCGACCCCAACCAGGCCAACAATCTCGTTGCGTGGTATTCGGCTGATGCCGGGCTCTATAAGGACAGCGGCTTTACAACGCCAGCGGTTGCCAACGTCGACCCCGTCGGCGGCTGGCGCGACCGAAGCCCGAACGGGAACAACCTCGTTCAGGCGACGTCCGGGAATCGGCCGGCGTTGGCGACTGGTTTTGTCAACAGTCGGCCGGCTGTTTCTTTTGCCGGCGGCGTGGTCTGTATCGGACAGTCGCCAAAGATCATCCTCGGGACAACGTGGTCGGTGTTCTTGGCCTACCGTCCTGGGCAACTGGCCGTGGGCGGCAACGTGATCCTCGGTTCGAATTCGCCAACGAACAATTATGTGCTCGACCACGACAACGCCTTCATGAACACCTACGACGGCACCAACGCGACCCAGAGCGATGCAGACGGGATGTCGCTGAATACGTGGTACGTGCTCGGCTGCCGCCGCAATGGAAACACGGTGCGGTTTTACAAAAATGGTGCCGCCCTGGGGGCAGACAAGACGCTGTCGGGGTCCGTGTCTCAAGGCTTCAACAATGTGAGTGGATTTGCGAGTAATGCGAACCCGATTACTGGCTATTTGGCCGAGATCGTCGTCTACAACCGCGCCGTCATCGACAGCGAAGCCACGAACGTAATGTCTTATTTGAATTCCCGGTACGCAATCTACTGATAGCGAGGGCGCCTGTGGCGCGATTTGCACTCATCACGTTCGCCGCCGTCCCGGCCGCCAGCGGTCTCAAGCTGATGGCCCGCGTGCTGGGATATTCAGGCGAGACGGCCACGGCGGCCACGTTCTCGGCGGTCAGTTACGCGGTCACCGACCTGACGACCGGGACCGTGATCGGGTCAGGGCCCCTCTCGCCCGGGGTGGTGATTTTCGACTCGCTCCAGACCCAGGACCGCGCCTGGACGAAGGACGAGGACGGCTACAACTTCGCGTGGGTCGTGCCGGGGGCATTGCTCCAGAACGGCGGGGATCGCTACCAGATCGACGTGAGGTTTACGCCGGTGAGCGGCGAATCGTTCGTGGTCACGTGGGCCGGCCCGTTGTTGGCGGTGTACGCTTAGGGCAGCGCCGCTACCCGTAAGGAGGATCAAGGATGACGCAGGCAACCAAACAGAGTGCAGCCGTGAACGGTGCCAACGCTCTCGGGGCGCTCGTACAATCCTTGCTCTCGGTCCGTTCCCAGGTGAACGAGTTCGTCAGCAAGTACAACGACGAAAACTGGTCGGCTGTCTGGAACGCGCTGCCGACTGCCCCTGCCAACGCGGACGGTTCTCTAGGAACGGCGGACGGGACGCCGAACAATGCCCATCCCATCGACACGCGCATTATCTCGGGACTGACCTTCCCCGTGGCGGCAAACGACCTGATTAACGCGGTCGCTGCCATCGAGGCGCTACAAAACTACTTCACGGGCGGCGCGGTGGGTGCGCTCAACCGCAATGCGGTGCTTGATCTGTTCCAGCAGGGGTAAGCCGTGGCGCTCGTCCAAAGCAAGGCCGCCCACTCGGCCGGCAATGCCAGTTTCACGGTCACGCTGACCAGCGCCGCGACTGCCGGCAACCTGATCGAAGTGACAACCGGCTGGTGCTACGCCGGCACGGTCGGGCTGACGATTGCGGTCAGTGACGACAAGGGCAACAGCTACGTCAAGGCGTGCGAGGCGGGCACGGAATCGACGTTTGTTCCGAAGTGCCAGAAATGGTACGCCAAGAACATCACGGGCGGCGCTACGGTCATCACGATCACGCCATCGGGCGGCAGCGTGAACACCAACATTGGCGCTGTGGTGGACGAATACAGCGGGCTGGACAAGACCGCGCCGCTGGACAAAACCGCGGTTGCCGGGGCGACCTTTTCCACGTCGCCGGACAGCGGATCGTCGGGGACGCTGACCCAGGCTAGTGAAGTTGTCACCTGTGGGGTGTCCACGCAGCACAACGGCAACACGATCACGGTTGGGACTGGATTCACGCAAACATCGCAGACAGACGGGGCGGTAGGGAGCGAATATCAAACGGTCGCCAGTACCGCGGCTCTCGACGGCACCTGGACGATTGGCAGTGCCGACTATTGGACCTGTGCACTAGCGACGTACAAAGTCGCGGCGGCGGCCGGCGGCAACCTATTCCGCCCCGCCTCGCTCTCAGGAGTCAATACGGGCGGCCCGTTCTTCGGCAATCCGCTCGCGTGCGCACGCCACGAAATCGGCAAATGGGCGCGGGCGGTTCGGCACCTGGCGCGGAGGGTTGAGCCATGCTCCTTAGCCGCCTAGCCGGCCAGACCAGTCAGTCGGTTTATATTTTTATCCAGGACAGCAGCTCGACCACGGGCGCCGGCCTGACGGGACTGGTGTTTAATACCAGCGGCCTGACGGCCTACTACGTACGCACGCTCGGCAGCTCCACGCAAATCACACTCGCCACGCTCTCGCTCGCAACCTCCGCCTATTCGTCGGGCGGATTCAAGGAGATCGACGCCACGAACATGCCGGGCGTGTACCGGCTCGACCTCCCCAACGCCGCCATCGCGGCCGGTGCCGATTCGGTAACGGTCTACTTGCGCGGGGCGACGAACATGGCCCCGTGCGTGTTCAACTTGGACTTGACGGCGTGGAACAACCAGGACGGGGTACACGGCGGGCTCAGCTGCCTCCCCAACACCGCTTGCACCACGAACGCAAGCCTACTGACCAGCGGCACGGGCACCGACCAGCTTTCTGTATCGTCGGGCCGGGTGGACATCGGCAAGGCGCTGGGCACGGCGGTTACGCTCGACGCCAACAACGTGCTCAATGTCAGCGCGAAGTACCTCGGCGGCACGCTCCTAACGGCTCGTGACATCGGGGCCTCCGTTCTACTCTCGGCCGGCACCGGCACCGGGCAACTTGACTTCACATCCGGGGTGGTGAAGGCGAACGCCACCCAGTGGCTCGGCGGCACGATCCCGGCCGTCAACGTGACCGGCGTTCCGCTCGTGGACCTAAAGTACACGCTGGGCACAATCAGCCCGGCCGCCGCCGGATACGTCGGCATCGACTGGGGACAGGTCACGAACAAGACGACGGCGAACGCGCTCACGGGAACGACGATCGCAACTTCCCAGGTGGTTGCCTCTGTCTCGGGAGCGGTCGGCTCGGTCACGGGCGCGGTGGGATCAGTGACGGCGGCGGTCACGCTATCTGCGGGCGACTCCCCGGTTGTCGCCACTGGTACGGCCACAGCGGGCAGCACCAACACGATCACCCTGCAAACCGCCTTAGGCGCTGACAGCCTGGTCAACGGCTGTCTCATCAAGATCACGTCTGGGACCGGGGCCGATCAGGCGCGGGTTATCACGGGATACGTCGATGCGACCAAAGTGGTAACGGTGGACCGCAACTGGACAACCAACCCAACGAGCAGCAGCGTCTACGCGATTCTTTATGCCGATGCGCCCAAGGTCGATTCGAGCCTGGCCGTCACCGCCGGCACGGTGTCCGACAAGACGGGCTATTCGCTCACCCAGGCATTCCCGGCGAACTTCTCCGCGCTGGCAATTACGGCTGGCGGCGCGGTCACCGTCGGCACGAACAACGATAAGGCGGGCTACGCGCTGACATCCGGCGAGCACACGAACATCGCCGGCGACGTGCTCAACGCCACGGCCTCCAGCTACAACACGGCCGGCACCATCGGCAACAAGATCAACTCGGCCGCCAGCGCCGGCGACCCGTGGGCAACGGCGATCCCCGGCGCCTACGGGGCGGGGACGGCCGGTAATATTCTCGGCAACAACCTTAACGCCACGGTGTCGAGCCGGATGGCGGCCGGCAACGTGACGGTGGGCGGCTACGCGGCTGGGCAGGACCCGGCCACGCTCGTACTGGCCACACCCGCCAACAAACTCGCCACGGACACATCCGGCAATGTCGTTCTCCAAGCCGGCGGCCTCAACAACGTGCTCATCGATGGCAAGACGCTGCCGGCATCGTTGCAAATCATCGGCGCCGTGCTGGCAGGCAACACAAGCGGGGCCGGGACTGGAACCGAGGTTTTCAAGGGGCTGGACGGCGCAACGACGCGGGCCACCGACACCGTGGACGCCAGCGGCAACAGGTCATGGGTCTATGGCTAAACAGACGTTCGCCGCCCGGACGTTCGCGGCCGGCACGTTCGCCAGCGGCACGTTCCGGGGAATCGGGATCGCGCCCCCGCCCCCGCCCCCGCCGCATATGGTTGTCGTCCCGCCCTACGCCTCCCCGCGGGAGCTGGACTTTTCCGACGACTGGCAGTTTTGGCTCGGGGACATCGACCTTAGCAACGATTGGCAGTTCTGGATGAACACCGAAACCGTAATCCTGTCCACCAGCTACAACCCCGACGCGATGGTCTGCACCATCGACGTGTGCAAGCGCCGCGCGTTGACGCGCAAGGAGCTGGCGGCATCGCGCGGGGCCTACACCGCCGACGACGTCCTGTTCCTCATCCCTCAGACATTCCTGCCAAACGGGTTCAGGCCGCAGCCGGGGAGCATCGTCACGGATGCCGACGGTGTCAACTTCACGGCCCTGGACGTGGGCGGCCGCAAGCGGGACCGCAACAACCAGTACCAGACGTGGGCCCTGACCTGTCGCGATTTGGTATTGGCCGAGGGGTTGGCCGACGCGATCGACATCCAGCGGCCGACGATCACCTTCGACGCCGCCGGCGGCAAGCTGCGGGCGTGGCCGGAAGACGGTAAGGGGAGCGTGCCGTACAAGTCGCTGGCGGCCCGCGTGCAGCTGCTCACGCAGGAGTTCGTCGAGGAGCGCGGCATCGGCGGCTTCAAAGGCACGCACGCGGTCATCGTGGGTAGGCAGGTCACGGTCACGGCCGAGGACCGTGTGAAAGTGACCCTGGACGGGGCGACGGTGTACCTTTCGATCATCGGGCAGCACAACCCCCAGCGGATCGACGAACTGCCCGTCTTGGATTGCACACTGGCGCCATGATGCGATTGAAACAAGCGACCACCGAAACGCTGATCTTGGCCCTGCTCTCTCTCGTTCTTTACTTCGCCTGTTGGGGCCTGTCCGTTCTGATCGCCTACATGCGCGGGGTGCCGGTTGATTTCCGCGAACCTGAACTGGAACGGGGACAACAGCAAGCGCCTGATTGCGGACTGGGCTTGGGAGGGGATCGTTCGTGCGACCGAGTATTTTTGGACGCACTTGCTCCAGGTCCTCAACGTCCCCAACAGCGGCGTCCGCATCAAGCGCACGCGTGGCCGCGGCAGTTACACCGTCTACCCCAACCCCAGCAAGCCCGGCGAGCCGCCGCGGAAACGCACCGGGTGGCTGCAACGCCACGTACAACGCGAATACGACCGGGCGAACTTGAGCTCGCGGGTGGGGCTGGCGACGGGAGCTTTGTACGGGCTGTTTTTAGAGATGGGCACGCGGAAGATGGCGGCGCGGCCGTGGCTGCTGGCCACGCTGAAGAAGTTGCTGCCGCAGATTGAGCAGCAGGCGACCGGGGGCGGACCCTGATGGCGACGACGTTCGCGGTTGACGTTGACCAGGCCGTGAAGGCGGCCGTCGTCGCCCGTTGGAAGGAAGACCCGACGCTGGCGAACCTCGCGGCGGACGGCCCCAAGGACGGCCGGCTGCCGTCGCCGCAACCGGACAGTTACGCGACGATCAAGGCCGAGCCGTCCGGCGACAACGAGACGGTGTACGGCGGCGGGGGCGTGGCCGTGATCGCCCGCCGCAAGGTCACGTTGGGGTATTACGCCCGCCGCGACCTGATCGCCGCGGGTAAGGCGGCAATGGCCGACGTGTTCAAGCCGAGCCTGTACGCCCGGCTCACCCGCGACGGCGGCCCCCGCTGCGTCGGGCTGCGGTTGGTGGACGCCGGCGCGACGGAAGAAGAGCCGACGAAGGACGCCAAGGGGCAGGAAGTGTGGCGGGGCGTGTGGGCGTTCGAGATACGGTTCGTGTTTGTGGACAACGGGAGCTAGCGATGGCGAAATTCGAGAAGTCCAAGCACGGCCTGGACAACCCGCACCCCGTCAAGGCGGAGGCCGCCGAACAGGCCGGGCACCCGATCCTCGTCGCCGACTGCCCGTTTTGCTCCGTCCCCAACGCGCCGCCGGTCAAGGTCGCCATCCCGAAACACGACGAGCCGGGCAAGGACATGGTCCACTGTCCGACTTGCGACAACGTGCTCAAACTCTCCCCGTAGGCCGTCAAGGATGACACGCCATGTCGTTTAATTTTCAGCCCGGCTACAGCACCGGCTTGCAGTGGCAAGCCACCGGGCAGGGCCAAGTCGCCACGTTGCTTGCCATCGCCAACAAGTCGTTTGACTGGACCTGCCTGCTCATCAACGTGAGCGGTTCAGGGATGAACCAGCCTGGCCGCACCGGCCGGCTCGCCGGCCCGCAGGACAGCGCCGTTGAAGTGACGCTGCACTATGACGCCGACAACCCGCCGTACCTGGCGCCGCCCCTGATCCGGCCCGGTGTGAGCGGGATTTTGCTGTATCACCACACCGGGATTTCCCGGAACTACCCGATCCAAATTCCGACGATCATCGAGAAGCTCCACTTCGAGGACGGCTACGAGACAGAAGCGAAGTGGGGCGTCTCACTCAAGGAGAATGCCTACGCTGGCCTGTTCGTTCTCCCGGCCGCGTAGTGACCCGGCAGACCCGCCATGAACCAGCTCGGCAGCGACGTGGAATTCGAGGTCCTCGGCAAGCGCCTGAAGGCCAGCCGTCTCAAGCTCTCCATCACCCGCCAGTTCGTGGCCTGGGTCAAGCCGCAGCTCGGCGACCCGATGCTGCGCCTCAAGTCGGTCGTCAAGGACCTCCCGGAGTCGGTCGCCCTGGAAGCCTACCGCGACGCCAAGCGCGAGGCGGAGGAGATCGAGGCGCTCGACTGGAATTCCACGGCCGTCCTCCGCTTCCGCGGGACCGAGCAGGGCGTGTGCCACCTGCTGTGGCTCATGCTGAAGGTCCACCACCCCGGCATCACCGAGGACCAGGTCAACGACATCGCCGGAGTGATCGGGGACGACAAGGTCCTGGAGATCATGGCCGTCGCCAACGGGCAGGACCCGAACGCCGTGCGGGAGGCCGTCAAAAAAAAGTTGGCGGAAATGAGGGAGGCGGCGGCCCCCGGGTCGACTGGCGGCTGATCTACCGCCGCCTCATGCACGGCCGCTGCCGGCTGCGTCCCTGGGAAATCGACCAGATGACCATGCCGGAAATCGCCCTGGCGCTGGACGAGTCGGACGACACCCAGACGGGCGGGGCGCCGACCCTGGAACTGCGGCACGCGGAGCGGCGGGATTTCGTCAAGTGGTACCACTCGTTGAGCGCGGCCGAGAAGGTCGATTGGTTCCTGGAGCGTAGAGGCAAGTCGTGAGCTTCACCGGCAAGCTGGCCCAGCTCTTCATCGAATTCACCACCAAGGGAATCGACGGCGTCAACAGCGCCATCGACGCGCTCAAGAACCGCACCGGCCAGCTTAAGGATAGCGTGGCCATGCTGGGGGGCGAGACCGAGGCCAAGTTCCGGCTCGCCTCGCAACTGCTGGAGCAGACCGTCGGGTCAAAAATGCGACAGGCCGTGGAACAGAACACGGCCAAGCTGCTCGCCGAGGCCATGCATCTGCGCGGCCTGACCGTGGCGACCGCCGGCGCGTTCCTGCAAACCACAAAGTACGCCGTCGCCCTGGACGTGCTCTCGCAGAAGCTGGACGCGACCAAGGACGCGGCCACTTCGTTCGCGCTCAAGACGGGCGCGGCCTTCGCCGTGGTGTCGGCTCCGGTTGGCGCCTTTGTGCGTTCGGGGTTGGCGGCGTCGGCGCTGGGGCAGGTTTTGGATTTCCAGTTCCAGCGGCTCGGCCTGACCATCGCGGGGTTATTCCGGCCGGAAATCGAAAAGGTCTCGCAGGGACTGCGGCAAACGCTGACCTGGCTCCAGGGATTGACGGCCGAGCAAAAGGAGAGCATTGCCTACGGGCTGAAATTCGCGGCCGTGTTCACGGCGAGCGCCGCCGCCATGCCGTTTGTGGTGTCCGGGCTAGGCAGCATCGTTACGGGCGTCAAGACGCTCACGCTGGCGACGCTCGGGCTGAAGACGGCGGCCGCCCCGCTCACACCGGTGTTCGTCGGGTTGTCCGTCATCCTGGGGGCGGTCGCCGCACAGACCGACGTGCTGGACTGGTTCGCCTCGGCGCGGAACGCAGTCGAGTTCCTGACCAGCCCGGCGGCCAAGCTGACTTTGGAGATTGTTGCCGGTGTCACGGCGTTTTACGGCGTGGTCACGGTGATGCCGAAAGTGGTCGCGGCCATCACGCTGCTTAAGAACGCGGTGACTTCCTTGAACACCACACTGATTATTCAGAAGGCCCTGAGCGGCCCCACCGGCTGGGCCCAGCTCGCCACCGGAGCTGTCGTTGCCGCCGGTGCGGTCTACGCCCTGAACTCGGCCCTGGACGGCACCGCGAAAGGAATCGGCAAGGTCGCGGACCGTCGTGGCGCCCTGGCGGGTATCACCGGCGGCTTCCAAGACGCAGACGCGGCCTACAAACGTGTGGCTGAGTTCAGCGTGAAAGTGACGACCGGGATCAGAAGCGTGCAAGAGGATATTAGGGACAACACCCGGCGAGCGGCCGACGCTGCCGACAAGACGAACCGAATTCTCGACAACCAGGCCCGCCCATTCGCAGCTGGCTTCGCGGGGAGGAACAAGTGAGCAAACTTCCCCCCGGCGAACCGCCCTGGGAACCGCCAGACGAGCCGCCGCCGGAACCGATCAAGCCTTTCGACCAAGCCGAGCAAGGCGAACCGCCTTGGACAAAATCCGACCCGCCGGCGGCCTCCGACAACCCGCCACCAGCCGGCTGGGAGATCGTCCCGACTGACGACAAGCCGGAAGAACCGAACCCCGCGCCGCCCTGGACCGATGATCCACAGCCACCGCAAGCGGCGAACCCGCCACCGCCCGGCTGGAATGCCGACTTGCTCCCTGATCCAGGGACCGGCCTCGTTTGGGCGGAATCTCAGAACCGCTCCGGCTATGCTCGCGACGGCGACTTCATCGCCAAGTGGGCGCAGATGCCCGACGGAGTCGAATTCGCCTGGCACGACCCGTCCGCGTTCAAAGAGTCGTGGGGCGAGGACCAGCCGGGGGAAGCGAAGTTGATGTTTTGGGTTCCGTGGGGACAAAACGCGCCGTTCAAAGATTGGGTGCTGGGCGGCGCCGGCCGTGACGTGAGCAACGGTCTGCTTGATCGCATCATCCCCGTCGCCCATCCTTCGTACCCGTGGCTATTCGCCTCTCATGCCGGCATTATGGCGAACGCCGGGTATATGGACTTCAACCCCTACGTCACGGACGAACGTCCGTCCGGTCAGGGAAAGAAGACGCCGGCCCCCGGCCTGTTCGACGGCAACCCAGCAAAAACAGACTGGGGAAAGTCGCTATGGGAAGTGACGTTTCGACCTCGACCCTACGCGGTCTACAGCGATGATTTGATGGACGGCCTGGGCAGCAACGGCAAGCCGCTGTCGGAAATCTGCCGCTACGTCGCACGGACGATGACGCACGCCTTCCAGTTCTTGCCCATCCCCCAAGGGAACGATACGAACAGTCTCCGCTTCATCGAAGGCCCGAAGGGGATCGGCCCGCAAGTCACCGTAAGCCAGAGCGGAGCCATTGCCACGGCAGGACAGCTCATCGACTCATCGTCGATGAACAAATTCATGTTCGAAGGCACGGCCGTTTACGATTGGTATCTGGTCCCCGACCTCAACACGGCCGTTTTTGCCGAGATCGAAGGGACGACGAACAACGACGTTTTCGACCCGCCATTTGACGCCGTGGACGCGACCACCGGCCAGCAAGTAAAGATTGGCGGTGCCCTTTTGTACGGCGGCTTCCCACGGGGGACGCTGTTGTGCATGGCCCCCAACGTGACGGAGAAAAGGGACTGCGCAGGCAAGGTTCTTTTCGACATCAGTTTCAAGTTTCTGTACCGGCCGCAAGGGTGGAACAAGTTCCCGGCCTCTGACGGGGGATTTTACGAGGCCGGTTTCAACGCCGGTAATCCTATCCCGGTCGCGCCGCCGGGAAAGCTACCGACGTTCACTTTCAACCCCGCCCCGACGCCGTTCTACCCGTACACGGACTTTGACCGACTGTTCGAAATGCCGCAGCAGCCGCGGCTGTGGGTGGGGCCACGCGGATAACGATTACTGGAAATCCCGGAAGTGTGAAACATCGGCTCCGCACGCAACGCATTGCATGCCGTCCTCGGACCGGCTGACGCGGCCGCCGCACTTGGGACATTGACGGCCCTTTGGTCGCTGGCCAGCCCCGGCCTTTGCGGACGCTTCCCAATCTTCGGGAAGGTCCGAACCGCAGTGCCGGCATTTTACTGCCCCGGACTCGACAACGGCCTTACATAGCGGACACCGCAAACCGCGTTCGGGCATGAGCAGCGTGATGATGAGCCCGATCGGTCCAAAGAAGAAGCCCAGAACTGAACCTTCGGTTCCGCGGCCCTTGGTTCTACCTGTGAGTGCACCAGCGCAGGAACAAATGACGGCATCAATCAAAAGGATAATGAGAACGGTTTCTGACATAGGCCACCCCCGAGAAAGGTGTCGCCGGTCGCCGAGCATTCTCCCGCCCTGCCCCGCGTGACGCAAGGGAAAAGACCTACGTCCCTCTGACGACCGCGACCAGGGCGACAACCAGGCCGACCATCAGCATAACGCCAGACAAGTTAAGAAACAGGCTCTTGGACCTGAGCGCTTGCGCCTT
>Ga0070730_10003568_pt1 | contig 13910 bp, 14 predicted proteins | sample Coa_R1_3_FD_66447 | JGI IMG/M metagenome (GOLD analysis project Ga0070730, IMG submission 66447) | Surface soil microbial communities from Centralia Pennsylvania, which are recovering from an underground coalmine fire - Coalmine... | ecosystem: Environmental > Terrestrial > Soil > Unclassified ...
CTCGGTTTTGCCGGGACTCACGTCGTCGTGTCCCACTGCGACACGCCACGCGGCGCCGGGCCCTCGGCGACCATCACCTCCTTTGCGTCACCCGGGTGGAAGCGGACCGACCTAGTCTTCAAGGCGGAGAACACCTGGTCGGCGGACGCGGCGGGCACGATCGTGCTCGCGTCGACGAACAGCGGCGTCAGCGTCATCCCGATCGGCGGAGGGGCGGCCACCACCATCGACCCGGCGGGGTTCCTGGGGACGCTCATCGCGGGCGGGAAGATGGTCGTCTACGGCACGACCTCCGGCGCCCTGCGCAGCTCGCCGACCAGCGCGCCGTCACCGAAGACGCTCGCGCCGAGCTTCGGCGGGTTCTGGGGCATCTCGCCCTCGCAGAGCAAGGTGCTCTACTACCAGAGCTCGGCCGCGGCCGGAACGGACCTGTACCTGACGTCGACGACAACACCCGGCACTCCGTCCGCGATCTCCACGGCGCTCCAGGTGGCCGTCAACGGCGACGCCTTCACGGACGACTCGTCCTATGCCCTCTACTCGACGAGCAACGACGTGTGCACGGGTGCGGCCACGTTCAACGCGTTCGCTTCGAACGGAGGCTCGCCGATCCCGCTCGGAAGCAACGTCTGGGGCGACTGGAGCGCCACGGGAGCCAAGGTGGTCTTCAATGATCACTTCGTCGCGACCGGAGGTCTTCGTTTCGGGCGGGCCGACATCGAATCGGTGAACCTCGCGGTCGGCGCGGCGGCCACCCGCGTGGTCAGCCAGGCGGACGCGGTCATCGACCTGACGCCCGCGCGGGACCAGATGATCTACTCCTGGTCCGTGCAACCCGGCGCCCTCGCCGGGCTCTACGTCACCCCCATCCCTTGATCGGATGCGAGGAGTCCTCCCATGGTCGCCGCCGCCTCGTCGTCGCCGTCGATGGCGCTCGCGCTGATAGAGGCGCTCGAGCACGTCCTGGCCACGGCGAAGCGGCGCCTCCACCCGATCGCCGCCGGCGACGGGTCGCCGCGAGCGGCCAGCGCCGAGCATCTCGGCCAACGGTGCGAGGAAGTGATCGACGGCGACTGGTGAGAGTGACACCGCTCGCGAGCCTCGTTCCGCCCTCAGGCGGTACGCCAGCCTGCGACGACGCGCGCGAGCGCGGCGATGACCGCGAGCATGAGCAAGATGTGGATGAATCCGCCCATCGAGAAGTGGAGCGCGAAACCAAGCATCCACAGCACGAAGAGAACGATCGCGACTACCCACAGCGCGTTCACGTTCTCATCCTCCCTTCGTCGTCGGCGCACGGGGCGACGTGCCACCGCCATTCTTCTTCATTTCCTCGACGCGCTGATGAGCCTTGCCGGCGACCTCTTTGGCACGATCGGACACCTTCTGTGCGACCTCCTCGGCGGCGTGAACCACCTGGAGCCCGACCTCCTCGGCGGCGTGACTCATCTTCTCGGTGGCCTCTTCGAGCTTGTGTCCGCCCTTCTTGGCCATCTGCCCGATTTGCTCGGCCGCATTTGCAATCGCACTCTTGTTGCTGGGGTCGATCTTCTTGGTGTCCATGTCGTGTTCCTTCCTGTAGCCACCTGTTTCCGTGCAAGCGCGGGACCGCCCGCGCGTACGACCCGAGCTGCAAGGGGGCGGCGCGGATCGTGCTGGTTCGGATGGGTGAGGCGCAGGGACCACCCATGACATCGCAAGATATTCGCAAGCACTCCAAGGGTCGTGGGCCGGCACTACCGGTCATTCTCGCGCTCGCCGCGGCGGTTCCCCTCGCGTGCCACTCCTCGCAAGAGGAGCCCCAGAGCACCGCCGCGTCGAGGCTCGCGCCACCCTCGCTGGGTACGGCGGCGAGCTTTCTGGTCCTGGGTGGCCGGACCGTGACCAATACGGGCCCGACGACGATCCTCGGCGACCTCGGGGTCTCTCCCGGCACCGCGATCACCGGTTTCCCGCCCGGCCTCGTGCTCGGAGGCGGCGCGACGCACGCCGGGGATGCGACGGCGCTTCAGGCTCAGAGCGACGTCACCGCCGCGTACCTCGTGCTGGCGGGGGACCCATGCGGCTTCGACCAGACAGGCAAGGACCTCGGCGGGCTCACGCTCACGAAAGGCGTCTACTGCTTCTCGTCGGAAGCCCAGCTCACGGGCAAGCTCGTCCTCGACGCCGAGGGGGACCCCGGCGCAGTCTTCGTCTTCCAGGTCGGGAGCAAGCTGACGACCGCGAGCGGCGCGTCGGTCGCCTTCGTCAACGGCGCGCAGGACTGCCGCGTCTTCTGGCAGATCGGCAGCTCCGCGACGCTCGGAACCGACACCGTGTTTGCCGGGAGCATTCTCGCGCTGACGAGCATCGCCCTCGAGACCGGCGCGAGCGTGTCGGGCAGAGCCCTCGCGCGAAACGGCGCGGTGACGATGGACACGAACCGGATCTTCGCGGCCACGTGCTCTTCCGGCAGCGACGCGGGCGCGGACGGAACGGCGGCGGAATCGGGCGGCAGCGACGCAGCGGTGGACGTCACCGCAGCCGACTCGGGCGGGAGCGACGGCACCGCGGTCGAATCCGGCGTGGACGCCGGCGGGCCGGACGTCGGCTCCGGGCCCGAAGGGGGTCCGACGCTCTGCTGCGGCGGGGTCCTCTGCGGAGGCTCGTGCGTCGACCCGACCACGGATCTCGGCAACTGCGGCTCCTGCGGCCACGCGTGCGCGCCGGACCAGGCCTGCGCCGGCGGCGCGTGCGCGCCGTGCTCCACGGTCTGCGGTGGGGCGTGCGCCGATCTGCAGGGAGACATCGCCAACTGCGGCTCCTGCGGGAACGCCTGCGGCGCGGGTCAGTTCTGCGGTGGCGGCGCCTGCTTGCCGTGCTCCACGGTCTGCGCTGGGGTGTGCACCGATCTGCTGGGAGACGTGGCCAACTGTGGCTCCTGCGGGCACTCCTGCGCGCCGAGCGAATCGTGCAACGGCGGCGCGTGCGTGACGTGCCCCTCGCTCTGCGGGGGAGCGTGCACCGATCTCACCTCCGACGGCGTCAACTGCGGCACGTGCGGCCACTCCTGCGCACCTGGCGAATCCTGCAAGGGCGGCTCGTGCGTGTGCCAGTAGATCGAGTGGGCGCGCCATGAGGTGGTCGGCGCCCGCATCCGGAGTCGTCGGGCTCGCGGCGAGCATCGCCAGCGGATGCACCAGCCCGGGGTGGAGCGCCGGCGCCGACTGGAGCTTCGACGCCGGCTCCGAGGACGCCGCGAGCAGCGGCGCGCACTGGACCGTCGAGGGCGGCGTCGCGGACTCGCGATCGGGCGACGCGGAATCCGGCGCCCCGGTCACGACCGCCGCGCCTCCGAGCTGCTCGCCCGGAGGCGACGGTTTGACCAACTGCGGGGCGAGCCGCGAGAGCTGCTGCGCGAGCCTCGAAGTGGCCGGCGGCACGTTCGAGCGGACGTACACGATCTCCGGCGGCGCTCCGAGCGGCGCCGCCGATCCGGCGGGAGTGAGCAGCTTCCGGCTGGACAAGTACCTCGTGACGGTGGGGCGGTTTCGTCGGTTCGTCGGCGCCGTCGCCGGCGGCTACGCGCCCGCGGCCGGCTCGGGCAAGCACACGCATCTGAACGGAGGCAAGGGCCTGGGCGCCGCCGGTGGAGGTTACGAGCAAGGATGGGCCTCGCCGGACGACGCCCAGGTCGCGCCCACGGATCTCCACCTGGCGTGTCACGGTGGAACGGACTCGACGTGGACCAGCACGCCGGGCAGCCGGGAGACCTTCCCGATCAACTGCGTGAGCTGGTACGAGGCGGTCGCATTCTGCGTCTGGGACGGTGGATTCCTGCCCAGCGAGTCGGAGTGGGAATATGCGGCGGCGGGAGGGAGCCAAGAGCGAGAGTACCCCTGGGGAGCGACGGATCCCGGCGCGGCCAACGAGTATGCGATCTACGACTGCAACTACCCGGCGGGCTCGGGGCGCTGCACGGGCGGCGCCGCGCCGGTGGGAACGGCGACCCTGGGAGCAGCGCTCTGGGGCCAGCTCGACCTGGCGGGAAACGTAAACGAGTGGAACGCGGACTGGTTCGCGGCCTACGTCCACCCTTGCGTGGATTGCGCATATCTGACGCCCGCCACCTACCGCGTCCTCCGTGGCGGCTACTTCTACAACGATCCGTCGTACCTTCTGTCTGCGAGCCGCAGCGACGATCTCCCGACCGTCCGCAGCATCTGCATCGGGTTCCGGTGCGCGCGAACGCCGCAGTCGGCTCAGTGACGAGCGTGCCAGCGACGCCCGTGCGATCGACGCACGAGAGCGTGTCCGAGGGCGACGAGCAACGCAGCTCCGACGATCGACCAGGTGTCGGGGAAGGCATGCGCACCCGCTCGAACCGTGAGGAAATCGGGCAGGTGAAACTGACGCCATAGCCACGGCCCGACGACTGGCTGGCGCGAGAGCCACGTTCCCACGAACGCACCCACGAAGCCGAGCGCCGCGCAGAGCACGACTTTGCCTCTCGTGCCGCCCCTGAGCGCCCGCTCGATCGTGCCGCCAATGCCCGCGATGGCCAGATACACGATGAGCTCGACTACGGACATGGTGCTTCTCGGTCGGGTGGGAGCAAAGGTGGTGCCGCGCATGCTCGTCCGCCCACTTCCCCAACGGCCCACGAGACGCATCGGGAGGCGCGAATCGCAAATCGCGTGAGCAGCAACTTGCCGAATGCCGCGCAACCTGCCAGCTCCGTCATCGAGATCGGGGCCGAGTGCGACCAGAAAGGCCCGGCACGACGCATGCTCGAGAGCTGTGTCGATGAGCCAGGCCCAATCCCACCCGCCCGAGGCGTTGCGCCAGATGGACCTGATCAACCGGCGCGCCTGGCGCGACCGGTCGACGGTCCGATCCTTCGAGCACCGCGAGGGGTGGACCGATCCCGGCGAGCGCGCCGCCGTGGCGCACGTGCGTGCAGACGCCACCAATCAGCCGATCCTCGACCTCGGCGTCGGAGCCGGCAGGACGATCCCTCTGCTCCTCCCCATCAGCCGAGACTACGTCGGGCTGGATTACACGCCCGAGCTCGTCGAGGTCTGCCGCAAGAAGCACCCGGGCGTGCGCATCGTGCAAGGAGACGCGCGCGACCTGTCGCAATTCGCGGACGGGTCGTTCCAGCTGGTCGTCTTCAGCTTCAACGGCATCGACGCGGTCAACCCCACCGACCGCGCCCGGATCCTCCGCGAGGCCCATCGGGTCCTCCGTCCGGGCGGTGCCCTGCTGTTCTCGACGCACAACCAGGACGGACCCGGGCATGGCGAGAAGCTCAGCTTCGGCGTCCACCGGACCCGCAACCCCGCGAAGCTCGCGGCGCGCGTCTTCGTGGCGGCGCTGCACGCCGCGCGCACTCTCCGGAGCTACAGAGCCCTCTCGAAGCTCGGTCACGAGGGGGACGGCTACTCCATCCGCAACGCAGCGGCTCACGACCACGGCATCCTCATCCACTACATCACGTTGCAGCGTCAGATGACGCAGCTCGAGAGCCATGGCTTTCGCCCCGCCCCGCTTGCCTGGGCGAGCTCGGACGGCCGGCGGCTGTCTCCCCGGGACGACACGCGGAACGCGTGGTGGTTTCACCTGGTGGCCCGCAAATGAACCCGGCCGGCCGCATCCACGTGGGGCTCGATCTGGTCCGGATCGGCCACATCGAAGCCTCGGTCGAGCGGTTCGGCAGCCGCTTTCTCGATCGCGTCTTCACCGAGGGCGAGCTTCGCTATTGCATGGCGGAGCGCGGGCCGTCGGCGTCTCGCCTGGCCGCGCGCTTCGCCGCGAAGGAAGCCGCACGCAAGATCCTGTGCGTGGACGACGAGCCCGTTGGCTGGCGGTCGATCGAGGTCGTGCGGGCTTCGAGCGGGTGGTGCGATCTCGTGCTCCACGGCGCGGCGCGCACGCTCGCGCGAAGAGCCGGCTACGTGGGCTTCTCGCTGAGCATGACTCACGAATCCGAATACGCGAGCGCCGTCGTGGTCGGCGAGCGACGTCGACGAAAGGAAAACCGATGAAGGACGATATCCGGGAGATCTTGCACGAGCACGCCCGGCTCACGCAGGACGCTCGCACGCTGGCCGATGGGGCGGACCTCTACCAGGTGGGCATGACGTCGCACGCCAGCGTGAACGTCATGCTCGCTCTCGAGAGTCGATTCGACATCGAGTTTCCCGATCGAATGCTCCGCCGGGGCACCTTCGCGAGCGTCGCGGCCATGCGCGCGGCCGTCGAGGAGCTCCTCGCTGCGAGCGACGTCCGCATGCCACAGGCGGTGAGCGCATGAGCCCATCCCCGTCACGGCTTCTGGAACAGGCCCGCGAGATCGGCGCAGGGACCGGCGCCCGCTTCGCCGACGACGTCGACGCCACGGCGCGCTTCCCGCACGAGGCGATCGAGGCGCTCAAGAAGCATCGATTCCTCGGCGCCGGCATCCCCTCGGAGCTCGGCGGGCTCGGCGCCAGCATGGGAGACCTGGCCGCCGTGTGCGAGACGCTCGGACAGCACTGCGCCTCCACGGCGATGGTCTACGCGATGCACCTCATCCAGACCGCGTGCATCGTGAGGCACCGCGCCGCGTCGCCGTTCTTCGCACGGTACCTCGTGGAGGTCGTCGAGAAGCAGCAGCTCATCGCCTCGGTGACGTCCGAGGTGACCGTCGGCGGCGAGCTCCGGACGAGCGTCGCGGGGGTCGAACGACGGGGCGACCGCGCCGTCGTCACCAAGAACGCCACGACCATCTCGTACGGAGCACACGCCGACGCGCTTCTCTTGACGGCGCGCCGCACGCCGGAGGCGCCGCCCAACGACCAGGTGCTCGTGCTGCTGAAGAAGCAGGACTACTCCCTCGAGGCGGCCGGCACGTGGGACACGCTCGGCATGCGTGGCACGTGCAGCCCGGGCTTTCGCGTCGTCGCCGACGCGCCCGTCGAGCAAGTCATGGATGGCTCGTTCGCGGACATCGCGAGCCAGACGATGGTCCCCTTCTCGCACATCCTCTGGTCGAGCTGCTGGCTGGGGATCGCGACCGCAGCCATCGCGCGCGCCCACGAGTTCGTCCGCCAGCAGGCCCGCGCCAAGCCGGGGATCGTGCCCCCCGCGGCCCTGCGGCTCGCCGAGGTGTGCAACCTCCACCAGCTGATGCGCACCAACGTCCACGACGTCGCCAACGAGTGCGAGAAGCTGATGAACGGCGAGGGCGGGGCGGAGGCCCTGTCCTCGATTCCTTTCGCGCTCAAGATGAACAACCTGAAGATCTCGAGCTCGCAGCTCGTGCTCCAGATCGTGCACCAGGCCCTGCTCATCTGCGGAATCGCCGCCTACAAGAACGACTCGAGCTTCGCGCTCGGCAGGCACCTGCGCGACGCGCTCTCGGCGGCTCTCATGGTCGGCAACGATCGGATCTACGCGACCAACGCGTCGATGTTGCTCGTGCTGAAGAACGACTAGCAGCGCGTACCCGGAGGTCCTGGCAAAGTCATGCATTCCCCAACGATAGGGCAACCATTCTACGAGCGGCTCGTCGAGCACAAGCTCATCATCCCGGTCGGCGTACCCGGAGCCTTCGGGCGCGGCGCCGTCTTCGAGGACGTCCTGCGCCGATTCGACGCGGCCGTCTCTCGCATCGCGAAGGACGACGGCGCGGAGCAGATGCTCTTCCCCCCGATCCTCGATCGAAGGGTCTTCGAGAAGAGCGAGTTCCTCGATTCGTTTCCGCAGCTCGCCGGGTCGGTCTTCAGCTTCGCGGGGACCGATGCGCAGCACGCCGAGCTTCGTGACCGCGTGCGCGAGGGCCGGCCCTGGAGCGACTTGCAGTCGATGACCGGAGTCGTGCTCTCCCCGGCCGCTTGCTACCCGGTCTACCCGAGCTTCACCGGGACGCTGTCCGAGGCCGGGCGTCTCGTCGACATGCAGAACTGGGTCTTCCGGCACGAGCCCTCGCCCGAGCCGACTCGCATGCAGGCGTTCCGGGTGCGCGAGTTCGTGCGCGCGGGGGCCCCCGACGTGGTAGTGCGATGGCGCGACATGTGGCTGGCGCGGGGCCTCTCGCTGCTTCGCTCCCTGGGACTCCACGCCGGCTCGGTCGCCGCCTCGGATCCGTTCTTCGGACGCGCGGGGCGCATGCTCGCCGCCAGCCAGCGGGAGCAGGAGCTCAAGTTCGAGGTCGTCGTCCCGATCCTCTCGGAGGAGGTACCCACCGCCGTCTGCTCGTTCAACTACCACCGGGAGCACTTCGGCAAGATCTTCGACATTCACACGAGCGACGGGCAAATCGCGCAGACCGCGTGCCTCGGCTTCGGAATGGAGCGCGTCGTGATGGCGCTCTTCGCGGCCCACGGCTTCGTCCCCGCCGAGTGGCCCGAGGCCGTGCGTGAGGTGCTGGCGTCGTGACCCGGGCCTCCGTCTGGAACCTCGACGCGGCGACGTACGCCCGGCACCGGTTGCACGGTGACGCGTGCGACTGGGTCGAGAAGAACTGCTACGTCGACGTCTGGATCGAGATCCTCCACGCACACCGCCTCGACCCCATGGCGATGATGCCGTTCACGCTCGCGATCGACTTCGAGGGCGATCAGTGGACCTTCTTCAAGCCGTCGCCCGCGGACCTCGCGGACCTGTACGGCATCGAGGTCCACGAGCTCAACGTGTGGCGACCGCTGCTCGCACACGCCACGCAGCACGTCGGCGAGGGCAAGCTGGTGCTCACCGAGGCGGACGCGTACTTCCTGCCCGACGCCGCGGGGACCGACTACGGAACGCAGCACACGAAGACGACCATCGGCATCGAGACCATCGACCCGGATGCGAGGGTGCTCGGTTACTTTCACAACGCGAGCTACCACACGCTGCGAGGGGCGGACTTCGACGGTCTGTTCGGCCTCGGTACACCATCGGACCCCCGGCGTCTCCCGCTCTTTGCCGAGATCGTGAGGTTCGATCGGGTCCGGCGTGCGTCGCGGTTCGATCTCGTGGGGAGGTCGGTCGAGCTGCTGGCCCATCACCTGCGGCGGCGTCCGACGACCAACCCCGTGGTCCGCTTCAAGCCGAGCTTCGAGCGGGAGCTGGCGAAGTTCGCCTCCGACGGGCTCGAGTACCACGCCTATGCGTTTGCGACGCTCCGGCAGGTCGGCGCCAGCTTCGAGCTCGCGTCGCACTACCTTCGGTGGCTCGATCACGGGTTCAAGGACCCTCCGATCGTGCAGGCGGCGAATGCGTTCGCGGACGTCTCCTCGACCGCCAAGGCCCTCGTCTTGAAGGGGGCCCGCGCGGTGGCGACGAAGAGGTTCACGGACTTCTCGTCGATGCTCGACCAGATGCGAGACGGCTGGGACCTCGGCATGAGGCTGCTGGAGCGCCGCTTCGACGTCCTCGTCGCAGCGGTGGGGTAGGACCTTGGCTCGCATCCGGGGCGTCGAACGTCATCGGTACACGCCCTTGGACGCGTGGGAGATTTGCTCGACGGAGCCCGGCGCCGTCACGGAGCCCAGCCGGCTGGAGGGTCTTCCGATCCGGTGGACCCCCGCCCGTGCGCCCGGCACCGTGGCAGGCGCTCTCCGGACGTCGGGGCGGTGGACTCTCGGGAGTGGGCAGAGCTTCGACGCGCAGGACTGGTGGTACCGATGCCGGTTCGACAGCGCGCCGCCCGACCCGCGAAGAAGGACGTTTCTCGCGCTCGGCGGCCTCGCGACGATCGCCGACGTGTGGGTCAACGGTACGCACGTGCTGCGGTCGGACAACATGTTTCACCATCACTCCGTCGACCTATCGGAGCTCGTGCGCGACTCGAACGAGCTTGCGATCCGCTTTTCGTCGCTGACGGCGTTCCTCGAGGCCCGACGCCCTCGACCTCGCTGGCGCACCGCCCTCGTGGAGCAGCAGAAGCTTCGGTGGGTGCGCACCACCCTCCTCGGACGCATGCCGGGTTGGTCACCGCCGGTGGAGGCGGTCGGCCCGTGGCGCGGCGCCGTGCTCGAAGAGCGCGACGGGCTGTCGGTCGAGCAGGCGTTCGTGCAGGCGCGCGTGAACGGAACGGAGGGCGAGGTGGACGTGGCGCTCCGCGTGCGCGTGCTCGGGGGCCGCGCAGCGGTGAGCGCGACCGTCCGGGTGGGCGACGCGCAGCAGCCGCTCACGTGCGCCGAGGTCGAAGCGGGCGTCCTCTCGATCCACGGTCGCCTGCGTCTCTCCGACGTGGCGCTCTGGTGGCCTCGCACACACGGCGCGCAACCCCTCTATCCCGTGGCCGTCGTCGTCCGCGTCGCAGGCACGGACTACGGCATCGACTGCGGCAAGCTGGGGTTCCGGACCGTCGAGGTCGATGGGCTGGGCGGCGGCTTCGGCTTGCGCGTCAACGGTGCGCCCGTCTTCTGCCGCGGCGCGTGCTGGACGAGCCTCGACGTGGCCAGCCTCGCCGTTCCCGCCACGAGCTACGCGGCCGCGCTCGACGCCGCGAGCGACGCCGGGATGAACATGGTCCGCGTCGGCGGAACGATGGTCTACGAGGACGACGCCTTCTACGACGCGTGCGATGAGAAGGGGCTCCTGGTCTGGCAGGACTTCATGTTCGCCAATTTCGACTACCCGTTCTCCGACGAGGCATTCCGGTCCAGCGTCTCGAAGGAGGCGGCGCAGTTCGTCTCGCGCGTCCAGACCAGCCCATGCCTGGCGGTCCTCTGCGGCAACTCGGAGGTCTCGCAGCAGGCCGCGATGCTGGGTCTGCCGCGGGAGCTCTGGAGCAGCGCGGTCTTCGACCGAGACCTGCGCTCCGTCGCGGGCGACCTGCGTCCCGACGTCCCCTATCTGCCGTCGACGCCGAGCGGGGGGCCCCTTCCCTTCAACCTGCGGACGGGCGTCTCGCACTACTACGGCGTCGGCGCCTACCGGCGCCCCCTCGAGGACGCGAGACGCTGTGGAGTGCGTTTCACCTCGGAGTGTCTCGCGTTTTCCCACGTCCCCGACGAGCCCACGATCGACCTCTTCCTCTCGGACGGCCAGGCACCCTTCCATCACCCGGCGTGGAAGGCTCGCGTCCCGCGAGACGTCGGAGCGGGATGGGACTTCGAGGACGTCCGCGACCACTATCTCACCCGACTCTTCGGCGTCGATCCCGCGACGGTCCGAAGCGAGGACATGTCCCGCTATCTGGCGCTCAGCCGCGTGGTCACGGGCGAGGTGCTGGCGAGCGTGCTGGGCGAGTGGCGTAGCGGCGGCTCCTCCTGTCGCGGCGCGCTCGTCTGGTTCTTCCAGGACTTGTGGCCGGGCGCCGGCTGGGGACTCGTGGACGCCACCGGCCTGCCCAAGGCCTCGTACTACTTCGTCCGGCGAGCCTTGCAGCCGGTGAGCCTGATCGCGACCGACGAAGGGCTCGACGGGCTGGCGCTGCACGCCGTCAACGACACCGGCGCACCGATCGACGCGGAGCTCGAGCTCGCGCTCTACCGGCGCGGCGGAGCGCTGGCCGTATCGCGTCGCATGCCGTTGACCCTCGGCGCGAGGAGCACGGTCACGGTCTCCTCCGACACGGTGCTCGAGCAGTTCCTGGACGTGACCTACGCGTACCGCTTCGGGCCTGCGGATCGCGATCTCACCGTGGGCACCCTCCGTCGTGGTGGCCGCGTCCTCGGGCGGTGCTTCCACTTTCCCCTCGGACACGCGTTCGCCCGCGAGCACGACCTCGGGATCGAGGCGATCGCGCGGCCGGCGGGCGACGGAACACACCTCCTCTACGTCAAGACGAAGCGCTTTGCACAGGCCATCGCCGTGCAGGTGCGCGGCTACGTCGCGCGGGACAACTATTTCCACCTCGAGCCCGGAGGCGAGGTGGAAGTCGTGCTGCGGCCGCTCGGCACGGCGCATGCGTTCGAGGGGACGGTGCAACCCATCAATGCCTTCACGCCGACCCCGATCGCGGTGAGCGGGAGCGCGCCGTGATCCCCGTCGTGTTCGGAGCGAACGGCAAGCAGCTCCTCGGCATCCTCCACGCGGCCGCGCCCGACGTGGCGCTTGGAGCCGGCGTCGTGCTCTGCAATCCGCTGGGGTACGAGGCCATGTGCGCGCACCGCACGTATCGGCACCTGGCGAGACGGTTCGCAGAGGCCGGGTTCGACGTCCTGCGGTTCGACTACCAGGGCACGGGCGACTCGTCGGGGCGAAGCGACGAGCCGGATCGCCTCAGGGCCTGGATCGACAGCGTCGGCGCGGCCGTCGACGAGCTGCGCGCGCTCACCGGCGCGACGGCGATCGACCTGTGTGGCGTCCGCTTCGGCGCAACGCTCGCGGCGCTGGCCGCCGCCGAGCGCCGGGACGTGCGTGGCCTCGTCCTCTGGGCTCCCGCCGTGTCGGGGCGCGCCTACGTGCGCGAGATCCGCGCCCTGCGGATGCTCACGGGAAACCGCGGACGGGATGCTCCACGAGAAGAGGATGGCCAGGATGCCGGCGACCACGTCGAGTCCGCGCTGCGCGAGCTATCCGCCGTGAGCCTTCTGAAGCTCCGGGGGCGGTTCGCCGAACGAGCGCTGGTCCTGCCGCGCGACGACCTGCCGATCGGGGAGAAGCAGCTCGCTTCGCACCTTCGGGAGTGCGGCCTCGAGACCGAGCTGCGGGCGGAGCCGGGGTACGCGCGCATGATGGACCATCCCGAGACCTCCGTGGTGCCGTCGGCGACGCTGGACTCCATCGTGGCGTGGCTTCGGGGGCCCGAGGCACGAATCGCCGCGCGGCGCGAGGTCCGGCGCGTTTCCTCGGCGGTCCTGGCCGCGTGGAGTCACGCCCCGCGGCGCCTCCTGCGCGAGGAGGCCATGTCGTTCGGAGAGGGCGACCGGCTCTTTGGAATCCTCACGGAACGAGAAGAGGCGCGTGGCGCGCGCACGGCCGTCTTGTTCCTCAACGCGGGCGCCAATCACCGGGTCGGCCCGAACAGGCTCCACGTCTCGCTCGCGCGCGGCCTGGCGGCGCGCGGGTACCCGGCGTTCCGGTTCGACGCGGGCGGCCTCGGCGACGGCTACCCCGCGCCGGGCAAGGCGGAGAACCGGGTCTACTCGAAGGATTCGGTCGCCGACGTGAAGACGGCCATGACGTTCTTGACCCGCATCCGGGGCGTGGAGCGCTTCGTCCTGGTGGGGATCTGTTCCGGAGGATTCCTCACCTTCCACACGAGCGCCGACGACTCCCGCGTCAGCGGCCAGATCATGATCAATCCGCAGACATTCGACTGGAAGGAGGGCGAGCCGGTCCTCGTATCCACCAAGCAGAGCTTCAAGTCGACGCGGTACTACCTCGAGGCCCTCTGGCGTCCCGAGGTGTGGACCCTCGCGCTTCGAGGCGAGGTCGACCTTCGCGGCATCGCCGGTGCCTTGCGAAGGCGCTCCACGGCCAAGGCCACCGCTCGACTCAGACGGGTTCTTGCCCGGTGGCGCGGTCTTCCGGAGCCGCGCAGCGACGTCGAGCGGGTCTTCCGGGCGGCGTCGGAGCGCGGGGTCCGCTCCCTTCTCGTCTTCAGCGCGAACGACGGCGGCCTGGACATGATCGAGCAGCACCTGGGAAACCGCGCGAGCAACATGCGGGGGCACGACAAGTTTCAGCTCGAGATCGTCGAGGGAGCCGACCACACGTTCACCCAGAGGGACGCTCAAGATCGGCTCAGCGCCCTCGTCACCCGTTTCGTCGAAATCTGCGCGGCGGACGCGGCGCCGCCCCGGGAACCCGCGCATCGCACGCTCACGCTCCACCATCTCGCGGGTCCAGGCACGCCACCATCGCCTCGATGATCCGCTTGGTCTCCTCGGGATCGCGGACCTGGATCGATGCGACGCCGGCCTCGAGGGCGGGACGGTCGTTTCCGCCGACGAAGAGCGCGTCCCCGAGGAAGAGCATCTCCTTCACCGGGATGCCGAGCACGTCTCTCA
>Ga0070730_10003570_pt1 | contig 13906 bp, 11 predicted proteins | sample Coa_R1_3_FD_66447 | JGI IMG/M metagenome (GOLD analysis project Ga0070730, IMG submission 66447) | Surface soil microbial communities from Centralia Pennsylvania, which are recovering from an underground coalmine fire - Coalmine... | ecosystem: Environmental > Terrestrial > Soil > Unclassified ...
GGTGTAGACCACCGCGCCGCCGAGGAAGTAGGCCGAGGCACCGGGCACCGCCAGCAAGGCCGCAGCGACAAGGCCGCCGGTCGAGGATTCGGCAACCGCAATGGTCTCGCGGCGCGCGATCAGGCGCTCCGCGATGGTCTGCGCCAGCGGCAGCAGCGTTTTCAGTGAAAGCTCGCTCATTTGCCGGCGACCACCATGATCTCGACCAGATAGTCGGGCGAGGCGAGCCCGGCCTCGACGGTGGCGCGCGCCGGCGTATGGCCGGGCGCCACCCAGGCGTCCCACACCGCATTCATCTCGGCGAACTTGGCCATGTCGGTGATCCAGATATTGGCCGAGAGCAACTTGCTCTTGTCGGTGCCGGCGCGGGCCAGAAAACCGTCGATCTGCGCCAAAATGCTTTTGGTCTGCTCGGTCATGCTCTTGCCCTTGGGCGCATCGGCGACGATGCCGGCGAGATAGACGGTGTCGCCGTGCACCACCGCCTTGCTCATGCGCGGCCCGGTCTCATGACGCTCGATCTTCATGACGTTTCCTTTCGCGGGTTAAATTTATCTTCGGGGTTTCAATCGGGTGGCAGCGCGTGTGCAACGACCTTGCGCATCAGGCTGGGCAGCGCCTCGCCGTGCAGCGCGCCGAGCGCGACCCAACGCGTGCCTTTCGGTGCGCGGGCGTTTTTCGGAATTTCAGCAGCATAAACCACAAGCTCCAGCGGAAAGTGCGTGAAGACGTGCCGCACCAGACCGGGGATTCGGCGCCACGAAATCTTCTTTGCTCCGGCAAGGCACGGTGCCTGTTCAAGCACATTGCTCTGGTCGAATTCGCTGTCCCACTGCGTCGTCGGCACCTCGGTCATGCCGCCGAGCAGACCGCGCGGCGGCCGCGTGCGCACCAAAACCTGGCCGTCGCTCCGGCGCACCACGAACGCGGCGCCGCGGCGGAGCGCGCCTTCGCGTTTCGGGATGCGCCGCGGAAAAGCTTCCGCCTCGCCGCGCCCGTGCGCGACGCAGCTGCCGTTCCATGGGCACAGGCTGCAGGCCGGCTTTTTCGGCGTGCAGATGGTGGCGCCGAGATCCATGAGGGCTTGGGCGAAATCGCCGGCGCGCGCTTTCGGTCGAAAACCTTGCGCCAGTTGCGCGACGTTGCGCTTCGCTGCGGGCAGCGGCGCCTCGACGGCATAAAGCCGCGCCACCACGCGCTCGACATTGCCGTCGACCGGGACCGCGGGCGCATCGAAGGCGATCGCCGCGATGGCGGCGGCCGTGTAGTGGCCGATGCCGGGCAGCGCGCAAAGCCTCCTGGTCGGCCGGAAAAGCGCCGCCGTGGCGCTCGACCACGGCGCGGGCGCAGGCGTGCAGGTTGCGGGCCCGGCTGTAATAACCGAGCCCGGCCCAGGTCTTGAGCACCTCGTCGAGCGGCGCGGCGGCGAGCGCGCGGATGTCCGGCCAACGCACGAGGAAGCGGGCATAATACGGCGCGACGGCCTTCACCGTGGTCTGCTGCAGCATGATTTCGGAGAGCCAGACCCGGTACGGATCGCTGCGCTCGCCGGGCGGAGCGCGCCACGGCAGACGCCGCCGATGCCGGTCGTACCAGGCCAACAGCGCGGTGGGTTGCGGGCATGACTCGGCGGCGCGGCCGTTGCGGCGCTGTCGTGGTGGCGCTTGGGCTGCTAGGGTCATGCCATCAACCGCATTGAGTGAGCGATGGCAGAGCGCAGCCCATTGAACAAGCCCACGCGCGCTTTCGCCAAGCCGCTGCGCGAAACCGCGGGCAAGCTCATCAGCAAATCCTTTCAAGAGCGCGGCTTTGCCTCCGCCGAACTGGTGACGCGCTGGGCCGAAATCGCCGGCGCCGAGATCGCCGCGCACAGCGAGCCGCTGAAGATTCAGTGGACGCGCCCGCCGCGCTCCGTCGGACCGGGCGGCGCGAGCATGGACGGCAGCCAGGAACCGGGAACGCTGGTGCTGCGCGTCGAAGGCCCGGCGGCGATCGAGATCCAGCATGCCGCCAACGTGATCTGCGAGCGCGTCAATCGCTTTCTCGGCTGGCGCGCCGTGGCGCGGCTGGCGCTGCGCCAAGCGCCGCTGCGGCGCGGCGAGCGCAAGACCGTTCGGTCGATCGACGCGGACGCTACCGCGCGCATCGCCGCGAGCCTGCCGGAGATCGCCGACGATAGCCTGCGCGAAGCGGTGGCGCGGCTTGGCGCCGCAGTGCGGCGGCGATAGCCCGAAAACTGCGGTGCCGCAGGGGATTGGCGGCCGGGCATGCTAATGCCACATTGGCGGGCAGGAATTGCCGTTCTCAATCCCGCAGGAGCTGCCTTTGTCCCTCTCCCGTCGCAATGTGCTCATGGCCGGCGCAGCCATGTTGGTCGCCGCCGCAATGCCCGGCGCGCTGCTGCCGCGCCTGATCCGCCCCGCCCACGCTCAGGGCAACGCCACCAACCAGACGGCGCCCGGCGCCGGCGGGCCCGCCAACGAGGCCGAGCTGCAGGCCGAACTCGCTCAGCCCGGCCCGGACGGCGACGTCGCGCTCGGCTCCGACAAGGCCCCGGTGACCATCATCGAATACGCCTCGATGACCTGCCCGCACTGCGCGCATTTCTCGGAAACCACCTTTCCCGAGCTGAAGAAGCGCTACATCGACACCGGCAAGGTCCGCTTCATCTTCCGCGAATTTCCGTTCGACAAGGTCGCCGCCGCCGCCTTCATGCTGGCGCGCTGCGCCGGCAAGGACCGCTACATGGCGGTGGTCGAGACGCTGTTCGCCAAGCAGGCCGAGTGGGCGGTCAACGAGCCGCGGGCGCCGCTGCAGAACATCGCCAAGCAGCTCGGCTTCACCGACGAGACTTTCAAGGCGTGCCTGACGAATCAAAAGGTGCTCGACGACATCGAAGTGGTGCGCAACCGCGCCGTCCAGAAGCTCGGCGTCAACTCGACCCCCACGTTTTTCGTCAACGGCAAGAAGTTGACGGGCGACATGCCGATCGACCTTCTGGCCAAGGAGATCGACCCCTATCTCAAGGCAGGATAAGGGTTTTTTCCGCTGGCGCCGGCGCCTTCGGGTACCGCCCGGCGGCCCGCGACCACCGATCTGTTGATGGTCCGATAAAAAAGCGCGGCGGCGCTGTTGCGCTTGGCGGCCTGCCGATTCATTCTCCGCGCCGATGCGGCACCGTCGACACGCCCACGACATTCCATGGGCGCGAACAAATAACGATTCCCAATGCAGCCGCAGCAATGGGACGGGCATAACAAGAGCATGAAGCTCACGCGGCTGCGCCTGATCGGCTTCAAATCCTTCGTCGAACCGACCGATTTCGTCATCGAACCCGGGCTGACCGGCGTGGTCGGGCCGAACGGCTGCGGCAAGTCGAATCTGGTCGAGGCGGTGCGCTGGGTGATGGGCGAAGCGTCCTACAAGGCTATGCGCGCGGCCGAGATGGACGACGTGATCTTTTCCGGCAATACGCAGCGCCCGGCGCGCAACCATGCCGAAGTGTCGGTCCACGTCGACAACAGCGAGCGCAGCGCGCCGGCCGCCTTCAACGACACCGAGGCACTCGAAGTCTCGCGCCGCATCGTGCGCGAGCAGGGCTCGACCTACCGGGTCAACGGCCGCGAAGTCCGGGCCCGCGACGTTTCCATGCTGTTCGCCGACGCCTCGACCGGATCGCGGTCGCCGGCTTTGGTGCATCAGGGCCGCATCGGCGAAATCATCCAGGCCCGGCCCGACCAGCGCCGCCGCGTGCTCGAGGAAGCGGCCGGCATTTCCGGGCTGCATGCCCGCCGCCACGAGGCCGAGCTGCGGCTCAAGGCCGCCGAGCACAATCTGGCCCGAGTCGAGGACGTGATCGGCCAGCTCGCCACCCAGGTCGCCGCGCTCAAAACCCAGGCGCGCCAGGCGGTGCGCTACCGCAACATTTCCGGCCAAGTGCGCCGCACTGAAGCATTATTGTTTCATCTGCGCTGGCGCGGCGCCGGCGCCGACGTCACCGAGGCCGGCCGCGCCCACGATGAAGCGGTGCGCATCGTTGCGGGCCGCACCGGCGAGCATGCGCAGGCTTCGACCCGGCAGGCCGACGCCGCCGCGAGCCTGCCGCCGTTGCGCGAGGCCGAGGCCAAAGCCGCGGCCGCATTGCAGCGCCTCGTCATGGCGCGAGACAATCTGGAACGCGAAGAAGCGCGCGCCAAGGAGCGCGTTGGCGAACTCGAGCGCCGTCTCGCGCAACTCGCTTCCGATCTCGAGCGCGAACGCACGCTCGCGGCCGATGCGCAAGCGGCGCTCACGCGCCTCGCCGCGGAAGAAACGTCGCTCAAAGCCGAGGCGCAGGCCAATGCGACGCGGCTTTCCGGCGTCAACGCGCGGCTCGAAGCAGCCGACGCGGCGCTCGCGGCTTCGGAAAAGACTTTTGCCGAACTTACCGGCGCGCTGGCCGATCTCGGCGCGCGCCGCAATGCGCTCCAAGTCGCGTCACGCGACCACAGCGAACGGGCCGCACGGCTCGAGGCCGAGCTTGCCAATATCGAAGCCGGTCTGGCGGCGACCGGCAGCGGCGAACCTGATCTGCCGGCGCTCGCCAGCGCCCTTGCGGCGGCGCAGTCGGCACTGACGGAGGCGGAGAGCGCCGCGCGCACCGCCGAAGCGGCGCATACCGCGGCACGCGAGCAACTCGAAGCGGCCCGCGCGCCGCTCGCCACCGCCGAGCGCGGCGTGCAGCGGCTCGAAACCGAAGCCAAGACCATCGAAAAGCTGCTGGCCGTCGAGAACAAGAATCTTTGGCCGCCGGTCATGGACGCGCTGACCGTGGCCAATGGCTACGAGAAAGCACTCGGCGCGGCGCTCGGCGACGATCTCAATGCGCCGGTCGGCGATTCGGCGCCGATGCACTGGGCCGGCGCCGCCAGCGATCCGGCCGATCCGGCGCTGCCGGAGGGCGCCACCGCGCTGGCGCAGTTCGTCCAAGGTCCGGCCGAACTGTCGCGCCGGCTCGCGCAGATCGGCGTGGTCGAGCGCAGCGACGGCGCGCGGCTTGCCGCGCAGCTCAAACCCGGCCAGCGGCTCGTCTCCCGCGAGGGCGATCTGTGGCGCTGGGATGGTTTTGTCGTTGCAGCGCACGCGCCGACCGGCGCGGCGCGGCGGCTTGCCGAACGCGGCCGCCTGGAAACGATTCAGGCCGAGCTCATCACGGCGCGTGCGGACCTCGACGACAAACGCCGCGCCGTGGCCGAAGCCGAAACGGTGCTCGCCGCCGCGTCGGCCGCCGATACGCAGTCCCGCGCGGCGTGGCGTGAGGCGCAGCGCGCGACCGATACCGCGCGCGAGGAACATGCCGCCGCCGAGCGCGAGATCAGCCGCAATGCGGCGCGGATTTCGGCGCTGCAGGAGGCGCGCGCCCGCATCAGCAGCGGTCGCGACGAGACCCGCGCGGCAGCCGGCGAAGCCGCGCAGGCGCTTACCGCGCTCGCCGATCCGGCCGAACTCGAGGCCAGGCTCGCCACGATCAACGAGGCGATCGCCAGCGAACGCGGCGTCTGCGCCGAGGTCCGGGTCGAAGCGCAGGCCATCGCCCGCGAGGCCGAACTGTCCGACCGGCGGCTGCAGGCGATCGCCGCCGAGCACGCCGCCTGGAGCGAGCGCAACGATGGCGCCGCCGCCCAGATCGCCACCATCGGCGAACGCAGCGCCGAAGCCGCACGCGAGCGCGACGAACTTAAGGACGCCCCGCAGCGCTTTGCCGAATTGCGCCAGGGCCTGATCGGCGAGATCGAGATCGCGACCGCCGCGCGCCGCGACGCCGCCGACCGGCTTGCCGAAGCCGAGACGGCGCTCGCCGAAGCCGACAAGGCCGCGCGCGCCGCGCTCGAAGCGGTCGGCGAAGCGCGCACCGAAGCGGCGCGCGCCGAAGAGCGCGCCGACGCCGCCAAGCGCCGGCTTGCCGATATCGAGCACGAGATCCGCGAAAATTTCGAAATCGAGCCGGTCGCGGCCGCCGAACTCGCCGAGCTCAAGCCCGGCGCCGAGCTGCCCGAGGTCGCCGAGATCGAAGCGCGCCTCGACCGCATCCGCCGCGAACGCGAGCGGCTCGGCTCGGTCAATCTGCTCGCCGAGCAGGAGCTGCGTGCCGCCGAAGAGCAACACACAAAACTCACCGGCGAACGCGACGACCTGGTCGAGGCGATCCGCCGGCTGCGCCAGGGCATCCACAGCCTCAACAGCGAGGCGCGCGAGCGGCTGTTGACGTCGTTCGCCACCGTCAACGAGAACTTCAAGAAGCTTTTCAGCGAGCTGTTCGGCGGCGGCACTGCCGAGCTGCAGCTGATCGAGCACGAGGACCCGCTCGAAGCCGGCCTCGAAATCATGGCCAAGCCGCCCGGCAAGAAGCCGGCGACGCTGTCGCTGCTCTCCGGCGGCGAGCAGGCGCTGACCGCCTTGGCGCTGATCTTCGCGGTGTTCCTCACCAATCCGGCGCCGATCTGCGTGCTCGACGAGGTCGACGCGCCGCTCGACGATTACAACGTCGAGCGCTTCTGCGACCTGCTCGACGAGATGACGCGCTCGACCGACACGCGCTTTGTCATCATCACCCACAATCCCATCACCATGGCGCGCATGAACCGCCTGTACGGCGTCACCATGGCCGAACGCGGCGTCTCGCAGCTCGTCTCGGTCGACCTCGAAGGCGCCGTGAAGCTGCGCGAGGCGAGCTGAGGCGGCGCCGCGCGTCTTAGGCAAATCGAGCGGTCATCCTCGTTCGCTAAGCTGCGACCTAACTAGACGGATGCGGCCAAGCTTGTAGGGCGAGCGGGAAAAGTGCTTCGGCACGAGCGATTATCGTTTCCTCATCCCACGGATCGGTATCCTTAAACGTTTGGAAATATGCATTGAGTATTAGACTGCTGTTCATTGCGATTTCAGGGCGCTTAACTTTGAACGCGTCGTTGCTAAGCGCCGAATTGAAGCCGGGCGTTACTAGCGTCAGATTCCCAACGCTATGGATTAGCTGTCTGCGTCTTTCTCTATTCTCAGCACTGTCCGGAGCCAGAGGATAATCCACGAGCTTCCATTTCTGCGGGAGAACATGCTCGACAGAGAGGCTATCGAGCTCGGGGACGAATTCCTGCTTCGATGTACGCAGCGCCAATTCAAGCGATTCCAAAATAGCGCGGACTTTTCGAGTGTTGTGACCCTGATAAAGTTGTCGCCGCAACCATGCAGCCTTAAATTCGAAATTCGCCGGCCACACTTGGCTATCGCCCTCCATAGTCAATAGTTTGACACGAAGCGTCTTATCATCGTATTTGTTTTCAGCAACCATCTCTGCTAGCAGTCGGTTGATGAAAATACGATTGTATGCGTTGGTTCCCTTGCCACAAACGAACCTTCGAATTACGTAAGACTCGATATCGGTGATCGCCGCCACGAACTCAGGATCATCTGAGGAGTGCCGCTCTAGCAGATGAAAGAGTAGCGGAGTATGCGTTGCCGTATCGAGCAGTTTCATTCGGCGACAGAAAAGACCAAATCGACTTTTCTGGTCCGGCGCTATGCACGTCTCAAAATAATGGCTTAAGCGCATCAGACGCTCTAATTCGGCCTTTATATCGCGATCTTCGCTTGTCCACCATTCCTTGAATTCTTCAAAGACGTGAGCGACCTTTCGATAGTCTCGTTTGCGCAAACCCACATAATGATACAATAGAAGGTCAAGGCGTGAATTCTTGAACCTACCCTGGCGCTCCTCTTTCTTCCAAAACTTTGCCCCCTTTGTACCCGTGCCGTGCTCTGGTTTTTCGTCAAAATCCTTCCAATAATGGTCGTATAGGTATTTAATGTCCTTCCCAGCACGATCCGCCGTTAGGAATAGGAAGTTACGGACCAGATCACTCGGCTGAAGCGGCGTTCCTCGCGCATTAAGCGTCTCAAATATAATTTGAGGATCGTCTTCAGAATCCAACTGAAGACGCATGATTTGGAAACAAGTTTGAAAGGCGTCGATCAAAGGCCGGGCTTTTTCAGGATTCGGATCGCGCTCTAAAAACGGAATCTGAATTACATCATCTTTCTCGATGGATCGTATCACGCCACGCGCCACGGTCCTTTCGTCGCTTGAGTCGCCCTCAATGAGAGAATCGTCAAAGCGCTTGTCCCGCAGCAGACAGGCCAGCATGGCGTAAAAAAATAGATATGCCTGAACCACCAGAGGGCGCTCCAGCCTTTTCTTTTCTGGCCCTCGTACTGGATAGGTCTTGCAAACCTCTACAAAGTCCCCGAGGGTCGCAATTGTTTTCACCTCATCCCGAGCGACATTTGTCGGCCATACTTTCAAATGATCTGAATTTGAGCGGTAATTTCCTTTGTTAAAGGTCAATGTATTGACGTCATCATTGAGAGATTCATCGCCAAATGGCTTAAGTACATCGCGGAAAGCGAGCAACATGAGCTGTAGCGTTGTGATGCGCTGCTGGCCATCAATAACTTCGCGAGTTGCGATAACTCGCGTATCATAACTTACCGGACTCCCAACGAGCACAGCCCCGAGGAAATGTTTGCGCAGCGGCTTAAGTTTTTCTGCACTCCCCACTTTGGCAGCATCTTCACGATGCTCTAACAAAGCATCTAATCGATCGACGATATCCTCCCATAACGGAAGAACCTGATGAGTCAAAGTCCATACGTAACCGCGCTGGAATAAGGGAATGAGATATTGCTCGCGCTGCTGAAAAAGCTCCGCGATAGAAAGCTTGGCAGGCTGCATCGAATTCCCCAACCCACAACACAAAAAGAGGTTCTAAAGTATAGAATCATGAACACATTGTCACCCCTGATTGTATTAGGTTAGAAGCCGCAGTGATAAGGCTACGTACGGGGAGGCCCGGCGCAAACCCTCGCAGAGGCGCCGCTCCCGACGGGGCAATGCGTACACATCGTGAGTTTTGCGCTTCTGGTCGGCGCAGAAAATCGCTACCATTGCCGCGAAGTTCGGGGTCACCCGGCTCAGCCGGGTTGTGAACACCGACATGCCGCGAGCGCACCGGATTTTGCGCACTGCCGCCGACGCCGTCCAGGGAGGAAGCCGTGAAGGAATTGATCAAGCAATATCTCGACCATGGCCTGTCGCGCCGGAAGCTGGTGTCGGGCTTGAGCGCGTTGGGCATGAGCACGGTGGCGGCCAAGGCGGTGGCGCAGAATTTGGCGCCGCTCGGCCAAGGCGGCGCGGCTGCCGCGCCGGCGGCGGCGCCCACGGCGATCCGCACGGTCGAAGGCAGCGGCGGCAGGCTGTTCGTCGAGCAGCTCAAGGCCGCCGGCGTCGAATACATCTTCTTCAATCCGTCGACCGGCGATCATCCGATCTTCGATGCGCTGGTCGACGTGCCGGAGATCAAGCTCATCAAGGGCGTGCAGGAAGGCGCCGTGGTCGCCATGGCGGACGGCTACGCCCGCGCCTCGGGGAAGACCGGCGTGGTCGTCGTCGCCAATATCGGCCTGCCCAACGCCATGACCCAGATGGTCAACACCTGGAAGGACCAGATTCCGCTCTTGGTGGCGGTGGCCTCGATCGACCAGAACGCGCTCGGCCGCGATCAATGGCAGGAGACCGATCATCACGAGCTGATGACGCAGCCGATCACCAAATGGTTCTGGCAGGCGCAGTCGACCGAAGCGATGGCCGAGACGACGCGGCGCGGACTGAAATTCGCCTCGACCCCGCCGTGCGGGCCGGTGTTCCTGTCGCTGCCGACCAACACGCTCGCCGGCCATGCCAAGGCGCAAATCTGGGAGCGCAGCAAGTTCGATGTGCCGATGCGGATCCGGCCGGACAAGGACGACGTCGAGAAGGCGGCGCGGCTCCTGATCGAGGCCAAGAATCCGCTGCTCAGCATCGGCGACGAGATCACCTGGTGCCGCGGCGAGAAGGAGCTGCTCGAGCTTGCCGAACTTCTGGGCGCGCCGGTCGCCGGCGAAATGTCCAACCTCGGCTATTGGTCGAAGCCGTTCCCGACCCGGCACCCGCTGTTCATCGGCACGCATCTGCGCACCATGCGCTACCCGGGCAAGCCGGACGTGCTGCTCAATCTCGGCAACCGCTGGGGCGAGATCGCGGCGCCCGGCACCACGCTGATCTCGATCCGGCTCGACCCGAACAGTCTGGCGCGGCAGGCGCCGGTCGACCTCGCCATGGTGGCGGATCTCAAGCTCGCCATGGCCGATCTCACCGCGGCGATCCGCAGCATGGCGACCGCGTCGCGGCTCAAGGACATCGCCGAGGAGCGCGCCGCGCGCACGCATGCCTATTCGGCGCAGATGGCGGAGCTGCGCCAGGCGATCGGGCGCGAGCTTGCGGATTCGACGCCGATCAGCATGGAGCGGCTCGGCATGGAGCTGGAAAAGAATCTGGACCGCGATACCTGCTACGTGGCCGACGTCGATTCCGGAAAGACCATGGACCCGCTGATGTCGTTCGGCGGCGACGCCAAGCAGTATTTCGGCACCGGCCCGAACGTGCTCGGCTGGGGCATGGCGGCCGGCTTCGGCGTCAAGCTGGCGCGGCCGGACGTGCCGGTCGTCTCGGTGGTCGGCGACGGCAGCTTCCTGTTCTCCGGGCCGCAGCCGCTGTGGAGCATGGCGCGCTACAAGGCGCCGGTAACGGTGATCGTGCTCAACAATCACAGCTACAACAACGAGCGCAACCGCATCTGGAACGGCGCCGGCCGGCAGTTCGAGGCGGCGCGCGACATGACCTGCTACAACGGCAGTCCGGACGTCGACTTCGCCAAGACGGCGAACGCTTTCGGGGTCGAAGGCGAGACCGTCAAGGAGCCGGCGGCGCTCGCCGGCGCGTTGTCCCGCGCCAAGACGGCGACGGTGGAAGGCCGCCATACCTGCTCGACATCCACATCAAGCGCGAAGGCATCGGCGCCGTGTCGCAATGGTATCCGCCGTATTCGCTGGCCGATCGGCGAGCCCGGAAGGTGTGACGATGCGTGCCGTTACGCTTGTATTTGCTGTCGCGCTGACGGCTGCCGCCGCAACCTGCGCCCGGGCGCAGCAAGGCGACCCGCTGCCGCCCGGCGACGGCCACGATATTGTGGCGGTGGCCTGCTCGCAGTGCCACGCGCTCGGCACCATCGCCAAAATCCGCGATGGCGCCGCCGGCTGGCGGCGCTATGTCAACAACATGGTGCTGCGCGGCGCACAACTGAGCAAGCCCGAGATCGACAGCGTCGTCGCTTATCTCGCGCTGCATCTCGGTCCCGGGATGAACCTGCCGCCGACCAAACCCGTGGCGCTGCCGGACGGCCCGGGGAAAGACCTGGTCGCAACACGCTGCGCGGTTTGCCACGATCTCGAGCGCGTCGTCGCTATCAAGCGCGGCAAGCAAGCCTGGCCCGCCATCATCGCCGACATGGTGGAGCGCGGCGCGCCTGCTACCGCCGAAGACGCGAAGGTGATAACCGATTATCTCGACGCACATTTCGGCAATTAAGATAGGGTGCCTGTGTATGCGAATCACTGAGAAGCTCGTGTTAGCAACCTCGTTGGCAGTTGCCGTGGCAACTTCTCCAGCGCTAGCAGCCGACGCGCAAAACGGCGAACGGCTCGCGCACCGTTGGTGCGAGGCGTGTCACGTCGTGGCGGCCAAGCAGGCCGGCTCCGGCACCGACCAGGCGCCGCCGTTTGCGACGGTAGCCAAAAGGCCCAATTTCGACGCCGGCAGCCTGGCGCTGTTCTTGCTGGCACCGCATCCGAAGATGCCGGACATGAGCTTGACGCGGGCCGAAGCGGCAGATCTCGCGGCCTATATCGCTACGCTCAGGTAGCGGCACGTTATCTCAATTCTACAGGCCGCCTGATTTTATAAGCCACCATGGGCGCCGAACATCCCGGCGCCGATGGCAACTGCCGAGACGGTCAGCGCAACGCCGTGCAGGTACGTCATGATCGCGAAGGCGCGATCCTTGTCGCGCAGCGCAAATTCGGCGAACCGGCGATCGATCCCGAGCGGTTCCAGAACGTAAACCATGATCGCAAACGCGATCCAGACGGCGATCATCAAATCCAGCCACCAGAACGACAACGATTGCAGGCGCTGCCAGGCATCGAGCCTGCTCAGCATGTAGGCACCGGAGAGACCTACCAAAGCAATTGAGACGCGCACTTGCGGCGCGAAACGGCGCTCGAACGCCTGAAACAATGCGAGCGCCTCGCTTGCGGTGGAAGCTTTGCGCGCGCTCGGCAGGACGATCGTGGTGACGAAGGCCACGCCGCCGATCCAATGGACCAATGCGACCACGTGAATCGCGCGCGCCCATAATAGGTCATACATCAGCGTCGCAAACCTTCTGCCGGACAGCCGAGTCGATCACCGTCAAATATGCCGGTTCACGCCGCCCTGCGCGCAGCTTCGGCGTGGTTCTCCAAGACCACCGTCGCCGCAGCGGTGTTCGAAATCGGAATGTGGTAGTTGCGGTGCACCTCGGTGACGACGCCGGTTAGTGCGCCCCGCATCGCCATCCAATTGAGGAATTCGACGCCCTGGGCACCGGCTTGCTCGACGAAATCGTGGATCGAATAGCGCGTCAGCGCATCCGGATCGCCGGGCAGCTGGTCCATGCAGAGCCGGTCGAATTCCTTGTTGATGAAGCCCGCCCGCTTGCCGTCGAGCTGGTGCGACAGCCCGCCGGTGCCGACGATCAACACCCGCAGATCCTGCGCGTAACTGTCGAGCGCGCGCCCGACCGAGCGGCCGAGGTTGAGGCAGCGTTTGAGCGACGGCAGCGGATGCTGCACGGTATTGATCGAAATCGGCACGATTTTCACCGGCGGCCGCTGCTCGCCCGGCCACATCAACGCCATCGGAATGGTCACGGCGTGATCGACCAGCATGTCCTGGCACATCGTGACGTCGAATTCGTCGGCGACCAGCGCGTTGATCAGGTGCCAGGACAGCGCCGGATCGCCGGCCAGCGAGCCTGCGACCGGAATGCCCCAGCCCTCGTCCTCGTTGCGATACGCTTGCGCCGCGCCGACCGCGAAAGTCGGCAGCTTGTCGAGAAAGAAGTTGAGCCCATGGTCGTTGTGAAACACCACCACCACGTCGGGCTTTTCGCGCGCCAGCCAGGAATGGACGTAATCAAAACCCTGGAAGAACGGCCGCCAGTACGGATCGTTCTCTTTGCCCTCGGCGATCGCCTTGCCGATCGAGGGCACATGCGTGGTGCCGACGCCGCCAATGATGGTGGCCATATTCAACTCCCTGCCGCGGCGAGCTTCGCCTTGAATTCCTCGACGCTGGTGCCGGTCTGCTGCGCGCCGATGTCCTGCACGTTGAGCCCGAAAATGCCGGCGAACTTGGCGAGGTAGTAGACGTTGCCGCCGGCTTCGATCAGGCGTAGCACGTTGCGGCTCGCCACCGCGGCGCGCTGTTCATCGCTGAGGCCGAACCTGGCGCAATAGGCGTTCTCATCGTTGCGGAAAGCCGCGCGGTTCTCTGCGCTGTTGAACGAGAAGCACATGCGATTGAGCGCGTAGCCCTTCTGCGCCTGGTCGCCGTCGAATAGGGTGGTGCCGGGAATATCCTGTTTCACGGTGCTCTCCCGTTATCTTGGACCGCGCGCGCGCTTTGCGTCACTCGCGCTAGACCAGCTCCAGCGCCGCGGCGCGGGCTTCCGGAACGACGTCGTGGTCGTAGAGATGCTTGCGGAACTTCGCATGCGCGCTGATCTCGGCGTCGCGAACTTTTAGATCGCCGGCGAACGCGTCGTAGCGCAGCCCGTTCTGCCGCGCGCCGGTTTGCACCTGCGCGGTGCGCTCGCGACGCAGCCGCTCATAGACCAGCAGCGCAGCGAGTACGCTGGCGCGGTTGGTATTGGCCAGCAGCGTCGCCAACGCCATGCCGTCC
>Ga0070730_10003571_pt1 | contig 13904 bp, 10 predicted proteins | sample Coa_R1_3_FD_66447 | JGI IMG/M metagenome (GOLD analysis project Ga0070730, IMG submission 66447) | Surface soil microbial communities from Centralia Pennsylvania, which are recovering from an underground coalmine fire - Coalmine... | ecosystem: Environmental > Terrestrial > Soil > Unclassified ...
TCTCTGCGAAAGCCTTGGCGGGAACGGGTGATTCGTGATTCCGTCGTGTTGTGGAGAGGAGCGACGGAGATGAAGCAGCTTGGATTTGCCAGTGCCTTTGCGGATCCACAGTTGGGGTCGAACAAGAAGCTCGACGAGATCGATCAGCTGATCGATTGGTCGCTGCTGCAGCCGCTGGCGCAACGGGTTCGGCCGGGGACTGATGGGCGCCCGCCGTATGACGCGCTTGCGATGCTGAAGGCGTTGTATCTGCAGCGGCTCTACGATTTGTCCGATCCGGGGCTGGAAGAGGCGCTGCGCGACCGCCTGTCGTTCCGCAGGTTTTGTGGTTTTGCGTTGGAGGACTGCACGCCCGACGAGACCACGATCCTGCGCTTCCGCCACGACGCGGCGCATGCCGGTATGTTGGAGCAATGCTTTGCGGCCGTGACCGCCCAATTGGATGGCCAAGGTCTGGTGCTGCGGCAGGGCACGATGATGGACGCCTCTGTTATCCGCGCGCAGCGACAGCCGCCTGCGATGAGCGCCGGCCGTGGTGCGGTCAATGCGCAGGAACCCGACGCCGGCTGGACCGGCCGTGGTGGCAAGACCATGCTCGGCTATAAGGCCCATGTTGGTGTCGACCAGGGTTCGGGTTTGGTGCGACGCGTCGTGGTCACCTCGGCCTCGGTCTATGAAAGCGAGGTCGCGGATGAACTGATCTGCGGCGACGAACGCGCCGTCTATGGCGATCGCGCCTATCCACTTAAGGCGCGTCGGGCACGCTTGAAGAGCCTCGGCATCAAGGACCGCATCATGCATCGCGCCGACAAGCACCATCCCCGCATCATTGGCTGGCGCGCCCGATGGAACGATCTGGTGGCACGGCGGCGGGCACCGGTAGAAGCCGTATTTAGCGCGATGAAGCGCCTCTACGGTCTGGCGCGCGCACGCTCCCCTTGCTTGCGCTACGTCGCTGCCGACGTCCTTGCCTTTGCTACCATCTACAATCTGCGCAGGGCTGCCATTCTCAAGGCCCTCTGAACACATCGCTCTCACATTCCGCCCTTCAACAGCCGGACCCACTGAAGCCATCCCTTCCATGGCCACCAAATCACCGAAAGTCCCGTTTCGCAGAGGAATCCTTGCGCGGGGACGAGCGGTTTCGTTGGTTACGCCGCCTCGGCCTTTGCGGGCTTTGCCGGCGGCGTGATGGCGCCCGAAGTTTTGATGTCGGCGAACTCCTTGTCCGAGTAGCCGAGCACGTCGCGCAGGATTTCCTCGGTGTGCTCGCCAAGGAGCGGCGAGCGCCGCACGTCGGCCGGCGAATCCGACAGCTTGATCGGATTGCCCACCGTCAGATATTTGCCGCGCTTGGGATGATCGACCTCGACCACCGTGCCGGTGGCGCGCAGCGACGGCTCCTCGGCGATCTCCTTCATCGACAGGATCGGGCCGACCGGAATGTCGTATTTGTTACAGGTTTCCATGACCTCGAACTTGGTCTTGGTCATGGTCCACTGCTCGATCGTATCGAAGATGTGGCGCAGCCGCGGCAGCCGCGCCGGCGGCGTGGCGTAGTCCGGATCGGTCTTCCATTCCGGCTTGCCGATCAGATCGCAGATCGCGCCCCACACCGGCGCCTGGGTGATGAAATACGTGTAGGCGTCCGGATCGTTCTCCCAGCCCTTGCACTTGAGGATCCAGCCCGGCTGGCCGCCGCCGGAATCGTTGCCGGCGCGTGGCGTCGCCGGGCCGAACGGAATGCCCTCGCCGTGCTGGCTGTATTCGGTGAGCGGGCCGTGCTTGAGCCGCTGCTGGTCGCGCAGTTTGACGCGCGCGAGGTTGAGCACGCCGTCCTGCATGGCGGCTAGCACGCGCTGGCCGCGCCCGGTGCGCACGCGCTGGTACAGCGCCGAGACGATACCGAGCGCGAGATGCAACCCCGTGCCGCTGTCGCCGATCTGCGCGCCGGTGACGAGCGGCGGCCCGTCGCGGAAGCCCGTGGTCGAGGCCGCGCCGCCGGCGCACTGCGCGACGTTCTCGTAGACCTTGCAATCCTCGTACGGCCCGGGACCAAAACCCTTCACCGAGGCGACGATCATGCGCGGATTGGTCTTGTGGACGTAGTCCCAGGTCAGACCCATGCGGTCGAGCGCGCCGGGGGCGAAGTTTTCCACCAGCACGTCGCAGTGTTTGATCAGCCGCTCCAGGATTTCTTTGCCTTTGGGATGCTTCGAATCGATGGTGATCGAGCGCTTCGAGCCGTTGAGCATGGTGAAATAGAGGCTGTCGGCGTCTTTGACGTCGCGCAGCTGTCCGCGCGTGATGTCGCCGACGCCGGGCCGCTCCACCTTGATGACATCGGCGCCCATGTAGGCGAGGAGCTGCGTGCAGGTCGGCCCCGACTGCACGTGGGTGAAGTCCAGAATCTTGACGCCTTGGAGCGCCCGGCCGGCCTGGCCCCATGGTTTGGTCGAGGGCCGCGGCAGGCCGTTGCCGTTCGCGGCTTTCGCTGCCGGCCTTTTCACCGCTTTGAACTTCACTACTTTTTTAGCTGACTTTTTTGCCGCGGCCTTCGACTTGGCCTTAGCTTTCTTTTTGGTCGCCATGGGTTCCTCCGATCTTGTCATGCCCGCCAAGGCGGACATCGTCCCCGCTTTCGTGGGAACGACAGTGAAACTCTGCCTCTATTTCTTCTTTGCGAGTTTGCTTTGCGGGTTCAGATTGCCGATGCGGCCGCTTTCGCTGCCGGCCGCCGGGTCGATGACGGCATTGATCAGCGTCGGCCGGCCCGAATCCATGGCCGCGTTGACGGCCCGTCTGAGTTCGTCGGGCGAGGTCGCGTTGGCGCCGACGCCGCCGAAGGCCTCGATCATCTTGTCGTAACGCGCACCCTTGACGAAAACGGTCGTCGCCGGGTCCGGCCCCGCCTTGTTGACGTCGGTGCCGCGATAGATCCCGTCATTGTTGAGAATGACGACGCAGACCGGAAGCTTGTAGCGGCAGATCGTCTCGATCTCCATGCCGGAAAAACCGAACGCCGAGTCGCCCTCGATCGCGAGCACCGGCTTGCCGGTCTCGATGGCGGCGCCGATGGCGTAGCCCATGCCGATGCCCATGACGCCCCAGGTGCCGACGTCGATCCGCTTGCGCGGCTGATAGATGTCGATGATGCCGCGGGTGAGATCGAGCGCGTTGGCGCCTTCATTGACCAGGATGGCGTCCGGCCGCTCTTTGACGATGGTGCGCAACACGCCGAGCGCGCCATGATAGTCCATCGGCGAATTGTTGTTCATCAGTCGCGGCGCCATCTTGGCGATGTTCTCATCGCGTTTCGACGTGACGGTCGCGATCCAGTCGGCGGGCGGCGCCGGCCAGTTGCCGCCCATGCCACTCAGCAAGGCAGCGACGGCCGAGCCGATATCGCCGACCACCGGCGCGACGATCTCGACGTTCGAATCCATCTCCTTGGGCTCGATGTCGACCTGGACGAATTTTTTCGGCGCCTCGCCCCACGCCTTGCCCTTGCCGTGCGACAGCAACCAGTTGAGACGGGCGCCGATCAGCAGCACGACGTCGGAATCTTTCAGCACGGTCGAGCGCGCCGCGCCGGCACATTGCGGATGGGTGTCGGGCAACAGACCCTTGGCCATGCTCATCGGCAGGAACGGCACGCCGGACTTTTCGACGAAGTTTTTGATGGTGTCGTCGGCCTGCGCGTAGGCCGCGCCCTTGCCGAGGATGATGAGCGGGCGCTTGGCGCTTTTGAGCACATCGAGCGCGCGCTTGATGGCCTCCGCCGCCGGAATCTGCGCCGGCGCCGGGTCGATCACCTTGACCAGGGATTTTTGGCCGGCCTCGGCGTCCATGACCTGGCCGAACAGTTTCGCGGGCAGATCGAGATAGACGCCGCCGGGACGCCCCGAAACGGCGGCACGGATGGCGCGGGCGAGACCGATGCCGATATCCTGCGCATGCAGCACGCGGAACGCCGCCTTGCACAGCGGCTTGGCAATGGCGAGCTGATCCATCTCCTCGTAATCGCCCTGCTGCAGATCGACGATCTCGCGCTCGGACGAGCCCGAGATCTGGATCATCGGGAAGCAGTTCGTGGTGGCATGCGCCAGCGCGGTCAGTCCGTTGAGGAAGCCCGGCGCCGACACGGTGAGACAAACGCCCGGCGCTTTGGTCAGAAAGCCGGCGATCGCGGCGGCATATCCGGCATTCTGTTCGTGGCGGAATGACAGCACGCGGATGCCGGAGGCCTGCGCCATGCGGCCGAAATCCGTGATCGGGATGCCGGGCACGCCGTAGATCGTCTTGATGCCGTTGAGCTTGAGCGCGTCGATCAGGAGGTGGAATCCGTCGGTCAGCTCGCGTTCCACTTCCGGCGTCGTGGCACTGATGCTCTGTACTGCGGCTTCAGCCATGGGAGCTCTCCCTGAACCTTTGCTACCGAGCTTTTGCCCGTTTCCTTCAATCCAGATAGTCGGCGTATTTGGCGACGTGCTCGGCGAGGCCGAGCGCGTGATCGCGCACCAAGGTCTCGGCGCGCAGCGTGTCGCGCGCTTCCAGCGCTTCGATGATGTGCATGTGGTCGCGGATCGAGCGGTCGGCGCGATCCTTCTCGCCGATGGTCTTGCGGCGGATCATCCGCATATGGGTGAACAGGTTCTCGGCCAGATGGATCAGCGCGTCGTTGCGGCTCAATCGAATGATGCTCTGGTGAAACTCGATGTTGAGCTGCGAGTATTCGTCGAGATGGGCGCGCACCGCGCCGTTCTCGAAGGTCGCGAACATGCGGCGGAGCGAGGTGATCTCTTCGTCGCTGGCCTCTTGGGTGATCAACCGCGCCGCCATGCTTTCGAGCGCCGCCCACACCGTGATCAGCTCGATGACCTCGCGTTTGCTCTTGCGCACCACATAGACGCCGCGGCGCGGTTCGGAGCGCACGAAGCCCTCGCGCTCGAGCTGCGCCATGGCCTCGCGCACCGGCGTGCGACTGATGCCGAAATCGGCCGCCAGGCGCCGCTCGTCGAGCCTGATCTCGGCGCGGCTGCCATAGACGTCCATGGCGGCGATGGCGTTCTTGAGCGCGCTGTAGGCTTGCCGCTTCAGACTCGCTGGACCGTCGAGCGGATCGACGGCGACGCGGCGTTCCGTTTCAGTAGACGTAACGTCGGGGCGCCTGTGCAGGATGGAAACGCTTGAACTCATGCTGGTATACATTATGCCAGGCCCCGAACTTTGCACAACACGATTGCGCGATCAATCCGCGCCAGCCGCAGCGGCCGCAAAAAGAAAGCGGGGGCTGTGAGGCCCCCGCTCGGACTGTTCGATAGCAGGCATGACGCCCGCCGCCGCGATGGCGCGCTCAGCCGCGCATGAACTTCTGCCGTAGCGGCTTGAGCACGAACAGCGCCAGCGCCACCACGATGAAATTCATGATTGCGGTCACGACGAACACCATGTGCCAGCCGCCAGTCGCCGATTTCACCACATTCGCCACCGGCACCAGGAACGCCGAAGCGCCCTTGGCGGTGTAGAGCAGGCTCAAGTTGACGGTGGCAAACTTAGTGCCGAACGTGTCCGTGCAGGTCGACGGGAACAGGCTGAAAATCTCACCCCAGGTGAGGAAGATCAGCGCCGCGAACACCACGAACGCCCATGGTGCGTGGCCGAGACTGCCGAGCAGCCAGTACGAGATGCCGCCGAGACCGAAGGCAATCGCCATGGTGTATTCGCGGCCGATATGGTCGGAGATCCAGCCGAACAGCGGCCGCGCGCCGCCGTTGCAGACGTTGTCGACGATGCCGGCGAGGGCCAGCGTGGTCATGCCGAACAAGATGATCACGCCACCGACGTCGAAATCCTTGGCGATCGGCGCCAGCTGCGCCGTGGCCATGAGTCCGCTCGCCGACACCATGATGAACATGATGTAGAGCAGCCAGAACACCGGTGTGCTCACGACCTGCCATGGCGAGTAGCTCTGCGTGTTCTGCGCCACTTTGGGCGCGGCAAGGCCGGTGAGTTCGCCGGGATCGGGGCCGCGTATCAGCCACGCCAGCACAAAGACCAAGCCGCCCTGGACCAGGCCGAACCAGAAGAAGGCAGCCTCATAACCGGCCGAGTTGATGACCGCCAGGATGGGAATCACGGTCAGCGCGGTGCCGGCCCCGTAACCCGCCGCCGTCAAGCCGACCGCAAGACCGCGCCGATCCGGAAACCATTTGACTGCTTGGCCGACGCAGGTCGCATAAACCGCGCCGCCCCCGGTGCCGCCGACCACCGCGCCGAGATACAGCATCTCGAGCGAGGTAGCGTACGAATTGATGATCCAGCCGAGCGCCACCGTGATGCCGCCGAAGGCAACCACCAGCTTGGGTCCGAGTCGCACGCCGAGGCTGTCAACGATCCAGCCGTGGATCGGGGTCAGCCAGGTCTCGAGCGCAATGAAGACGCTGAACGCGAACTGGATCGACGCGATCGACCAGCCGTGCGCCTTGTTGATCGGGTTGACGAAAAACGTCCAACCGTATTGCAGGTTGGCGATCAAGATCATGCAGGCGATGCAGCAGATGAGCTGCGTCCAGCGCGTAGCCGAATTTGCGGCGGCGTGGGTGTCGGCGGTGGTGGAAATGGTAGCCATTGTCGCCCCTCCGGGGTTTTGGTCGGTTTCTTCCTTTTTCTTGCCTTGGTTGCGGAGATTTTAGCCTAACAGCGGAATAATGGCGAGTTCTCAGCATTCCGTCGTGGCTTTTCGCCGCGACTATTGCGTTGCAACGCCGCAGTAGTTTCGAAAAATCGGGCACTATCCGATCCGCAATGTGCGCCGCAGCACTTCACCGCTAAACCAAGGGACCTAATTGGCCGGTCGTGCGTTCTGCTCGCGGAGAGGAGCATTTCCATGACCGCAAGGCTTCGGCTTCCCGGCCTTATCGTATTAGCGTTATTGCCGGCGATAACGAGCGTCGCTGCCCAGTCGTTCGGTCCGGACGAGGCAATCGGGCGGTCCGGCTCGGTGGCGCAGCGGACCATCCTCACGCCGCAGCAGCGGCGTGCGATCTACGAGGCGGTGGGACGGCAGCGGCTACGCTCGTCCGAATTGGCGATTGCGGCTGTGGTCGGAGCGCCGGTTCCACCCTCGCTCCTGCTGCAGGATTTGCCGGACCAACCGACGGGCGATCCTGATGCGGCGGCGGACGATAGCAACGTCCGGCTCCTCAAATACGCCATGGTCGCAGACGATGTCGTGGTGGTCGACCCGATCGCCATGCGCGTGGTCGACGTTATTCACCGCAACGGCGTCAAACCATAAGGTATGCCGCGACAGCGACGGCCGGCTGTCCGGAAATGGCGGGGCGGCTCGTTCGGCGTCCCGACGCAATGACAGTGTGGTGTAGCGTTCAGCCTTGACGTATCCAAGCGAAACGCAAAGCCTAGCTGACACCAAGCCGACCGATGAACCCACCCACCAGCGCCGCCCAGATGGTGCCCGCCGAGGCGCCGTCAGAAGCTCCCTTCTATATCACCGCAACGCAAGCCGCGGGCCGGCCGGCGCGCACGCTGAAACATGGCGATACGTTCGCGGTGCTGGACAGCCGCGGCGACATTGCCGCTGCTTCAGGGCGATCCGCCGGCCTCTTTCACCTCGACACGCGCTACCTGTCCCGTCTGGAAGTCCTGGTGAACGGCATGCCGCCGCTCCTGCTCGGCTCCAACCTGCGCGACGACAATTCGGCGCTGTTCGTCGACCTGACCAATCCGGACATCATCTCCGATCAGCGCATTCTTCTGGAGAAGGACAGCGTCCACATCTTGCGCACGGTGTTCCTGTGGCGCGGCACGGCCTATCAGCGGCTTCGCGTCCGCAATTACGGCGACCGACCGATCGCGCTGCAGATTTGCATCCTGTTCGAGAACGACTTTGCCGATCTGTTCGAGGTCCGCGGCGCGCAGCGCGACCGCCGCGGCAGCGCCACCGCCAAATTGCGCGGCAACGATCAGGTCGTGCTCAGCTACCGCGGCCTCGACGCCAAGCTGCGGCGCACCACGTTGACGTTCGATCCGCCGCCGCATCGTCTGGCGATGGACAGCGCGGTCTACGACCTGCATCTCGATCCGGGCGAAGCCCATTCAATCTTTGCCGCAGTGAGCTGCGACGTGGCGCAGGCAAGGCCGCTGCCGTTCTTCAACAGCCTGATCGTGGCGCGGCGCGAGCTGCGTCAATCGGCGCGCCACCGGACCTCGGTCGAGACCTCGAACGACCGCTTCAACGAGATGCTGTGCCGTTCGGCTGCCGATCTCGCCATCCTGACCACACAGACGCCGCAAGGACCTTATCCGTACGCGGGCATTCCGTGGTTTTCGACCACGTTCGGCCGTGACGGCTTGATCACGGCGCTGCAGATGCTGTGGTGGTCACCCGACATTGCGCGCGGTGTGTTGCGCCGGCTCGCCGCCTTCCAGGCCAAAACCACGGATCCGCTGGCCGATGCCGAGCCGGGAAAGATTTTGCATGAAATGCGCGGCGGCGAGATGGCGGCGCTGCGCGAAGTGCCGTTCGGGCTGTACTATGGCAGCGTCGACGCCACGCCGCTGTTCGTGCTCCTTGCCGGACTTTATGTCGAGCGCACCGGCGACTGCGACACGGTTGCGGAGCTGTGGCCGAACATCGAGGCGGCGCTGCGCTGGATCGACGGGCCGGGCGATCCGGACCGCGACGGTTTTGTCGAATATCAGCGCGCCACCGAGCAGGGCCTCGCCAATCAGGGCTGGAAAGATTCGTATGACGCGATCTTTCACGCCGACGGGCAGCTTGCCGAAGGCGAGATCGCGCTCGCCGAGGTGCAAGGCTACGTCTACGCCGCCAAACGCATGGCCGCGGCGTGCGCGCGCCGGCTCGGCCATGACGACACGGCAAAACGCCTCGCCGAGCAGGCGGAAAAACTCGCTGAGCGTTTCGAGGCCGCGTTCTGGTGTCCGGAGATCGGAACCTACGCGCTGGCGCTCGACGGCGACAAAAAGCCATGCCGCGTGCGCACCTCGAATGCCGGCCAAGTGCTGTTCACCGGCATCGCGGCGCCCGAACGCGCTGCAAGCGTCGCCGCCGGGCTCTTGCAGCCGCACTTTTTCTCCGGCTGGGGCATTCGCACCGTCGCGGTCGGCGAGGCGCGTTACAATCCGATGTCGTATCACAACGGCTCGATCTGGCCGCACGACAATGCGCTGATCGCGCTCGGTCTGGCGCGCTACGGCCAGAAGGCCGCGATCGCCACTTTGTTCGATGGCCTGTTCATGGCCGGCACTTACATGGATTTGCGCCGGCTGCCGGAATTGTTCTGCGGCTTTCGCCGCCAGCGCGGCCACGGCCCGACGCTCTATCCGGTCGCCTGCACGCCGCAGGCCTGGGCCAGCGCCACGCCGTTCACCTTGCTGGAAGCTTCGCTCGGGCTGCAATTCGATCCGTTCAACGGCGAGATCAGGTTGTACAATCCGCAGCTGCCGGCGTTCCTCGACGAGGTGAGCCTGCGCAATCTGACCCTCGGAGCCGGCAGCGTCGACCTGCAGGTGCGCCGGCACCGCGATACGATTTCGCTCGATACGCCGCGGATCAGCGGCGATATCCGCGTGTCCGTCGTCTTTTCCTCCTGAACGGCAAACCCGGCGCCGCCCGCCACGGAACCGGTACCGCTCCGCCCGGCTTAACGGGGCGGACCTTGCAGCCGTGGAGGAGGTCATGCGCGGGGATCAGCGATTACGCCGGGCCGGTCCCATCGCCGGCTTTGCCGTCCTACTTTGTCTCGCGATCGCGAGCGCCGTCGCGTACGGCGAGGATACGGCAAGTTCCGGCAATGCCGCGGCACCGCCAACCGCGCCGGAAGTCACGGTGTTGGGCAACCACGAGGTCGAGGGCGTTCTCGGCCGCGAAGTTTTGAGCGCCACCAACGAGAATATGGGCCGCATCGTCGACGTGCTGGTCGACCGTGGCGGCCAAGTGCGCGCCGCCATCATCGATTTCGGCGGCTTTTTGGGCGTCGGCAGCCGAAAAATCGCAGTCGACTGGACCGCGCTGCACTTCCCGCCGCCGGCCAAGCCGGGCGCGCGGATCGCCCTCGAACTCACTCGCGATCAAGTCAAAGCTGCGCCCGAATACCATGACGGCAAACCCGTGGTCGTGCTCGGCGCGCTCGGCAAGCTCGAATCGCTGCCGCTCGCCGATTAGCCATTTCGTTGGAGAGGGACCCTGCCCGCGCAATTGTCACGGCGTGCGAGAGAGCGTCCGCTGGCCTTCGCCCGCAGGGACAAGGTTGAGGCGCCTGCCGCGCACGGCGATCGTCGCCAAGCGCGGCCTCCATCGCGACGCAGTTTGCGCGGGCTCGATTGGTTCGTGTTTTTCGTCGCCGACGTGCAAACCGGTTTCGGCCCGTTCGTCTCGGTTTTTTTGACGTCGCAGCGCTGGACCCAGGTCGATATCGGCCTCGTGCTCTCCGCCGGCGGCTTTGTCTCACTGATCGGCCAGATGCCGGGCGGCGCGCTGGTCGATGCCGCGCGATCCGAACGCTTCGTCGCCGCGCTCGCGATCGCCGCGATTTGCGTCAGCGCGCTGGCCTACGCGGCGCTGCCGGTGTTCAGCGTCGTCCTATCGGCTTCGATCCTGCATGCGCTCGCCAGCTGCGTGCTCGGCCCGGCGCTTGCGGCGATCAGTCTCGGTCTGGTCGGCCATGCGGCGATCGGCCAACGGTTCGGCCGCAACGCGCGCTTCGCCTCGATCGGCAACGGCTTGGCGGCGGCCGCCATGGGCGCCTGCGGTTATCTGTTATCGCCGCGCGCCGTGTTCGTCGTCACCGTGCTGTTGCTGGTGCCGGCGCTGTGGTCGCTGCGCCTGATCGCGGCCGGCGAGATCGATCCCGAGCGCGCCCATGGCGCGCCGCCGCCCGAGCGCCATAAGCCGCCGATCCGGCCGGGCGCGCTGATGCACAACCGGCCCCTCCTCATCTTCGCCGGCTGCCTCCTGCTGTTTCATCTCGCCAACGCCTCCATGCTGCCGCTGATGGGCAGCGTTCTGACCACGCGCTCGGCCGACTGGGCGACTGTATTGATCGCCGCCTGTATCGTCGTGCCGCAAATCATCGTGGCGGCGCTGTCGCCGTGGATCGGCGCGCGCGCGCAAGTCTGGGGGCGGCGGCCGCTTCTGCTCATCGGCTTTGCCGCCTTGCCGCTGCGCGGCCTTTTGTTCGCGCTCGTCGGCAATCCGCTGCTGCTCGTCGTCGTGCAGCTGCTCGACGGCATCACCGCCGCGGTCTTTGCCGTGATGGTGCCGCTCATCGTCGCCGATCTGACGCGCGGCACCGGGCACTTCAATCTCGGTCAAGGCATCGTCGGCACCTTCATCGGCATCGGTGCCTCGATCAGCGCCACGCTCGCCGGCCTGCTCAGCGACCGCTTCGGCAGCCCGTGGGCCTTCGCCGGCTTGGCGACCATCGCATTCGCCGCGTTCGCGGCGGTGTCTTTGCTGATGCCGGAGACGCGGCCGGCCGTTGAGGAGGAGGAGTGATCGGCAACGCCGTCATTCCGGGGCCGAGCGAAGCCAGGAACCCGGAATCCATAATCCCAGCGCAGGGGGTTATGGATTCCGGATTCGCCGCCGCGCGGCGTCCGGAATGACGATGGAGAATTTCCGCCGCTACAGCGCCGGCGCGTCGTCAGTGACGAGGCGCAAATGCGGCGCGACGCCGTCGGCGAGGCTGCGGTATGCGGCGAGATAATCCTGCGCCATGCGCCGCGCGGTGAAGCGCTTCTCGAACTGCTTGCGAATTTTTTCACGCGACAAATGGCTCAAGCGATCCACCGCGCCGATCGCGCCGACCACGTCCTCGACCACGAAGCCGGTGACGCCGTCGTCGATGATCTCCGCCACCGAGCCGCGGTTGAACGCAATGACCGGCGTGCCGCACGCCATGGCCTCGATCATCACCAGCCCGAACGGCTCCGGCCAGTCGATCGGCACCAACAGCGCCACCGCGCCGCTCAAGAATTCCGATTTCTCCTTGTCGCTGATCTCGCCGATATAATCGCTCTTGGTTTCCTTGATCAGCGGATTGATCTCTTGGTCGAAATAATCGCGGTCGGCGCGATCGACTTTGGCGGCGATCTTCAGCGGCACGCCGCAATGCTGGGCGATGCGCATGGCCCGGTCGATGCCCTTTTCGGGGGCGATGCGGCCCAAAAACGCGAAATATGACGGCGTGGCCGGCTGCGGCGTCAACAGCCGCTCCGGCAGGCCGTGATGGATGGTACCGACCCAATGGGCCTGCGGCAGCGGCCGCCGCTGCGCATGGGAGATCGAAATGACCGGAATATCCGAAAATGTCTCGAACACCGGCTGATGCTCCGGCAGGTCGAGCCGGCCGTGCAGCGTGGTGACGAACGGCGTCGACTGCCGGCTGAACAGCGAGAACGGATAATAGTCGAGGTGGAAGTGCAGGAAATCGAAATCGCCGGCGCGGCGGTACACCCGCTCGAGCATCTGCATATGCAGCGCGTTGGGGTCGCGCACCGCGCCGTCGAGCCGCAGCGCCCGCGGCCACACCGCCTCGAGGCGCGCCGAGGTGATCGAATCGCCGCTGGCGTACAGCGTCACGTCGTGGCCGAGCGCAATCAATTCTTCGGTGAGCCACGAGACCACGCGTTCGGTGCCGCCGTAAAGTTTCGGTGGGATCGCTTCGGTCAACGGCGCAACTTGGGCGATGTGCATCGCAAAACCTTCCGCTGGTATTTTAGGCCGCCCCACCCGGCGTCCGCCAAACTCGAGAACTCGATGTCGAAGAGGAAATTCTTGCCGCCGATCCAGGCCATTGATCAAGAAACTTATTTTTCGCCGATTGCGGAACTTTTACGCCGTTGCGGCGTCGGTCCTCTTGTTCCGCGACCACGGAACTTCCCATTACAGCGCTGCAAAGTCCGACGGTAATACAACGCCGCGCTCGGCACACGCGGCCGACTTTGCATTTTTTGTGAAGAAATAATGGCGGGTCGAGGTCACTGCGATGCGCTGCATGCAGGGCGGCTATCGCGCTGGATAATTTTCGCTGTTCCGGCGTTGTGATCGGACTCGTGAACCTGCAAGGCAATCAATCACCAGAGGAAGACCGAAAGACGCATGGCCGACCTTTGCCATTACGCGAGCCGCCCTCTGTCCTTTATTTTGCGCTACTTGCGCCTGCGTCCATTCGCCCACGGCGCCATTCTGGCGGCGGTGCTCGGCGCCGTCACTTGCTCGGTGAGCACGCAATACGGCGTCAAATTTCTGGTCGACACCCTGTCGCGCGGCGCGGGCGCCGGCGTCTGGGTGGCCTTCTTTCTGCTCGGCGGGCTGATCGCTGCCGATAATCTGTTGTGGCGGCTGGCGAGCTGGGTCGCCAACTCCACGTTCGTCGCCGTCAGCGGCGATCTGCGCCGCGATCTGTTCCGCCATCTGATCGGCCATTCGCCGAACTATTTTGCCGACCGGCTGCCCGGCATGCTGATCAGCCGCGTCACCGCCACCTCCAACGCGGTGTTCACCGCCGAAAATATGTTCGTCTGGAACGTGCTGCCGCCCTGCGTCGCCACGGTCGCGGCGATTGCGCTCGTCTGCACCATCAGCCTCTCGATGGCGGCCGTGCTGGCCCTCATCGCCGGCATCATGGTGGCCCTGATGTTCCGCATCGCCGCCGCCGGCCGGCCGCTGCACCACGATTTCGCCAGCAAGGCCGCGGCGGTGGACGGCGAAATGGTCGATGTCGTCAGCAACATGCCGCTGGTGCGCGCGTTCGGCGGCTTCTTGCGCGAGCACCGCCGCTTCGATGCCACCGTCGACCGCGAAATGGACGCGCGCCGGCGCAGCCTGTTCTATCTGGAGAAGCTGCGCATCTTTCATG
>Ga0070730_10003572_pt1 | contig 13901 bp, 8 predicted proteins | sample Coa_R1_3_FD_66447 | JGI IMG/M metagenome (GOLD analysis project Ga0070730, IMG submission 66447) | Surface soil microbial communities from Centralia Pennsylvania, which are recovering from an underground coalmine fire - Coalmine... | ecosystem: Environmental > Terrestrial > Soil > Unclassified ...
GAAGCCCGCAGCATCGTATTGAATTATTTGCGGCGCCTGGAGCTTCCTGAAGCTTCGGCAAGGCGTCTGGTGGCGGCTGGCCTGAACGAACTTGTTCCGCTTTTCGAATCGCTGTGGCCCAATCAATTGCCCGAGGAGCTAAGCCGGGGCGCAATGAAGGCATTGCAAGCTGAGGCCGCTCCGGAAACTGCTGCACTGCTCGCCGCTCTCGTAGAGGCTTTGGGTCGCATCGCAGTGACCCGCGGTGACTACGCGGGTTTCGAATTTATTCTTACGGGTCTTGAGCGCGCGCCGCGGGACAAGGAACACGACCACATGACCGCCCTCTCGGCGCGCCTCGTCGCGCAAGATCGCTGGTTCTTGTTGGTAGACGCATCGCTGGCCAACCGTCCGCTCGATCCCGTACTCCCAAGATTGTTGCAGCGCGACCCGGAACGCCTGCTGGACCGCTTGACCTTGCTGCTAACCGAGCCGCGCGGCGCAGAAATGCTGCCCGCGATGTCCCGGCTCCTGAGGACTATCGGCGTGCCCGTTCTCAATTTGCTCGAGACGCGTCTCTACGAAGCGAGACGCCAGCGCGTGACCGCCGCCATCAAACTCTTGGCGACGGCGGATTCCGAACGTTTGCTCCGCGGCCTTGCGCGCGCCATTGGAAGCTGGGAATGGAATCTTCAGGACCTGGCAGTGAGCGAGCTTTCGCGGCCTTCCAATGCCGCGTCGGCGCAAAGCGCGGCTTTCGTTTTCTCCGCCATTCTCGCGGAAGCGCATCCCCTGGTTGTGCCGATGATGATCGATCAAATCGGGTTGGCGCAGGAAGCTACCGGCGTTCCGCAGCTTCTGGAAATCGCCGCGGGTGAACACGAAGTTTTGCGCGATCAGTTTGTACGCATCAAGGCTATCGAAGCGCTCGGACGCATGCGCTCTTACGAAGCTCAGGAACTTCTTCGAACGCTGATCGAAAAACGCGACGGCCTCGCTTATGCGGAACCCGCGGGCTTGCGGGCCGCCGCCGAAGATGCTCTTGCCCTGATCGAAAATCGTCCTTCGTTCAAGCAAGCCGCTGCGGCGTTCGGCGCTCCGGCGCAATCGAGTTCGAGTTACGCAATTCCGCGCCGCTATGTGCGAGTGCCTCTGGAATCGCCTCTGCGCGCGCAGATTGAGGGAACGCCCGCGGGTCTCGCTCGCGTAAAAACCATCAGCCTGGGCGGCGCTTATCTCGAGTCTCCGCGAAAACTTACCGTGGGGGATTCGATCAAACTGGAAGTGCGCACCGGGCTTCGCAAAATCAATTTCACGGCAGTAGTTCGCAACATCGGCCAGGACGGCAACGGCGTGGAATTCGTGCACATGCGCGACGAAGACCGCGAACGCTTGCGCAAGTTCGTCCAGCGCCATCTGCAGCTTTAGTTCACCACAGCTTTCCACCAATATCCGCCGCCCTAGCCACCAGAAATGTTGATTTGCGGATCAGCGGTTCAATACAATGCCGCTATGTAGATAGCGCGGCTATCTAGATTGTTTGGCTATGTAGTTTTCGGAACAAATTAATTTGTATTGCAAAGCGTGCCAAGTTCTTGGAAACCTTAGCCTTCCGGTACTTCGGGTTCCGTTCAACGAAAACCCAAGCAACGACAAGAAGCGACATTCTGTTTGTTTTCAGCGGTTTCTCCTCTTGTCGCTTGCCATATATCGTCAACCCGCGTCATTCTGCCCCCGCAAGCCTGAGGCTGGTCTGAAGGACAAGCCGGGAGAAGTTTTCAGTTGAAAGCGGGGCAACATTACAGTAAAAGCCCTGTATTCAATTATTTCGGTGTGAAAGCGGCCCCAGCCCGGTCGGGGCCACCGCTAGGGGTAGCGGGGTTTTCAGGTGCAATAGGAGGAACTTCATGCAACGCAAGCAAGTGGTGTGTGCGACGTCCGCTTCGCAGTCGCGCTTGCAAGTCAACGCCTTGCTGTCCGTGTTCTTGGGAGCTTTGCTCGTCCTCGTGGTATTGGGCGCCACGACTGTTTCGGCACAGGTGAATACGGCGACCCTTTCTGGAACAGTTTTCGATCCTCAGAACCTCGGGGTAAAAGGAGCAAAGGTCACTCTGACCAATGCGGCCACTGGCGCAACCCGGACTGCCGTCACGGACGACAATGGCCGCTACAACCTGGTGGGAATCCCCCCCGGGCGCTACAAAATGACTGTGGACGGCGGCTCCAATTTCGGGACCTACGAAAACCCCTCGGTGGTTTTGACAGTGGGCGAGAGCGCCACCTTTGATCCCCGCCTTGAACTCAAAGGCATGCAGCAAACCGTGACAGTTTCAGCGGAAACCGCCCCGATTGAAACGACGAAGACGGAAGTTTCCGACACCGTGGAGCAGCGACGCATCGACAATCTGCCGATCAATGGCCGCAACTACATCAATTTCACGCTCACCAATTCGCAGACCACTCGCGACGTCTCGCCCACTATCGGCCCGGCGCCCAATAGCGGCCTGAGCATCGGCGGCGCACGCGCCCGCGGGAACATGGTCAGCGTGGACGGCGCGGACGCCGGGGACAATTCCATCAACGGCATTCGTTCGACGATTTCGCAGGAAGGCGTGCAGGAATTTCAGCTCATTCTGAGCAACTACAACGCGGAATACGGCCGAGCCACCGGCGGCGTGGTCAATATCGTGACCAAGAGCGGAGGCAATGATTTTCACGGCGACGCTTTCGGTTATTTTCGCAACAAAGCCTTTCAAGCGCGCAATCCGTTTTCGGGAGAAATCAACCCGACGACTGGCGCGCTAGATCCTACCAAACAAGCGTACACGCGCACGCAAAGCGGACTGACCTTTGGCGGTCCGCTCAAGAAAGACAAAACGTTCTATTTCTTTTCGTACGAATATACACAGCGCGAAGAAACCGGGTTCTCCAGCATAGGCACCGGCAATTTCGGTCTCACAACCGGCGTTGTGTCAACCTGCATTCCATTTCCTCTGAGCATGACACCCGACCAACTGGTTTTCTACCAAAATGCTCTTAACGCTGCAACGGGCGGAGGAACCTCTTGCTCAAATCCAGTTGCGGCCCAGCTCGAGCAAGCCGCGTCTGTGACGGCGGCGGGCTCGAATGTCGCAGTAAACGCGGATATGAATAAGAACGTGGACGGATCCACAGTGCCGATCTCCAGTGCCCTATTTGGAATCCCCACAGCACTCGGCTCCAAGTTCTTTCCCATCCCGGTTGCCTGCCCGCTGTCGATGCAGGTAAATAACGTCGTGTGTCTCCCGGTGGGATCCGGAGTCCCGCTTGGAATTGGCACGGGCCTCGTGCCTCTTCCGGCTTCTTATGTAGGCATGAATTCCGTGCGCGGGAATTATCCGGTGATGGAGAAAACAAGTCTCTGGTCGGCGCGTCTTGATCAGCGTTGGAACAATCACAACAATTCTTTTATTCGCGTAGGTGTTTCTCCGTCGCTCGTTACCGGGCTTCCTTCGACTTCGCAGAACCAGGTATTCGGGCAGAACTCCGGTTCTCGCGCCGGCTACAACCAGTCGCGCGATTTCAATGTTACTTTCCAGCACGACACGATCATCAACGACAAAACCTTCAACGAATTCCGTTCTCAGGTGGCGCGGCGCGGGCTGCACTTCGGCTTTTCGCAGCTCCCAGGCGGTTCGAATATAGGCGTCAACATCCCCGGCTTCGCGTATTTCGGACGAGAACCGTACTCCACCGTGGACCGCATTGAGCGACGTTTCGAGTTTACTGACTACCTGACGCTCGTCCGCGGCGCCCATACATTCAAAATTGGCGGCGACTACAACCTCATTCAATTGCGCTCCAAAAAGGCACAAATCTTCGAGCTCGACTTCGGCGGCGACGTCAATTTTGGGGGATTGGCCCTCTTTGGCTCGAGCGTTCCTGGGACAACGGGGCTGCAATCCTACGGCCTCGGAATCCCAACTTCCTACATCCAGGGCATCGGCAATTCCAACAATCCGTTTGACAACAAACCGATGGCTTTTTTTCTGCAAGACAGTTGGCGCTTGAACCGCCATCTAACTGCCAATTATGGCGTTCGGTACGACGTCGAAATCACGCCGCTCTTTGCTCCCGCCACGGCTGTGAACGCGGCCGCGGAAAAGTTGCTCGGAGTTGTTGAGGGTATCCCGCGCGATTACAACAACGTGGCTCCGCGCTTTGGTTTGGCCTGGGATCCTTCAGGAAACGGCAAAACCGTGATTCGCGCGGGCTACGGCATGTTCTATGACCATCCGCTTCTGGCAACGGCGTTCGACTCGGCGACCGCTGACGGCGGCCGCTCTGTGCAGCTAATTTCAACAGGAGGTGTGGCTTCTGCTTGCGGATTGTTACCGCCTCCCGCGCCGGCGGTCTGTGGAAACGGGTTTGATTCCCCCACGAACTTGAATGGTTCTTCCATATTCCAGGGCGCGCTAAACGCGTTGCCAAGTATGTTTTATCTTCCTAACGAGCAGCGCTTTGATCCGCTCGCCTCGGGCTCTCTCTTCGCCAACCAGGCTTATTTGCAAGCAGGTTTTCCACTGCCGATTCTGCCGTTTACACTTCCGGTCGCGAAGAATTTCGTCTACGCCTATGCCCATCAAGCGAACCTGACGATCGAACGAGAACTAGCAGGCTCCTGGAAATTCAGTCTGGCGTACCAGTGGACCCGCGGTTTGCACCTGAACAGACCCGTGGACGTCAATTCCACCGATCCCAAGCTTCTTGCGCAAAATGCGTTCAACGCGGCCGCTTCGGGACTCAGCGTCAGCAATCCGCTTACAGTTGTCGTTCCCACTGGAAACGGCACACCTGGCTCGTGCTTCAACACCGGAACCGGCAGCATTTTGCTTATTGCGCCCGGCGTTCTGGGACAGGGTTTTGCTGCACCAAACTGCAATGTCCCCCAAGCCGCCGTGGGTTTCGTTGGCACGCCAGCTTTCTTCAACTTCTTCCGCAAGTCGGGCCCGAATCCTTCTTTCGCTGGTTTGGTCGGTGGTTATGCTACCGAAGTAGGTCTCGCGGCAATGGGAGGCTACCCTCAAGGCCCTGGCGCTCCCGTGCCATGGAACAGCGTCGACGCGCAACTCTCCGACGGGAATTCCAGCTACAACGCCTTGACCTTCAATCTATCGAAGCGTTTCTCGAAGGGATTCGAGCTGCTCTCGAGCTACACCTATTCCCACTCGATTGACGACTCGACGGACCTGCAATCTCCGCTTGAGCCGCAAGATAGCCGTTTCCCCAGGCTCGAGCGCGCCAACTCGGTGAACGATCAGCGCCATCGCTGGGTCACAAGCGCCGTTTTCCAATCACCCAGCGGTAAGTCCGGCGACGGTGCCTTCAAACGCTTCTTCGGCGACTTTACGCTCTCTCCCATCGTGGAGTTTTCCTCCGGCAGGCCGTACAACGTCATCACCGGTGAGGACACGCGCTTAGACCTGGGCGCTTCGCAAGCCCGTCCTTCCGTTGCCCCGAGCGGTACGGCCGGCACGGCTTCGACATTCATCCCGGGCGTCGTCTTTGTTCCCGCCAGCACCTGTCTGGACAACAGCGGGGCCTCATTCACCGTGCCGCTCGTAGCGCCACCGGCAGGATGCGACGGCAACCTCGGCCGCAACCGCTTCGTCATGCCCAATTTCTTCGAGTGGGATATGCGGCTTTCGCGGCGGATTCCGCTCGGCGAGCGGCTGAAGTTCGACATCATCGCCGACGCTTTCAACCTTTTCAATCGCACCAACATTGCGGCAGTCAATCAGCTCTGCGATCCGCTCGCAGGCGCGACTTGCACCGCAGGCCAGCCAACCGCCAGCTACGACGCTCGTCAGTTCCAGTTCGCGCTCAAGCTGAGCTGGTAAGCGAGCAGTCCAAAGTCGAAGGTCAAAAGTTGCACCGCAAGAGGCCCTGTGTGCCCGGGCCTTTTCGTTTTTTCGACACCTGAACCGTCAACTTTCGGCCTTCTTTTTGCCGCACTCACCTTTATTTCTTTTTCACTTTCAACCTTCGCCTTTCCAGTCTGCTAAAGTAAGAGGACCGTTTCCCGTCATCGAATCGGAGAAGGAATGAACGGACTCCTCATCGCCGCCATAGTCGTCGTGGCCATGGCCATTTTTTGGCTGGTTCTGCAGAGCTTCCAGGGCCGCCAGAAGAATGAATCCATAGAATCCGAAATGCACGAACTACGACGCGATCTCCAGACCATCGCAAACTCGCAAGCCAAGAGCACCGGCCAGTTAGAAACCATCGCCAAAAGCGTCGCGCAGCGCCTCGATAGCTTTACGCCCACGCTTCAGGAGGCCATCAAGAACTCCGCGCAGATCACCGGACAGTTGACCTCCGACGCGCAAGCGCGCATGGCCGGCGAACTCCAGAACGCCCGCGAGCAAATCAGCGAGATTCAGCGCCAGCTCGGAGGAGTGCAGCAGGCCAGCACCCAATTGTCGCAGGCCGCGCAAACGATCGAAGGGATCCTTGGCGGCGCGAAGTCGCGCGGCTCGCTCGGCGAAGTTACGCTGGAACGCCTGCTGGAAGATTCCTTGCCCCCCGGGCTCTACGCCACGCAATACCGCTTTTCGAGCGGCGAAGCGGCGGACGCGGTGATTTTTCTGCGCGACAAAAAGCTCATGGCCATTGACTCCAAGTTCCCGCTGGACGCTTACCGCCGCATCGCCGCCGAAGGCGAGGAGGCGCGCCGCGCCTTTGCCACGGCGGTGAAAGGCCACGCGGACGCCATCGCCAAAAAATACATTGTTCCCGAAGAGGGCACGCTCGATCTCGCGCTCATGTTTGTTCCCTCCGAAACCGTGTACTACGAACTGCTCATGAGCACGGATGGAAAAGGCGTGCCTCTGGATGCCTACTGCCGCGAACGCCAGGTCGTCGCTGTTTCTCCGAATACGCTGTATGCGCACCTTTGCGTGATCGCTATGGGTCTGCGCGGCATGCAAACGGAAGAAAATGTGCGACGGCTTCTTGGCAGTCTTTCCGGCCTGGAGAAACAGCTCGAGAAATTTTCCGAGAGATTCAATGTGCTCGGCGGGCACTTGAAAAACGCGGCGCAGAGCTACGGCGAAGCCGACAAGCTGCTTGAAAAAACACAAGACGGGCTCCACGGGATGCTGGCGCCCGCGCCCGCCGAGCCCTTGCTGGAAAACGGCCAGAGCAGACTCAGCTTCACCCAAGAAGCACCCGCGGCAAACGCCGCCACTGCGAGCTCCAAGAAATCTGCGTAGCCAACGAGAGCTATTCCGTTTTGAATGGCAAGGCAGAAAAACGGAGGCGCCTTCGCCCTAACACAAAGAACATAGCCAGGAATGGCTGTGCTACTGGGGCTTTCCGAGGTTAGGGACGAGGCGGATGGAGATGAGGAATGTACCGTTCTTGCGGCCGATGACCTCGAACTGCGCCACATTTTGATCGTCGCCTCCGGAACTGAAGCGCCGCACGGGATTGCCTCCAACGAGCTCGGTGACGCCTGGAGCGAGGTTGCGCGCTTCCAGGGAAATCTTCTCGGTCGTTCCGCTCACGCGCACGGTCAGCGAGCGATGTTCACCGCGCTTCAAGGGCGAGGAGTCCGCTTGCAAACTAAGTTCGACGAACAGCACCGTGAACTCCGGCGCGTCGCGCTTTGCACACGAGACCTTAACCGTGGCTGGGCCGGGCGGCAGCTCCATTGGCGGAAGAACTACCAATGAAACGGGAGACGACGCCAGCACGAGCGCGCCGCGGTCCGCGATCGTGATCTGGTTGGCGTCCGCGTCGCCGCAAAATCCCTTGCCGAGAAGCTCAAAGCGATCCGTCAACGAAGCGACGCGCGGCGCCGAAGAAATGTCTATTGTGGGCGACGACGCCTCAGCCGGCGCGAGAATTGCCGTGGACACGCGCCCGGGACGGCCCTCGATGGAGGCGTAGATCACGCCGGGATTCAAAGGCGCCACGAAAAGCGCGCGGCCGGTGGCGTCTGTCTTGAGGTGATCGCCATTGGAAAACGTAATTGTTGCTCCTGGCGTCAGCCGCCCATTCACGCCGAGCACGGCAAGTGTGGCGCGTTCTCCGGAAACAATGCGCCGCGGCAGCAGCAAAATCCGCGCCGCAGAAGGAGCAGGAGCGGCTTGTGCGGGAGCGGCGGGAGAGGAACCGGCGGGACTGCGCGCAGGAGGTTCTTGTTGCGCCAGCAACGGTAAACCGAACCCCGCTGCGAGCAGCGAGGCGATGAAGAAAAAGTGGCGGCGGACGGCCATGCGTGGATTGTAGTGGAGAAGCTCGCGTGGAGGAAAGGCGTGCGCAGCGGGAAGAATTGATTCTTCGTGAATTCTTCTTTTGTGATTGAGTGAACGCGCTTCTAATCTGGCGGGCAGCCCAGTCTAAACTTCACTTTTCAAAAACCACCGGCTCCTGGTCGGGCGCATACTGCAAAACAGTTCGGCTCATGACGCCCGCAGACAAGCGCCGTAAACGGTAGCGGAAGGGCCGCGGCTCCGAGCCGTGAGAGCACTCCTCCAGCCGGTAGAACGTATCCTGATATTTCACCGTGCGCGGTGGCGCCCAGTCCAGCTTGCTGCGGCAGGCGCGAATTTCCAGAAACTCGTCTGCGCCTTCTCGTATGACGCAAAGCTCGTCGGGAATGATGGCGGTCCTCATGACGCGAGCTTTCTCGCGGACGGCGCCTACGTACGAGGACAGGTTCGTCTCAGTGTAGCCCGCGGCTTGCGCAATGCCCGGCCCGCTCTGTCCAGTGAACTTCAGAAAAATCTTGTCCGCTACGAACAAGGGGAGAACACCAAGATTGCTTTCGGTGAACGCCGCGCCAACGAGCCGGACGCAGCCTTCCACGGCGATGCCAAGAATCAGCCAGGTCAACGGATGCGTCGCAAAGATAAGAATCGCCATGAAGCCGATCTCGTGATCATTCACCTCCGGACCCATCTTGCCTGCAAGCGCGGCGTCCAACCCGCGGGAAACCCAGGTGGTCACCGAATAGGAATACCAGTAGAGCATTGCGACAACACCAAACAGGAACTCGCCGAATCCGCTCAGCAGGGAGGCGATGCGCCATTCGACAAGCTTCTGCATGGGCAGCGATTGACGCCACCGCATGGGCAGCACCGCGAGGAATGGCCCGAGAAGAAGAGTGAGCATGGCCAAGCGACCCTTTCAAAGAATACTAAGGAATGATTATGCTTCCGGACTTTGCGCGCGCAGGAGATTCGAATGAGTTACAAGCCAAGGCCGTCAAATGGGGCTCCCGGAGCCGCCAGGGCTCTTGGCCGTGGACGGGGCTCCTAAGTTACACAAAACAGGGCAATTCCTGGTACGCCCGTGTAGCTTAAATGCGAGTAATTAGTAGGGTTCAAAGACTCTCGCCAGGCTTGGGGTGTGCTAGCGTGGAGGCAGGCTCTAGCCTTGGAATGGCGGTACGGGTGTGAGTTCAGCCAGCGAATCGGAGCAAGTGTGCAAATTTCGAGTGGCGGCGTGACCGACGTTGGTCGCGTGCGTTCGAACAACGAAGATTGCTTCCGGATTATCACGCCGCTGAACCTTTTTGTGCTGGCCGACGGAATGGGCGGCGAAGCGCACGGCGAAATTGCCAGCGCGCTGGCTGTGGAAACCGTAGTAAGACATTGCCTCGATGAGGAGGCGAATCCTGCCGCGAAAGTGATGGGAAAAGTGGAACCGGCGTGGAGCGCGAAAACGAAACGGCTTTCGACGGCGCTGCACCTGGCGAACAAGACGATTTGCAAATCCGCGGAAGAGCATCCCGAACAGCGCGGCATGGGCGCGACGCTAACTGCCGCCTGGATTGACCGTTCGAGACTGAGCATCGCGCACGTTGGCGACAGCCGCGCTTATCTGCTGCGCGCCGGATCGCTGCTGCAACTGACGCGCGACCACTCGCTGGTGGCGGAACAGGTGCGGCAAGGCGTGATCACCGCCGCCGAGGCGGAAGAAAGCGACATGCAAAGCGTGTTGTTGCGCGCTTTGGGCGCGCAGCCGGAGATCGAAGTGGATGCAGAAGAGCACGCCCTCTTCCCGCGGGACGTTTTGATGCTGTGCTCCGACGGATTAACGCGAGTGGTGACGGAACCGGAAATTGCCGGCGTGCTGCAGGCGGAAACGGACCCGACACGCGGGGCCGAGGAACTCGTGTCCATCGCGAATGATCGCGGCGGGCCGGACAACATCACGGTGGTGATCGTGCGGATGCTGAAGGACTCCATGAGATGGTTTTCGTGGTTCCGCCGCAAGACACCGAAGAGTCTAGGCAACAATGGCAGTTCTGGAGGGAAGTGATGGCGAAGCTCAGCCTCATGTTCGATAGCAAACTCGTAAGAGAAGTGCCGGTGGGAAGCCGCCCGGTGACCATCGGGCGCGCCCCGGACAACGATTTGTCCGTGGATAATCTGGCGGTCTCCAGTTACCACGCCAAGATCTTTTTTGAAGCCGGGCGGATGGTCATTGAGGATCTGAACAGCCTCAACGGCACGTTCGTCAACGATCTGCGCGTGGAGCGCGCCACGTTGCACGATGGAGATAAAGTCCACATCGGCAAGCACATCATCAAAGTGGACACCAGCGGCGACGCACCGGTGCCCTGGACGGCAGGCAAGAAAGCCGCCGCGCCGCGCATCAACGAAACCATGGTCCTGGACACCAAGGAGCGCCGCCAGATGCTCCAGCAGGCCGCGGCCATGGGCGAGTCCATGCAATTTGCCTCCACGCGTGTGAAAGTGGCGACGCTGATGGTGCTTGGCGGAAGCACGGACCAGAAAGAATACATTTTGACCAACAAGCTGACGGTTATCGGAAAGTCGGCGATGGCCACGGTGAAAATGAAAGGCTGGTTCAAGCCGCAAATGGCGGCGCAAATCAACCAACGCGACGACGGCTATTACCTCGGTCCCGGCGACAAAGTTCCTTTGGTGAACGGTAGACTGATCGGCGGGCCGACGCGCCTGAATGACGGCGACTTGATTGAAGTTTCCGGCGTAAAACTGAATTTCATCTTCCGCGAGTAGCTCGGACGCGATGGCAGCTCCGTCAGAAGGATTTTGGCAAAGGCGGGGCTTGTTCGGCCTCTACGAACTCCTGCAGTCGTGGTGGCGCCACCGCGTTTCGTTTGCCATAAGCGTTTTTGTCACTTTCCTCGCCCTGAGCCTCTACTATTTCACTTTTGTAGGTGAGCGCTCCACTCCCATTTTCAATTTTATCCAGCGTCTGGAATTCGCTTCGCTGGATACGCGTTTTCGCTATCGTCCGCGCAACATCACGCCGGTTGATTCGAGAATTGTAATTGTAGATATCGATCAGCATTCCCAGGAGGTGCTGGGCAGGTGGCCTTTTTCGCGGGTGCACTTCGCCAAAATGCTCGACACCCTTCGTGAGGATGGCGCGAAAGTCGCGGCATTTGACGTCACGTTCAGCAAGCCGGACCAGAGCGCGGCGCCAATTCGGGCACTGTGGGCAGAGCTGGAAGCGCGAAGAAATCGGGGGGAGCAGATTGATCCGGCGTTCTCGGCAGAAGTGCAGAAGCTCGCTGCAACCTATGATGCCGACAGACAATTCGCTGCTGCCATTCAGCGCTTCGGCGCCGTGGTGCTGGGGAACTTCTTTCTTCACACGGAAGCCGATCTTCGCGGCATCGATGACAAAACGCTTGATGCCTATGCCAATCAGATTGCTTTCTATTCCTTCCCCAGCGCCCGTCCGCTTCATCCCGAAACGGGCAAACAAGACCGCGTCAACCTGATGGAAAAGTTTGTGCCCGATAATCTTCTTCCGAAAGGCACGGAAGCCAACCTCGAAGTGCTCACTAGTTCTTTAAGCGAAGAAGCATCCTCAACTGGTTTCTTTAATGTGTACCCCGATGTAGATGGCGTGGTTCGGCAATCGAATCTTCTTATTCCTTATGGCCGCTCGAAGGACTTCAACGATTGGGACATTTACGCATCTCTAGATGTGCAAGCCATGCGCTCGTATTTCCGGCTGCCTAATGAACAAGTTGTGCTGGAGTTTGGTCCCGTTGGCGCATATCGCATTCTGTTCGGGCAAGTCGCACAGATTCGCACGGATGACCTCGGACGCGTGGTGATCAATTATCACGGGCCAGGTTACACATATCCCCATTACTCCCTCGCTGACGTCATTGTGAAGAAATTCCGGCCAGAAACTTTCAAGGACAAAATCGTGCTGATTGGAGCTACAGCTACTGGCATCGGTGATCTTCGCACCACGCCTTACGGAGGTCTCGATTACCCGGGTGTGGAAATTCACGCCAACGTTATCGACAACATTCTGCACCAATCATTCCTGGTTCGAGGAGCGAAACAGACGCTCGCTGATGTCCTGCTCATTCTGCTGTTCGGCTTCCCGTTGGGGATCTGGATGGCGCTGGTCTCTCCGCGGTGGATGTGGTTTGGCGCCTTTTTGTTTGCGCCTCTGGTTGCCGTGGACTACTGGGCTTTTCTTCACGGTTGGTGGTTGAATTTCACCGTGCCGGCAGTGGCACTTGCTGCCAATGTATTGCTTGTTTCACTTTACCGCTCTCTCTTCGAAGAAAAAGAAAAGCGGCGGGTGCGTTCGGCTTTCGGGCAGTACCTCAGTCCCGAAGTGATTCGGCGTCTGCTCGTTAATCCACAACTCGTTGAACCGAAGAAGACGGAAATCACGGTGATGTTCAGCGATATTCGCGGCTTCACCACGATTTCCGAAAAACTCGACGCGCAGGAATTGGCGCTTTTTCTGAACCAATATCTTTCAGATATGACCAGCCTCGTTTTCGAAAACAACGGCACCCTCGACAAATACATCGGCGACGCGGTGATGGCTTTTTGGGGCGCGCCTTTCGAAGAACCGGGCCACGCTGCAAAGGCGTGCAAAACCGCGCTAAAGATGATGGATCGCGTCCGCGAATTGCAAAAAGCGTGGGAGGCGGAGGGCAAGCCGCGTCTCGAAATCGGCATCGGCCTGAACACTGGCCTGGCCAGCGTCGGCAACATGGGCTCCGCGCTGCGCTACGGCTACACGGCGCTCGGTGACACCGTGAACCTCTCTTCCCGCCTCGAGGGGCTCAACAAAGACTACGGCACACACATCATTGTGAACCAATCCACTTACGAAGAGGCGAAAGACAGCGGCTTTGTATTCCGCGAACTCGATCTCATTCGCGTTAAAGGCAAGCTCCAGCCGGTCACTATCTGCGAACTCATCGGCCGCAGCGGCGAAACTTCCGTCTATGGAGCTCCTGAAGACCTTCGCATGCGCCTCGAGCTTTTCCAGAAAGCTCGCGCCCTTTACTGCCAGCGCCAATGGCAAGCCGCGCAGGATGCGTTTCAGGCAATCCTGGACCAATGGCCCGACGACGGCCCCTCGCGCGCCTACTGGAAGCGCTGCCAGGAGTACCTCTTCGAAGAGCCGCCCTCGACCTGGGACGGCGTCTTCACCATGACCCACAAATAATGTGTCCCGTGTGACTCAAACTTGACCGGCCGCCGCGATTTTCAGCCGCAACCTATGATTTCTCTACCCTCCTCACCAATTGCGTCATAAGAACGCTAGAGTGACCGGCCTAGACTTCGAGAATTTCAGGCGAAGCCTTGATGAATTCGGGGAATAATGCAGGGTCATTTGAAGTCTTGTTTAAGAGGGCCGAAAGCCAAACTTAAAGTCGAGGAATCCGGAAGCGATGATGAAGCAGACACATTCTGTCTGGGCTTGCACAGTCTTTCTGCTAATGACATGCGTCTCAGCACGAGGCGGCGAAACCCAAGTAACCATCATTTACGACGACAAGGTTAGTGAGATTAGCGACGCCAACCTGGATGAAGGGCAGCTTTGGATCACAACTGCCGGCCTCAAGCAGGCGACGGGATTTGAGTTGAAACCCCAGGGCATCTGCCGGAATG
>Ga0070730_10003574_pt1 | contig 13899 bp, 13 predicted proteins | sample Coa_R1_3_FD_66447 | JGI IMG/M metagenome (GOLD analysis project Ga0070730, IMG submission 66447) | Surface soil microbial communities from Centralia Pennsylvania, which are recovering from an underground coalmine fire - Coalmine... | ecosystem: Environmental > Terrestrial > Soil > Unclassified ...
TGCGTCATTCTGGGACTTGTGCCAGGCCATGTGTTTTATGCGGGCCTGCTCGTACTGCTGGGTCATGCCCGGCTTAGGTTTGTTGGTATGGATTTCGCAAACGCGAGCTGCGGGTGGCGGCCCTTGAGCAAGCGCCAGCGTCGCAGTTAGACAAACAACTACGAGCACCGGAAATGGTTTGTGCATTGGATGGGTACCTCCTGAACCTGGATCTTTCTTCTCTGCTTGAGGAATGTGGGGTGATTGCGAAGCAGAGAAATTCGCATGCGCGAAGAATACGCGCGATTTTGGGGGACTGTCAATGCAAGGGCAACAGAAAGGAATTGGTCGGGACGGGCAGATTTGAAGCACGCAAGGCGAGCTTGCGGCCGCCCCTCGCACGCTTCTTTTCGCGCGCCTCCCTACGCTGCGGCGCTTTACACCTTGGCGTGCTTCGTGGGTCGGCAGGAATAGGGCAAAGCGAGTGTGAAGATGTGTGGTTGGGAAATGAGTTGGTCGGGGAGAGAGGATTTGAACCTCCGACCCCCTGGTCCCGAACCAGGTGCTCTACCAGGCTGAGCCACTCCCCGAACAATCGACGCGTAGAAGCGCCGGACCGTAGAGTCCGATTATAGCAGAGATTTCTTACATCTTCCGGATTTCGCTTATACGGGGCGTCAGACCCCCCTTCTGCACGAACGTAAAATCCAAGGTCAGCGGTAATTTGGCCTCAATCGCTGCAGTTTCTTCGAAACCGCGAAAAGACGATCCTGAAATCCGGTAGTGTCCCGGCTCATATTAAGGCGCTACCCAAAATCCTTTACACCGCTGGCCCATGGACGATCGGCCACCGGAAGCAGGTGTTCACCTGATTGTGGATTGACAAGCGAAGCCAAACAATCAAGCTTCCCCTTCGTCTATATGCTCTCACCCGAGATACTGGAACAATCTGCTCTGGCCGAGCCGGCCCATAGACCTGCCGACCCGGCCGATGGAATGGAAGATAAGCCGCAAACGGAGGCGCTCGTCCAGGCGACAGCGGACGAGGAGGGCGCACAGCCGGCGCAGGCCCGTTCCGAAGCGCAATCCAACGGGTGCGCGCCGGAATGGCCGGATGCGGCCGGAGCCTCGACCGCTGCGAGAGTCGAGCCTGGCGGGTGGGCCGGCTCCTTCCGGCTGCGGTGGCGCCTTTCGTGGCGCAGGGTGATCGTGCTGGCGGCCCTCGTTTTAGGAATACGGACGTTCATCGGCGAGGCGTCCGTTGTTCCGACGGCTTCCATGGAGGGCACGATCCTTGTCGGCGATCATTTATTCATGGACAAGCTGCTTTACGGGCCGGAGATCCCTTTCCTGCACTGGCGCTTGCCCATGTTGAAGACGATCCATCGCGGCGAGATCGTTGTCTTTCGCTATCCGAAAAACCCCTCAGAGACCTACCTGAAGCGGGTGGCGGCGGTGGGCGGCGACCGTGTGGAAATCCGCGACGGCATCCTTTACATCAATTCTGGACCCGTGCAGGAGCCGTATGCCGTTCACCATGGGCCCTTACACAATCCCCAGGAGAGTTGGGGACCAACGGTGGTGCCGCGGGACAATCTTTTTGTGATGGGCGACAATCGCGACAACTCCAGCGACAGCCGCGATTGGGGCTTTGTTCCGATCCAGAATGTGATTGGCGAACCGCTGTTCGTTTACTGGTCGTATGACGCGCCGACAGCCCGCTGGCTGGACGAAAGCGTGGCGCACAGAGTCTCTTTTTACGCTTCGATCGTCGGCAATTTCTTTTCGCGAACACGATGGAAGCGGACGGGAATGTTGCTGTAGGACCCCGTTCGCCCCACCGAGTCGCAGACAACTGTCTCCCTTCGCTGGCGCTCAGATCCACTGCAGATCAGGACGGAAGCGCTTGTGGCAGCTTTGGCAGGTGCTGTCCAGGTGCATGAAGAAGTTGATTACCTGCGACGAGTCGCGTTTTTTTGCTGCGCGGTTCAACTCTTCAGCCACGCGGGAGAGCTGGAGACGTTTTTCCTCAAAGAATTTCAGATCGTCAACGTTCCAGCCCTGCTGTTTGTAGGCTCCGGAATACCCGGCAAGCTCCCGGCTCATCTCCATGACCCGCAACGACGAGGCCGCGAGCGAGTCCATCTTCTCCGGCGTGAGCGGACGATCATGCCAGATGGTGAAGCTCATGAACGTGTATTCCTGGTGCACCCTGGATTGCATGAACTGGCGCAGGCCCTCGCTCGTCTGCGGCCGGGCCGCCGCGGAGGCCGCCGAAGCGGCCACGGGCCGGTTGTGAAACCGGTATCCGACGAACGTGAGCACGCCAGTGAAGATCAATGTAAGTACAGCTACCCGTATTTTGCTCATTACCGGTCCTGGTCCCCCGTAGGCTGTGCGATGACTTCGGGATACATCTGCGGGGGCGACACTCGAGGCACATCGCCGGTAAGAGCCTTCAGGAAGGCGACCAGATCCGTTTTATCCTGCGCGGTAAGATTCAGCTTGTAAATCAGCCTGGATTTATTGCGCCCTTCGCCGCCGCCTCGGTCATAGAGCTCGACCACTTCTTCCAGCGTTGCAAGAGAGCCATCATGCATGTACGGCGCGGTGAGCTCGATGTTGCGCAGCGTGGGTGTCTTGAAGGCGTTGCGGTCTTCTTCCTTCCTGGTGACAGCGTAACGGCCCGTATCGTCGGGCGCTCCCGGGGCGGGAGGCACGCCCAGGTTGTGGTACTGATTGTCGGTGAAGTTCGGCCCCTTGTGGCATTCTGAACATGCGCCCTTGCCGATGAACACGATCAGCCCGCGCTTTTCCTGCTCATTGAGGGCGCTTTTGTCCCCCGCCGCATAGCGATCAAAACGCGATCCGGGAGTTACGAGCGTGCGTTCAAACGCGGCAATGGAGCGGGCGACGTTATTGAGCGATGCAGTCTCGCCGAACACCGTTTGAAATTCCTGTCGGTATCCGGGAATAGCATTGAGGCGATCGACCAGGTGCTTTTCATCCAGCATGTTCATCTCGGCGGGCGCAAGCAGCGGGCCTTTGCACTGCTCGTCGAGCGTGGCGGCGCGGCCGTCCCAGAACTGGGCAGTGTTGTAAGCAGCGTTCAGAACGGTGGGCGAGTTGCGCGCGAGCAGGGCTCCCTGGAATCCGCGAGCGCGCGCCAGGCCGTCGGCAAAGGCCCTTTCCGGAGCGTGGCAGGTTGAACAGCTGCTGGCGCGGTCGAGAGAGAGCCGCGTATCAAAAAAGAGCTTCTTCCCCAGCTCGATCTTGGCTGGAGATTGCGGATTGTCCGCCGGCACCGGCACGGCCGGCAGTGCGCTCAGGCCTCCCGGCAGGACTTTGAGGGAATCCAGCATGGCTGGAGTAATGCTCGGCGGCTGGGGGTGGCCTTCATCAGCCGAAAAACCACGCACGCCGAAAAACAGAACTGCTCCTATCAAGCCAGCCGTGAGTCCCGCTCGGAAAATCAGCCGTTCACTCTGCATATGCTTACGCTCCTTGCTTTACCAGACAGCTTTCTGCCAGGACTTTCTACTTGGCCATGGCGGCCCATTGAGGCCCGCTTTCCAGGTTGATATCCGCTGTGATGCTCCCGTTCGGAGGGACAACGATGGCCTTCTCCATCATGCGCGAGCGTTGATGCCACGCCTTCAGCACATACTTTCCCGGAGGCACATCCGCCAGGGTGAAGGACCGGCCAGGAAGGCTGCTGGCAAAATACCGGGTGGGAACCACAAAGACGCGGGCATGCATCTGGTGATGGATCGAGCAAAACACGTCGACGATGCCCGTCTGCTCCAGCGTCACGACTTTCACTTCGCCTTTGCCGTACAAACCCAGGTTGAACTGATTGGCGCCGGTGAAGGAGTAAACGTTATGGACAACATCGTCGTCGTTCGGCATTTCGATTTTCTGGCCCTTTACGGCGACCACGAACTCAGGAGCAAACTGCAGGTTGCGCTGAGAGATCCTGACCGGAGTCTCCGGCGGCTTGGTGTCCTGGGCGCCTTCCAGCCAGATAACAACGTTCTCTTTTTCGCCAACGGCCTGATTGGTGCCGGTTCGGGACCCTCCTGCCAGCCGTATCTTGCCGGAAACGGTGCCGGCATTCGCGGGAACAGACAACAATGCCCCCAAAGCAACGACCAAAACTGCACCTGAAAGCTTGGTCACAAAAACCCCCTAGTTCTATCTGCAAAAAAAGCTGATGAAAACAGTACTCCGCCTCAACCGCGCGACTCGCCAGCGGTGCTCTCCGGAAGAATTTCAAGCGAGGCCGATGGAGGCAACAATACGTTTGAAAGGAGGGATGGCCAATCTTACGAAGGTAATTGTTTGCAGATCAGTAAACTGCAACTTGTTCCGATTTGGAACCACGGACCATGCTTTTTCCGCCGGATTCCCACTTTGGATGTACTTATTGCAGGCCGCTCACACGGCCTGGCCCCTCAACGTGCCAGTACCGAAAGCTTCAAAATCGAAAGGGGTGGCACCTAAGGGCGGATGACTGCGGCGGGAAGAATTGCGGAGTTCCGGCGCGAGCGGGAAACGGTCTGCTGTGCCGTGTGGTATTCGAGGTCGCGCGACTCCATCACGTACTTGCCCTTGAACCGCACGTTGGCAACAGCATGGGTGAAGGTGCGCAGCCACATGCCGTCAACTTCAGCAAAATTAATGAGGATTTGGAGATCGTGGATCCACCATGATGGGCTCTTCACCGGGCTGCCCTCGATGCGATGGATGTTGTAAGTTTCCGTGTCCACCCAGACCTTCCCGCGAAGCAGGTCCTTGTCTTCGCGCCGGGGATTCAGGCCCAGCACGAAGCAGCGCCGGCCGTTGATGGTATCTTCGCCGGCAAGGTGGAAATCGTAGTTGTCCGCCGAGAGCTCTTTTTTCTTTTCGTCTTTCGGCGGCTCGGTTTCCTTGTTCACAATATCGCGAAGCACTTTCTGGCCGATCCCGCCGCCGCTGCTGCTCTCGATCCAATACTGCTTGTTGTCGGGAGTAAGGAGCGTGATGTTGGCCACCATTTGACCTTTGCTTTCAGCTTGTTTGTCGATCAGGTAGTAGCCGCGCTTTACGGTGAAAGGACGCATCCGGGCTCTGTTCTGCTGCTGCGCGGCCGTCATTTTTTGGACGATGGTGTTGACGTCAGGGGCGGGGTGCGCTGCCTGCGCTCCGGCAATCGCCGCCAGAAGACATACTAGCCATCCCAGATTTGTGAGTCGCAGTCCCACGTAAACCCCACCGGACTTACTTCATGACGGGTTAGAAGCATGTTTTGAGCAAAAGGAGGGCCAGGCGTAAGCAGGATTAAGGGCAGCTCCGGTTCAGAATGTCCAGTTGCGCTGTTAGGCCACGTCCGCCGTCGCCCGCAGCTCCGGATAAAGCGGAAACGCCTCGGCCAATTCCAGCACCTGTTTGCGAACGCGGGCAAGCACTCGCGCGTCTTTCCAGTTGTTGAGCGCATCGGCAATAAAGGCGCCGGTCTGGACCATCTCTTTTTCCTTCATACCGCGCGTGGTGAGCGCGGGGGTGCCGATGCGAATCCCGCTCGGCTTGAGCGGCGGGTTGGTATCGAAAGGAATGGCGTTTTTATTCACCGTAATTCCGGCCTGCCCGAGCGCGTTTTCAGCGTCGCTGCCCAGCATGCCTTTGGCAAAGACATCGATCAGCATCAGGTGCGTATCCGTACCGCCGGAGATGATGCGGAAACCTTCCTGCATGAGCCTGCCTGCCAGCGCCCTGGCATTGGCGACGATCTGGCGCGCGTAGTCTTTAAATGCGGGCTGAAGCGCCTCTTTGAAGCAAACGGCTTTGGCGGCGATGATGTGTACCAGCGGCCCACCTTGGATTCCGGGCAATACGATCTTGTCGACCGTTGCGGCTAGTTCCTGGCGGCAGAGCACCATGCCGCCGCGCGGGCCGCGCAGCGTCTTGTGCGTGGTGGTGGTGACGATATCGCAGTGAGGCACCGGTGATGGATGAGCGCCGCCGGCCACCAGGCCGGCAAAATGCGCCATATCGACCATCAGTTTTGCGCCGACCTTGTCGGCGATCTGGCGCATGCGGGGAAAATCGAAGACGCGTGAATAGGCGCTGCCGCCGCCGATGATCATCTTGGGGCGCTCGCGCAGGGCGATCTGCTCCATCTCGTCATAATCGATCAACTCCGTGTCCTTGCGCACACCGTAGGGAATGATCTTGTACATCTTGCCGGAGAAATTCAGCGGATGTCCGTGGGTGAGATGGCCGCCATGCGCCAGATTGAGGCCCATGACAGGGTCCCCCGGTTGCAGCAGCGACATGTAGGCCGCCATATTGGCCTGAGATCCGGAGTGCGGCTGCACGTTGGCGTGCTCCGCGCCGAAGAGCTCTTTGGCACGGTTACGCGCCAGGTTCTCGACTACGTCAGTGAATTCGCACCCGCCGTAATACCGCCGGCCGGGATATCCCTCAGCATACTTGTTGGTGAAGACCGATCCTGCGGCTTCGAGAACCGCCATGCTCACGAAGTTTTCTGAGGCGATCAGTTCCAGCCCTTCGTGCTGGCGATTCACCTCATTGGCAACGGCCCGGGCCACATCGGGATCGGATTCGGAGAGCGGGAGAGACATCCACGAATTCTTCATAGAAGAAATCTTAAAGCATTTAGCGCCCGGCAGTCAGCACTGAGTCTGACGCCCTTCCCGTCTGCTTAGTTGCAGGTCAATGAGGCCGTGTTGGTCACGTTGGTGCCGTCTCCCGCAGGCACTGTCGCCGTGACAGTGATTGCACCGGCTGTTGCGGCTTTACAAGTCGCGGTGCCAAATGTGGGATCCGGTGGATTGCTGATGCTGACGTTCACTGGGTCAGAGACTGACCAGGTTGCATTCGGAAGATTGCTCAACATAAAGGCGCAGCCGGCAGGTTCCGACGCAATGAAGGCGGCAAAATGCTGCGTATTCCCGGGCGGCGGGGCCGTGTGGTCAATGGTTGCGGCGGCCGGAGAGAGATTGATCGCATTGATTTTGCATGTGGTGGTGCTCTTGCCGCCACATCCGGCGAGCGCAACGAAGAGGAGGATCAGCATGGATAGACTTAGCCAATGCAGGCGCATGAGAATTCCTCCTGGTTTGGGAACGGACGACTTCCAAATTCTTGCAGGTAGCTCCGCAATCGAATGTGACGCGAGACACACAGGCTGCGCCGGTTTCCGGGTGCGTCCTATTCAGCGGCTTTCTTGTATACATCAGGTCGATGGATCTCCATCCAGCGCTCCGGCGCTTTAAGGGCTGAAAAACCGTACTGCCGATAAAGTTCGTGAGCGTCGTGCGTCGCCAGCATCCAGCGGCGCAGGCCCTGGAGATCAGGATGCGCAATGATGCACTCCATCAGCCACTTGGAAAGTCCCCGGCCACGGTACCCCGGGACAACAAAGACGTCGGCCAGATAGGCGAAGGTGGCGCGGTCAGTAATCACACGGGCAAAACCCAACTGGCGCTCGCCGCGGTAAAGGCCAAAACAAACAGAGTTCTCAATGGAACGTTGGACCGTCTCAATCGGAACACCGCGCGCCCAGTAAGAGTTTGTCAGGAAGGCATGCACAGTACTGAGGTCGAGGCGCGCCGGGTCAGTGCTGATCTCAAACTCATCGCGTGCCCAGGCGTGGTGCATCATGCCTTCTCTGTTGCGGAGCGCTCTTCCTTCTCGATGGCCGCGATCTTCTCGACGCGACGCTCATGGCGTCCTCCGGCGAAGGGCGTTGCCAGCCAGGCGTCGACGATGCGCAGTGCCTCTTCCGCCGATAGAATGCGAGCGCCCAGGGCCAGGACGTTGGCGTTGTTGTGCTCGCGGCTCATCTGGGCTTCATATTCGCTGGTAACGTTGGCGGCGCGGATCCCATCCACTTTATTGGCTGCGATCGCCATGCCTATCCCGCTGCCGCAAACCAGGATGCCCAGGTCGGCGCGCTGCTCGCTGACGTCATGCGCCACGGCCCGAGCGTAATCCGGGTAGTCGACCGACTCCGGCGACGAGGTGCCTTCGTCGCGGAGTTCGATGCCCCGCTGCGCGAGGTACTGTTTGATCTGGTCCTTCAGCTGGTAACCCGCGTGGTCGGCGCCGAGCGCGATCTTCATGGCTTCATTCTACGAACCGGCCGGTTGAAAGTCAGCAGGAAATAGAAAAGGCCGGCGCCAGCCGGCCCCAAAGAAAAATCTCGGGTGCACTTATTTCTTTTCGTGCTTATCTTCGTTCTTGTCCCCCGCTTTCATGCCCATCTCAACATGCTTGATGGCTTCCCGCGTTGCTTTCAGGGCTGCGACGCGATGGCCGCCTTTATCGTGTTTGGCTTCATTCAAGTGCTGTTCCGCCTGTTTGAGCGCATCGAGCGCTGCCTGCATGTGCGGCTGGTCATCGTCGTCATAAGTGGCCACCGCGCTGATGGGAATGCTCAGTAGACCAAGAACGAGCGTGAGTGCGAAGAACTTTGCAGATCTCTTCATCGGTTCAATTCCTTTCGATTTTTGATATTCCCACGGCCGCAAAGAAGTTAGCGTTGCCGGACTGCTGTTGTCAACCGCCGGCATCGCATAATCGAAAGTCCTGGCACTTCCGGGCGCGGCTCAGTGGGTGGAGAATATGCACTTGCGATTTCAGGTAAGGCGATTGACGGCTTGTGCTGGGCTGTTTTTCATCGGATAATCACGCTTCACTCATCCCTGCGCGGCGATTTCGCGCCGCAGGCGAGGGCGCCTGCGCTCATGATTCGCTTTTGAGGTGATTATGGCCACACGGCCCGTACATGAAACCGAGCCCGACCTGACCGGCGACACCAGAATCCCGGCGCCAACGTATAAATACATTCAGTTCACGGTGGTTGATTCCATTGCGCGGCTTACGCTGAACCACGCGCCGCACAACGTGCTCACGGTGCCGATGATGAAAGAGATGGCAGAGGCGATCGAGAGCCTGAACGGCCGCGCTGACGTCAAGGCCATCCTGCTCCAGTCCGCGCAGCAGGCGTTTTCCGCGGGAATTTCGCTCGAGGATTCGCGCCCTGACCGCGTCTTCCAGACACTCGATGCCTTCACCCGCGTTTTTCAGGCGATGGTCGACATCTCCAAGCCGGTGGTCGTGGTGGTGAATGGGCCGGCGATCGGCGCAGGATCAGAGCTGGTGGGTTTTGCCGATGTCGTGCTGGCCACGCCGAAAGCCAAGTTCGCGCAGCCTGAGGTCAAGCTGGGCGTCTTTCCGCCGTTCGCCTGCGTAATGCTTCCCCAGCTCATCGGTACCAAGAAAACCTACGAACTCATTCTGACGGGCGAAGCTCTTTCCGCCGAAGAGGCCCTGAACTTCGGCTTCGTCAACAAGGTGGTGCCCGAAGCCGAGCTGGAAAAACACGTTGAGATGCTGATCGCGCGCATCTCTGAATTCAGCGGCCCGGTGCTGGAGGTGACCAAGCGCGTCATCGCCAGCTCGATCGGCCGCCCGCTCAAAGAGGCGATGAAGACTTCACAGGACCTGTACCTCAACGAACTGATGAACCTGGAAGACGTGCAGGAAGGGTTGCGCGCCGTCATCGAAAAGCGCAAACCCGTGTGGAAAAACAAGTAAATCGCCGGGATCGCGCGTGATCGCCGTCATCGGAAAGCCAGAAACCCTCGACCAACATAGGTCGCCTCCGCTCGCAAAGACCGCGCAGAACCTCGATCCAACGGCGTCCATCACGGGGATTTAGAGGTTCTTCACCAAAAATCTCAACATGTGGTACCCGTCCATGTATTTGAACGGCGTTTCGCCCGTGGTGTAGTGGCCGCAGGGCAGGACCACGGTCTTCAGATCGGCGCCGTATTTGCGGAAGCCGGCCACGGCCTGGCGGGAAAGCTCGGGAAGAAAAGTCAGGTCGTACCGGGCATAGATCATCAGCGATTTCTTGGGCCAGCGGGCAAACTTGTCAAAATACGCCATGGGGCTCACCGATAACCAGGACTGGCGCAGGCTCTCCAGCGTCATGCCGTCGCGCTCCAGGCCTTCGCGCACGTGGCGCGTAGATTGCCCGGTCCAGACCACGTCCGCCATGTAAGTGGAGGCGTGATTGAAGACGTTCACCTTCAGGCGCGGATCATGCGCGCTGGCCAGGAAGGCGTAGCACGAGCCCAGGCTGGTGCCGAGCACGCCCACGCTCTCCTTCCCCTGCGCATTGAGCCAGTCCACGCAGGAGCGCACGTCAAGCACGGCCTGGCGCGCGGCATCGAGGGTGCGGCAGATGTTGGGCGAGACCGCGTAGTCAGAGCGCGCAGTCTCACCCGGGCGGCGAATGTCGTGATAAGGCTTGCTCAGCCTCAGCATCGAGATTCCAAACCGGTTCAGCAAAGGGCCCAACGCGTTGTAAGCGATGCCGTTGGCGTTCCAGTGCGGCAGCACGATCACCGCGCGCTTTCCTTCGGCGGGAAACCAGCGCGCGTTGACCAGGTCGTTTTCCGGATAAGGAGTTTTTGCCGCCGAGCTGAAGCGCAGGAACAGGCCGTCGCCTTGGGGGACCTTCTCATTGGCGTTGCTGCCCGTGGGAAAGAGCTCGATTTTGCGTTTTTCCACGCGGAAATCCTGCGGTGTTTCGTAGGCGAAGAACTGGTCGCTATGGGCGACGATCAGGTCGTTCAGCTCATGCAGGTATTTTTCAAACTGTTGTTCTGAGGCAGGGAAATTGCCGTTGACCAGGGGCCAGCACCGGGCCCACTCCATGCCCCACTCCAGCGGACGGACCACTCGGTTGTTGTCACGCGTGGTTAGACGCGTCTCCCAGGAGTGCATCCACTTTTCATAGAGACTTGGCATGTATTTGTGAGTTGAATCTATTCTAAATGTGTCCGGGAGGTTCGCGGGATAGGCGAGCATTGGAGTGAGCGGATTGGGTGTTTAACAGCGGTTTTTGCCATCCCATGGAAAAACTTCGACTGATCAAATCAACCGGTTCACCTACAGATTTTCGTGTTCCCTCGCTTCGCTCGGGATTACCGTGAAAGCACGGATTCGGTACACTGTGCGTACCGGAGCGGCGAGCCCTTGATCCCAACCAGGCTGGACCAGATTGCCCATGTAGTTGGCGGCGAATTGCGTGGCGCCGCAACCTTGACCGTCGACCGCATTGCCACGGATTCGCGCGGCGCTTCACCGGGCGCGCTGTTTGCGGCGCTCCGGGGCGAACACGCCGACGGGCATCGCTTTCTGGCTGATGCGTTCCACAATGGCGCCGCGGCGGCGCTGGTCGCACGCGATCGCCTGGACAGCCTGCGGTTGGAACCAGCATGGCCGCTGGTTGTCGTAGACGATCCCTTGCGCGCGCTGCAGGCGCTGGCACGGCAGCACCGGCGCGACTACTTCGGGCGCGTGCTGGCGATCACCGGATCGAACGGAAAAACGATCGTAAAAGACGCGCTGCGGGCGCTGCTCGCCGGGCGCGACCTTCTGGCTTCGCCGGGAAGCTACAACAGCCAGCTGGGGCTGCCGCTGGCGGTGCTCTCGGCGGAGAAGCCTGAGCCGCTGGCGATCCTTGAAGTGGGCATCTCCGCGCCGGGAGAGATGGATGCGCTGGAGGCGATCGCCGCACCCGATTACGGAATCCTGACCAACGTTGGCCTGGCGCATTTTGCCGCCTTCGGCAGCCGCGAAGCGATCGCGCAGGAAAAGATGAGGCTCTTCCGCCGACTGCCGCAGAACGGCTGGCTGCTGCTGCCGGCCGCTGAGCCGATTCTGCATGGAGTCACACGCGACATCAAGGCTCAGATTCACCGTGTAGGCGAAAAGACCTCCGGGCTTTCGCTCACGGCGCTAGCGCTCAGCGAAGACGGGCAAGCTTTGGAGCTGGGCACGCCCTCTTACCCCGGCAAGCCAAACCCCGGCTCGCCGGGGACCCCGTCTCAGGGAACGCGCAGCGTGACGGTGAGGACCCGCTCGCCGGAGATCATCGCCGACCTGCATTTTGCCGCGTATGCCGCACACCTGCTGGGCGCCAGCCTGGAAGAGATTGCCGTCGCGCTTGATGGCTACGCGCCGACGGCCACGCGAATGGAGTTGTGGTCGTCACCGCAGGGGATTCGCATCATTAATGACGGTTACAGCTCCGATCCCATCTCGGTGCACGCGGCGCTGCGCTCGGCAACGCTGGGCGCATCGCGCAGCGGGAAGAAAGTGTTTGCCTTTGCCGGCATGCGCGAGCTGGGCGCTAGCTCCGCGCGCGAGCACCGGCAGGTGGGCGCGCAGGCAGCCTCATGCGGGTTCAGTCACCTGTTTCTGGTGGGAGATGGCGAGTTGGAAAGCACGGCCGAAGGATACAAATCAGTGCGGGCTGAGGGCACGGTGCTGTGCGTGGGCTCGGCCGATGAGTTGAAAGACCGGCTTCTGCCGCTGCTGCGTCCCGGCGACACCGTGCTCTTCAAAGGGCCGCGCAACTCCGGCATGGTGAAAGCGGTGCGCGATCTTTCCGGCGCCATCGCGCAGCGCTGTTTGTGGGTGAACCTGGCGGCTATCGAAGGCAATATCGCGCGCTTCCGCCGCCACTGCGGCAGCGCGGTCCACATCATGCCCATGCTGAAGGCGAGGGCATACGGCACGGATCTGGCACAGCTGGCTTCGTGGATGTCGCGGCTGGGCGTGCATCATCTCGGCGTGTCATCGGCGAATGAGGGCGTGGCCGTACGCAAGACGGGGGCGGAGCAGGACATTTTTGTCTTTCTCTCCGAGCGCGAGGACCTGGACAACCTGCTGCGCTATCGCTTGACGCCGGTGGTCTACTCGGCGGAATTGATCGAGAATTACGTGGCCCTACTGAAGAACAGCGGTAAGTTGCTGGAGGTGCATTTGAAGGTCGATACCGGCATGCACCGCCTGGGCGTGCCGCAGCAGCAGGCAGTGGAGCTGGCGCAGCGCATTCGTTCAAGCGGCACGATGCGGCTCACGGGCGTGTGCACGCATTTTGCCGCGGCGGATGATCCGAATTCGGACGATTTCACGCGCGGGCAGATCGCAACGTTTGATGCCGTTGTCGCAGGGCTGAAAGCCGTGGGTTTCGAGAATTTACAAATCCACGCCGCAAACACGGCAGGCGCCATCCGCTTCCCGCAGGCGCACTACAACATGGTCCGTATCGGGTTGGGACTGTACGGAGTCTATCCATCAGAAGCTTCGCGGCATGGCCTGGATCTGGAGCTTGCGGTTGGAGTCACCAGCAGGATCGCCAGCGTACAGGAGTTCGCGCCGGGCGAGACGCTGGGCTATAACCGGACGTTCACAGCAAAGCGCAAAACGCGTGTCGGCATTGTGCCCTTCGGCTACGACGATGGCCTGCCGTGGCGGCTTTCCGGCGTCGGAGAGGTGCTGATCGAGGGCAGGCATGCGCCGATTGTCGGGCGCATCAGCATGGACCAGATGCAGGTGGACCTGACCGATCTACCGGGCATTGGCGTGGGCGGGGAGGTCCTGCTCTACGGCACGCACAACGGCCACACGCTACGGCCGGAGCAGGTCGCGGAGAAAGCGGGAACGATTGCCTACGAACTAATGACGCGCGTGGGAGCCAGGGTGCATAGGATCTACGTCGAGCCCTAGGATCACTTGCTTCCAGCGTTGAGGTCGATATCACGCAAACTCGCCGGCTCTGCCGAAAGAGTCACGCTGCGGGTGATCTCTTTGCCCTCGTTTTCGATAGCAATCGTGTAACTCCCGGCAGGCAGGTTGCGGAAGATGTATGCCCCAGAAGGACCGGTCCTGGTTTCGAGCGAGAGCTCTTTCAAGCGCACCGTAACTCCGGCAAGCGGCGTCGTCTGCAACGATGTCTTGTCATAGGCCAGAACTTTTCCGGCGATCGAGCGAAGGGCGCGCACGCGGAACTGCGTGCTGGCGGGCTTGCCTGATTCAACCGTTACGGTCTGACCG
>Ga0070730_10003575_pt1 | contig 13896 bp, 14 predicted proteins | sample Coa_R1_3_FD_66447 | JGI IMG/M metagenome (GOLD analysis project Ga0070730, IMG submission 66447) | Surface soil microbial communities from Centralia Pennsylvania, which are recovering from an underground coalmine fire - Coalmine... | ecosystem: Environmental > Terrestrial > Soil > Unclassified ...
GCAGCCGGGAGGGCGCGCCCGACTGACGCAGGTCGACTGACGCAGGCCTGACTAACGCAGGCGGCGACAAATGCAGGGCCGACTAGAGCAGGCGGGCCAGGTCGGCGAGGCCGAAGGGACGGCGCCGCCCGCGCCGCGTCGGGCTCTCCGGGAAGCAGCCCTCGTCGTCGGGATCGCCCGGGCGCTCGGGGAAGCACCACGGCTTGATGGCCTCCGCCGACCGGGACAAGGGCGGGGACGGAGGGTAGCACTTATGCTCGTTCGGGATAAAGGGCTTGTTACGCATCGACGGTGCCCCCTATGCGCCAGTAGATGCCTGCGGCCGTCCTAGACAGGAACGCCTCATCTATAAGGTACCTGCGCAGCGTGCAGTGATCGTCCACGACCGCCTTGAGGATCTCGTCGACGGCCTTCTCGGGGTACCTGCGGCCGGGCTCGAAGGCCTGCGCCACCTGGTCGAGGAGCAGGCGGCGCCTGGTGCGCTTGGCCGGGAGCGTCGTGATCCGGCCGTCGCGGATGAAGGGGCGCAGCAGTTCGGGCGGGTCGGCGAGCAGTCCCTCGGCGTGATCGTCCATCAGGGCCAGTATCACCCCCCGGGGTCCTGGCTGGCCAGCGTGATGTACGAGGCTGTACCGTTTCGCGGGTGGCCCGTTACGACGACGACCTGCGCTTCGCGCACGTCCTCGCGGACGCCGCCGACGACATCACCACCAGGCGGTTCCGGGCGCTCGACCTGCGGGTCGAGACCAAGCCCGACCTCACGCCGGTCTCCGATGCCGACCAGGCGGCCGAGGATTCGCTGCGTAACGTGCTGCGCCGGGCGCGGCCGCGCGATGCGGTGCTCGGCGAGGAGTTCGGGCGGGTCGGCTTCGGGCCGCGGTGCTGGGTGCTCGACCCCATCGACGGGACGAAGAACTACGTCCGCGGCGTGCCGGTCTGGGCCACCCTGATCGGGCTGATGGACGGGCCGGACGTGGTGGTGGGCGTGGTGTCGGCGCCCGCCCTGTCCCGGCGCTGGTGGGGCGCGCTGGGCGGCGGCGCGTGGACCGGGCGCAGCCTGACCAAGGCGTCGCCCTGCCGGGTGTCCGGGGTGACCAAGCTGGACGACGCCTCGATGTCGTACTCGGGCCTGGGCGGGTGGGCGAAGCGCGGGCTGCTCGACAACTTCATGGGGCTGGCCAAGTCGGTGTGGCGGACGCGGGCGTTCGGGGATTTCTGGTCGCACATGCTCGTCGCCGAGGGCGCCTGCGACATCGCCGCCGAGCCCGAGGTGTCGCTCTGGGACCTGGCCGCGCTGCAGATCATCGTCACCGAGGCGGGGGGACAGTTCACCTCGCTGGAGGGCGAGGCCAGGCCCGACGGCGGCAGCGCGGTCTCCACCAATGGTCACCTGCACGCCGAGGTGCTGGATCACCTAGGTCTTGCCCTCTAGGGGGATATCACGGATGCTTGTGGTCTGTCACAAATTCACAAGCGCCGAACCAGGGGGTGCAGTTACCGTGAAGGTACGAGACGGCATGTCCCACCTTGTGCTCACCATCGGGCCAGCGCACACGCTCCGGCAGGCCGCGCAGATGATGTCCAAGCGGCGCATCGGCGCCGCGGTGGTCATTGACCAGGAGCATGCGGGTATCGGCATCCTCACCGAACGTGACCTCCTCGACTCGATCGCCGCGGGTGAAGACCCCGACGCCGAGCTCGTGGCCCAGCACCGCACCGAGGAACTCGTATTCGCATCGCCCGAGTGGACCCTGGAGGAGGCCGCCGCGGCGATGATCAACGGCGGGTTCCGCCACCTGGTCGTGGTCGAGGGGCACGACGTGGCCGGGCTGCTCTCCATGCGCGACATCGTCCGCGTCTGGACCTCCGCCGAGGCAACGTCGCCGCAGGCGGCGGCCGCCTCCGCCTCGGCCTGAGGTTCACCGCGCCTACCTAGCACTAGGCCCGCCCCGGCACGGCGCGTGCGGGCGACACTGGAGGACATGAACCGCGAGCGCGCGGAGACGTTCCTGCGGCTGCTGGCCGAGACCGAGCTACGCGCGGCCTGCGAAGGGGCGCCCGCCTTGGGCGGGGCGTTCGTCTCCGGCGGCGCGCAGTGGTCGGCCGACAGCGTCGCCCCCAGCTTCCCGCGACTGGCGCGGGTGGCGCAGGCGCTGGCCGCGGTGCACGCGCTCGACCTGGCCGCCGCGCAGGACGTCCTGGCTGACTTTGCCATCGCGGTCGGCGTTCGGCAGCATTCGGACCCCGGACCGTTGCTGCTGACCAGGCCCGCGATGACCCGGGGCAGGCTGTACGCGCGGGCCTGGCCCGCGCCTGCTGGGCCTGGCGCGGCGGGGGCCGGCGCGGGCGAGGGTGGGGCGGGTCGACCTGACCGCTTCATCCCGCTCGGGCTGACCGTGCCGTTCCGCCAGGAGGACGTCAGCGGCGAGGTGAACCTGCTGTCCTACGCGCACACGTCGTCCGGCGCGCGGCTCACCGTGACGTGGCGGACCCGCAGCGCGGTCGGTCAGGGGCTGGTGCGGCAATTCGGGGGCCCGGGTTTGACTCGGCTGCTCACGGTGTCGGACGACCGGGGCGGCGGTTACCAGCTGGACTTCAGCTTCAACGACTGGTCCGGCGAGATCAGGCTGCGTCCCGACCCGCCGGACGGCCTGCGCTGGCTGGAGCTTTCCGCCTCCGGCCAGAAGCCCGTCCGCATCGCCCTGGGCGAGCCGGGCCCGGGGGGGCCGGACGGTGCCGCGACGCAGGTCACGCCCGCCGATCTCTCCGCCGGGGAGCAGATGCTCACGGTGTTCGCGGACCGGCTGCTCATGGTGGCCGGTGAGCACGGGCCGGACCTGCGACGGACCTCGTACGCCCGGGCCCCGCTCCACGCGATGACCGCGGGACTTGGCGACGTCGTGGCGGCGCTGGAGGCCGCCGAGGTCCTGCCGCCGCACAGCGTCGTACCCGGCCAGCTCGCCGCGCTGTGCGCGAGCCTGAGCGTCACCGGGCACGGCCTGACCGCGCCACCCGGGCCGGAACTGCCCGAGCGGTGGCTCAGCCTGCTGTCGCACTACCAGCGCAGGAAGCCGGACACGGCGCCCGCCCGCGAGGGTCACGCCCCCCTGGCCGTCGCCTTCCCCGAGTTCGACGGGATGCGGCTGGCCCTGCTCGGCCTGCACAACACCGACGGCCAGACCCTCCTGCACCTGCTGGTGAGCGGCCTGCCCGAGGACGAAGGGACCGGCCCGCCCATCATGGAGAATCTGCCGGTGTCGGTGTGGGTGCGCGACAGCGGCGGGCGGTGGCACGTCGCCGGCGTGGACAACGTGCAGTTCTCGGACGGCGAGTACTGCCTGCGGATGAAGCTGAGGCCGACGCTGGCCCGCTCGACGGCCTGGATCGAGGTGCTGGTGGCGGGGCGTTCGGCCGAGGTGTGCGCCACGGTGCCGCTGGGCTGGGGGTACCCTCCGTGACCGTGATCCCGAACGACCCGTGGTTTGCCTGCCTGCCCAGCCGCGAGGCCAGCGTGCCGTGCGGCCAGGGCACGCACGCCGTCCGGTGGGAGGCGGGATCGCTCCGGCTGCCCGAGCACCCCGACGCCGAGGCCGAGGCCGTGCTGGCCGCCCTGGGCGGGGAGAAGGCCCGGTGCGTGGAGGTGGCCGAGGCCTGGCACCGGCACGCCGACGACCTGTCGGTACTGGCCATCGGCCCGCGCGGCCCGGCCGACGAGATCGGCATCGGGTGGGACGACGTGACCGCCGCGCTGCCGGGCGTGCCAGGCGGCTTTGTCTTCACCGGGACCACCCCCTCCGTGCAGGTGGCCGCGCGGCTGGCGGCGGGCCTGCACCCGTCGGTGCCCGCGGCCGTACAGGCCAGGCGCCGCCGCGCACAGGAGGAGCTTGAGCTGGTCCAGCGGCGCAGGACCGACATGCTGTCGCTGCTCGCACTCGGGTACGGGTTCCAGGTCAGGCTGGCCGGGCAGGTGGCCGCGGCGTACGCGGACGCGGCAGGCGAGGACGGGCGGGCCCGGCCCGCCCTGGTGGCCGCGATGGCGGGCCGACTCGGACCGGTCGCGGAGCAGTGGCTCGGGATCGACCCGGACCAGGTGGTCGTGTCGCTGCACGCCGGGCCGGGTTGGGGGTCGGTCGAGCTGACCGGGCGGGGCGAGCAGCGCAGACTGCTGGTCGCCCTGCCGGTGATGTGGCTGGCCCGGGTCTGGGCGGCCGGGCTGGCGCTGGTGGACCGGCACCTAGTGGTGGCGGTGGAGCGGCCGGGGTGGCCCGACACCCGGGTGCTCGGGCTGCGCGCCCCAGGCGCGGAACCCGAGCCGCTCGACGTGCACGATGGCGGAGGCGGTGCCGGGCATGCGCCACACTGGGAGGTGTGAGCGTTACCCCCGGCTCTAACCCGGCGGCCGAGGCGCTCGGGGTCGCGGTCGCGGCGCGGGTGCCCGTGCTCCTGTGGGGCGCGCCCGGCACCGGGAAGACCTCCGCGATCCGGGCCATGGCGCAGACCATGGGCCTGCCCTGCGAGACGGTCATCGCCTCCATCAGGGAGCCGTCCGACTTCGCGGGGCTGCCCATCGTGGTCGGTGACGGCGTCAGGTTCGCTCCCCCCGCATGGGCGCGCCGGCTGGCCGAGGCCGGGCGCGGCCTGCTGTTCCTCGATGAGCTATCCACCGCGCCGCCCGCCGTCCAGGCCGCCCTGCTGCGGGTCGTGCTCGAGCGAGCCGTGGGCGACTTGACGTTGCCAGACGAGGTCGCGGTCGTCGCCGCGGCCAACCCGCCCGAGCAGGCGGCCGACGGCTGGGACCTGTCCGCACCGCTGGCCAACCGGCTCTGCCACCTGGCCTGGCGGACCGACCCGCGGGCGGTGGCCGACGGGCTGGCCGGCGGCTGGGCGGCCCCCGTGGTCCCGGTCCTGCCCGACGGCTGGGAGGCGGAACAGATCATGGCCCGCGGCCTGGTCGCCGCGTTCCTGCACGTCAGGCCCGCGTTGGCGTGCGCGCCTCCGTCCGACCCGGCGACCGCCGGGCGCGGCTGGCCGTCGCCGAGAACCTGGGACATGGCGGCCCGCCTGATGGCCGCCGCGGGCGCGTCCGGCGCGTCGGAGGAGGCGCGGTCGGCGCTGATCGCCGGCGCCGTCGGCGACGGCGCCGGGGTGGAGTTCCTGGCCTGGCTGGTCCAGATGGACCTGCCCGACCCGGAGGCCGTCCTGGCCGACCCGGCCTCGTTCCGGCTGCCGGAACGAGGCGACCGGGCGTACGCCGCCCTGGCCGCGATCGCGGCCGCGGTTTCGGCCAACCCGACCCCGGAGCGCTGGGCCGCGGGCTGGCAGGCCCTCGGCCTCGCCGCGGAGGCCGCACCCGATGTCGGGGCCACCGCCGCGCGGGTGCTCGCCAAGTGCCGGCCTGAGGGCGTGGTGGAGATGCCCGCCGAGATCAAACTCTTCGCCCCGGTTCTACGGGACGCTGGGTTGATGTAGGCCCGGCGGGCGATGGTCGGCGACGGGATCGAAGGGCTGGCCGCGGCCCGGCTGTGGGCGGCGACCCGGTTCCCTTACCTGGCCACGGGGGTGTTCGGGGCGCAGGTAATCGCCGACCCGGGCAGCGGCACCGTATCGGTGGACGAGAACTGGCGGATGCGCGCGGATCCCGAACTCACCGCGCAATGGACCCCGGCGCAGCTGGGCAGCGTGCTGGTCCACCACGTGTGCCACCTGCTGCGGACTCACGGGGAGCGGGCCCAGGCTTCGGGGGTGGGCGCGGGCGCAGACCGGGCGCGCGACGCGCGCGACTGGATCAGGGCGGCGGACGCGGAGATCAACGACGACCTGGTGCCCGCCGGGCTTGACCTGCCCGGCAGTCCGGTCCTCCCCCGTGACCTGGGCGCGGAGGACGGGCTGCTGGCCGAGCAGTATTACGCGGCGATCAGGGACGGACGGCGGCCCGTTCAGGGGCCCGAGGGAGGGCTCGGGGGAGGAACCAGGGATCGTTCGGGTCGAGAAAAGCCCGGGGATGAGGCGGGCGGCTGGCTTGACTGCGGGAGCGGCGCGGACGGGGTGCCGCGGCCCGGCCAGGAGCCGGGCGGGCTGCCGGACTGGCAGGCGGACCTGCTGCGGCGGCAGGTGGCGCAGGACGTCATCTCGCACGCCAAGCTGGCCGGGAACGTCCCGGCCGGGATGCTGCGCTGGGCGGAGGAGGTCCTCAGCCCGCGGGTCAACTGGCGGAAGGTGCTTGCCGCCGAGCTGCGCCGGGCCGTCTTCGAGGTGTCCGGGGCCGTCGACTACTCCTACCGGCGGCCCTCGCGGCGGTCCGCCGTCGCGGGCAACGTCGTGCTCCCGGCACTGCGCCGGCCGGTCCCCGAGGTCGCCGTGGTCTGCGACACCTCCGGCAGCATGACCGAGGCGCTGCTGGCCATGGTGCTGGCCGAGGTCGAGGGGCTGCTGCAGGCCCTGGGCCTGGCCCGGCAGGTCCGGGTGCTGGCCTGCGACTACGCGGTCGCGCCCGCGCAGCGGGTGAGTTCGGCCCGCCAGGTGCAGCTCGTCGGGGGCGGCGGGACCAACATGGGAGCGGGCATCGAGGCCGCGGCGGCGCTCCGGCCCAGGCCCGCCGTCACGGTCGTGCTGACCGACGGATACACGCCCTGGCCGCCGGCGCCCCCCAAGGGGATGCGCATCGTCGTCGGGCTGCTCGGCCCCCGCGCGCCCGACGCGCCGGTCTGGGCCCGCGCCGTCCGGGTCGAGCCGGACGACTTGCCTGGTGGACTCAGGAAGTGATCTCCTAGCGGGCCATGGACCAAAGGCCGACCAAGCAGGTCGTGACGATAATCGCGATCGCGCTCACGTTCTGCTCCGGGGCCATGGACGTGGCCAGCTTCACCAGGCTCGGCAACGTGTTCGCCAGCGTCATGACCGGGAACATCGTGCTGGGAGGGCTGGCCCTGGCCCGCGGGTCGGTGACGCTGGCCAGCCACACCGCCGTCGCCATCGCCGGCTACGTGGTCGGCGTCGCCGCGGCCAGCCGGATCGCCGTCGGAGCCGCGGGCAGGACGCCGGCCGGGGACGACCGGGGTGGCGCCTGGCCTCCGCACGTCACCTGGGCGCTGAGCGCCGAACTGGCGCTGCTCGCGGGGTTCGCCGCCGGCTGGGAGATCACCGGGGGCCGGCCGGCCGGATGGGCGCAGTTCTGCCTGCTCGCGGCGGCGGCGGCCGCCATGGGCATGCAGTCATCAGCGGTCGTACATATGGGCCTGACCCAGGTGTCCACCACGTACCTGACCGGGACCCTGACCGGGCTGGTCAGCTCCCTGGTGAGCCCCGGTGGTACGCAGGACGGTCCGCGGCGCATCGGCGTGCTGCTGGGACTGGTCGCCGGCGCGACCCTGGGCGGCCTGCTCCTCGCGACCGCGCCGGACGGCGTCCCCGCCCTCCCCCTGGCCGCGCTGATCACCTGCGTAGTGCTGGCCTGCTGGCCCCGGGCGGCCGGGCCGGATCGCGGCCGCCCCCAGACGGGCGCTGGGGCCCCCAGCCCTCGGTAGACCGGCCGCTAATCGGGCGTTGGGGCCCCTCGCACCCGACAGACGGGAGTACGGCAACTGCGCGAAGGCCCGGCCCGCTCGCCGGCTTCCATCGAGGCTGCGGTGAGCGTATGGTCGCCTCGCCCCTCGCCCCCTCGCCCCAGAGGTCACACCCGCCACAGGGCATCGGTAGTATCACGCCAGGCGGAGAGGTTCTCCAGTTATCGTGGTTGATCCGGGTCCTGCGGTGGATTGGGGGTACGGGAATGCACCCGATCAACCACGAAGCCCGGATCAACCACAATCATCCGCGCTCATAAGCGGCAAAAGGGACGAAAACGCGCCTGCGAGCGCGGCGATGCAGCCGCACCCCCGGTGCATGTGCCACCCAAGTCCCGATACACGGGACTTTGGGGCACCTATGCCCCGTTCGACGCGAGCCAGGGTGAGGGTGGACGTGGCCATGGGGCGGGTGGGGCGTGCGGGAGTTCAGGCGTCTCGGGTCAGTTCCGGGTCGCGTAGCTCGATGCGGCCGGGGCCGGCCAGGAAGATGCCGAACATCACGGTGTAGGTGTCGTCGGGGACGCGCGCGGTGACCTCGTGCCTAGTCCAGCCGGGCTGGCCGGGGATGGTGACGATGTGGTTGTCCGGGTCGGCGAGCACGGCGTGCTCGGTCACGGGGCCGCGTATGTCGAGTACGTTCCTCATCCGCAGGAACAGCCCGGCGCGGGTAGCGTCGGTGGGGTCCGCGACACGGAACTGGCCGCGGAAGACGACCGTGGCGCCGTGGTAGTCGTCGGGGTACATCTCCTGGGCCAGGAAGGCGAAGCCTTCGGGCCGCGCGACGGTGGCCGACAGCACCGCGACCCGGTGTTCCGCGGCGCACGAATAGTCCTGCCAGTGCGACTCAGTGGCGTTCTGCGCGAAGCTGCCGCCTATCCCCCAGCCGTCGAGCCCTGCGGCGAAGGTCATGTTCCGCGGCTCGTAACGGGGCCGGTAGCCGGCGCCGAGGTCGCGCGCGGTCTGGTCGGGGGGTGAGCCGGCGCGGCCGGCCCCCATCGGTACCGCCAGCCGGTCCATCACCGCGTCGGCCACCCGGATCGGTACACCCGTCGTGATCGCGATGGCCAGGCCGTCGGGGAGGCGCGCCGTGACACGCCGGGTTCCGGCGGGGCTGGTGAGCTCGATCCGGGCTGCGGTCACCTCCGGGCCCAGCTCATCGATGTCCACCGCGGTCACGCGGGCGTCGGCGGCGCGCAGTAGCCGGTCGGTGAGCTCGTCCGGGGTCTGCGCCTGGACGGCCGCGGCCGACGCCGCGACCCCGGCTCCGGCCGACGGCTCGAAGAGGTCAGGGAACCGGTGGCTGTCCAGGCCCAGCAGCCAGATCGGCAGGTCCCGGTGGCCCGCGTCGTCAGCGAGCACGATGACGTGCGTGGGGAAGCGGTCTGGCACGGGGCCGGGCGGGATACGGCGTTCGGCGTGCGCGATACGGACGGTGGTCACGTGCGTCCTCCGGGGGTCGGGAACGAGATCAGGGCGGTGTTCGGTGAGGTAGGCGCGCAGCTTGAGCCGGGCCTTGTGCAGGCTGGCCCGGGCCGCACCGGCCGGCTCGGCGATCTGGCCGGGCGGCAGGCCGGCGTAGTAATGCAGGGTCACGGCCCGCCGCTGCCCGGCGGGCAGGCCGGCGACGGCCGCACGCAGCGCGTCGGCGCGGTCGAGGTTCTCGGCCGACGGCAGGCCATCGGCCGAGGCCGGGTGGAGCGGCTCGGGCCAGTCGGACAGCAGGGTGAGCTGGTCCCGGCGGTGCAGGCTGCGGCAGACGTTGAGGACGATCCCGGCCAGCCAGCCCGCCAGCCGGTCCGGGTCCCGCAGCCGGTCCAGCGCGAGGAACGCCTGCAGGAACGATTCCTGGACGATGTCGTCGACGTCGCTGGGATTGGGGCTCAGGCGCCGGGCGCGGGTGCGCGCCATCGGCTGGTACCGCTCCACGATCAGCCGGAACGCCACCGCGTCGCCGTCACGGGCCAGGCGGACCAGGTCGCCGTCGGAAACCTGCGCGCTCATCAGGCTCCCTCGGCCGGTGCGGGACGGCGGAGGGCTGGTCCGGCACGGCGGAGCTCCGGGTAGCGCAGGAAAATCCGGCCCGGACCGGACAGCGTGATCCCGAACCGGATCATGTCGGCTTCCTCGGGAATCAGCGCCGTCATCTCGTGCGTGGCCCAGGCGCGGCCGCCGGAGACGGTGACCCCGTGCTCCTCGCGGGGACGCGCGGTGCGCCACCAGTGGCTGAGGATCTCGAGGCGGAGCCCGGCCTGTTCGGTGCCGGGCGCGGCGCGGACCTCAGCGCGGAAGACGACGGTGGCTCCGCGGTAATCGTCCGCGAAGATCGACTGGGCCAGGGCGGCGGATCCGGCGGGCCGAGGGACGGCCGAGGACAGGACCGCGGACGGGCCGTCGGCGGCGGCTGCGTAGTCCTGATGGTCCGTCAGATCAAGGTCCCAGCGGTTCAGGCCGTCGGTGAATTCCAGGTTGCGCGGCTCGTAGCGGGGCCGCCGTCGCGCACGGCCCGGCCGCTCCCGAGCCGCGGGCGGCACGCGGTCGAGGAACGGGGTGAGCAGGTCGTCGCCCGTGACCGGGACGGCCACGCGGTCCATCACCGCGTCGGGCAGCCGGACCGGGGCATCCGCGACGGCCGCCATGGCGAGGCCCAACCCGAGGGCCGCCGTGACCTGACGAGTACCCGCGGGACCGGTGAGCCCGATCCGCGCGACGGTGGCCTGCGGGGTCAACTCGGTCGTGTCCGCCGCGGTCACGTCGATGTCCACGCCGGTTACGGTGGCGTTGACCGCGCCCAGCAGGCGGGCGGTGAGTTCCTGCGGAGCGCCGGCCGTCACGATCTCCCAGTCGGACCCGAGGAGCTGCGACAGGTCGCCTCCCCCCGGCTCGCCTGTCATCCAGATCGGCACCGCCCGGTGACCGGCGTCGTCGGCGAGCACGACCAGGAAGCCCCGGATGTCGAATCCTCCGGTGCTCAGCTTCCCGGGCCGGGGCTCGGCGTGCGCGATGCGGACGGTGGTCATGGTGTCCTCCGGGACGACGGCGACGGGATCGTGCGCGGTGATGCGGTCCACTTGTCAGTGTTCTCAGGCTGTATGCGTGTTACCCGGAATGCGGAAAGCCCGCCGGCTTGGGCCGACGGGCTCCGTGGTGGTCACTGTCTGGTGGTCGGCCGTGCGATCGAGCGGCAGGACCGCCGAAGATCCGTTAGGAGACGGCCCGGCCCGGGATCGACGGAGGGCTGACTGGCTGTCCCGAAGGCTAGCTACGGGCCAACTGCAGTAGTTGGTAGGAGACCCAGAGGCTCAGCGCCGCTGCTGCGAGCACCAGTGGTCCGCCCCAGTAGTAGCCCATGGAGCAGAGAGTGCTGCCCAGGATGACCAGCCAGAGACCAACGGCCGCGTGTATGCCGGCGAAGCTCATGGGGTAGCGATAGTCCCAGAACGGGAGAATCTTCATGATCCCATGCCGTACATAAGCGGGGTGGGTATTCGTTGCGTGCATCGGAATTCCTCCTGTGTGCTGCGCACCCGGCTCTTCCGAGGTGTCTATCAAAATGATATCACTTTGATAGAAGTTTATCAAGAGCAGCAGTCGTTGGGAATAGGAGGGCCCGGCCGGGCGTGCGCGGAATGTCATGGCCTGATGTCAGCATGTGGCCATGAGGCCAGCATTGAAGGCGGGGCTGCTGCCGGTGTGGCGGGACCGCGACACGCTGCAGATCGGCGTGGATCCGCGGCGGGCGGTCGCGTTGGGCGGGCTCGGCCGGACCGCGATCGTCATCGGCCTGCTGGACGGGAGCCGGGATCGCGCGGCGGTCATCGCCGCGGCCGGGGCGTACGGCGTTCCCGAGCAGGCGGCCGGCGAGGTGCTCGCGGTGCTGGCGGCGGCGGGCGTGCTCGATGACTACCCGGCCCGGCTGCACGCCAGCCTCCCCGATGAACTGCGGGCGCGCCTGGCCCCGGAACTCGCGACCGCCTCGCTGGCCTACGCGGACGGAGACGGTGGGGCGCGCACGCTGGCGCGCAGGCGGGCCTGCTTCGTCAGGATCCACGGGGCAGGCCGGACCGGCGCGTGCGTCGCCAGCTTCCTGGCGGCCTCCGGCGTGGGGCACGTTACGTGCGCCGATCCGGGAGCGGCCCGGCCTGCCGATCTCGCGCCCGCCGGACTGATCCGGGCGGACCTGGGCGAGCCGAGGCAGGAAGGCGCCGCCCGTGCGGTCGGGCGGGCGGCCCCTGACGTCAAGACCCTGGACGACGGCGCGGTACCGGACCTGGTGATCCTCACCGCCCCGGCGCTGCCGGACCTGGCCGAGGGCCTCATCCGTGACCGCGTGCCCCATCTGGCCGTCTGGGCCGGCGAGGCGATCGGCGTGGTCGGGCCGCTCGTCCGGCCGGGGCGGTCGGCCTGCCTGCGCTGCGTGGACATGCGCAAGGCCGACGCCGATCCGGCCTGGCCGAAGATCCTGGCTCAGGCCACCCTCGCCCCGGCCCAGCCGCAGGCCTGCGACACCGTGCTGGCCGCCATGACGGCCACGATCGCCTCCGCGCAGGCCCTGGCGTTCATCGACCTGGCCGGAGTCAAGGGGCCGGACCCCGTCACCCCGGTCCCGGCCACCGTGAACGGGACCCTCGAAGTGGTTCTCCCTGACTGGCAGTGGCGGCGCCGGACCTGGCCGCCGCACCCGTCGTGCACCTGCGGCGCGGTTCGGGTTCGCACGGAGCCTCATGGCGCCTTTGCCGTAACGACGCGGTAACGGATGCTCGTTAGCGTGTGTTCTAGGGACACGGGGTCCGAGGAGGGGCCATGAACGAGACGTCGGCGATGCGGGACAATGTCCGCATGAGCGAGGTGCCGCGTACCACGGTGGGCCGGGCCGCGAAGCTGGCCAGGCTGCCGATCGGGCTCGCGGGGCGCACGGCGCTAGGGGTCGGCAAGCGGATCGGGGGGCGCCCGGCCGAGATCGTTGCCCAGGAGATCCAGCAGCGCACGGCCGACCAGATCTTCCGCGTCCTGGGCGAGCTCAAGGGCGGCGCCATGAAGCTGGGCCAGGCGCTGTCGATCTTCGAGGCGGCGCTGCCACCCGAGATCGCCGGGCCGTACCGGGCCACGCTGACCAAGCTGCAGGAATCCGCCCCGCCGCTGCCCGTACGCAGCGTGCACCAGGTCCTGGTCGGTGACCTGGGCGAGGGCTGGCGGGAGAACTTCGCTGAGTTCAACGATTCGCCGTCGGCCGCGGCGTCCATCGGCCAGGTCCACCGGGCGGTCTGGCACGACGGCCGGCGGGTCGCGGTGAAGATCCAGTACCCGGGCGCGGGGCGCGCGCTGATCAGCGACTTCAACCAGCTCAGCCGGGCCGGCCGGCTGTTCGGCCTGCTGATGCCCGGGCTGGAGGTCAAGCCGCTGCTCGACGAGCTACGCGACCGGGTGACCGAGGAACTCGACTACGAGCTCGAGGCGGCCTCGCAGCACGCCTTCGCCGTGGCCTACGCGGACGACCCCGACATCTACGTGCCCGACGTCGTCGCGGGGACCAAGCATGTCCTGGTCACCGAGTGGATGGACGGCACCCCGCTGTCGGCGATCATCAGCGACGGCACCAAGGAAGAGCGCGACCGGGCCGGCATCCTGCTCGTCCGGTTCCTGTTCTCCGGCCCGGCCCGGGCGGGGCTCCTGCACGCCGATCCGCACCCGGGTAATTTCCGGCTGCTCGGGGACGGTCGGCTCGGCGTGCTGGATTTCGGCGCGGTCGACCACCTGCCGGGCGGGCTGCCGCCGTTCTTCGGCCGACTGCTGCGGATCATGCACGAGGACGACCCTGATATCGAGGCCGTGGAGCGTGACCTGCGGGATAACGGGTTCCTGCGCCCCGGCATCGACGTGGACCTGGAGGCGCTGCGGGCCTTCCTCGCGCCGCTCGCCGAGCCGTCCAAGGTCGACTGCTTCAAGTTCAACCGCGAATGGCTGCGCGGGGAGGCGGCCAGGGTCACCGACATGCGCGCGACCAACATCTCGCGCAAGTTCAACCTGCCCCCCTCCTACGTACTCATCCACCGCGTGTCCACGGCGGGCATCGGCGTGCTCTGCCAGCTCGAGTGCGAGGGCGAGTTCAGGGCCGAGGTCCTGCGGTGGGTACCCGGCTACCGCGACGAGGGCCGGGAGGACGGGTAGATCGCGCAGCGGCTCCGGGCGACTAGATCCGGAGCGGCGGGTCACGGGCTCCCTGTGACTAGATCCGGGCGGCCGCGTTACGGCTTGCTGGCCACGACCACGCAGTAATACGATTCGGCGACGTTGGCGGGGATCTCGTCTCCCGGGTCCGGCCGCCATTCAGGTG
>Ga0070730_10003576_pt1 | contig 13896 bp, 10 predicted proteins | sample Coa_R1_3_FD_66447 | JGI IMG/M metagenome (GOLD analysis project Ga0070730, IMG submission 66447) | Surface soil microbial communities from Centralia Pennsylvania, which are recovering from an underground coalmine fire - Coalmine... | ecosystem: Environmental > Terrestrial > Soil > Unclassified ...
TGGGCCATGGGCTCAACGCTTGTCTCGAGCGCCTCGATGTTGATGCCAAGGTCCGCAAGCACCGTGGTCACCTCGCGAACGATGCCGGGGTGGTCCTGGCCGACGAGAGAGAGCCGCAACGCCTGGCCGGAGGCCTGGATCGGCTCGCCGGCGTCGGCGATCGAGACGGTGAGGCCGATCGGGTCGATCTTGCGGATCGCCGCCTCCAGCCGCCTCACGTCCTCGCCGGAGACCTGGATCAGGATCGAGCCGACGTACTTGCCGGCCATGCGGCTCAGGTGGCTCTCCAGCCAGTTGCCGCCCGCCTCGTGCACCGCCGCCGCCAAGGCCGAGGTCAGGCCAGGCCGGTCACTGCCTATGGCCGTTAGGATGAGAGTGCGGTCCATGACGGATCTCCGTGGGCGATGCGCTCCTCCTCTATCCCGCCCGCCGCGCCCACGCGATCCGCGCGTTTCCTCAGGCCATCAGGCCGCCGCACACGGCGATCTCGGCGCCCATGGTGTAGGAGGCGGCGTCCGAGGCCAGGTAGAGCGCCGCTTCGGCGACTTCCTCCGCCGTGCCCAGGCGCCCGGCCGGCGGGAGCTTGCTGATCATCTCCAGGTATTCGGGCGTGTTCTCCGCAAGCATCGGCGTGTCGACCAGGCCGGGGAGGATGGTGTTGACCCGGATCCCACTCGTCGCGAGATCGACAGCGGCGCACTTGCTGAGGCCGCGGACGGCCCACTTGGAGCCGGCGTAGGCGAACATGCCGGGATAGCCGCGCGCGCCGGCGCCGGAGGATGTGTTGACGATCGCGCCGCCGCCGCCGGCGATCATCGCCGCCTCCACCGCCTTCATCCCCAGAAAGACGCCCAGCACATTGACCTTGTAGTGGAGGTCGAGCAGCGCCTTGTCGGTTTCCTGGAACGGACGGGGCCGATAGACGCCGGCGTTGTTGATCAGGATGTCGATCCTGCCGAACCGGGCGAGAGTCTGTTCGACGACCTGCGCCCAGGAATTCTCCTCGGAAACGTCGAGACGCAGGAAGATGGCCGCCTCGCCGAGCTCGGCGGCCACCTGGGCGCCTTCCGTCTCGTTGATGTCCGTGACCACCACGCGCGCGCCTTCGGCGACGAACAGGCGGGCCTCGGCCGCCCCCTGTCCGCTGGCGGCGCCGGTGATGATGGCGACCTTGTCCTTCAGCCTGGCCATGTCTCGTCTCCCGGTTGGTTGATTGCGCGCCGCTCAGGCGCTCTCGAGGATCATCGCGGCCGCCTTGGCGCCGATCATCTGCGTGGGGGCCTGGGTCGGACCGGTGATGATCGTCGGCATCACCGACGAATCGCAGACCCGAAGACCCTCGAGCCCGCGCACGCGCAGTTGCGGGTCGACCACCGCATCCTCGCCGACGCCCATCCGGCAGGTGCCCACCGGATGACCGAAGCTGATGGCGGCGGTGCGCGCGAAGGTCGCCAGCTCGGCCTTGGTCATCGATCGACCCGGAACCACCTCCGCGGCGCGAATGCCGTCGAAAGCCGACTGGCGGCCGAGCTCGCGGCACATCTCGATGCAGCGAACGGTCCGGTCAAGATCGTCCTCGGTGGCGAAGAAGCCGGCCTCGAGCCGGGCCGGCTGACGCCAGTCGGCGCTCGCGAGGCTCAGCCGGCCGCGGCTCGTGGGCCTGACCAGCGCCGGCGCGATGGTGAAGGCGTCGGGGGGCGGGGCGCCATAGGCGGCGCGCATCTCATCGGTCAGCACAGGAACCTGCATCAGAACCAGCTTGACGTCCGGCTCGGCGCCGCCGGCGCCGCTGCGGACATAGGCGGCGGCCTCCACCGCGTTGCTGGTCATCGCGTGCGGCGGCATCCTGCCTCTGTAGGCGCTCACCACGCCGAACAGGAGCGGGTGATCCTGGAAGTTGCGCCCCACCCCCTTAAGGTTGGCGACAGGCCGGATGCCGAGGCGGCGAAGGTCCGCGGCGTCGCCAACCCCCGACAGCAGCAGCAGCCTGGCGCTGAACAGGCCTCCGGCCGAGACGATGACCTCCCTGGCGGCGACGACCTCGCGCAAGGCGCCGCGCCGGTGGAGGACCACGCCTTTGCAGCGATCGCCGGCGAACTGGAGCCGCGTGGCGTCGGTCCCCAGGAGTAGCGTGAGGTTGGGGCGGCCGAGCACCGGCCTCAGGTAGGCGCGAGCGGCGCTGGCGCGCACGCCCTGGCGGGTGATGGTCATGTTGACGTAGCCGACGCCCTCGCGCATCGGGCCGTTGACGTCCTCGAGGACCGGCGTCCCCGTCTGTCGCGCCGCTTCGATGAACGCCGGCGCGGTCGGGTGCGGTGTCTTCGCGGTGGTGATCGCCATCGGACCGCCGGCGCCGCGCCAGGCGTTGGCGCCGCCCTCCCAGTCCTCGAGGCTCCGGTAGACCGGCAGGACGTCGGCGAAGCTCCACCCCTCGCAAGCCTGCGCCGCCCAGCCGTCGAAATCGCTGGCGAGCCCCCGCACCCACAGCATGGCGTTGATGCTCGTGCCGCCGCCCAGCACATGGCCCATCGCCATGGGAACGCGCCGACCCGCGACGCCGGGTGAGGGCTCGGCCTTGAAGTTCCAGTCGAAGGGGCCGCCGATGTTGGTGAACCACAGGCCGGGCGCCGTCACCTGCGCGGAGTCGTCTCCGCCGCCGGACTCGACCAGGAGCACCTCGGCGCCCGCCTCCGCCAGGCGCGCGGCGATCAGGCACCCCGCCGCGCCGGCGCCGATGACGACATAGTCATAGCCGCGTTTCAGCGAGCGGCGGTTGGCGGCCTGGACGGCGCTGCCGGCGAAGGCCTGGTCGGCCGCCGCCCAATCGATCAGACCCCCCAGACCGGCGCCGGCGGCGCGGGCCAGGAAGCCACGGCGATCCAGCGCGCCCGCCGCCACCTGGTCGAGCAGACCCTCGACCGCCTCCCTCTCTCGATCGATCATGTGGCGCCCTGGGTCCTCAGAAGGGATAGGGACGCTGGCTGCTGCGGGCGTTGATCCAGATGACGTCGGTGAAGTCGTTGATGCTGTCGGGCCCTGTCCGGCCCCATCCGGAGTCGCGCACCCCGCCCATGGGGACGTGGGTCTCGTCATTGATGGTCGAGGAGTTCACATTGACCACGCCGGCCTGGATCCTTGGGGCCAGTTCGAGGCCACGATAGGTGTCGCCGGTGAGGATCGAGGACACCAGGCCGTAGGAGACCCGGTTGGCCACATCGATCGCCTCTTCGGCGCTGTCGACGGGCTCGACGATGACCACCGGGCCGAAGGTCTCCTCATTCGAGACCGTGGCCTCGTAGGGCACACTGGTGAGGATCGTGGGCCTGTAGACCTGGCCGACATACTCCCCGCCGGTCTCGACCACCGCCCCCAGGGCGACCGCCTCCTCCACCGCCGCGTGCACCTTGGCGACCGCTTCGGGCGTGACCAGAGGGCCGATGATCGTCGTGGGGTCGCCCGGATCGCCGCAAGGCAGGGCCTGGGCCCGGGCGACGAACTTCTCGAGGAAGGGTTTGTAGAGGGGCCGCTCGATGATCACCTTGCGCGTGTTCATGCAGATCTGGCCCTGGTGGAAGAAGGCGCCGAACACCGCAGAATTGACCGCATAGTCGAGGTCCGTATCGGCCAGGACGATGAGCGGGTTGTAGCCGCCGAGCTCGAGGACCGAGCGCTTGAGCGTCCTGCCGGCGCGCTCGGCCAGCATGCGCGCGGTCTTCACCCCGCCGATGAGGTTAACGCACCGCACATCGGGCGAAGCGAACACGGCGTCGGCGATGGCCCCGGCGCCGCCCGGCCCATGGGTGACGACATTGATCACCCCGGGTGGGAAGCCCGCTTCCTCGGCGATCTCGGCGACCACCAGGCCGCCGGAGATCGGCGCCAGCTCCGAGGGCTTCACCACCACCGTGTTGCCCGCGGCGATAGGAGAAAGCACCGCCCGCCAGGCGAGGATGTTCGCCCCGTTCCAGGGCGTGAAGCACGCCACCACGCCCAACGGGCGACGGACGCTCATCGAATGCAGCCCCGGCACATTGGACGGAAACACTTCGCCTTTGGGCTGGTAGACCCAGCTGGCGGCCGCTTCGAGGTTCTGGATCACCAGGTCCTGCTGAAACGCGGCGAACGAGATGGTGCTGCCGGTTTCCCTCGCCAGCAGGCCGGCGAGCTCGCCGCGCCGCCGGCGCACGATCTCGGCGGCCTTGAAGAACAGGGCCGCCTTGGCGGCGGGGGCGGTGTCGGCCCAGGCCGGGAAGGCCCTGTGCGCCGCGGCGATCGCCGCGGCGGCGTCCGAGCCGTTCCCCGCTGGAATCCGGGCCATGACCTTGCGGCTATAGGGCTCCAGCAGGTCGAACCGCCCGCCCGCCATGGCGTCGCGCCATTGGCCGTTGATGTGCATCCCGTAGCCCTTGGGGCCGCTCCTGGCCCCCTCGGACGGATCGGCGGCGGGGCTCTTCAATTCGGTGTCGGCCATGTCGCTCTCCCCTCCCCCGTTTTCGAGTCCGGCCCGTTTTCGAGTCTGACGAGCCGAGCCTCGGATAATACTTTACGAACGTCAAGCATTTTTCGAACCCGGTCGCCGACGCCTTTACAATCGTAAAGTTTATGCTAGCGTGACGGAGTCCGGACGAGAGCGGGGCGAGGAGACGGTACTATGGCAAGCGGCAAGATCGACACCCACCAGCACTATTTTCCGAAGGTCTATGTGGACGCGGTCGGCCTGGACACACTCGCCGCGCAGATGCCCAGCAAGAAGGCCCCGGAGTGGTCGCCGCAGCGCGCCATCGACATGATGGACGCCAACGGCATCGCGGAGGGCATCGTGTCGGTGTCGTCGGGCCCGCCGATCCCGGACGCGCCGGTGCTGCTGCGCAAGTGCAATGACGCCGGCGCGGAGCTCCGCCAGAGCCATCCCGGACGGTTCGGTTCCTTCGCGAGCCTGCCGTTGCCGGACATCGACGCGAGCCTGCGGGAGGTCGCCTATTGCCTCGACACCCTCAAGGTCGACGGCTTCATCATCTTCACCAGCTACAACGGTCTCTACCTGGGGGATGACCTCTTCACGCCGCTCTTCGAGGAACTGGACCGCCGCGGCGCCGTCGCTTTCATCCATCCCAATGATCCGGCCTACGCGATCCCGAAAATCGCCCCGGCCTCGGTGCTGGAATTCCCCTTCGAGACCACCCGGACGGCCACGAGCCTGATCATCTCCGGGGCGATGCGGCGGTTCCGAAGGATTCGCTTCATCCTCTCCCACGCCGGCGGGACGCTGCCCTATCTCGCGCCGCGGATCTCGCTGTCTATCTCGATGATGCCGGGGGTCGCCGAAAAGGTCGGCGACGCGCCCGCGGCGTTTCGCGCCTTCTACTACGATACCGCGCTCTCGGCCGGGGTCGCGACCCTCACGGCCCTGTCGCTGATCGCCGAGCCGGACCACGTGCTGTTCGGGACTGACTTTCCGATGGCGCCGCTCACCGCCATCAGCCACTTCGGCGCGGAACTCGAAGGTCTCGAGATCGCCGGGCTCCCTCGCCAGGATGTGTATCGCGGCAACGCCGCGAAACTTCTGGGCCGGACTGGTCCATGACGGGTCCCATCCTTGTCGCGGGGGCCGGCATCGGCGGCCTGGGCGTCGCGCTCGCGTTGGCGCGCCAGGGGATCGCCTGCCGGGTCATCGAGCGCGCGCCGGAGATTCGCGAGGTCGGCGCGGGCATTCAGCTGGGACCCAACGGCTTCCGCGCGTTCGAGCGGCTCGGCGTCGCCGAGGCGATGGACGCGATCAGCTTCAAACCCAGGTCCGTGCGGCTGATCGACAGCGTCGAGGGCGTGGAGCTCTCCCGCCAGACCCTGGGCGATCCCTTCGAGGCGCGCTTTCACCATCCCTACCGGGTGGCCTACCGGGCCGACGTGCAGAAGATGCTCCTGGACGCGGTGGAGGCTTGCGCCGATCTCGTCTCGATATCGGTCGGCGACGGCGTTCGCGACATTGCCCAGGACGAGGGGTCCGTCATGGTCACCCTCGACAGTGGCCGCGTGATCTCCGGGGCGGCCCTGATCGGCGCGGACGGCCTGTGGTCAGTGGTTCGCGGCCACCTCAAGAGGCCCGAGCCGCCCCGCCCGAGCGGACACATCGCCTATCGCGCCGTCCTGCCCGTGGAGGCGGTCCCCGCGGCGCTTCTCACCGATGACGTCCAGGTCTGGATCGGGCCGGGCCATCACCTGGTCTGCTACAAGCTGCGCGGCGGCGCCCTCTTCAACATCATCGCCATCTTCCACAGCGATCGCGCCGTGAACGGCTGGGATACGGAGGGCGACCGGGCGGAACTGCGCCGGGGCTTCGCCGAGGCGTGCCCGTCGGTGCGCGGCCTGGTCGATCAGATCGACCAGGGCCGCATGTGGTCGCTCTGCGATCGCGACCCCGAGGGGGGCTGGTCCCGCGGCCGCATCACCCTTCTGGGCGACGCGGCGCATCCGATGTTGCCGTACCTCGCCCAGGGGGCGTGCATGGCGATCGAGGACGGCGTCAGGCTCGCCGACGAGCTCGCCGCCGCGCCCGACGACCCGGCGTCGGCCTTCCTCGCCTACGAGGCGGCGCGTTTCGCGCGAACCTCCAGCGTCCAGCTGGCGGCCCGCGAGACCGGCGTCATCAACCACGCGACGGGGGAGGAGCGGGAGCGCCGCAACGCCGTTCTCCTGACGCGGCGCTCGGACGACTACGAGGCCGTGGCCTGGCTGTTCGGGGGTCAGGGACCCAGGCCCGCCGCCGCTGTCGGCTCCGAAATCGGCATCTTCGGCCGGCGGGCGCCGGCGTCTGGAAATTAAATTTTCCGAACGTAAAGTTTTTTCTTGACCGCGGCGAGGGATTGAGCCAAAAACCGCACGACAAGAATTGAATCGCGTCGATCAAGTATCGGTTCAGTCTAAATCAGGAGGGAACGATGAAGCGTGCCCGGATTCGCGCGTCGCTTATGCTCGCCACAATGCTCTCGCCCGTCGCCGCGTTCGCGCAGGCCGCCGATCCGGCGCCGACGGCCCCGACCGCTGCACCCGCTTCGGCTCCCGAAGTGGGCGAGGTCATCGTCACGGCGCAGAAGCGCAGCGAGCGCCTGAGCGACGTCCCGCTCTCGATCACCGCGGCGAGCGGTGAGCAGCTGGCGAAGCAGGGCATATCGGGGCCTGCGGACCTGGAGAAGATCTCGCCAGGCTTCACCTACCGCCTCAGTCAGAACGGCACGCCTGTCTTCGCCATCCGCGGCATCGGCTTCTACAGCGAGCAGGTCGCCAACGCGCCCACGGTCACCATCTACACCGACCAGATTCCCCTGCCCTATGCGCGGATGGCCGAAGGCGCCGGGTATGACATCGAGCGCGTGGAGATCCTCAAGGGGCCGCAAGGCACGCTGTTTGGCCAGAACTCGACGGGGGGCGCGGTCAACTACATCGAGGCCAAGCCGCAAGACAGCTTCCACTACGGCGCCGACGTCACCTACGGGCGCTTCAACGAGTTCGATGCCGATGCCTTTGTGACCGGGCCCATCGCCAAGGGGCTGACCGCCCGCCTGGCTTTCCGGCATGAGTCGCGCGACGACTGGCAGCAAAGCACCACCCGAAACGCCGGGAACGGCCAGCACGACTTCGACGGCGCCCGCGTGCTGATCGATTGGCGGCCCATCGATCGCCTCAAGATCGAGCTCAACTTCAATGGCTGGGGTGACAGTTCCGACACCCAGCAGACCCAGGCGCGGGGCTATCTGCCCGTCTCCTCGACCCCTCCCCTGACGCCACAGACGCAGGCGACGGCGGCGGCCCTGACGAGCTACGCCTACGTCACCAGCAGCGATGACCGCCTCGCCGATTGGGACGCCGGGCGCCGCTATCGCCGCAACGACAAATTCTACCAGGTGGCCGGGACCATTCGCTACGACGTGGCCGACGGCATCCGCCTGATCTCGATCTCCTCCTATTCCCACTTGAAGACCTTCGCGCCCATCGATGGCGATGGCACCGATGTTGCGGCGTTGTTCATCAACCAGCACGGCCTGGTGAAGACCTTCACCCAGGAAGTGCGTCTCGAGGGGGACACCCGGCGGATGAAGTGGGTGCTCGGCGGCGACTACGAGCACGACATCGCCAACGAGGAGCAGGACACCATGATCACGGGGTCCAACTCGCAGCTTCCGCTGCCGCCGCCCCTGCCGGCGCTGTCCTTCAACGGCATCAACCTGTTCAACGACCAGACGGTCGAGTCCAAGGCCGTGTTCGGAAATCTGGACTACAAGGTGACCGATCGGCTGAGCCTGCAGGGCGGCGTGCGCTACACCCAGGAAAACCGGAATTTCTCAGGCTGCCTGGCTGACAACGGTACGCCCACGGGCTTCGGCGCGGTTCTGGGCCTTCCGCTGACCGCGCCGCATCGCTGCGTGACCTTCCTGCCGTCGGGCCAGCCGGGGGAAGTCCAGTCCTCGCTGAACGAGGACAATGTGTCGTGGCGGTTCAGCGTCAACTACAAGCTCAACTACGACACCCTGTTCTACGCCAACGTCACCCGGGGCTATAAGTCCGGCGACTACGGCACGCTGCCGGCGGTCAGCTTCCAGCAGCTGCAGCCGGTGAAGCAGGAATCGGTGGTCGCCTATGAGGTCGGCGCGAAGACCGCCCTGCTGGAGCGCAGGCTCGAGTTGTCCGGCGCCGCCTTCTATGACGATTACCGCGACAAGCAGACCCAGGGCTCCGTTCTCGTCGCCCCCTTCGGAAATCTGCCCTACCTGGTCAATGTGCCGAAGTCCCGCATCTATGGCTTTGAAGCGGACCTGACGCTGCGCCCCGTCCAGGGCCTGCGGATCACCGGCGGCGCTACCTACCTGAACACCAAGGTGATCGGTCCGGCGCTGGTGGCGAGCCCGTTCGGCGCCCTGATCGACGCCCAGGGCGAGCGGCTCCCCGCGGCGCCCCAGTGGCAGGCCCAGGTCGACGCCGAGTACGATTTCCCGCTCACCGCAACCCTCGCCGGTTTCCTGGGCGGCTCGGTTTCCGGCCGGACCGCCACGGACGCCGCGCTCGGGTCGCGGACCGGGCCGGCGGGCACCCAGAACTTCTTCCAGGTCGACGGCTATGCGCTTCTCGACCTGCGAGCCGGTCTCGAGATCGGCAAGGCCTACCGGGTGGAGATCTGGGGCAAGAACGTCACCAACACCGGCTACTGGAACAACGTCGTTCACATCTACGACACCTATGGCCGCATCACCGGCATGCCGGCGACGTACGGCATGAGTCTTTCCGCCCGGTTCTGAGTTCCGAGGAGCATCGACCATGAGCAGTGCAAGTCCCGATCTGATCGAAGCGACCAAAGAGTATTTTCGTCGGCTGGACGCCGGCAGCCCGACAATCGTCGAATTGTTCGAAGACGACGCCGAATTCTACTTTCCGAAATTCGGCGTCGGGCGCGGCCGCGACCAGCTCATCGAGCTGGTGATGGGCCTCGGCGGCGCGATCGAACGCATCGAGCACGACGTCAAGGTCACGGCGGTGGGCCAGACGGTGTTCGCCGAAGGCACGACCCGGGGCGCGCTGAAGACCGGCGAGCGATGGGCGGCCGGAGAAACGCCGGGCGGGCGGTTCTGCAATGTCTTCGAATACCGCAATGGTCGGATCGGTCGTCTCGCCATCTACCTCGATCCGGACTACGGCGGCCGCGACGAGGCCCGGTTCCTTTGGGGCCGTGAGGGGCGAACCTGGTGAGGCCGCTGGCCGGCTGACGCTTTTATTCGCGCCGTACTGATGGGAGGCAGCTGATGACGAGGCTCGCGGACAAGATCGCCATCGTGACCGGTGGGGCGCGGGGCATAGGCCGGGCGACGGCGGAGTTGTTCGCCCGCGAAGGGGCCCGCGTCCAGGTGTGTGACATCGCCGATCCCAGCGAGCCGTTTCAGCATTCGGACATTCGGTTTTCCGGGTTGGATGTCGCCAGCGAGGACGGCTGGTCGCGGCTGGCCGCAGACGTTGTCGGCCGTTGGGGAACCGTGGACATCCTGGTCAACGCCGCCGCGATCGCCGGCTCCGCGCTCGACGTGGCGGGCGAGGATCTGGCGGCCTGGGACCGGGCGATCGGCGTCAATCTGACCGGGGTCATGCTCGGCATGCGCGCGGTCCTGCCGGCCATGCGCGCCCAGCGATCGGGATCGATCGTCAACTTCTCCTCGATCTGGGGCAACGCCGCGATCGCCGGGCTTGCGGCGTATCACGCCACCAAGGGGGCCGTGCGCAACCTGACCAAGCACGCGGCGGTGGCCTATGCGCCGGACAACGTCAGGGTCAATTCGATCCACCCCGGCATCACCGCCACCACCCCCGTATTGGTGGACCAGCCGGCGGAGGTGACGGCGTCGATCGTGAAGGCGACACCGCTTGGCCGCATGGCGGACCCGCTCGAGATCGCCCGCGCGGTCCTGTTCCTGGCCAGCGACGATTCGAGCTTTGTCACCGGTTCCGAACTGATCGTCGACGGCGGGTATCTCGCCCAGTAGGCGACGACCCGCCGGCGATTGAGTTCCGGCCTCAGGCCGTCAGTTCACGGACGGTTTCCGCGGCCGCATCGATCTGCGCCGAAGGCTGTTGCGCCCTTCGACCCCGCCTCAGCTCCTCCAGCACCTGCCGCGCCCTGACAGCGCCGAGGTCCACCGAAAGGATGACCGGCCGCATCTCCGCGAAACTGCGGTCACCCATGTTCCGCTGGACATCCTCCAGCATCGGTTTGTCTTCATCGACGAAGGCATGCTCGATGGAGGTCTTCAGCACGACATCGAGCCCGTCGTCGTCCAGCGCAAAATCCCGGCACGCCGCCCACAGATAATGCGTCGAGCGCTCGGTCTCGGGGGTCAGGATGTGCGCCCCGAAGACCGTGATCCCCTCCGTGCGCGGCCGGCCGGCCGGCGCGACGCCGACATCGAGCCACATGGTCGAAGGCGCGTCCCAGCGCATGTTCAACCAGTGGTCGACCGGCTTGGCGTAGCCGCCGAACAGGGCCGCCCACACCGGGGGGGCGGCGCCGTTGGGGCACCAGCGATTGGATTGCAGCGTCGTGCCGGCCTGAAGGACCTCGTGGCGCCCGTCCTTGATCGCGTCGCTGCCAAGGCCCTCCTTGTGCAGGTAGCCGACATGGCTGAGGTCCATGAGATTGTCGGTGATCAGCTCGAAGTGAGCGCTGGTCTGCAGGCGTCCCCGGATCGTGCGATGGGCGCGATCCTCCAGAAGGTGAAAGTCGGGAATCAGGGTGTCATCGACCCGGTCCTCCTCGCCCATCCAGACCCAGAGGAGCGAATGGCGCTCCACCAGAGGGTAGCGCGCGAGCCTGGCCGAAGTCGGCGTATGGCCATGGGGATTGGCGACGCATCGCCCGTCCAGGGCGAACTCCAGGCCGTGATAGGGACATTGCAGGCGCTCGCCCGCCAGCAGCACGCCCTTGTCGAGCGATGCGAAACGGTGCGGGCAGACACCCGACAGGGCGGCAGCCTCGCCATTTCGAGCGCGCACCAGAACGATCTGGCGGCCACAGAGCGTGAGGCCGAAGGGCTTGTCCTGAACCTCCTCCGACCAGGCGGCGGCATACCAGCAATTGCGCAGGAACGTCGCGTGCTCCGGCGGCTGGCCGTCGCCAGGGCGCGGGGGCGCCTTGGTGTTCGCAATCGTCGCTGGCCGTGACATCCCTCGCCCTCTCCTTCTGGTTCGGGCCTCGCGACCCGACGGGCGAGAAGGTTGTGGCCTGGCCCAGGATCTGTCAATAGAAACTGTACGACTGTAAAAATTTATCCCTTCGGGTCTGTCGGGCCGCTTGATTTTTAAACTGCACACTCGTAAAGTCCACTGGCGTTGGGACGGGCGACGCGCAGACAGTCAACGTCAAGGGAGCGCCGCGTGGGACAGGAGAACAGGCAGGTCTGGCTGCAGTCACGCCCCAACGGCATTGCGCAGGCCGGGGACTTCTCCATCCGAAGTGTGCCCATCGAGCGGCCGGCCGAGGGTCAATTCCTGGTCCGAAACGAATTCCTCTCGGTCGACCCGGCGATGCGGGGGTGGATCACCGACGCCAGCACCTATTGGCCGCGCATCGAGATCGGCGACACCATGCGCGCCTTCTCCGTCGGCGAAATCGTCGAGAGCCTGAACCCCCGCTACGCCGTCGGCGACAAGGTCATGGGAATCTTCGGGTGGCAGGACTACGCCGTCGTCGACGAAGCGAGGGTCATGCGCAAGGTCGTCGAGCGCGACGTGCCGCTGTCGGCGTCGCTCGGCGTCCTGGGGCTCAACGGGCTCACGGCCTACTTCGGCCTCCTGGACGTCTGCCGGCCCAAGGCCGGAGAGACAGTGGTCGTCTCCACCGCGGCGGGCGCCGTCGGTTCGGCGGTCGGCCAGATCGCCAAGATCAAGGGCTGTCGCACGGTCGGCGTCACCGGCGGATCGGACAAGGTGCGCCAGTGCCTTGACGAGTTCGGCTTCGACGCCGCCATCGACTACAAGGCGGCGTCGGACCTCGATGAGGCGCTGCGAGCCGCCTGCCCCGATGGTGTCGACGCCTATTTCGACAACACCTCCGGTCCGATCCACGACGCGGTCATGCGTCAGATCAACCTGGGTGCGCGCATCGCGATCTGCGGCACCGCCTCCTACGCCAGCTGGGATCCCTGGCACGAAGGCCCGCGACCGGAACGGCATCTGCTGGTGAAACGCGCCACCATGCAGGGGTTCCTCACCACCGACTTCGCCCCTCGCTACGAGGAGGCGATCGCCGATCTGGTCGGATGGATCCGCGACGGCCGGCTCCGCTACCGCGAAGACATGCTGGAGGGGATCGAGGCGGCGCCGGGGGCGATCCAGACCCTCTATGGCGGCGCCAACAGCGGCAAGCTGGTCATTCGTCTCTGAGTCTTTGGCGGGGCGGACGGCGCGGGAACGCCGTCGGCCGGAAAAGGAACGGCTTTCGTGACCAAGGTCATCATCAGCTGCGCGATCACGGGCTCGGTCCACACGCCGTCCATGAGCCCGCACCTGCCGATCACGCCCGACGAGATCGCCAAGTCCTCGGTGGAGGCGGCCGACGCCGGCGCCTCGGTGCTGCACCTGCACGCGCGGGATCCGAGGGACGGTCGCCCAAGCCCGGACCCCGCGCTGTTCATGGCGTTCCTGCCGCGCATCAAGCAGGCGACGGACGCCGTGGTGAACATCACCACCGGCGGCGGCCAGGGCATGTCGCTGGATGACCGGCTGGCGGCGGCGCTCGCGGCCTCCCCGGAGCTCGCGTCGCTGAACATGGGCTCGATGAACTTCGGCCTGTTTCCGGCGCTCGGCCGCTACAGCGAATTCCAGCACGCCTGGGAGCCGGCCTATCTGGAGAGTTCCCGCGACTGGATCTTCCGCAACACCTTCAGCGAAATCGAGGCCATCCTGGCCCGTCTCGGCGAGCGCCACGGAACGAAGTTCGAGTTCGAATGCTACGATGTGGGTCATCTTTACACCCTGGCCCACTTCCTCGACCGGAAGCTGGTCACGCCGCCGCTGTTCGTGCAGTCGATCTTCGGCGTGCTCGGCGGCCAGGGGGCCGATACGGAGAACCTGTTCCACGCCAAGAGGATCGCCGACAAGCTGTTCGGCCAGGACTATCGGTGGTCGGTGATGGCCGTGGGACGCCACCAGCTGCCCTTCACCACCATGGCCGGGCTGAACGGGGCCAATGTTCGCGTGGGGCTCGAGGACAGCCTCTACGCCGGCAAGGGCAGGCTGGCGACCTCCAACGCTGAGCAGGTGAGGATCATCCGAAACGTTCTCGAGCAGCTTTCTCTCGAGATCGCCACGCCGGCCGAGGCGCGGGCGCTCCTGGGACTGAAGGGGGGAGACCATGTCGCCTTC
>Ga0070730_10003577_pt1 | contig 13894 bp, 10 predicted proteins | sample Coa_R1_3_FD_66447 | JGI IMG/M metagenome (GOLD analysis project Ga0070730, IMG submission 66447) | Surface soil microbial communities from Centralia Pennsylvania, which are recovering from an underground coalmine fire - Coalmine... | ecosystem: Environmental > Terrestrial > Soil > Unclassified ...
GGGCAGCGCGCAGTGGTTGCCGCCGCCTCTGGAAGGGTATGCTCGTCGCTGGTAATAGACATAGTCTCCCTGCTTTCTGCTCACGTCATCTATCATTGCTTGCTTGTGATAATCAACATAACTTATGATATACAGTATATCATAAATAGGCAAAAGTCAAGGGAAAACGTCTCGTCTGCTCTCCACCGAAAACCCTCTCCCTTCTTTTTGGCTGTAACGCCTCCCTGTATACTGTAGTGAAAAACTTGAGCGTCGAGAGAAAGGAACGATTGTAAGCACTATGCCATTCTCCAACCAGGAGCGGAGACCTGATCGCTTGAACTGGCTAACAGAGATCTACCGCGCGTATGCCGCCGATCTCCAACGCTTTATCGCCAACAAGATCGGCGATCCCACGCTGGCCGAGGATCTCACAAGCATGATCTTTCTCAAGGCGCTGCGCTGGCTCAGAGAGGATCAAAGTCCCAAAAGCGTGCGTGGGTGGCTCTACGCGACGGCTCGTACCACCATCGTCGATCACTGGCAGGCGCAGAGTCAGTCCCAGATGCGTTCGCTGAGTGGCCTGGAGGAGCAGTTGCTCCAAAGCTCTGACACTGCCGAGGCTTCAAAGCCTGCCGAGATGCGTGTGCAGCACCTTCTTGACCTCTTGCCAGAACGCGATCGCCGCATTTTGACCTTGCACTACCTGGAGAGGTATAGCACGGCTGAGATCGCCGAGGCGTTAGGAACCAGCACGGGCCACATCCGCGTGCTGCACCTACGAGCGCTGAGACGTGCGGCACAAGTAGAGACACTAGAAAGGAACAGGTACAGGATGCAAGAACACGAATCACCCTTTGACTCCTTCACCAGACTTATGGCGCCAGAGAGCCGCCGGGTCCTCGATCTAGCCCGTGAAGAGATGCTTACCCTTTCGCACTGGTGGATCGGCACAGAACACTTGCTCTGGGGGTTGGCCCGCGAAGGCAGCCTCGCCTCATTTCTGACGCCACACCAGATTACGCCTGAGCGTATTCATGCTGGCATTGTGTTTATCTTCGACCGCCAGGGGCAACCAGGCCAATCGGGCAGCAGCTCTCCACCACTTGCCGGCGTCTCATCCGACGCACTCGGGCTGCTCACCCCCCGCGCCAAACAGGTGATCTTCCTGGCAAGTGAAGAGATGAAGAGCCAGGGGGAACAAAGCATACGCCCGACACATCTTCTGCTTGGCTTGTTGAATGAAGGAGAGGGGCTTGGCGCGGGCCTGCTTCGCACACTGGGCATCAGCATCAGCCTCGTACGCACGGCGTTAGTCCCTCCCGCCGCCCATCAGAGCTGCTCCTTCTGCGGTCGTAGCAACGAAGAGGTGGCCTGCCTCTTCTTCCCGACAGAGGTCGGTACCGCTTCAAGCAGCGCCCCCAAGCCAGGCGCCTTCATCTGTGATCAGTGTGTGAGGCGTTTCTCCAGCATGCTTGGAACTCCTTCACCCTGAAGGCGCGTCCAATGAGCTGTGCAGAGCTGAGCAGGAAGGGGAATGCTGGTGAAAGAGAGACATCTGGTTATCTCGATATCCAGGAAGAATGTTGTCCTTATCAAGAAGGAGAAGAATACATGTCGCAGGAGCGTCATGAACAACCACCACAGGTGAACATCTGGAATGCGCCTGAAGTCGTGAAGGACTGGGAAAAGCAAACTGAGACTCGGCAGTCTGCCTTAGAGGAGGCCACCGAAGAGATGCTTTTAGCGGCAGGGCTCAAATCCGGGGATCATGTGCTTGATCTTGCTGCTGGAACTGGGGATCAGAGTCTCATGGCAGCACGAAAAGTTGGTCCCGCAGGAATGGTTCTGGCAATCGATCTCTCTGCAGAGATGCTGGATGTGGCCGCCAAACGAGCCCAAGCCGAGGGGCTCACCGCTCTCAGGACCCGTGTCATGGATGCCGAGCAGCTCGATCTGGAAGAGGGGAGCTTTGATGCCATCATTTGCAGAAATGGTCTCTCGCTTTCGCCTCAACTTCACGCTGCATTGAGAGGGATGCGCAGGGTACTCAAGCCCGGAGGCAAAGTAGCGGCCTTAGTCTGGTCACGCAATCCGTTCCACCTGCTCCCACTGACCATTCTGGCCAAATATGTTGGGGAGGCGTCAGCCAATCTGCCAAATCCCTTATCGTTGTCGGACCCGGCAGTTTTTGCGCAAGCCCTTCGGGAAGCGGGTTTTCGTGACGTCCTGATTCGTCCTCTTGCGCTTCGTCTTCAATTCGCCTCGATGGATGCATTCCTGGAGTCGAGGAAAGTGATGATAGCAAGGTTACTGGGGCAGAGGAGCCAGCACGTTCAACAGCAGGTCTTGAATGAAGTGAGAGAGGCGTTGACCCAGTTTGAAGGGCCACAGGGTCTTGTCGCCTCCGGCGAAACCTTGCTTGGCGTGGGAACCAAATAAGCTCTGATGGGTGGGGCATGGACCAACCCTTTGCCACGATCAAGCGGTCCATGTGAGCGATCGGTGAGCAGGGATGTGAGCACTAGCGTGCTCACGTGGAAGACTCTCAGGTCATCACAAAAGCCAGGGCTCTAGCATCTCACGTGATGCGCAATGAGATGTGAATGCTGGTTTGCTAGAGGGCCATGCATCGCCCCCATGTGAGAGCTTGTGTGTCGTTTACTATAGAAGGAGAAAAATGTCTATGATCGCACGTATATGGAGAACCCAGGTGGACTTGACGAGATTGGATGAATACGAGCATTTCGCTCAGGAACAGTCGTTACCTATGTTCCGCCGGCAACGGGGCTTTCTGGGGGTTTTCTTCTTACGAGAACACCAGAATTGCCTGGTTCTCAGTCTGTGGGAGGATAAAACCGCCGTTGAAACCTTAGCCACCTCTGCGACGTATCAAGCTACCGTTCGCCAATTGCAAGCCACTGGACTTCTCCTGGGGCATTCACTTGTGGAACTCTTTGAGGTCTCAGGCAGTATGCTTCTTCCGACGGTCCTTTCACACAGAGAGCAGCAGTCTGGCTCAGCATCTTAGAACTGATAGCAGTCTGATTGGCAGGTTTCAGCACCCCGCTCACGAGAGAGCAAACGACCTCGCGGTCGCCCGCACTCGTTGCGCATCGCGTGGGAGCATATTGAAAGGGAAAAATGGTGAAAATAGTGCTTGACAGGGCTTGCTTCCATATCTTATCATCTTTGCCATATCTACTCCATTGAATCGCTACAGGAAGAAGCACCATGAACAAAGATCTGAACGATTTACGCGAAAGCCTTGATAACATCGACAATGCTTTCATCTTTTTGCTCGCTGAACGGTTTCGCGTGACCCAGAAGATAGGTCTATACAAAAGCGAACAGGGGTTGCCCGCAGTGGATGAAGCACGAGAGAGGGTCCAATTTGCACAGATAGAAAGGCTTGCGCGGGATCGTGGACTCAATCCTGAATTTGCGTCGAAAATGCTGCGTTTAATCATCGACGAGGTGGTCGAAAATCACGAGGCTATGAGCGGAGCAGAAGGCTGATATGCGCGTATCTCCTCTTTTGAAGAGTGCCAGGCCCATAGGATACTCAACTTGAGATAATAAGCTCTAGCATAACAAATTATGATGGAATGTCAGCTACGTTTGACAATGGTCCTTTTTTCATGTTACTCTAGTAACCACTATAGTGGTTACTAGAGGGAGCTCGATGACTGAGATCGAGCTTTTGCAACATAAGGGAGTATACGCATCATGAACGTCCAGCCGCAAGAAGGCTTTCTTCTCCACATTACACCTCGTCCTTTGTGGGAAAAAGCAAGGGACCGAGACACCTATCAAGGCAATACCTTAGACAGCGAGGGTTTTCTTCACTGCTCGAATGTGAATCAGGTGGTTGCTGTGGCCAACGCCCTGTTTTGTGGGCGCTATGATCTCGTGCTTCTCCTGATCCAGACGTCCAGAGTTGCGTCTCCGATCAAGTACGAAGGGGCGGCATCCGAGGTCTATCCCCATATTTACGGGCCTCTCAACTGTGACGCAGTCATTGCTGTCTATGCCTTTCTTCCCGATGAATACGGGGAGTTTCACCTTCCGGAAGAAGTCATCAGAACTACTACTCTCAACACCACAAAAGGATGATCTATGCCAGACTTTCTTCATCTCGGCTATGATCTAGATGATCCAGGTGCCGTATCGGCATTGGATGAGGCCTCGCTGTGGGCGGCCCGTTTTGGTCTGCTCCTGCTCCGCCACCTGGAATTACGTCCCAACCTGCACATTCTGGATCTGGCCTGTGGAACCGGCTTCCCACTGTTTGAGTTGGCTGATATCCACGGACCCTCCTGTCAGGTGACGGGGATCGATATCTGGAAGCAGGGGCTTGAGCGGGCAAGGGTGAAGGCCCAGGCCTATCCACGTCCCAATGTGCAGATTATAGAGGCAGACGCGGCCCAACTGCCTTTTGAGAAGGCAACCTTTGACTTACTTGTCTCCAACCTGGGTATAAACAATTTTGCGAACCCCAATGCGGTCCTGGCGGAATGTTTTCGCGTCGCCAAACCCAGTGCGCGCCTGGTCCTGACAACGAATCCGGCAGGCCATATGTTCGAGTTCTACGAGGTCTTTCGCCAGGCCGTCCTGGAGCTGCAGAAACCGGCCTACCTGGAACGAATCGACGCTGATGAGGAGCGCCGAGGGACAAAAGAGTCCCTCAGGGCGTTGGTCCAAGCAGCAGGATTTCGCCTGCTCAGAATCGAAGAAGACCAGTTCTCCTTGCGTTACCTGGATGGAAGCGCCTTCTTCTCCCATTTGTTGACGCAGATTGGCTTTTTAGACACGTGGAAACAGATCGTGGAGCCCGAGGACGAAGAGTGCGTCTTCACGCTTCTAGAGCACAAACTCAACCAGGTTGTCAGCAGGGCCGGGGAACTGCGTCTGACCATCCCCATGTTGTACCTGGAGGCAGAAAAACCGGTCGAGGAGTTGGAGACGAAGAACCGAATCGATCCATGACCGAAGGTGACTGCCTCAAGCAGGTTTTCTGTTTGTAAAGCCATTCCTCATTCTTCCTTTCTCTTTTTGGCGAAACAGAGCATATTACTTTCTGTTTGACATTCACTTCCTGGCTGTTTCCAGATAATATTATTGAAGCAGAGAGAGCTAAACTCTCGTCGCCGCATGCGGCGACGCCCCGTGGAAGAGAGGGGGCAGCCCCTCTGGCTCTTCGAGTTGCGAGTTCAGTTCTTCATACGAAGATCAGTAGTCGTACTTGCCGATTCATACAAGACGTCTACTCGAACTTGGGTGAGAATACGGATATTCTCACCCACATGGACAGTAGGAATGCTGCTCCTAAGTTGGCAATAGGCAAGAAGTATTGAATACGGAGGAAGTGCTGGGTATAATTGAAACTAGCAAATACAATATAGATAGTTTCATTTTGCCGATACGGTCCAGCACATAGAACGGAAAGGAAAGCGTACATGTCATTGCACACCCCCCAACCGACCACTATCCACACCCACACCTCGGGAGAACAAGGAATCTTCGCTAACGCCTATTTGATCGAGACGGAGAGCGGGGTCGTCGCGGTCGATGGAACCTTGACCCTGAGTGAAGCCCGCGCCTTTCGGGCCCGTTTGGAGACCCTGGAGAAACCGTTATTGGCTGTTCTGGTGACTCATGCCCATCCCGATCATGTGGCAGGCATTACCGTGCTAGTCCAGGGAAAAGAGGTTCCTATTGTGGCTCTGGCTTCCGTCAAGCAGTTGATGGAGCGAACGGAACAAGCCAAGCATGCTCAATGGGGGCCTGTCTATCGGGACGAATGGATTCGTACCTGGACCTATCCCACTGTCCTGGTCAAGGATGGCGAGACCGTCACCTTTGGTGGTCTGGGCTTTCAGGTCTATGATCTTGGCCCTGGTGGCGATTGCGATGCCAACGCGATCTGGGTCGTCGACACGCACCCCAAAGTAGCCTTTGTGGGGGATCTCATCTTCCATGGGATGCACTCCTACGTGGCTGATGACCATCTACTGAGATGGCTGGTCAACCTGGAACGTGCCCGGCGCTTGCTCCAGGGGGTCCAGACCCTCTATCTGGGGCATGGAGAGGCTGGTGGCATCGAACTGCTCAATGGGCAGCGCGCTTACTTACTTGCCTACTGCGAGGCGATCATGGCCCTTGCTGGTGGGCAGCCAGTTCTCTCAGAGCAGGCAAAAGAGGAATTGGTACGCCGCATGCAGCAGCTCTACCCAGACGCTGGGCTCGCCTTTATGATCAGCCTGGGCGCCGATGCTGTTGCCGCAGAACTGGCCGGTCACGCTTCAGGAGGAAAGTAATGAATTTAGGCTTACAGGGTAGTATAAGGAGAGAATCAGTGATAAATAATAGAAAATATATTGCAAGGATATTTTACCAGACTATTGATGCTATAGGAGCAGGCCAGGCTGAGGTCGCAGCCTTTGATCAAGTAGCTGCCGACACGTTTCAGGCCCATCTGCCTGGAGGACCAACTGTAGATCGCGAGGGCTTTAAGGGGGTCGTGCAAGCCTTCGGCGTTGGCTTTCCTGGCGCCACCCATACCATAGAAGAGATACTGGCTGATGAGAAGGTCGTTGCGATCCGCATTACGTGGCGCGGCAAACACACTGGGGTATTCCAGGGGGCTCCTGCTACTCACAAGGACATTGAGATGAGCGAGATGGGGATGATGCGTATTGAGGGTGGGAAGGTAGTTGAGTTCTGGCCGCTCTTCGATTCGATGAATCTGATGATGGGTACGGGAATCGTCAAGCTCTCAGCACCTGAGCAATGAGTCTCCAGATAGCTTCGGATACCTCCATACATAGTGGCGGCTTCGCCTCTCTGCTGTGGCCTATGAGAAATAGGCCACAGCAGAGAGGCTCAGGCGATGGAACAACGTTCACACATTTTCGACATGCAAAGCTCTGTTTTTGCTGGCCTCTCGGGACTGGATGCAGCTGATGATATCTGCTAATATAGCTATGAGGATATCCGCTGGCGGTGGATGTCTGCTAAGGTTGTGTGAGCACGAGGGAAGAAGGGATATGAAGCGAGCCTCGACACCTCATGTTTCTTCGGCTGGCACCGACGCCCTGGCTGCCTATGAAGCGTGGATGAGAGAACGAGAAAATCTTGCCACGGCTTCTATTCGTAATTACGTGAGCGACCTGTCTCACTTTATCGCCTGGTATGAGCAGCGGGCCGACCATCCTGCTGGAGATGATGGTGTGCTTTTTTCGCCGCGTGAGATCACGACAGCAGTGCTGCTTGGGTATCGGGACGTGCTGCAAGAGCGCGAGCAAAAACCGACCTCAATCAATCGTGCGCTTCTCAGCCTCAAGCGCTACTTCCATTGGGCATTTTCTCAGCAACTGGTAAGCTCTGACCCCTCGGTCCCAATCAAACTTGTGGGAGAAACCGCTGTTGCTCCCCGCCAGCTGAGCGAGCAGGAAGAACTGGCTCTGATCGAGGCTACGAGCCGGTACGGAACTCTTCGAGATCGGACGATGATTCTGTTGCTGTTGCATACCGGGCTGCGGGCCAGTGAAATCTGTGGATTGCGGCTGGATCAGATTACTCTTGGGAAGGACAGCGGGCAACTCTGCGTTGTTGACGCACGCAACAACACGCGCTCTGTCCCGTTGGACGCGACGGCGCACAGGGCGCTGCAGGAGTATCTTCCATTACTTCCGGCGAGCGCGCCGTGGGTCTTTCTTTCGGAGAAGACGCAAAAAGCCTTATCGGAAAGGGCGCTGGGATATATCATCAAGAAATATGCTGACCTGGCGCACGTTGCAGATGTCAGCCCTCATGATTTACGCCATCGCTTTGGCTATCGTATGGCAGCAACGACGCCGCTTCCCGAACTTGCTCAAATGATGGGGCATGCCTCTGTGGATACGACCAGGCTCTATTTCACCCATCCGGCACAGCCCGGGACGCACACACCTGCCCCTCCTTCCCAGAGTCCGGGACAGGTGCAGTCTGCAAGGAATGACCTGGAGGCTGCCCTAAAGGATCCCCTAACGGGGCCAGGTCATCCCTCTGGGACACCAGCAGGTCATCCTTCAGGATGGCCCCAGGCCTCCCTTCTGCTCCCCAAATTGCGCCCTCCTCGTTTACCTGCTTTGTTTGTCTCACGCCAACGCCTGCTTGCACGCCTGGAGGAAGGCCGCCAGGGCAAGCTGACCCTTCTTCTTGCCCCTGCGGGCTCCGGTAAAACCACCCTGGTCCGCCAATGGATCGATACGCAGGACCAGGGCATACAGTCAGCGTGGCTTTCCCTTGATCCAGAGGACGATGATCCGATCCGCTTCTGGCACTATGTGCTGACCGCCTGCGAACGCTTTGAGGGCAAGCCCGGCCATGATGCGCTTCAGCAGCTCTCAACCAATCAGTCCTTTTTTACGCTGCTTTTCCTGAAAACGATCCTCACCTCTTTCCTGAATAATGTAGCTCAGCAAGCGTCACGATTGCAGCTCGTCCTTGACGACTATCATGTGATTACCTCCTCACAGATCCATGAGTCGCTGGCATATCTCGTCGATCATCTTCCACCCACGCTGCACGTGGTCATACTCACCAGGGCCGAACCCGCTCTGCCGCTGGCTCGCTGGCGTGCCCGTGGCGACCTTCAGGAGATTCACGCAACCGATCTGCGCTTTTCGCTGGAGGAAATGACCTCCTTCCTGCATCAGGCGTTGCCTTTTCAGCTCCCAGCTGAGAGGCTCCAGTCTCTCGAAGCTCATCTCGAAGGCTGGCCTGCTGGCTTTCGCCTGTTAGCGCTGGCTCTGGCGGGGAAAAGTGAGCGCCAGGAGATCGAGCAGGTGCTTGCGGGATTCAGCGGCAGCCATCGCTATCTGCTCGACTACTTTGCCCTGGAAGTGCTCTCATCTCAGCCCGAGGCGCGGCAACTCTTCTTGCTGCAAACCAGCCTGCTCGGCCGCATGACGGCTTCGCTTTGTGATGCTGTCACCGGAAGTCGAGACAGCGAACAGGCGCTCCGGGAAATAGAGCGCTCCGGCCTCTTCTTGCAGGCGCTGGGTGGCGAGCCGCCGTGGTATCGCTATCACGCCCTCTTTGCCGAGGCGCTCCAGGCGCAGGCGCGTCAGCGTCTGCGCAAAGAAGAGAGGCGATTGTGCCTGAGCCGAGCCAGCGCCTGGTATGAGCAGGAGGAACTGTTCGCAGAAGGGATCGAGGCAGCGCTGGCGGCGGGTGAATGGGAGCGGGCGGCAGCACTGATGGAAAGAGTGCTCAAGGTACAGAACCATCCTGCCATGCAGGAACGCGTGACGCTGCTGCGCTGGCTGGAGATGTTGCCGGACCTGGTCTTAGAGGCCCACCCGGGACTGTGCGTCCACTATGCTGCCGCGCTCCTGTTCACCCTCGATCGCAGCTCTCCGGCCACGATGGCCCTCATTGAGGAGCCACTCAACAGAGCTGAGCGCTCCTATGAACGGGAGGAAGCGTGGGGAAAACTGGGCGAAGCGCTCTCCTGCCATGCTGAGGTTGCTCGCTGGCAGGGAGACATCCCCCAGGCGATGCGCCTTGCCCGGCGAGCGCTCTCACTCCCGCCGGAGCCGCCGATGCTCTGGCGAGGCGCCAGCATTCTGATCATCGTCAGGAGCGAACTGCTGGCAGGAAGGCCGGAGGAGGCTCGACGATTGATTCTAGAGGGCCAGAAACTCTTTGAGACGCTCCAGATCCCTGGCTATAGCGTGCATGGAGCCACCCAGGTGCTGGGCGAAATCTGTTTGCAACAGGGCAGATTGCATCAGGCAGAACAGTACTACCGTCAGTTGCTTGTTACCGCGAAAGAGAACCTGGTTGATCAGATGACTGCACTCTTTGGTATGGCACGGGTTTCCTACGAGTGGAACCACCTGGCAGAGGCAGAGCAGAGCGTCGCACAGGTGCTTGAGATAGGAAAAGCACATCTTGATGAGTTGGGGAAATATTTTGTGCAGGCGGGTTTTTTCTTCCCTGCTGAGCTGCTCCAGGCGCGTTTGTACCAGGCCCGAGGCAATCTGCTGCAGGCGCAACAGGCGTTGCAAAAACTGCTGGCCTTCGCCCAGGAGCACCAGCTGACCGCCTACTCCAGTATGGTGCTGGCGCAACAGGTTGAGCTTTCTCTGACCACAGGCCTCCTGCCATCGTCCGAGGACTGGCCGATGCTCTCCCACCCTCCCTATGACACAGCCCTTGCTATGCAGCAGGAACAGGAGGACCTGCTTCGCGCCCGCTTCCTGATCGTGCGAGGAGAGATCACGGAGGCGCTCCACCTCCTTGGCCGTTGGCAAGAGGAGGCGCATACCTGGAGGCGCATCCGCAGTGAACTGGAGATCCATGTGCTCCTATCTCTAGCATATGCTGCCAGTTCGCGTCCTGCCCAGGCCAGGCAGGCGCTCAAAGAGGCCTTGATCCTTGCTCAGCCAGAGGGCTTCCAGCGTCTCTTCCTGGAGAAAGGGGAGCCGCTTTCCACCCTGCTGCGTACACTGCTCCTCGATCTGCGCGAGGAGCCGCTCGTGAGCTATGCACGCGACTTGCTGCTGGCTTTTGCCAGCCTGAAAGGAGAGCAACAGGTGGCCCCTCACACGGTTTCGGCGTTGCTGCTGGAGCCATTGACGGATGCAGAGCAGCGCGTGCTTGGCCTGCTTGCCGGAGGCCGCACCAACTCGGAGATTGCGGCGGCCCAGGTGGTCTCGATCAATACGGTCAAGACGCAGGTGCAGAGCATTTACCGCAAACTCAACGTCAAGAGCCGTTGGGAAGCGAGGGAGGCCGCACACCGCCTGGACCTCCTCTAACGCTTTCTTTTCCTCTTCTGCCTTTTGAGAGCCGGGTGTTCTTCGCCAGGATGCCCCGCAAGATCACCCGTTCAATCACTCCACTGGAGGATGAGTTGTTCCCCAGACATACCCTATACTCTATGCATAGCGAGCGACGCTTAGATGGAAACACGATCCTCTCCCAACGCGCTCTTAAGACAGAGGGCGAAGGAGAGTAGAGGGCATAGAAAGGCAAGAAGTCTATATGGACGAGATGCATGAAGGGACAGGGACCCTGGTTGAAGAACAGCCAGTTGTGGAGGAAAAGAAAAAAACCGTTGCTGGCGGTCCCCTGAAAGTACGCAATTTTAATTTGCTCTTTGGCGGGCAGACGATCTCGGTGATTGGCGATGCACTCTACATAGTGGCGTTGCCGTGGCTGGTCCTGACTACGGGAGGGAACACCGAGGAGCTGGGCATTGTCCTGACGGCCTACGGCATTCCCCGCGCGGTGTGTATGCTGGTGGGTGGCTGGCTCTCTGATCGCCTGCGCCCACGAAGGTTGATGCTGATCGCTGACGCGGTCCGTTTACTGCTGGTTGCTCTCCTGGCGGCGATCGCCATGGGTGGGCATCCCACTCTCTGGCAGTTCTGCGCGATTGCCGTGCCGTTGGGAGCCTTCGGGGGCGCATTCATGCCCGCCTCACAGGCAATTTTGCCGGAGACGCTCTCGCCCGAGGATCTGCAAGCTGGCAACGGGTTGATGCAGGCATCGAGGCAGGGGGCGAACCTGATTGGTTCGGCCCTGGCCGGAGTGATCGTGGCTGTGCTCAGCACGGCGGCGGCCCTGGCCATCGATGCGGGGACCTTTCTCGTTTCGGCTCTTTCGCTCGCGCTGATGCGCACAACCCACCGTGCCGCACCCGGCGAGGGCAAGCAAGAAGCACGTCGAGGGCATCCATTATCCAGCGTGCAGGGACAGGCCGAGCAGATCAGCCTCTGGCGCTTTCTGCGCACTTCGCGGCTGATTCAGGGGACCCTGCTGATTTTCATGGTGATCGGCCTCGTTTCGGGTGGATTGATCGAGGTGGCTCTGCCCGCACTGGTTCACGGCCCCATGCATGGGAACGCCAGCGGCTTTGGCATCATCCTGGCAGCCTGGGGCGCGGGCGCGTTCGTTGGGGCAATCCTGGCAGGTGTGCTGGGCAAACGCAAACACAAAGGGCTTACCATGCTTCTCGCGGGCCTGCTCATGGCTGCCTTGATCGCGCTTCTCCCCAACTGGGGCATTGTTGGAGCCGTCTTGTGCATGCTGACGGCCGGCGTCGCCGGGAGCATTGTCAATGTCATCCTTTTCACCGGAGTCCAACTGGCTATCCCGCGCCACCTGATGGGGCGCGTCATGGGCCTGTTGCTCTTCGGCTCATTCGGGGTCTATCCTCTCTCGGTAGCCCTGGCCGGGGTACTCTCAAATCAACTGGGCCCGGCGATCTTCTTTCCGTTCGGCGGGCTCCTGCTGGCCCTGTCGATGCTGTTTGGAATGACGCAACGAGCGCTGCGAGAGATTTAGCAAGCGCTCTCAACGCAATGTGTGTCTCAATTCGAAGATATGTCAAGTTCGTCTCATTTTTTGAACAGAAAGGAAGCTAACATGCTTCAAACTCTACGCTTTGATCAAGATGCCCCCTGGAAACAGCGCTTTCACGCCTCTGCAATCCTGTGGAGCCAACTGGCCGCTGCCAACAAGACACGCGGGATTGTCGCCAGCACCAGTTCGGGGACCGCGCAAATCTACGCCTGGGATGTCCCCACCGGCTCACTGCGCCAGGTGACCCAGCACGAGGGGGGCCTCATCACCGCCTACCTCGACGCTGCTGGACGCTTCATCTACTATCATGAGGATACCCAGGGCAACGAGATGGGGCATTTCGTGCGTGTCCCCTTTGAGGGAGGGGCTCCCGAAGATGTGACCCCGGATGTGCCTCCCTATGCCTTCTTCGGCATGCAGGGCAGCCGGGTCAATAACCTGCTGGCCATCATTGCCTTTACCCGAGAAGGGTTCATGCTCTATTGCATCGATATCGCGCCCGATGGGACACTCTCCCCTGCGCGCAAGGTCCACCAGGAACCCTCCATGATCCGTGCGGCCTACTTTTCCCCAGGCTTTGTTTCAGCCAATGGCGCTCTGGTGGCCCTTGGCTCCAGCCAGCGCTCTGGTAGTCTGGACTTCAGCCTGCTGGTCGTCGATGCCCACACGGGCCAGCCCATCAGGGAACTGTGGGAAGAGAAGCAGAGTATAGAGCCTCTCGCGTTCTCCCCCCTGGTTGGGGATGAGCGTATCCTGGCCACCAGCAATGAGACAGGGGTGAAACGGCCCTTCCTCTGGCATCCGCGCACGGCCGAGCGGACCCAGCTCGCGCTCTCTACACTGGAAGGAGACGTGGAGCCGCTAGACTGGTCAGAGGACGGGCGGCAGATCTTACTGTGCCAGTCCTGGCAGGCAGTGCAGAACCTCTACCTCTACGACCTCAAAAGCGGCTTAATCAAGCCCTTGCATTTTCCTGGTGGTTCGCTCGGCTACCATGATTCGTTAGGCCGGAAGGCCTACTTTGGGCCGGGGGATGAGATCTTCGCGGACTGGACGGATGCCACCCACCCCAGCCAGGTGATCGCGCTCAGTCGTACGACAGACACCCAGACGCGCACCGTTCTTTCCTCGGGTGAGGTACCGGCGGGCCATCCCTGGCGCTCGGTGCACTTTCCCTCTTCCGACGGGCAGATGGTACAGGGCTGGCTGGCTGTTCCTGATGGGCACGGTCCCTTCCCGACCATCATTGAGATGCATGGCGGAATGGCGACGCTGCAGAGAGAAAGGTTTGCCCCTGCCAGTCAGGCGTGGCTGGATGCTGGCTTTGCCTTCCTCACAGTCAACTTTCGCGGCTCCAGCACCTTTGGACGCACCTTCGAGCGGAAGGTGTGGGGCGATCTGGGCCATTGGGAACTCGAAGATGTGGCGGCGGGTCGCACATTCCTGATCAAGGAGGGCATTGCCAATGCTTCCCAGGTCTTTCTGACGGGTGCATCCTTCGGGGGGTACCTCACGCTGCTGGGGATAGGCAAATATCCTGAGCTGTGGGCAGGGG
>Ga0070730_10003578_pt1 | contig 13892 bp, 12 predicted proteins | sample Coa_R1_3_FD_66447 | JGI IMG/M metagenome (GOLD analysis project Ga0070730, IMG submission 66447) | Surface soil microbial communities from Centralia Pennsylvania, which are recovering from an underground coalmine fire - Coalmine... | ecosystem: Environmental > Terrestrial > Soil > Unclassified ...
ATTTGCCGACATTGGGGCGCCCAACAATGGCCAGCGTAAACCCCTCATGCACCACTTTGCCGTAAGCAAAAGAGTCTTTCAGTTTCTTCAAGGGGCCCTGCACGGCTTCGATACGCGTGAGAATCTGCTCCGGCGGCAGCACCGCCACGTCATCCTCGGCAAAGTCTATGCCGGCCTCCATCACGGCGATCAGGTCTACGAGCGTCTTCTTGATGGGCTGAAGCCGCCTGGAAAGCGCTCCATGGAGTTGCTGGGCTGCAACTTTGGCTTGATAAAGGGTTTGCGATTCAATCAGATCGCGGACAGCTTCGGCCTGGGTCAGATCAAGACGCCCATTCAAGAATGCCCGCATCGTGAACTCGCCGGGTTCCGCCAAGCGCGCCCCGCCGGCCAGAACCAGTTCCAAAATATGGCGAAGGACTACGGGAGAGCCATGCGCTGAGATTTCGACTACGTCGTCTGTGGTGTAAGAGTGAGGCTTAGCAAAATAGGTGACAACCGCTTCGTCGATCCGTTCCTGGGACTGTGGTTCCACCAACTCGGCAAACACTGCGCGGCCTGACTCAAGCGGGCGGCTGGGGTGCAACATGGACTGCGCAAGGAGTCGTGCCTGAGGTCCGGAAAGCCGGACTATGCCGATACCACCTCGACCGGATGGGGTCGCGATGGCGACAATAGTGTCGTCAAGGTTCACATTTTCATTGTAGAGAATACGTTGAGCCGGACTCCAGCGGGCCTCTTACAATTGATGTCGGAATCGGTCGATGCAAAGAGCCTGTTAAATTGAGTCCCCGCAGCTGGGGTAGCTCCACGATTATTCTAGCGACGTGCGGGTCTAGCGGGTTTGTAGTCCTTGGGATAGAGCACCACGTAGCGGCGCATCCCTTCTCCTTCGCTCTGCGTAGTGAGTAATTCGTGGTCGCGAAAGACCAGATGAATCAGCCGCCGCTCGCGGGAAGACATTGGAGCGAACGAATAGGGAACTCCGGCTTTGAGCACCCGCTCGGCTGCTACCTGCGCGGCCAGCTTCAACTCCTGCTGCCGTGCTGCCCGATAACCCTGGCAGTCAAAGCTGATCTTGTCGTGATGCTCAGGATGCAGACGCAACGATTCATGAACAATCGTCTCGATGGAGCGAAGCACTTCGGCTCCCCGCTCCAGCAGCAGGCTGCTGTCCGGCCCGGCCAACTCAACCAGGATCTCCGGCGACGCCGGATCAGGCGACGATGGTGGATTCACGGTGATGCGGTATTTGAGACGAAATCCACCCGAAGCAATAATGTTCTTCAGAAAGGAGTCGATTTTTTTGGCGGTTGCGACTTTGTCCTGAAGCATAGTCAAGTATCCAGATGCGGATTATACAATCCGCTTACTTTTTGCGGGTGGCCCGCCGTTCAGCAGCCTTCCGCACCTGTTTCCCAAATTCGGTCCGATTGATCGCTACTTGCTGTACCCATTGCAGAATATTGCTCAGGCCCCAATAGATTCCCAATCCAGCGGCGACACTCCAACTGATAACGCCCATCATCAGCGGCGTCATGAAGGCAAACATTTTCTGTTGGGCCGGATCCATGCCTGCCTGCGGAGTACTCTTTTGGGTCACAAACATGGTGATGGCTATAGCAATGGGCAGGATGTGAAGCGGGTCAGGGGCGGCCAGGTTATGCACCCATAACCAATTCGCCTGACGAAGCTCAATTGCATTCCCCAGCATGGAATAAAAAGCAAATAGAAAAGGCATCTGAAGGAGCAAAGGCAGGCAGCCACCCAATGGGTTCACGCCTTCTTTCTTGTATAGCTCGGACATTTCCTGCTGCATGCCGGCACGCCGGGGATCGGTGATTCCGTAACGCTTGTATTTCTCGTTGATGGCCTTGATCTGGGGTTGGATCTTTTGCATCTTCAGCCCTGATTTCATGCTGGAGATGCGCAACGGCAGAAGGACAACGGTGATCACCAGGGTAAGGAAGGCAATGGCCCATCCCCAATTGCTGATCATGTGTTCGTGCGTCCATTTCAGCCACAGGAACAGCGGACGGGAGATAAACCCAAAGAAACCAAAATCCAGGATGCCGCGCAGGTCCGGACCTGATGCTTGTGCCGGAGTGCTTTCGAGAAGGTTCACAGCTTTGGGCCCTAAAAAGAGACGCTCACGGGTGACGCCATTCCCATCACCCACGGCCACTCCCAGGACCGAGGCTTTGTCTTTTTCGGATTCGTTCGGCTTATCGAGGTTTCTGGGGACATCTACTGCCTGATGAAGTGTGACCAGGACGGCGTCTTTCGGGGAGTCGGGCATGAAGGCAGCCGTAAAGTACTGATCCACAGTGGCGGCCCATTGAAACGGTCCATTAATAGTCAGTCCACCGACCACCCACTTTTTGCCGCCGGTTAGAAACCAGCCGAACTGCGGGGCCTGGCGAGTGATATTGCCGTTCTGGTTCCAGTCGATGCGAGTACCTGCATACGACGGAAGCACAGTTTGGTCGCCGAAGCCGCCGGGCCAGGCAGGATAAGCCGGTACGCGCTGACCGTTCTGCTGGACCTCAGTCTCAATGCCGACGACATACGATGATGTGGAATCAAACTTAAACGCCTTGCGTGCGCTTGTTTCTCCATCACGATACTCGAAGGTCAGTGTGGTCGGGGATCGTTGTGTGCCCACAACGCTTGGAACATACAAAACCTCGTTCAGTTTCTTCTGCAGTTCCTTGTCGTATGTGAAAAACGACAGAGGATAACCGACCGCCGGGGCAGTGACCGGATTCACCATGTCCAGGGGCTTTCCGAAATCATCTTTGTATTCTTTGAGGATCCAGGATTTCACCAGCCCGCCCTGGTTGCTGAAAGTGATGCGGTATTTGTCGTTTTCTATGACTGTCTCAGTCGCGGCGGAAGCCTGTTTGGCGGGAAGACCTGGAACGGAGGGCTTAACTTTGTCGGGTTTGGCTTGGGATGCCTGTGGAACCGCCGGCGTGCCAATGGGAGCGGGAGACGGAGAAGGCTGGGTCTGCTGCTGCTCCGGACCGGGTTTGGGTTGTGGCTGGGGCGGGGGAGCCTTAAAGAGGAACTGCATCAAGGCGATGCCGACAAAGCTGATGAACAACACCAGCAGCAAACGCTTTTCAGAGCCCGGATCCTGTTGCGGATTGTGGTATTCAGTCAAAGGTTTCTCAATCAATCTTTCTGCACGGGATCATACCCCCCGCGAACGAACGGATTACAGCGCAAGACACGCCAGACTGCCAGCACACCGCCGTGAAGAACTCCGTGCCGTACAACTGCCTCGGCCGCATATTCCGAACAGCTCGGTACATAACGGCAGGAAACCGGAAGCGCGGGAGATATCAGTCCCTTGTAGCATTTCAACCAGGCAGCAGCCAGTGTTTTCATGCTGATCTTCCCTTCTCTGGTGTTCCTTTTTGCAGAGCGGCAAAAATCTGTTCGAGCTCAGCCTCAAGACGGACAAACTCGATCGTTCGCACCGACTTCCTGGGATGCAGGACAATGTCAAGCGGCAGACTCAGCGTAGCCAGACGTCGCTGCACCGCGGCCCTCAAGCGGCGCCGTATCCGATTCCGCTCCACCGCACCTCCCAGGACTCTTCCTACTGTGAAACCTATGCGGGGACCTTGGGCATCGTTGCGGCGCCGGTAGAAGGCCGTGATGTTACCCGCAAAGTATTTTCTGCCTTTTTGGTACACAGTTTGAAAATCCGCATGTTTCAGCAATCGTGCGCTTCTGGGGAACTTTTGTCCATGTTGTTTCTGGTTTTGGTTCACATCTAGGCTTGCACACAATGGCGAGAAAGCTTGCAGGCCGGTTACTCGCGGAAGCCGGGTTTTACGGAGACACGCTTGCGTCCCTTGGCACGCCGCCGCGACAGCACGGCTTGTCCGCTCTTTGTTTTCATTCGTGTACGAAAACCGTGCGTTTTGGAACGATGGCGACGGTTGGGCTGGAACGTACGCTTCGGCATTGAACTCTGGAACTCCTACTGAGAAATTTTTGCACAGGGCAAATGAGAAGTATAAAGGAACTATGGCTTACTGTGCCATAGCAGGGAATTAAAACTCACTAAACCTGGGAATTCTTGGTTATTTTGCTGCTTTAACCGGAAGTCCGTCTGGCTTTCTTCTAATCTCGTGCAATCCAAGTGCACCTTCGGCCCGATGATTCTAGCCGAGATGAAGTTTATAAGGCATCAAGACAAAAAAACTTTCCAACAGGCAGCAGAGCACAGAGTGAACGATTCGCATCGAAGTGAAATGCTACATGCGAACCGCCAATATCTATCGTGTTGCACCGCGGGTGCAGCATTTTTGATTGACCTGTTCCGTTTCGGATTATGCTGCTAAAAAATATTTCGTGAGCGCATTTAGACGGCTGAACTTTGTGCTAGTATGCCGACCAGTCTAGAAAAAAATTGTTGCACCATGCAGTGTTCAGAGGTTCATGCGGTGTTCAGGTGCTCTGTGAAAGCCCACACGGAGTAATTTTTCATAAAATCGACTTCACAAATCGAGCGGATTCAGCTCGGTTGGAAATATTCAAGCAATGTCATTGTCATCGTCGTCAACCGCTACAGTTACTGCGAATCCATGGCTCCGAATCCTGGGAGCACTTGAAAAAAAGATCAGCCGGCACTCTTACGACACATGGTTAAAACCCACGCGCTTCAGCCATGCAAATGGCAGCGTGCTGTTTGTGCGCGTACCCACGCCTGAGTTTCGCCATATCGGAGAAAAATTCGGCGATTTGATCCAGGAAGCGATCGATACCATCGCTCCCGAATTTCAGGATGTCAAATTTATTACCGCCGAAGAAGATCCAAGCAATCCACCAGTTCGTCCCGATGGAAAATTTGCTCCGGCGTCGGTTTCCGGTCCACCGGTGGCCACTGGGGCCGCGAAACAACAGCGATTCGACTGGGACTCAGCGGCACAACTCAATCCCAAATATACTTTTGAAGCATTCGTAGCGGGCTCCGGCAATCAATTTGCCCACGCTGCCGCACAGGCTGTGGCGGAGAAGCCTTCCAAGGCCTACAACCCACTGTTTCTTTATGGCGGTGTGGGGATGGGCAAGACCCATCTGATGCAAGCTATTGGACACGAGGTCAAACGACGGCAGCCTCAAGCTTCGATCTGCTACATCTCCAGCGAGAAATTCACCAACGAGATGATCAACTCGTTGCGGTACGACCGCATGACCAGCTTTCGGGACAAATTCCGGAATGTGGATGTGTTGTGCATCGACGATATCCAGTTCCTGGCGCAGAAGGAACGGACCCAGGAAGAGTTTTTTCACACGTTCAACGCTCTCCATGAGTCCATGAAACAAATCGTGATTGCCAGTGACCGCCCACCCAAAGAATTGGCGGAAATAGAAGACAGATTGCGGTCTCGTTTCGAATGGGGCCTAATTGCCGATATTCAGCCGCCGGACCTGGAAACGAAGGTAGCCATTCTGCAAAAGAAAGCGGAGTCGGAGCGGGTGATACTCAGCACCGACTTGGCTTTGTATATCGCTTCCAATGTGCGCACCAACGTGCGTGAATTGGAGGGGGCCTTGATTCGCCTGATGGCATACTGCTCTTTAACAGGGGCCGAGGTGAATCTTTCTACGGCCCAGCAGGTGCTCAAAAATTTTATTGATTCGCAGGCACGTAAAATTACGATTGACGCGATTCAAAAGGCCGTTGCAGAGCAGTTTGGGCTGCGGGTGGCTGAGATCAAGGTCAAGAGCAACTCGCGCGTGATCGTATTCCCGCGACAGATTGCCATGTATCTGGCCAAGCAGATGACCGAGGCATCCCTGCCGGAAATAGGGCGCCAGTTCGGCGGGAAACATCACACCACCGTTATGCACTCGATTGAAAAAATTGAGGAAAAACGGCAGGCGGACAAAGATTTGAACAGACTGTTGAACAAACTGACAGAGACACTGAATAATTAACCGGAACCGGCAAGCGAATCGTCCATATCGGATTTTGTGTCAACACAACTTTTCCACTTTAAGGCTATGTTTCCCGCGCGAAAATCTGTGGAGGAGTTGTGGAAATGGTGTAATAACGCATTTAGACTTTTCGCGGGTACCGGCGATCCAGATCGAGCACAGAGTTACGGGCCAGAATTGCAAGCGGAGATCCTGGGAAACGGGTTGGCTTGTAAGGAGTTGTCCATGATTCCCACTTTTCCGCAGGCATCTGCTGTTACTACTGTTTTTAGTTATTTTGTTTTGATAAGGTAGAGCTAAGAACTCCAAGGAGGGCAAATTATGCCTTCTTCCGCGGGTACAGAGGCGGGAGCCGCAATGGAAATAACAGTCAGTAAAGCAGAGTTGTTGAAAGAACTTACCGCCACACAAGGGGTGGTGGAACGCAAGACAACCATTCCAATCCTCGCCAATTTTCTGTTTGAGGCTGGGGGCGACAAGCTCTCAATTACAGCTACTGATCTGGATTTGAGTTTGCGCACGGCCTGCCCGGCAAAAGTGAAGAAAGATGGCTCCTGTACGATACCGGCCCGCAAACTCTATGATTATGTGAGGCTGCTTGGTGACGGCGAGATAACCATCAAGCTGCTCGAAAATCATTGGGTGCAGATTCGCAGCGGGCGCTCGAATACAAAGATGGTGGGAATGGCGCGCGCCAATTTTCCGGCGTTGCCGCTTTTTCCATCTGAATCGGCCATCAAGCTTCCGGCCCAGGTCGTCCGCAACTTGATTGCAAAGACCATTTTTTCAATCTCCAACGAGGAGTCGCGATATACGTTGAATGGGGCCCTCATGGTATTGAAACCGGAGAGCATCATCATGGTCGCCACCGATGGCCATCGGTTGGCCCATATCGAGCACAACAACTCCAAGTTAACTGTAAGTGGCGAGATGAAGGTCTTGGTTCCTAAGAAAGCCATGGCCGAGCTTAATTCCCTCCTGAACGCCGCTGAAATTCAAGAAGTAGAGTTTGCTCGAGATGAATCTACGCTCTTCTTCAGGATTGGCAGCCGGCTGCTGACCTCTCGCCAGCTCACTGGCCAGTTCCCCAATTACGAAGCTGTGTTGCCCCGCGACAACAATAAATCCGTGACTGTGCATTGCGACGAACTATCCAGCGCGATCCAACGCGTGGCCCAATTTGCCGACGAGCGCTCCAATGCTATTCGCATGAGGGTAGAAAAGAATGAGCTCAAGATTTCGTCGTCAAATACCGAGACGGGGGAATCCGAAGATTCCATGGAGACCAGCTATGAGGGCGATCCTATGATGATCGGTTTCAATTCGCAATACCTGCTGGAATTCTTGAAAGTAGTGAATTCCGGCGATGTTCGCTTTGAGTTCAAAGACTCCCAGTCAGCCGGCCAACTTCGTCCCGATGAGGCCCCCGACAGCGAATACAAATATCGCTATATCATCATGCCGATGCGGATTTGAGACGAGGGATCAGTCAGAAACAAACAAAGGCCGGACAAAAATGTCCGGCCTTCAATATTCTTGGGGTATTTGTTTTATTGAACCATCTTGCGGGCTAGAATCCGATCCACAGCTTTTTCGACGCCAGGGATGAACGAATCAGCGGGTGCAAAGGCTAGGTCACGGGTCGCATTCGCAAAAGGAGTAGCTGCGAGCTCTTCATTCCAGCGTTGAATGATAAGGCGTCCAGGGGCTTCCAAAGCATTACTTTTCTGGGGCTCTGGGCGTCTAAGGAAGGCTGCCCAAAACACTGAGATGCTCAGAAAGAAAAAGCCATTCAATATATCCAAATCAGATCTCCACGCCAGAAAATCGGATCTCAGATAAGATACAGTCAAATCTAGGGCCGCAGAGCTGCCCAAGCCCAATGCGATACACATTCCATGGCTGCGCCACGAGAGCCCTAGTCGTTTTTCAAAGGCCAGTAGGAGCAGCAACAGGCCGCATTGCATCAGCAGCAGGCTGCGATCCATCAAGTCCATCGCCGCTGTGAATTTATCAGGCTGAGAACCCTTTGTAGCGAAGGCGGTAAGAAAGGCCGCAAGCAGTAGGAAAGCAGCAGCCCACCTAAACATCATCTTTCCCAAGTCGATTACAGCAGAGTAGGGTTTCATGAGGTTTACAAATACTTCATAAAGTACCCCAAAGATCAAACCCGAGCTAAGGACTGAAAGAGCCCAAAAAATATAACGATATTGAGGAGATCGGATGAAACAAAATATGAAGGTCAATAACATCGCCACACACGTGAAGGCGACATAATTGAAAAACATAGGGAATTCGGAGCGAACTTTTCGCCTGAGCATGACAACCAAGACAAGTGCAAGCCCCAGGGCAATTGAAAGAGGCAAAAATGAAATAAGGAACGGGCGCATGCGTAAAGCCTCCAGAGGCGGAAAAGCATACTACCCCCAGGGACGCTTATGCAAGCATCCTCTAGCAATTTTTGCGGGCCGTGTTGATTAGGATACTACACTCAGAATTTGGCAACCCGCACAACTGCAGTGTTTTCTTTTATTTAGGGCCTACAGCTCTACCGGTAACTAGTAGTGCTAGGACTAGTGGGTATCGGCTGGCAGTTGCATTGGTCAGGTCGAGGAGCGCCTGGTATGCCCAAGTTTGGAGTCCTGCTGGTGCTGGACACATTTGCACTGGCAGAAATTCCGGCATAGCTGCCTACAAGCAATAGTGTAACAATGCTGGAACGAAGTAGCGTCTTCATAAGGGGGTGTCTCTCCTCCGGTTTTATTAGGCATGCGGCATGGTGGCCTGCCGAATGCGGGAAGAAGTATAGCAAAACTGGCCGTTTATAAACGGCTGATTTCCACAGGTATGGATAACAGGTGTTCATCTGTATGGCAGCGGAAAGTACAGGATGGTAGTTGTCGCCGGGCATGCCCGAAAGTATTGGCGTCACTCGTTTGATATGTTGTAAAAGAATGCTCTTTGTGTGAAGTTTCCTCCGTAGTTTGCACTGGATGCAGTGCGTTATTTTGTTGATGCATGGGCATTCCGAGCATATTTCGGCATCAAAAATATCGTTCCTCCCATTGCCTTGAGAACTGCGTTTTTGTCCCATCCAGAGTCCCTCTTCTGTGGTAAAATCGGGAGTGGCAGAAATTCCACTAAATAATTGAATTTTCAGTAACTTGGGCCGAGTCAGTGACATTCGAATTGGGCTGGCGATGCGCCCGAAATGCGCCTGGACGCAAAGGGAGTTTGAGTGGCCGCTAAGGATTCCGCAGCAACTGTAAAACACATGGCAGAACAGACGAACACAAAAAAAACCACGGGGAACGGAAACGGCAACTACACCGCGGAAGACATAAAAGTTCTGGAAGGCATGGAGGCCGTTCGTCTGCGTCCGGCCATGTACATCGGCTCCAACGGCGAGATGGGTTTGCACCACTTGGTCTATGAGGTGGTGGACAACTCTGTGGATGAGGCGCTGGCTGGATACGCAACCCAGATTGATGCGACCATTCACATCGATAATTCCATCACGATTGTTGACGATGGCCGCGGTATTCCCGTGGATGACATGCTGGTGGATGGAGAAAGACTTCCGGCCGCACAGGTGGTGCTCACAAAACTGCATGCTGGCGGAAAATTTGACAGCTCCAATTACAAAGTGTCGGGCGGCTTGCACGGCGTCGGCGTTTCCTGTGTGAATGCTCTCAGTCATCAACTCGACCTGGAGATTTGGCGTGATGGCCACGTTTGGGAGCAAGCCTACTCCAAAGGCCAGCCGCAGACCAAGCTGAAGAAGACCGGCACGACCAAGAAGCGTGGCACCAAGGTCCACTTCCTTCCCGATAAAGAGATATTCACGGTTTCAGAGTACAACTTCGACACACTCGCGCAGCGCTTGCGCGAACTCGCATTCCTGAACAAGGGCCTGCAGATCACACTCACAGACGAACGGCAAACTGACTCGAAGACCGGCGAAGCGAAGCGGTTGGAATTCAAGTACTCGGGCGGTATTGCCGAGTTCATCAAACACTTAAATCGCGGCAAGAGCGTATTGCACGATAAACCGATCTACATGGAGGCCGAACGAGATGGCGTCCAGATGGAGATTGCGCTGCAATACAACGACGGTTATTCAGAAACAGTGTTCAGCTTTGCCAACAACATCAACACCGTGGATGGCGGCAGTCATCTCTCCGGTTTCCGCACTTCACTGACTCGCACCATCAACTACGCCGGCCAGCAGCTTGGCCTGTTCAAAGACGTGAAGGAAAATCTGACTGGTGACGATGTGCGCGAAGGCCTGGTTGCGGTAGTGAGCGTTAAGTTGCCGCAACCCCAGTTTGAAGGCCAGACGAAGGGAAAGCTCAACTCCGATATTGCCGGGACTGTTCAGGCATTCGTCAACGAGCGCCTAGGGGCGTTCTTCGAGCAAAACCCTCCTGTGGCGCGCAAGATCATCAACAAGGCGATTGAGGCGGCGCGGGCACGCGAAGCGGCGCGCAAGGCCCGTGATCTTACCCGTCGTAAGGGGGCATTGGATGGCGGCGGGCTGCCAGGCAAGCTGGCGGATTGCTCGGAGCGCGATCCGAACCGTTGTGAACTATTCCTGGTGGAGGGTGAATCCGCCGGCGGTACAGCCAAGCAGGGCCGAGATCGTCGTTTTCAAGCCATTCTGCCGTTAAAAGGTAAGATCCTGAACGTCGAGAAGGCCCGCTATGACAAGATGCTGAGTCACGAGGAAATCCGGGCCATGATTACAGCCCTGGGAACCGGCATCGGCAAAGACGATTTTGACCCGGCCAAGCTGCGTTATGGGAAAGTGATCCTGATGACCGACGCCGATGTGGACGGCTCTCATATTCGCACCCTGTTGCTCACCTTCTTCTTCAGGCACATGAATGAACTGATCAAGCGCGGGAATGTTTTTATCGCGCAGCCGCCGCTCTACGGCATCAAGAAAGGCAAGACGCTCATTTACATCAAAGATGACCGGGAGTTTGTGCGGGTCATGGTGAAACGCGCCGCGGAAGGCATGGCGGTCCGTTATGGAGAAGGGGCAGCCAAGCTGGAAGGCGCGCCTTTGGCGAAGTTCATGACCACCTTGAATGAGTACCTGGGGTTCTTTGATAAGACAGACAAGCGAATCCGCAATGAAAAGATCACTCAACTGCTCCCTAAAGTGGGATTTTCTCAGAGAGTGGATTTTGAGGGGGACAAAAAAACCGCTCCCAAGAAAATCCAGCAGCTGGAAAAAGAGTTGAACAAGATTGCCAAAGAGCAGCAACTCAAGTCGGTAGAGAGCTATTTTGATGAAGAACATAATCTCTGGGGCGTACACTTCACCGATTCTCAGGGAGCAGAGCGGCAGATCAACTGGGCCTTGGTTTCCACGCCTGAGTACCGCCAGATGATTTCGAAGTTCAAGCAGATTGACGAATACATGCAGCCGCCTTTTATGGTGGAGGTCCTGGCCAAAGCGGCCAGCGCAGATAAAGCCTCCGACACAGGCGATGCTGAAGGGGAAGACTCGGAGAATACGGCGAAAAAATCACCCAAGACGGCTACCCGTCGCGCGAAGGGTGAAGCTGAAGTGGTAGAGAAGCAAACACCGCGGGAACTGTTTGAATATGTGCTGAATGAGGGGCGCAAGGAATATACGGTGCAACGCTATAAAGGGCTGGGAGAGATGACTTCTGAGCAGCTATGGCAAACCACGATGGATCCGGAGCGGCGGACCCTGCTGGCGGTAAAGGCGGAAGACATTGAGGCGTGCGAATTGATCTTTACCACGCTCATGGGCGAAGATGTGGAAGCCCGGCGCAAATTCATTGAGGAAAACGCCCTGGATGTGAAGAACCTGGATATCTGACATCCAGGCCGAGATCATTTTTTCTTACGAGTTGTGGCGAAGCATTTGTGCTTGTTTTTAACGTTCCTTATCGTGGTGTAGATGCGAGACTTCCAGCGCGTTGTTGTAGAGTTTTTCGAAGCTCCAAGACTCTTCCCCCTGAAGATTTGCGGGCGCTGGAGTCACGTTTCGAGAACGAGCAGAACGTAACATCTCGACTGCCAGTTGCATTTTGTACCACTCCATGACGTCCTGAGGAGAGCGACCTGATTTGGCGGAGAGCGCCTGAATGTAGGCCCACAGCAATTGCCGCATCGCGTCAACTACACTTTTCAATTCTGCCGCCAGTTCAATATCTAAAATATTCTGCTGCCCCCCATCCGTGCCTGTGTTTTGCTCGACCGCACCTGCCCCGGTGAGTGATTGACGGATGGCCGCCATATCGTTAAGTGCGCGCCGCACGCGCGCCGAAAGAATTTCCCTGGAAGAGCTGTGGGTGTCCATGATTGCCTCTCCCTTCTTTCATCGGCGGATAACAACAGAGGTTTAGCGGACGTTGATGGCATAGTCTTCTTAGACCGAGCCTAAGGCCCGTACATGAGTACAATCGTGTGTTTGTGCAGGCTGGAGCCGCCAAAGCCTGACTATTCCAATACTCAAGCCAGGCGCACAGCATGATACAAATGGAAACTCATGTTAGAACCACTTCGAGAGTTCAAGATTGGCAAACCGCAAATCTTTGCCGGTCTGCTGCTGCTGGCGTTTCTTGCACAGTGTCTCTGGGTGGCAGGCAGCCGAAGATTCTCTGATCTGGAATACGAGTACATCGCTTCGGGCCATCGGGACAGGCCGGGGATGGAGTTCCGTGTAACCTCACCCGCCACCAGCGCGATTGCGGCCCTGACTCTTCGTCTCACGGCAGCTCTCCATAACGTTGCGCCCGCGCGCCTCAGGGCTGCTTTAGCGATTCCCCGTCCCTGGCTGTTCCGTCTTCCCTTTGTGATGTTTGGACTATGGCTGGGAGGAGCCCTCTGGTGGGTGGCGCGCCGCCTGTTTGGGGACGAAGGCGGATACATAGCTCTGGCCCTCTACTGCTTTTCCCCGGCCATGATCATGGTCAGCAGCAATATTGGACCAGAGATCATCCTGGCCTGGAGCAGCTTTGGGTTGATCTATACGGCAATCGGGGTGGCGCATACGGTTTATGCGAGTCCGCGCAAGTGGGTACCCAGGATCGCCCTGCTTGGCATCTCCATCGGCGTTTGCCTGTCCACGACACTGTGGAGCTTTACGGTCGTGGTATTGGCCTTTGCCTTCATGTTCTATCTGACGCCCGGCCGCCGCCGGGAGGTCCTTGTGGTTCTGGGTGGCGCCTCCGCGATCGGACTGTGCCTTCTGGGCTTTTTGGCCTGGGTATCGGGAAGCGTGGGCGTAAAAACATGGGCTCTTATAACACCACGACCCACCCTGGATCTGGTCCGTAATCTCTGGTTTGCGCTGGCCGACGGATACGTTCTGGTGGCGCTGCTGGTCTTTGCATTGGCCGCCTATGGAAGCTGGCCCAGAGCCCGATATTTCGGCAACACCGCACCCCTAATCACTTCATTCCTAACGGTTTTGCTCTTTACCCTGGTACCGGCAATTCACATCTGGAATCCAGTCTTGGGGTTAAGTTTTATTTTTGTATTTGTAGGCGGGGTTGCGGCGGACTTATTGGAGACGCAAGCGCGGCCAAGTTTTGCGTTCTTCTTTGTGGGCTGTGTGTTGCTCAAGGCGATTTCCAGCCTCATTCTGCTGGGCCGGTGGGCCCAACAAAACTTTTTGTAACCACTCGCTGGCGAGGGTTATCATAGTATTAAGGGCAGGTATCCAAATGCTGCGATCCGCTTTGTCCGTTGTCCTCCTGGCGTTTGCTCTGCAAGCGGCACAGGCGCAAATTCACGGTGTACCAGCCTCGGCAACCTCGCCGACCTCTAATGGTAACGGTAGCGTTGTCTTGCATGGGGTTCCCTCGAGTGTGACCTCTCCGGCTCCTGGCCCGATCACCAGCGACCAGATTCGCTTCCGGGGCAATCTGCAACCTCGCGTGCATTTTGGT
>Ga0070730_10003579_pt1 | contig 13892 bp, 13 predicted proteins | sample Coa_R1_3_FD_66447 | JGI IMG/M metagenome (GOLD analysis project Ga0070730, IMG submission 66447) | Surface soil microbial communities from Centralia Pennsylvania, which are recovering from an underground coalmine fire - Coalmine... | ecosystem: Environmental > Terrestrial > Soil > Unclassified ...
CTGGGCCAGGCAGCGCCGAGAAAAACAGTCTCTCAAGCAAGAAAAAACCAACAAAGCTTAAACTACTATTTTGTGATCCGCGTTCATCAGCATTGATCAGACAATCAGGCGATCGGCGGCAAAAGGTTTGTTATGAACTACTCCGAACAGCAGCAGTTCTTCAATCGCAGCAGGATATGGGCAGCAGGATTTACGATCTTGCTGATTGCGATCTCTGCTGCCTGCATGATCATCGCTGGAACGCTGAACCGGCCAACCGCAATTGCCTTCGCATTGATCGTGATAGCCACAACAATTTCTCTGGCTTACACGCCGAACTATCTCCATCTCACGGCGAATCCGCAAAAGAGGCCGCGCTGGCAGATCAAGATCCGCTGGCAATTGGCAGCGCTTACTTTGATCGTTGGCCTCGGCCTCGTGCCCTGGGGACGTGACGACATGGTAGTCGTCGCCGTTGCTGCCTGCATTGCAGGAGCCACGCTGTTGGCAAAAAAGTCTGTGCCGGCAAGCTATTTTTCGGCGTACTTTTGGGTAACCGATTTCTTACTGCTTGCTGTGCTGCTGCTGGCAGCGCAACTTGACCTCCTGATCGCTGCCGCCTTGCTGGCAGCGGCAGCTCATCTCTCGATATTAGTTTGCGAGAAAAACCTTTTCGGCTGGGCCAGCGCAGTTGCCACTGCTGATGGCGTCCTGATCCTGATTGCCGATTGGCGGCGGGATTTTGACCTCAAGGTTTCTCTTATGGCCTTTGCTCTGGTTTTGATTTCAGCGCTGGCAACGTCGTGGTTGGTTCGGCGCGCGCAAAGCCACCATAGGATGAATGCCGAAACAGCGATGCGCGAACTCATGAATTTCACTGGATATCCGAAAGAGCGCATTCGGGAATTATGGTCAACCAGCAATCAGCAACTCGCAAAGAATTGGGAGTTAGCATCTCCCGACGAGAGCGACCGCGAACGGTTGGCGCAATGGTATCGGGAGAACTCCGAGCTTTACATGTTCGCCATCTCCGCCTACAACCTGGAATACAAGCGCATCCTCTCCAACTTGCGCATGATGAGGTTTGGACGCGGCGCTTGCCTCGATTACGGCGCCGGCAACGGTGAACTGATCCTGGAACTCGCGCGGCGACGTCACTCTGCAACCTATTACGATGTAGAAGGAGAAACCTTGAAGTTTGCCCGCCAAAGAGCGGCGCAGCGGAACCTTTCCGTCGCATTCCTGCACACCAAGGACGATCTAGCCAAAACTGCAAGACAACACGGCTTCGATACCATCTTTTCGTTCGACGTGCTGGAGCATTTGCCCGATCTTCCCGGAGAACTCACATTTTTGTCTTCGCTGCTCAATCCCGGCGGTCTGCTGGTGTTTGATGTACCGGCGGGGGCCACCAAGTCTCACCCCATGCATCTCAATCACAACCTCGACGTGATTGCCCACTTGCAGGCGCAGGGCTTGGTAGAAGAACAACCAGGCTGGCTGCCGAAACTGCCCTTCACCAAACAAGAGAAGTATCTATTCCGGGCCCCCGCTGCACCAGCAAAAAGCGGACTTGTCGCGAGATTTGAGAGCACCGCAAAAAGTAAAACCGAAAGTCAGGAAATTAGCCGCTGAGCTGAAGCGCAATGTGTAGTGGTGTCCTTCACAAGCGCAGTAGGGATGACAGGGAAATTACCCAGTTACCAAATTTAAAATTACCAATTCTTTTCCTAAGGCCACCCCCAGGAACCTTTGGTACATCATAATTTTTGAAGTTGAGGAATAACTCTTCAGCTCTCTCAAAGCAATCCAAGTCAGACACCACACCGACTTAACCTGGATTCCTTGTCCAGCACCAAATTGAAATCAAGCCTAATTTCAAAGCACAACCATCAACAGAATTGCATTTCAAAAGAAGACAGGAGAAGAATCATGGCGAATATTTCCCGTTGGGACCCATTTTCTGAGCTAGCTACACTCCAGGATCGGATGAACCAGCTATGGAATCAACCCTTCACCGGTTTTGGAGACCGTTCCGAGCAGCAATTTGCGTTTTCCAACTTTGTTCCTCCAGTAGATGTCTATGAAGATGAGCACCAGATCACGCTACTGGCCGAGATTCCTGGCGTGGAAGAGAAAGACCTCAACCTGCATGTGGAAAACAACGTGCTAACCATCAGCGGCGAGCGTAAGTTTGAAACTGAAAAGAAGAAAGAGAATTTCCATAGGCTCGAGCGCCACTATGGCCGCTTTACCCGCTCCTTCACCCTGCCTCCCACGGCGGATACTCAGAACGTCAATGCCGAGTTTGAAAATGGCTTGCTCAAGATCACTATCGGCAAGCGAGAAGAGGCCAAACCCAAACAGATCAAAATCGTCCCCGGCAAGACATCCGCGCAGGCGCTGAAACCGGGAAAAGAAAAAGCAGCTTAATCCGACAGCTTCCATCCGGTAATCCAGCGGCAGAAGCCACTCGGTGCCACAAGAGTGGCTTCTGTGCCGGGTTTAATTTATGGGCAATTATGGCAGTTCTTCAGGCTGCGTTGCGCCTATTCATCTCGCGAGCCACGACCTTGAGATCTTCAACGAATTTCCTCATCTCTTCATGACGACTGTCGTCAGGGGCGCGCAGGATCGCGGAAGGGTGTATCGTGGCCATTACGTAAGGCGCAATCCCTATCTCCGGCCATTCACCGCGATGCTGAGTCACGTGAAAGTCACGGCCCAGAATGCCTTGAGCCGCGGTAGCGCCTAAAAGCACGATAACTTCCGGCTTGATTATTTTGATCTCCGCATCCAGCCATGGACGGCAGGCATTAACTTCCGTGGCGCTGGGTTTCTTGTGGATGCGTCGCTTTCCCCGTGGCTCCCATTTGAAATGCTTGACGATGTTGGTCACATAAACGTCGCCGCGCTCGATTCCGGCTGCCTGTAGCGCCTTGTTGAGCATCGCGCCCGCCGGACCGACAAACGGTTTCCCCTGAAGATCTTCTTGATCGCCCGGCTGCTCTCCTACCATCATCAAGCGGGCGTGCATGCGGCCTTCGCCAAATACTGTCTGGGTCCCCAACTTCCAAAGATCGCAAGCCTTGCATCCAAACGCAGCTTCCCGCAGTTCCGGCAGGGTAGGATCGCCAGGGATGCATGAAGCAGCAGTCAACGGTGCGTGCCTTCCCATGCAAACTTTAGATGCCGGATTGTTCAGCGGAGAGCGTTGCAACCCAGGCCGTCAAGGAGCTTATGAAATGCGGAAAGAATTTGGAAAGCCGTCAACTCCGGTTTATTGCGAAGCCGCGGCATCCTTAAGGAACAATAGTGATTTCTCAAGCTGCCGATGAGCCAGGATCGCTGCCATTCTTGTCGGTGCTCAACAGTTGGTCGGCCAATCTCAGATAACGCTTGAAGGTACCAGTATCGTCGTTCTTGACTTCTTCATGCGCTGATGTTTTGGTCTCTGCAGCCTTTTCTGCGGGCGTTGGTTGCGACAAAAAACCAGGAGGATTTTCCTTCTCTTTTTCCAACTTCTGTTCCTTCTTCGATGAGGGATACCACACCACAAACTAGTGTTGATGAGTGTATTGGAGAAGCAAATTTTCGGCAAGAATGTCAGCCATCGAGTTCCACGTCGCCGCGGCCCTGTGCGAAAACCCAATAAATTGTTTATTATCTGTGGTCGGATTATTAGCTGTTATAAGTGCTTAAGACAGGACTTATTGCCTTTATGAAAATTCTGGTGTGCATGAAGCAAGTCCCGCAAAAGGACGCACCGCTCAAGCTGAACGAAAGCAGTACCTGGATCCGCGAAGATGTTTCCTATGAAGTGAATGAGCCCGATGCCTATGCGCTAGAAGAAGCGCTGCGCCAAAAAGAGAAACATGGCGGCGAGGTGGTGGTCATCACCGCCGGGCCTGCGCGGGCGCAACAGGTGCTGCGCGAGGGATTGGCCAAGGGCGCCGATCGCGCTATCCATCTGGAAGACAATGCCTTCGTCGGCATGGACGCCATGAATATCTCCAAAGCATTTGTGGCCGCCATTCAGGGCGAGCAGTTTGACCTGATCTTTACCGGCTTGCAGTCTGACGACTACGGGTACGCTCAAACCGGGGTCCTGATGGCGGAATTGCTGGGCTGGCCGCATGCCACGATCATCATGGAAATTCAAAAAAACGATTCCGGCATACGGGTGAAGCGCGAATTGGAGTCGGGGTTCTTTCAGCATGTGACCATGCCTCTGCCCTCGGTGCTGACCATTCAGTCCGGGATCAACAAGCTGCGCTACGCCACGCTGCTGGGCATCAAGCAGGCAAAGAACAAACCGTTGCGCAAAGTTTCCCTGGATGAAGTGAAGTCCACCCTGGGAGCCAACCTGCAGAAGATTGAAAAGCTCTATATACCGCAGAAAAGCAAGAAGACCGAGATGCTGGAAGGTTCTCCGGCGGAGGTTGCGAAGAAGCTGGTCGAAAAACTTCGCAATGAGATCCGCGTGCTTTAAGGAGGAACGCCATGGAAAGAATGGAGTACGATCCGGAAGGTGGAAATTATCAACCGGTAACGGCACGGGAAACGGGCTCCACGCTGATCGTGGTAGGGATAGTGATGATGGTTGCGGCCGGTCTATTCGGCCTGTACGTAGACTGGGACATTCGGGCGGGAAACATCTTTATGCGCATCTTCTTTGGCCTGGATGTTGTGGTCGCCCTGTTGTTGATAGGCGTGGGAGTGAATAAGAAAAATCGCTCAAGAAAATAAAAAATGGCAAACACAATCCTCGTAATCGTTGAACAGCGTGAAGGCAAACTGAATCGCGTCTCCTGGGAAACAGTCACGGCCGCCCAGGGCATTGCCTCGGCCACCGGCTGGCCCATTGAGGCAGCGGTATTTGGCAGCGGCATCGCCAGCGTCGCCAGTGAGGTCGCCGGCAAGAAAGTGGCGAAGGTTTATGCGGTTGAATCGCCCAAGCTGGCCAAGTACACGCCTGATGGCGCCGTGGCCGCCCTGAAACAATTGATCCAGCAAAAACAGCCGTCGTTGGTGCTGATGCCCCATACCTACCAGGTGCGCGACTTCGCCCCGCAACTTACCACCGCGCTGGGCCGCACGCTGATCAGTGATGCCGTGGGCTTCCGCAAAGAAGGCGACAAGCTGCTTTTCACCCGTCAGATGTTTCAGGGGAAGTTTGCGGCGGATGTTTCTTTCGCTTGTGAGCCGCCTCACTTCGCCACATTCCAGGCCGGTGCTTTCCGTGGCGACAAGGCGGAGTCCGGCTCTTCCCCGGCTCCCATTGAGACCGTGACAGTCGAGATTGCGGACAGCGTGATCCGTACCCAACCTGAAGAGCCGTTCAAAGAGGCCAAGCAGGCAGTGGATCTTACCCAGGCGGAGATTATTGTCTCGGTAGGACGCGGAATCAAAGAGCAGAAGAACATTGAACTAGCCAAACTGTTGGCAGATGCGCTGGGCGGAGAGATCGCTGCATCACGCCCCATCTGCGATTCCGGCTGGCTTCCCATGGACCGGCAGATCGGCAGCTCAGGACAGACCGTGGCCCCTAAGCTCTATCTGGCCGTCGGCATCAGCGGCGCCATTCAACACATCGTAGGCATGAAAGGCGCACGCAGCATCGTGGCCATCAATAAAGATGCAGAGGCCCCGATTTTTGAGATTGCCGACTTTGGCGTAGTAGGTAATCTGTTCGACATTCTTCCGGTGCTGACCGAAGAGGTCAAGAAGGCCAAGGCTTAGAAGAATCGGGTGATCGGAACCCAGACAGATGGGATTGCAAGTTCTATTCTAAATTGTTATTCGGGGATTACTAAAGACTAAAGGCCAATAACTAAGGGCTAAGAGCTAAGAGCTAAAGGCAAGAGCTAGAAGTCAGGAGCTAGTAGCAAGAAGCACTCTACATGATCTATTTCCGCAAACCTATTGAAGGAATCGAGCGTCCGCAGATGGAGGCGGATGTGGTCATCGTGGGTGGCGGCCCTGCGGGCATGGCCTGCGCCTTGCGCCTCTCCCAGTTGATTGATGATCACAATCACCGCCATCCTGAGAACCAACTCTCCAAGGAAAACATTTACGTCCTGGAAAAGGCCCGCGAAGTTGGCCAGCACTGCCTCTCCGGCGCGGTCCTCGATCCTCGTTCCATGGACGAACTGCTTCCTGGCTGGAAAAAAGATGCCCCGCTCGATGCCCAGGTGGAGCATGAGAGTTTCTATTTCCTGGGGCAGCACAGTGAATATCGTGCCCCGCTGATGCCGCCACCCATGCAGGACCACGGCAATTTTGTTATCTCCATCAACAGGTTTGTGAAGTGGCTGGGGCAAAAGGTCGAAGAGGCCGGCATCACCGTCTTCACCGGCTTTGCCGCCTCGCAACTGCTGGTGGAAGAGGACCGCGTCACCGGCGTCCGCACCGACGATAAAGGCGTGGACAAGCACAATCAGCAAAAATCCAACTTCGAGCCCGGCTATGACCTGAAATCCAAGGTAACGGTTCTTGCCGAGGGCACGCGCGGCTCGCTTACCAAGGAGTTGATTGCGCGCTTCGATCTGGCCAAAGATCGCAATCCACAAATTTATGGCTTAGGCGTGAAAGAGCTTTGGGAGGTACCCTCGGGGCGAGTCCGCAAAGGCGAGGTGATCCTTACGCTGGGGTGGCCGCTTACCACCAAGGAGTTCGGCGGCTCCTGGATGTATGGCTCCAAGGACAATCTAGTCTCGCTCGGCTACGTCACCAGCCTGGAGTATGCCGATCCACGTCTCGATCCTCAACGGGTTTTTCAGGAGTTTAAGAAGCATCGTTTCATCGCCCACCTGCTGGAAGGCGGAAAGATGATCCGCTACGGGGCCAAGACTATGCCCTACGGCGGTTGGTATTCCATGCCCAAGCTTGCAGGGAATGGATGGATGATCGTGGGCGATTCTGCGGGCTTCCTCAATTCGCAGCGACTGAAAGGCATTCACCTGGCCATCAAGAGCGGAATGCTGGCCGCGGAAACTGCGTTTGAAGGTTTGCTCGAAAACAACTTCAGCGAAGAGAAGCTCAAGCAGTTCAAGTACAAAGTAGATGCCAGTTGGATTCGCGACGAACTCTATGAAGTTCGTAACTTCCACCAGGGCTACGACAACGGGTTGATACCGGGATTATTCCACACCACCCTGCAAATGCTGACTGGTGGCCGGGGCGTGCGCCAAGTTTATCTTACTCATCCCGGTCATAGCCGGATGAAACGCCTGGATCGGTTGCCCCCGGAGGGTGGCCCTCGCTCTCACCTTTTGGGCAAGGCCAAAGGCGATGGCAAACTTACCTTCGACAAGCTAACCGATCTCTATCACTCCGGCACTAAGCATGAGGAAGACCAGCCCTCGCACCTGGTGATCCACGATACCGATGTCTGTAATACGCGTTGCGTGGTGGAATTTGGAAATCCGTGCCAGAATTTCTGCCCGGCCAATGTCTACGAAATGGTAGACGCCTCTGACGCGCCTCAAGGCAAGACCATCCACCTGAACCCTTCCAACTGCGTCCACTGCAAGACCTGCGACATCATGGACCCCTACGAGATCATCACCTGGGTGCCTCCAGAGGGTGGGGGCGGTCCAAATTATGATGGGATGTGAGTCTCCAGTCCACAACTGATCTATAATGATGTTAGGTTTCCGACTGCTCCAGTCTTCGGGCATACCCTGGCTGTTGCGGCGGTTCTTTGCGGAATGGCAAAGACAAGGGTCCAGGTGGAAACGCGTGGGCCTCCCGTATTTGGAAAGGGACCGAATGCTGCTAAGCATTTCCCTTCTTGCCTCTCCGCACAAAACCTCTTTTGAAAGCCGAATGAACCGCCTTCGTGACAAGCACGGACGCTATATCACTGACCTTCGCGTCAGCATCACTGACCATTGCAATTATCGGTGCGTCTACTGCCGTACGGGCAACGAGGGCGCTATTTATTCAGAGCTGCCCTTAACCGACTACCTGCGCATGGTGCGGGTTTTTGTTGACTTGGGGGTTGAAAAGGTCCGGATCACCGGCGGCGAGCCGCTTTTGCGCCGGGGTCTGGTAGAGTTCGTTCGCGATCTGGCGAAGCTACGGACGCTTGATGGGCAGCCGCTTGACCTGGCCATCACCACCAACGGTCATTTGCTGGCCGAGATGGCGCAACCGCTGAAAGATGCCGGATTGAGCAGGATCACGGTCAGCATGGATGCAGTGGACGCTGAGAAATTCGCCCGGATCACCCGCGTTTCCAACGGATTCGAAAAAGTGCTGGCGGGCATTCGCGCAGCCAAGAGTGCGGGCCTGGAGCCAGTCAAGGTCAACTGCGTACTGTTGCGCGGCTTTAACGACGACCAGATCATCGAATTTGCAAAATTCTCGCGCGCGGAAGGCGTGGTTCTGCGTTTTATTGAGTTCATGCCTTTGGAAGAAGACCGGGTCTGGTCGCCGGAAGTGGTTGTGACTATGGCCGAGATCCTGGAGAAATTAAACCAGTTCCGCCCGGTGCGCCAGCTTCCCAACGCGCTCAGCGAGACCGCCCGGCGTTACACATTTGACGATGGAATTGGCGAGATGGGCATCATCGCGCCGGTTTCCAATCCTTTCTGCGGCCATTGTTCGCGAGTCCGGCTGACCTCCGACGGCAAGATTCGTACCTGCCTGTTCTCTTTGCTCGATCACGACCTCGCCGGCCGCTTGCAGGCCGGGGCCACTGACGCCGAACTGGGCGAATACATCCGGACTGTAGTCGATCAAAAAGAGGCCCGCCATCACATAGGCGAGGCTGGTTTCGTAAAACCTTCGCGTAGCATGGTCCACATCGGGGGCTGATTTTGATTGCAAAGTAGTAACTATTCTCAGTACAATCCCCACAATATTCTCCCCGCTCTTGAACTCTTCCGGCCCGATATGATTTCCCGGCCACACATCGGGAAGATAGTTGATTACTATTAGGGAATGAACGAACTAAGGTAGGATTCCGACACAGGGACATGACGCTTACGGTTGAGGTTGCCGGAAAGAGTGATGTGGGTTGCGTGCGCTCGAACAACGAAGATAACTTCGGGTACGATTCGCGCTGCGGGATTTTTGTTGTCTGTGACGGCATGGGGGGGCAGGCTGCGGGGGAAGTGGCCAGCAAGATGGCTGTAGACACCCTTCTGGACTATTTCCGCGAGGCAGGTAAAACAGGCGGCTACCGGCAAGTGGGTACACCCTTTCAAGGTGTTTCCCCTGATGCCAGGGCGCTGGCCAGCGCCATTCAGCTCGCGAACCGGACGATCTATGAAACCGGCCAAAAGCAACAGTCCAAGTCCGGCATGGGTTCTACGATCGTGGCTGCGCTCATTCGGGGTAATGCGCTTTCTGTAGGACATGTGGGTGACAGCCGTATTTACCTCATCCGGCAGCATTCCATCCAGCAGCTCACGCAGGATCACTCCCTGGTGATGGAGCAGGTCCGAAGGGGTTATATTACGCGCGAGCAGGCTGAGCGATCCGAAATGCAAAACATTATTCTGCGGGCGCTGGGATCGGAAGAGAGCGTAGAGCCGGATGTGGAAGATCTGGTGGTGCTGGCCGGCGACACTTTGGTTTTGAGTTCAGATGGATTGACCAGGCACGTCCGCGATGAAGAGATTCTGGAGATCGTCTCCTCCTCCGGCAGCGTGGAGCAAAGCTGTACTACTCTTGTAGAAACTGCCAAGAACAACGGTGGTGACGACAACATTACCTGCCTGCTCCTGAAGGTTGTGGAGCGGTCATGGTATAAAAATATTTTTTACAGGTGGTTTTCCGGAGGTCCGCAATGGCAAAACTCTATCTAAAGTTCGAACAGGCAGTATTAAAGGAAATTACCCTGACCCAGGGCGCCCTGACTATTGGCCGCTTGCCGGATAATTCCCTTCAGATCGACAATCTCGCCGTCTCCGGACACCATGCCAAGGTTTATTGGGACCAGGACCATTACACGGTTGAAGACCTGGGGTCGCTGAATGGGACCTACGTGAACAGCCAGAAGATCGGCAAGGCCGCGTTGAAAGACGGCGATCAGTTGCTCATCGGAAAACACCTTGTTCAGTTCAAAGACGAAGGCGTGAAGACCGCCCCCGCCCAGCCCGCTCAAAAAGCCGGGCCTGTTACTCCTGTTTTGGAAGCCACAGTAGTGCTGGACACCAAACGCGCACAGGAGATGATAGCCGCTCAAAATGCCGGGCCCGCCACTGGAAGCCCGTTGGGTCTTTCCAAGCCGCCGGCCGCAACTCCACCCAAAGAGCGGATCGGCATCCTGAACATTCTGCAAGGCAAGACCGGCCAAGACCAGTATGTGCTGACCGGCAAGATGACTATGATTGGCAAATCGGACATGGCATCCATCAAGTTGAAAGGATTCTTTGCTCCAAAAACAGCCGCCCTGATCAGCAAGCGGGAGAGCAAATATTTTGTCAGCTCTTCAGAAAAGAAAGTTACCCTCAAGGTCAACGGAGAAGATGTCGCCGGCCAACGCGAACTGAATGAAGGCGACATCATCGAGGTCGCAAATCTTAAGGCCGCGTTCAGCTACCAGGACTGAAGAAGAATTTGTAATCGGATAATTTTGGTAAGTTTCCCCAAGACGGCTGGGGCCAAAATTAATAAATTACAAATTACACGATTACCAAATTCTTCCCCGCTTTCCCTGATGTTTTTTAATGTTCGACTTGGGACTTTTACTTATCTATGGTATTGTCCAACTATAGGGTTGTTCTGCCTGGGTTAAAAGGAAGATGGGAAAAAGCTAGAAAGATGTCTCATAAGCTGTATTTTTGTCTGCAGTTGGGCCAGGATAGCAAGGATATTTAAGATTTTTACGCTGAATGCGTGAAGGTTTGAAGTATCTTCTGCCCTTGGGCTAACGTGTTTGTGAGATCACTTGTGGAAGGCTAATTCTGTCTCTTTTTAATTCGGAGCTGGCGGTGAACACAGGAACGGAGCGGCTGAAGCTCGATCCAACGGGTGGCACGGAAACTATTCTTCTGGTCGAAGACGAAGACTCGTTGCGTGTCGTAGTCACTTATTTCCTTTCACAAAAGCTTGGATACAATCTCCTACCGGCTGGTAGCGGCGAAGAAGCCCTTCATCTGGTCGAATCCTATTCCGGCAATATCGACTTGCTTTTGACCGATGTACTCCTGCCGGGGATATCGGGCTCAGAGCTGGCCGAAAAGATGCTTTCTTCACGTCCCAACCTCAAAATCATGTACGTATCAGGATACCCGGACTGCAACCTGGAACCGAAAGGAATGTCGAGTTCGGACGTCGTCCTTTTGCAGAAACCTTTTACCATCCGATCGCTTGCCATAAAACTACGGGAAGTTCTAGACCGACACGAAAACAACAACAAGAGCTGAAATCCTGGATGAAGATTATCGACTTTTCCCCACCTCGTTGAACCATTTTTTCAGCCGATGCGGAGATACTCCCAGCCAAAACCCCAAACGTAAGGCGAAGATGAGCAAGGCTGTTTGCACGACGCCATTTTCAATATAGCGGCGACCGGAGATGATCAGTGGTAGCTTGATCACCGCGAATCTCCCCGCTTTCTTGATTCGGCGTGTCAGTTCGACGTCTTCAAATAACGGCCAGTCCGGCGCTCCTGCGAACTCGCAGAAAATGCTCCGCCGCACGAAGATCCCCTGATCGCCAGTGGCAGTGCGGGTTACAGTAGTGCGGGCATTGATCCCTTTTTCAACCAGCCGCAATAGACCTGGAGCTTTTTCCGCAAAACTGACGTGAAACGCTCCTCCGGCTGTCTGCGGGTCGGAAATGGCAGGTTGCAACGCCAGCCATGCCTCACGACACATCTGGCAATCGGCATGGAGAAACAGCAGGACATCTCCTGAAGCCCTGGCTGCCCCCGCGTTGAGTTGTGGTCCCTTGCCCCGGCGGGAGTCGACCAGCAGTATACCTTGCTGGCCCAGAGCCCATTCGCGGGTGCCATCAGTGCTGCCGCCATCCGCAATGATGATCTCTGCAACTCCTCCGATTTGCTGAAGGCTGGTAATCAGCCTTGGCAGGCACTCAACCTCGTTGAGCACAGGAATGACAACTGAAATTCTCATGCAGAGGTCTTCTTGGGGTACCACTTGCGAAGCAATGCAAGCGTGTTGGGCGCGGAAGAGAGGTCGCTCTCCATCTTCGGCAGAACCTGGCGCAGGTCTTCAGGCGTATCGATATCAAACCAGCTATCAATTGAAGCAGTCTTCCAGCCTCTTCTGTGCAACTGCGCGACTGTTTCCACATAAGTTTGCGAATGGCTCCATTGGATCTGGTCCAGAATTCCTTCCGGGCACTGTTTCATTCCCAGCAGGTAAAAGCCCCCGTCTCGCGCGCCGCCCAAGACGGCGTCTGCCCTAAATAACTCCTCACGGGCACGTGCCAGATAGCTTGGACGAAGTCCCGGGCTGTCCGCACCCAGAGCAAACACCATTTCAAATTGTTGCAGTCCGCGTCGAAAGATTCTTTCCAGGCGCAGTTCTAGATCGCCTTCCCCTTGAAGCCATACTTCATCGGACAGAAAGTAGTCGCGCTCAAAAGGTTCAGTGGCGGCAATTACGCATCTGGCCCACTTGCACTCTCTTACCATAGCCACTGTGTCTTGCAGAAAAGCCTCGGCCAACTTCGCTGCACGCTGTTCCCCTAGTTCCGGGATGAGCCGTGTCTTCGCCTTTCCGGCTTCGGGAGGTTTGGCAAAAATGCAGATGACGGCTTGTTCCATGTCCTATCGCCTCAAGCTGAACATTTTCCCCAGAACTTTTCGCATCCACGGCTTAAGGCGGGTGCGCATGCTGGCATCACCCAATCGCTTGATGATTTCGGCCTGGGTCGGATAGGGATGAATGACGCCGCCCAACTCCGAGACCTTCATCTTTCGCTGCATGGCCAGCACCAGTTCGCCGATGCTCTCGCCCGCATGTTTGCCAACCAGCGTCGTACCCAGAATCACACCACTTCCCACGTTGAAATGGACGCGAAGAAAACCCTTTGTCTCACCATCAACAATGGCCCGGTCGTTACCGTCCATCTTTAAAGTGATCGTCTCAACTTTCAGGCCGTGTTTTTGCGCCTCACTTGGGTAAAGACCTACATGGGCAATTTCCGGGTCGGTATAGGTACACCGGGGAATGATCAGGTCGCTGGCTTTCTTGCGCCCGAAGAACAGCGAATTTTGAAGCGCGATGCGGGCCAGGGCCTCGGCGGCGTGCGTGAATTGATAGCTGGAGCAGATGTCGCCGGCGGCGTAAATCTGCCGATTGGAAGTCCGCAGATGAGCGTCAACGAAAACTCCTTTAGCGTGGTATTGCACGCCAGCCGCTTCGAGGTTCAGTCCTTCGATGTTCGGGGCGCGGCCAACCGCTAGCACGACTTCTTCCGCCGTCACCTGCTCCTCTCCATCTCCGCGATCGAACACAATGGTCTTTCCAGCGCCGCTTCTTTCTGCCCGGCGAACTTGCGCCCCTAGAAACATCCGGATGCCTTCACGCTCCAACTGTTGATGGAGAAGTGCAGCAGCGTCCACATCTTCCCTGGGCAGAACTTGGGCATCCATGCTGACCACGGAAACCTCTGCGCCGAAACGACGAAAAGCCTGGGCCAATTCGCACCCGATCGGGCCCGCCCCGATCACAATCAAGCTGGTGGGGCATTGGGTCAAAGAAAAAATTGTCTCGTTGGTCAGGTAGCCGGCGTCCTTTAGACCGGGCACGGGCAGCACCGCCGCCCTGGCTCCGTTGGCCAAAATGGCCTTGGAAAATTCCAGGCGCGCGCCCTCTACCTCAACTGCGTTCCTGGAAACAAACTTGGCCTCACCTAGAAACACGTCCACGCCCAGTTTGGTAAATCGCTGGGCCGAATCATGGAAGGATATCTGCGCGCGTAGCCGT
>Ga0070730_10003580_pt1 | contig 13892 bp, 13 predicted proteins | sample Coa_R1_3_FD_66447 | JGI IMG/M metagenome (GOLD analysis project Ga0070730, IMG submission 66447) | Surface soil microbial communities from Centralia Pennsylvania, which are recovering from an underground coalmine fire - Coalmine... | ecosystem: Environmental > Terrestrial > Soil > Unclassified ...
TGCGAGCTCGGGGCGCGTTTCCCACGTGACGCGGTGGCGCTGGACGAGCTCGCGCAGCTCGATGTCGTTCTCCTCGGCCATGACCGACCTCCGCTACCTCGTCGGATCGACGAAACCGGCGGCGGACCCCGCCGTTCCGTAGTGGCACCGATAGCACCAGCCGTCCGTCGGGCTGATCGCGCTGACTGCGTATTTTTTCATGGATCCGTACCAGTGGCAGGTCTGACACGCTGCGGCTCCTCCATCGGCGTTGAAGAAGTCTCCGTGGTGATCCTGGTTCGTCGTGTTCAGCAACCAGGCGTCGGCGGCGTCGTAAGCGTGCCCGACGCATCTCGGGAGAGCTAGCGACGTCAAGGCAGTTGCGGTGCCGAGCAGTCTGATCTCCAGCTGCTGGGTCGCGAATGAATAGATGACGTAGGGCTGCTCGCCGGGGATCGTGGTGCCGTCGGAGTACTGCACGACGGGACTCTCGTTCTGGCCGGCTGAGTATGTGTTGATGCGGTACGTCGGGTTACCCGATGGCCCGACATAGCTCGCACGAAGCTTCTGCCCGACGGTCTGCGTCAAGATGGACGTCTTGCCGTCGAACCGTGTGGGAACCAGGTCGTCCGCAACCCCATTGATCACGATGAAGTAGTCGCCCGGTCCGAGCCCCTGGAGAGCGAAGACCGCGTTGCCGGAGGACACGCTGGCGACCGCCTTCACCACGCCCGTCTCGTCGAGCAGCTCGGCGCTGGTGAGGGACGTTGCCTTCACGTCGTCGTTCGGCTGATCCAGCGTGGGATCCAGCGACAGAGTGAGAAGCTGCGCGATCGCTGCCTCGTCGCCGCTTGCGTCGAGAGCCTTGTCTACCACGTCCGTCACTGAATCTGCGGCGCCCTCCTCGCGAGGCCCCCCGTCGAGCGGCGCCGCGGCGCCGCTCGTGTTGCCGCATCCGGCGAGCGTGGCGGTGGTGACAAGGACACCTGCCAGCAGCGTCGCCGCAGGGACTTCGGGTCTTCGGGCGCGCACGCTCGACCCCGGATGCACGGAGGGTGCCGTGCCGCTGCCGCGCACGAGCTCGACTCGTCGATGCTGCGCAGCGCCTTCTTTGCTCCGCAGCGCATGCCGAGAGGAACCGCAACAAGAGGCTGCGGAATCGCACGCTCATCCCCTCCGGCTACCGCGCCGACGCGTCCAGCTCGCCGATCGTGCGCTGCAGCTTCGCCCACGCGTCGCCCAGCCGGGCCCGCGCCATCACTTCGTCCGTACGCACCTCGCGGAGGTCCCGCGCTGCATCCAGGACCGCGACCATCGGACCCTGACCTGCGCCGAAGCTTCCCGTGGCGCTCTGCACGACGACGCGTGCGCGCGGGACGATCTCGCGCGACAGCGCGACCCAGCGCGTGCGCTGCGCCACGACGGCTTCGCGCGCGGAGGCGACGGAGCCGGCGATCATGCGCCGCATGGCGTCCTCGTCGGCCGTCGCCATCGTCTCCATGGCACGCGCCTCCGCCACGCCTGCGCCGAGGCGCTCGCGCCAGAGCGGAATGCTGACGCCGACCATGGCCATGACGCCGGGGCCTTCGAGCATGCTGTACGCGGGACCCACCCGCACGAGCGCCATCGGCGCGTACATCGATCGCATCGCGTCGATGTCGGCCGCCGCGCGCTTCTTCTCCGCCAGTGCACCCTCGAGCTCCGGCCGGCGCGCGAGCGCCTCGCGCATCAGCTCCTCGAGCGGCATTGGCTCGCCCGGATCGTCACCCCACGCGAGCTGCGGGACGCTCTCGCCCGGCCATCGCGCGAGCGACGTGTCGAGCATCGCCTCGGCGCTACGGATTTCGGCGACCAGCGCATCACGCTGGGCGACGAGGCGGGCGCGCTCGTTGTCGAGTCGCAGCACGTCGGCCTCCATGCCTTGCCCGGCTGCCAGGTGCGCCCGGGCGACGATCACGAGCTGCCCGACGAGCGCGATCTGCTCGTCGAGGATCGGCTGCTGGCCCCTTCGCTCGGCCAGCATGTAGAAGGCCTGCAGGGCCTCGAGCTCGACGTCGAGGGCGACGCGCCGCGCGTCGGCGCCCCAGCGCTGCGCCTCGGCCTCCGCGCCACGACGGCGATTGCCGAGCACGCCGGAGAGGGGGAACTCCTGCTGCACCGTGATGCTCCCGTCGACGCCGACCAGCGGGATCGGCACCATGTCGGCCGACACCATGACCATCGGATCGGGCAGGGCCGCGACGATCTTCGGGCGCTCCGCGGCCGCAGCCCACCTCGCCTTCGCGGCTGTGATCTCGGGGCGCCGCTGATGGGCCAGGCGCACGACGGTCGAGGCATCGAGCGGTGAAGGCAGCGGCACTTCGCCCGCAAGCAGGGTCGACGGCGCGAGCCAGCAAGCGCACGAGATAAGCACGGCGGAAAGGCGAACCTGTTGCACGGGTGGGCAGGCCGCTGCAGGGAGTGGGCCGAAGCCCATCTGCGGGTGCGGGAGCCGCCGTCCCCGATGTCCGCGCGCATATCCTGCGCGCGCGCGAAGGAGGTGCACCCTTGCGCAGCCGATGCTTCGAGAGCACGCGCAAACTGAGCATGGCACGCTCGCTGCGAGGTGGCGGGGGACATGGCGGAGTCCTTACGCCCCCGATCGTGGCTGCTGCTCGTCGCGGCCGTCGCCCTCGCGCTCGCCGTCGGGGTGGTCATCGGCGCCCGCGGGCGTGCAAGCCCCGGCATTGCCTCCGCTCAGGCCAGCGGACCCACGGCGGGCATGCCGGGCATGCCCGGAATGGAGCCCGCCATGCCGTCGCCGCCGGCGGGCGCGAGCTCGTCGGCCGTCTACATCCCTCCTGCTCGCCAGCAGCTCATCGGAGTGCGGACTGGCGTCGTAGAGCGCCAGCGGGTCTCGGGCAACGTGCGAACCGTCGGCGTGCTCGCCTACGACCAGACCCGCGTCGCGGAGATCCACACCAAGGTCTCCGGCTGGGTGGAGCGCCTCTACGTGGACTACGTCGGGAAGCCCGTCCACCGTGGCCAGCCGCTCTTCTCGGTGTACAGCCCCGACCTCGCCACGGCGCAGGCGGACTACGTCATTGCGCTGCGCGCGCGCAAGCAGCTCGCCGGTGCCGGTCTCGGCGACGCGTCGTCCGCCTCGGACGCGTTGCTCGCCGCGGCACGCGAGCGCCTCCGCCGCTGGGACGTCTCCGACGCGGAGGTCGCGGCGCTCGACAGGAGCGAGCAACCGACCCGGACCGTGATGCTGTCCTCGCCCATCGACGGCGTGTTGCTCGAGAAGACGACGTACCTCCGGCAATACGTCACCCCCGAGATGAGCGCGTTCAAGATCGCCGATCTGTCCACGCTCTGGGCCGTCGGCGAGGCGTTCGAGTACGAGGCGTCTGCCGTGCGCGTCGGCCAGACGGTCGACGTGGTGTTCCCGTACGGCCAGTCGCCACGCACCCTCCCGGCGCGCATCGACTTCGTGTCGCCCGACATCGATCCGGCGACCCGTCGCGTGCGCTTTCGCGCGAGCCTCGACAACCGCACGCTGCACCTCAAGCCGGACACCTACGTCCAGCTCGTCGTGCACGGCGAGGACGTCGATCGCCTGGTCGTGCCCAAGGAGGCCATCATCGACACGGGCACGCGCCGCTACGCGCTCGTCGCCCTCTCCGACGGGTACTTCGATCCGCGCACGGTCGAGATCGGCCCGCCGCTCGGCGACGCGTACCCCGTGGTCTCGGGGCTCCTCGAGGGCGATCGCGTCGTGACCTCGGCGCAGTTCCTCGTCGACTCGGAGACGAACCTGTCGAGCGCCATGCAGAACATGGCGATGACGATGCCGGGGATGGACATGGGGACCGCGCCGCAGGCGTCCAGCGCGAAGGCCATGCCGCCGATGCCGGGCACGAGCGCGGCGCCGCCCACGCTGCCCGCTCATCACGCGCCGCCACCCGCACCAGCCCCGACGCCCGCGACACCGCCGATGCCCGCGATGTCGAACATGCCCGGGATGCCCGGCATGAGCATGCCCATGCCCTCCGGCATGCCGATGCCGCCGGGACACCTCATGTGAGCCGCCCGTGATCGAGAGGCTCATCGCCTTCAGCGGGCGCAACGCGTTTCTCGTCGTGCTGATGATCGTCGGCATCATCGGCGCCGGCGCGTGGGCCATCGAGGACACGCCCATCGACGCCATCCCCGATCTGTCCGACGTTCAGGTCATCGTCATGACCGAGTGGGAGGGCCGCAGCCCCACGCTCGTCGAGGACCAGGTCACCTATCCCATCGTGACGGCGCTGCTATCCGCCCCGCGCGTCAAGGTCGTCCGCGGCTACTCGTACTTCGATGTGTCGTTCGTGTACGTGATCTTCGAAGACGGCACCGACCTCTACTGGGCGCGCTCGCGCGTGCTCGAGTACCTGAGCGGGCTGCAAGGCAAGCTCCCCGAGGCGGTGCGCCCGCAGCTCGGCCCCGACGCGACGGGCGTCGGCTGGGGCTTCCAGTACGCGCTCGTGGACGAGACGGGCAAGCACGACCTGGCGCAGCTGCGATCGCTCAACGACTGGCACGTGCAGTACATGCTGCGCAGCATCCCGGGCGTCTCTGAAGTGGCGACGTACGGCGGATTCGTCAAGCAGTACCAGATCGAGATCGATCCCAACGCGCTGCTCGCTTACAACGTGCCCATCGACCGCGTCGTGGCGGCGGTCAAGGCGAGCAACAACGACGTCGGCGGGCGCGTCGTGGAGTGGACCGGCCGCGAGTACATGGTCCGCGGCCGCGGCTACATCGGGAGCGTCTCCGACGTCGAGCAGATCGCGCTCGGAGCGCAGAAGGACGGCACACCCATCCTCGTCAAGGACGTCGCCCAGGTGCACCTCGGGCCCGACATGCGGCGCGGGGTCGCCGACATCGACGGCCGCGGGGATGCCGCCGCCGGCACCGTCGTCATCCGCCAGGGCGTCGACGTGTACCGCGTCCTCCAGGACGTGAAGGCCGCCATCCGAGGGAAGATCCAGCCGTCGCTGCCCGAGGGCGTGAAGATCGTGACGACCTACGATCGCTCGGACCTCATCGAGCGCTCGATCGACACGCTCAAGGAGAAGCTCGTCGAGGAGCTCGTCATCGTGTCGCTCGTGTGCATCGTGTTCCTCTGGCACCTGCGCAGCGCGCTGGTCGCCATCCTCACGCTACCGCTCTCGATCCTGCTCTCGTTCGTGGCCATGCGCGCCATCGGCCTCGGCTCGAACATCATGAGCCTCGGGGGGATCGCAATCGCCATCGGCGCGATGGTGGACGCCGCCATCATCATGATCGAGAACGCGCACAAGCACCTGGAGCACCCCGAGGAGGGCAAGACGCGACGCGAGATCCTCGTCGAGGCGGCGCAGCAGGTGGGGAGACCGCTCTTCTTCTCGCTGCTCATCATCACCGTCTCGTTCCTGCCCATCTTCTCGCTCGAGGGGCAGGAGGGACGCTTGTTCCATCCGCTCGCCTTCACCAAGACGTTCGCGATGGGCTTCGCCGCGCTCACCTCGGTGCTCATCGTGCCGTTCCTGATGATCGCGTTCATCCGCGGCAAGATCACCCCGGAGGACAGGAACCCGCTCAACCGTGTCCTGATGCGCGTCTACCACCCGTTCGTTCGCCTGGTCCTGCGGCACCCGATCGTGACGCTGCTGACGGCGGGAGCGGTCCTCGCGAGCACGGTTCCCATCTTCATGAAGCTCGGCTCGGAGTTCATGCCGCCCCTCTACGAGGGGACGCTGCTCTACATGCCGACGACGCTCCCGGGGGCGTCCATCGAGACGGCCGCGCGCGCCATGCAGACGCAGGACAAGCTCATCTTGCAGGTCCCGGAGGTGGCGTCGGTCGCGGGCAAGGCGGGTCGCGCCAACACCGCGACCGATCCCGCGTCGCTCGACATGATGGAGACCGTCATCAACCTCAAGCCCGAGTCCGAGTGGCGACCGGGCATGACCCCCGAGAAGCTCGTCGCGGAGCTGGATCGCACCGTGCGCCTGCCCGGGATCGCGAACTCGTGGACGATGCCCATCAAGGCCCGCATCGACATGCTCTCGACGGGCATCCGCACCCCGCTCGGCGTCAAGGTGTACGGCCCCGACCTCGCCCAGATCGGCGACATCGCCGCCCAGATCGAGACCACGCTGGGCAGCGTGCGCGGCACGCGCAACGTCTTCGCCGAGCGCGTGACGCACGGCTACTACGTCGACTTCACGGTGAAGCGCGACCAGATCGCGCGCTACAACCTGAGCGTCGCCGACGTGGAGATGGCGATCGAGAGCGCCATCGGCGGCGCGAACGTGACGACGACCTTCGAGGGGCGCGAGCGCTACCCGGTGAACGTGCGCTACCAGCGGGCGTACCGCGGCGACATCGAGACGGTGCGGCGCACGCTCATCATGGCGCCCGGGGGGGCGCAGATCCCGATCGGCCAGGTCGCCGACATCACGGCCGCCACGGGGCCGATGGTCCTTCGCACCGAGCAGGCGCAGCTCCTCGCGTACGTCTACGTCGACGTCGGCGATCGGGACATCGGCGGGTACGTCGCCGACGCGAAGGCCGCCGTCACCAAGGCCGTGAAGCTGCCCCCCGGCTACACGCTCGAGTGGAGCGGCCAGTACGAGTCGATGCAGCGCGCCGGCGAGCGCCTCCGGATCGTCATTCCGATCACGCTCGCGCTCGTCGTGGTGCTCCTCTATCTCAACACGCGCAACGTCACGAAGGTGGGCATCGTGCTGCTCGCCGTCCCGTTCTCGCTGGTGGGCGCGTTCTGGCTCCTGTGGCTGCTGCACTACAACATGAGCGTCGCGGTGTGGGTCGGCATCATCGCGCTCGCGGGGGTGGACGCCGAGACGGGCGTGGTGATGCTGCTGTACCTCGACCAGGCGTTCGACAAGGCGAAGGCGGCGGGACGCATGCGCGGCGTCGACGACCTGCGCGCCGCGGTCGAAGAAGGCGCCGTGAAGCGGATCCGCCCGAAGATGATGACCGTCTGCGCGATCCTCATGGGCCTCTTGCCCATCATGTGGAGCCACGGGACGGGCGCCGACGTCATGAAGCGCATCGCCGCGCCCATGGTCGGCGGCGTGGTGACGTCGTTCCTGCTCGAGCTCCTCATCTACCCGGTCGTCTTCACGCTCTGGAAGCGATGGCGCGAGCTGCGGCCAGGCCGGGCCGCGCCGGCGGCCGCGTGAAGCCGGGCGCCTCCAAGGCCTCGATCTCGCGCGCCGAACCGGCCGTGGACCTCGTCTTGCTCGAGGGCTCCCCATGAGCAGCGAGCGCGTCGTCGCGATCGTCGGGGCGGGGCACGTCGGCACTGCGGCCGCCTACGCCCTCTTCCTCCGGCGGCTCGCGAGCGAGATCCTGCTGGTCGACGCGGACGCGAAGCGAGCCGAGGGCGAGGCGATGGACCTCATGCACGCCCAGGCGCTGGTCGGACCCACACGCGTGCGTGCCGTCGGCATCGACGCGCTCGGTGACGCGGCCATCGTCGTGCTCGCCGCCGGCGCGGCGCAACGCCCGGGCGAGACGCGCCTGGATCTACTCGAGCGCAACGCGCGGACCACCGTCGACCTGATCCACGCGCTGGATCGGCACGCGCCCGAAGCGGTGCTCCTCGTCGCGACGAACCCCGTGGATCTCGCGACCCACGTCGCGCAACAAGCGAGCGCCCGCCCGGCAGGGCGGATCGTGGGCACCGGAACGATCCTCGACACCGCCCGCTTCCGCGCGCTCCTGGGCCGCCACTACGGCCTCGATCCGCGTTCGGTCCACGCGTACATCGTCGGCGAGCACGGCGACTCGGAGGTACCCGTGTGGAGCGGGGCGACGATCGGAGGCCTCGCGATTCGCACGACGACCATCCGCGGGAAGTCCTTCGACGAGGGCGCGATGAACGCCATCTTCGCGGAGGTGCGCGACGCCGCGTACGCGATCATCGCGCGCAAGGGTCACACCGATCTCGCGATCGGCGCGGCGATCGCGCAGCTCGTCGAGGCCATCCTCGACGACGCTCGATCCGTGCTGCCGGTCAGCGTCCGGCTGCAGGGCGAGTACGGGCTGGACGGCCCGTGCCTCGGCCTTCCGTGTGTCGTGGGGCGCGAGGGGATCGACTCGACGCTCGCCCCGCCGCTCGACGAAGGCGAGCTCGCAGCGCTGCGGAGCTCTGCGGTCGCGCTCCGCGAGCGCCTCGGCGGTCTCACCCACGCCCTCGAACGAACGGTTCGAGCTGATGGTCGAGCCACAGCTTGACGGCGAGCTCCGCGCCCTCGGCCTTGCGCTCCGGCGCCCGGCACGGCCATCTTCGGCCGGATGAGCATCACGCCGCGACTTCGCGCGCCGGTCACTGGCTCGCCTCCCGCGTGGCTCGCGCCGTGCAACCGTGGTCGTCCGATTGGAGGCAATCATGGGCACGAAGAAGAGTCTCGTCGCAGCCGCGGTCCTCGGAATGATGGCAGGGATTGGTTGCGGCGGTGCGCAGGCCGCCGCTGCCAACCCACGACCGCTCGCTCCGCCGCAGGCGACGTCGTCGGCCGCGGCCAGCGACAAGAACGGCTGCGGCAACCACGCGGGCTCGGGATGTGGGGCGGTGGAGGCGCAGCCGAAGTGACGCTCTACGGTGAGGCGAAACCGCGCTACGAGCTCCCACAGGCGGGTCTCGATGCCCTCGCAACATCGCTTGAAGACACCGCTGCGTCGCGAGGACAAACGGATGGCGGCGAGGGCGTGGCGTTCATCGGTCGCCTTGGCCGCGTCGGAGCTCCCGCGCGAGGTTGGACTCCGGACACTTCGGCCACGAGAGTCGTCAGGAGCGGCCCGCGAGACCTTCACTTGAAGCGAATCGCCGTGCCCCAGACCTTCGTCGGCTGACTGCCGCCCTCGCCGTGCTCGAAGCCGATGTCGATGACGAGGTCGGCGTGCATCGCGCCGGCCTTGCGAAGGAGCTCCTGGTCGGCTTCGTCCTCATGTCCCATCTTGCCCTGGACCTCCAGCTTGCCGAGCACGTCGTACTTGCGCCCCTGCAGCAGGTCCTTGCAGCGGACGGCCATGCCCGAGAGGTGGGTCGGCTCCGCGCCCGGCTCGCCGTGGTGGAACTCGACGCCCAGCACCGCCTCGGCGCCCATCTTGGCGGCCTTGCGGCGGAGGATCGTGAGCGCCTTGTCGACCGAGTCGACCGGCTCGTGCACGTCCACGAGGCCGACGAGCTCCGTCGAGCACTCGGTGTGATCGTTCTGCAGGACCTTGACCTTCTCGCCCGCCGCGATGACCGAAGGGTCGTTGACGATCGCCTTCTCCTCGGCGATCTCGTCGTTCTCGGCGCTCTCGTGGCCCTCGCCGCCCTCGTGCGCCGACTCGGTCGACGCGGCGTGGGACTGCGTGGGCGGGGTGACGGGTTCGGGTAGTGCCTCGCCGCCGCACGCGGCGAGGGCGACGGACGTGAGAGCGACGAGCCAGCGGTTCATGACGAGCTCCTAGTGATCGATGCGGTAGGGGACGGCGTGGAGGAAGCGAACTGCGAGGCCGGAGAGGTGCGTCGGCTCCCCGTCGCCCTCGCCGTGGTGGAACTCGACGCCGACGACGGCGTCGGCGCCCATGGCGCCGGCGTGACGCTTCAAGACGTCCAGCGCCTTCTCGTGGCTGCCCATGGGCACGTGCGCGTCGACGACGCCGATCACCTCGGCGGGCCGGTCGACGTGCGTCGACTGGAGGACGAGGACGCGGGACGAATCGCCCTGGAACGCGGTGGCCCCTTCGTCCTCGTGCTCGTGGTCGTGCTCGTGCTGCTCCGGCGAGGTCGCGACACCGCCGGCCGCGAGCACGGTCGTGCCGTACGAGACGATCTGCTGGTACGAGGTGGCGGTCTGCGGGTGGTACTCGGGGTGGTACTCGCTCGCGCAGCCGATGAGGGCGCCGACGGCGGCAGCAAGAGCAGCAGCGACGACGACGCGCATGGCGGCGGCCCTCACTCGCTCGGCCACGCCGACCAGGGGGGCGGCGGCGGAGGCGGCTGCGGGGCCGGTGCAGAGAGCACGGGGCCCGGCTGATTGACGCCCAGCGCTGCGCCCGACACGTGCTGCTCGTAGCTCGTCACGGTGACCGGGTGGTAGTCGGGGTGGTACGTGTTCGTGCACGCGGCGAGCGCGACGAACGCCAGCGACGCGGCCAGTGCGATGCGGAGGGACGGCATGGCGTGAGCTCCTTGCGCGATGTCTTTCACGCGTCGTGCCATCACCGTCGCGCGCCCATGCGGCCGGCCCCGGCGCACCGCTCACTTGCGGCGACCCCTCGGCACGGGGCGCAAGGGCACGGCGCGGCCTTCCAGGTGCGTCTCGATGTCCTTCTGGTCCTGGGCGGCAGGGTTGCACCGGAGGGCGCCGGCCGTAGAGTGAGAGAGTCGGGTTTCTTTCTTCCGAGGAGGGGTCATGGTCACCGTCACGCTTGGTCGGGTGGGCCTGTGCGCCCTTCTCGCGGTGGTCGGATGCGGCGGCACGGGATTCTCGAGCATCGGCGACGCCGGCTACGACGGCACGTCGAACGAGGGAGGCGCCCCAGGCACGGAGGGCGGTAGCGACGCCACCGCTGCCGGCGACGCGATCGCCAGCGACGGTGCTACGGGCGACACGGGCAAGGGAGACGGCGCCGGTGGCGCTGGCGACGCCGGCGACGCTGCCGCCGTCGACGGCGCGACGAACGACGGGGGCAAGGGCGATGGCGGGGACGGCGGCACGCCTGGAACGGGGACCTACTGCGGCCCAGGCCTCGTGTGCAGCGGGGCTCCGCCGCAGCAGGGCACCCTGTGCTGCGTCGATCAGAACACTACCCCTGCGAAATACGGCTGTGCGGCGGTCGAATGCGGCTGCGCGACCCAGCTTGCGTGCTCCAGTGACACGGGGTGCCAGGCCGGCTGGTCGTGCTGCATCGAAGACCGTCAGGACGCCACGTGTGGGAGCGGGCACTTCGTCGCGACCTGCCAGGCGACGGCATGCAGCAACAACCAGGAACACATGTGCGATCCGAGCGCGCTGACGAATCCGTGCCCTGGCGGGCAGGTCTGCAACCCGGACACCGGCGGCGTGAACCTGCCGATCGCGGGCTTCGGCATCTGCAATTGAACGGGCTGCGCGTACCGCTGAGGCGAGATGCGCGCTTGTCCCGGGTCCAAGCCGTGGCGCGCGTGGTATGGCCTTGCGCATGCGGTTCGGCGCCTGGGGATGGCGAGCAACGTCGGCGATCGTCTGCCTACTGGCCGCGTGCGGCGGAGGGGGGAGCTCGAGCGGACAGGCGGGGGGAATCGACGGGGGACTGGACGCCGCGCTCTCCATGGACGCTGGCGGGGCCGAGGCGGCGGCCGACGCCACCACGAGCCTCTGCATCGGAGGCCAGCCGGCACCCTATCCGACCCAGACGAGCATCGCGCTGCTCGGCACGATGCCCGATCTCGCGTTCGACACGGACGGCACCGGCGGCGCGATCCACATGCACGACTACTTCGAGCCGTGCGCGGCGCAGTCGCGCCTCCTGGTCGTCCGCGTCGGGGCGGGCTGGTGCGGGACGTGTCGCTGGACCGTCGCGCACACGAAGGACGTCCTCGCTCTCGACGTCGGGCCCCGCCTCCAGATCCTCGACCTGCTCGTCGCGAACGACGACAACATGCCCGCGACGGTCGCCGACATCGCGACCTGGCGCGCGCGCATCGACGCGCCGCAGAAGGTGGCGATCGATCCCACCTACCGACTCGGCCCGGTGAACCCCGACCACGCCCCGCTCCCGCTCGTCGTGCTCGTCGATTCGCGGACGATGACCATCGAGAGCTACCAGAACAATCCTTCGCCCGACACGCTTGCGCTCGCCGTGCGCACGAATCTCGCCCACCTCGACGGCCACGCGGCACCCACGCCGCCGACGCCGGTCACCTACGACGGGCACTTCACGCAGAGTCAGTGGGACATGATCCACGCGATGACGCCGCTGGAGCCCCAGCCCGCGGACCCCACCAACGCGCACGCCGACGACGCCGCGGCCGCGGCTCTCGGAAAGCAGCTCTTCTCGGACAAGCTGCTCTCGCCCACCGGAACCGTCGCGTGCGCGACGTGCCACGACGCGACCAAGCACTACACCGACGGCCTCCCCCAGGCGCAGGGTGTCGCCATCGGCAACCGCAACTCGCCGTCCATCCTGCTCGCCAGCCATCAGCGATGGCAGTTCTGGGACGGGCGAGCGGACACGCAGTGGATGCAGGCCGTCGGCCCTTTCGAGAACGCCCTCGAGTTCGACTCGTCGCGCCTCTTCGTCGTGCACGGGGTCTACGACCGATACAAGACCGCGTTCGAGGCCGCGTTCGGGCCGCTGCCGCCGATGACCGATACGACACGCTTCCCGGCGGCCGGCAAGCCCGGCGATGCAACCTGGACGGGAATGGCGGCGGCCGATCAGAATGCGGTCACCCTCGCGTATGTGGACGTCGGCAAGGCCATCGAAGCCTACGAGCGGACGCTGGTGGTCAAGACCAACGCGCTCGACGCGTACGCGTCGGGGGACACGACGGCCCTGACGGCGGCGCAGAAGGACGGCCTCTTTGCTTTCTTCTCGGCGGGGTGCGCGCAGTGCCACTGGGGACCGAGGCTCACCGACGACGCGTTCCACAACGTGCGCTTCCCCACGGGCCGGCAAGATGGCCAGGCGGACAGGGGGCGCATCGACGGCATCCCGCTGCTCTTGCAGAGCCCCTTCAACGCGGCGGCGGCGTTCAGTGACGACGCGGGGGCCGCCCACCTCGCGGGCCTGACCGCGGATCCGTCGACCGTCGGGGCTTTCAAGACACCGTCGATTCGCGGCGTCGCCGACACGGCGCCGTACGGTCACGGGGGCACACTTGCCGCTCTTGCGGACGTGGCGAAGAACTACAGCACCGCGGGACTGGACCCCGCGGATCCCCACGCGGTCGGGCCAGCCGAGCCCTGGCTACCCAAGTTCGATGCGCCGACGCGGGACGCGCTGCCCGCGTTCCTCGAGGTCCTGCACGCAGACGTGGGACCGTAGGCTCGGCAGCCGCGCTTGCGCATGCCCGCCCTACCAACCAGGCGGCGCTTCCCTCGGGCGCCTCAGCCCTTGGTCGCCAGCAGCGAGATGCTCTTCACGCCCCACTTGGTGGCCGCACCCACCGCTCGCGAAGAGATGAACCGGTACTGAGGGTTCCCCTGGAGCTTGGCCACGCGGAGGCCCGCCTTCTCGATCTCTTCGACATACGCGTCAACCTGACGCGCACCACCAATTCAAGCCGCCCAGAGGTCGGCGCTGCACACGACTCCCTCGGGCAGAGGTTTCTCGGTCACGATGTCGGCGATCGCGAAGCGTCCGCCAATCTTCAGGATGCGGGCGGCCTCGCGGAAGACCTTCCCCTTGTCGACCGCGAGGTTGATGACGCCGTTCGAGATCGCTCAGTCGAACGAATCGGACGGCAGGCCGGTGTCGTCGATGGTTCCCGCGCGGAAGTCGACGTGCGAGAGGCCTGCGGCGTCGCGCAGACGGCTCGCCTTCGCGACCTGCGCGTCGGTCACGTCGATGCCGACGACCCGGCCGCCGGGCGCCACCGCGAGCGCGGCGAGGAACGAGTCCATGCCGGACCCGCTCCCCAGGTCGACGACCGACTCCCCCGCGCGCAGATCGGCGAGGTGGAAGACGTGCCCGACGCCCGCGAACGACGCCGTCGACTCGACGGGGATGCGGTCGAGCAGCGCCGGAGCGTATCCGAGCCGCTCCGCCATCGCCCGCCCCATCTCGAAGTGAAACGTCCCTTCGTGATGCTCGGCGACCTCCCGGTACATCTCCTTGACCTTGGCCTCGAGCTCCCTCGCGTCGACGGTGGATGCCATGTCTCGTTCTCCTCCGATCAGAAG
>Ga0070730_10003581_pt1 | contig 13891 bp, 16 predicted proteins | sample Coa_R1_3_FD_66447 | JGI IMG/M metagenome (GOLD analysis project Ga0070730, IMG submission 66447) | Surface soil microbial communities from Centralia Pennsylvania, which are recovering from an underground coalmine fire - Coalmine... | ecosystem: Environmental > Terrestrial > Soil > Unclassified ...
GTCGGCGGTCGCCAGCGAGCGGCCTAACCCGCTGACGACCCCCGAGGTGACGGACCCGCTGAATCCCATCGGGTTGCCGATGGCCACGACGAGCTGCCCGACTCGCAGGCTGTCCGCGTCGCCCACCTGGATCGGCTCGAGCCTGGCCGCCTGGGCGCGCGTGACCGCGAGGTCCGACAGCGGATCGGCGCCGACGACGTCGAGCTCGTACTCCGTACCGTCGATGAAGGAGGCGGTGGCCTTGCGCGCCCCGGCGACGACGTGCGCGGAGGTGACGACGAAGCCGTCGGGGGTGATGACAACGCCGGAGCCGGCGCCCCCGTCGCGGTAGCCGCCTCCGCGCTGAACGCGGATGCTTGCCACGGCAGGCAGGACGCGCTCGGCCACGGCGGTCACCGTCGCCGAATAAGCATCCAGCGCTTCGCGTTCAGCAGCCGGGCTTTCCGCCATCGCGCTTACATCGTTACCCAGCAACAGAGCGCCCAAACATGGCGATCAGCGCGGGGTAGCCTGGCGACGGCTCGTGGCCCTGCGGGGGCGCCTGGCGAGCTGGGCCGCCGCATCGCGCAACGCCTCGAACTCGACCTTGAAGGCGTCGACGATGCGTTCCGGGTCGGGGACCAGCCCGGCGTCGCTGGCGACACCCAGCATCACCCCGCCGTCGTAGCTGATGATGCTGATACCGAGCCCGAGCCGGCCGGACTGGGGCACCCAGAACATGACCTTGTCGATCTTCCGACCGGCCAGGTACAGGGGCTCGCGCGGGCCGGGCACGTTGGTCAGCACCGCCGTCGCCTTGCTGCCGAAGAACCTCAGCCCGACCTGTTCGACCTCCACCGGGGCCATGCCCATCACGCTCAGGACGCCAAACGCGACGAGCGCCTCGGGCGATCGCTTGAGCGCGTCCATCTCCTTCTTGATGGCGCGCAGGCGGCGGGCCGGGTCGGCGATGCCCACCGGCAGGGTCAGGAACACCAGGCCGAAGGCGTTGCCGAGCTCGTGGGCGCGGTCGAGGGGGCGCAGGTTCACAGGCACAGAGGCTCGGATCGCGACGCCTGTGGTTGTCTGGCCGCGGCGCTCCATGTAGCGGCGCAGGGCTCCGGTCGTGGTGCCGACCAAGACGTCGTTCACGGTGGCGCCGTACGCCTTGCCGATGGCTTTGAAGTCCTGCAGGGGCAGCGTCTCCGACCAGGCGGCTCGCTTGCGCCGGCCGAGCTCGCCCTTGAACACCGTGGCGGGATCCGGAGGAAGCACGACTAGGCGGCCAAGGCGGTACGCCCCGTGGATGCCGAGCCGTGCGGCGTCGAGCACGCGATCCGGTCTCGCCGCCAGCTGCTGCCCCGCGCTCAGGCCGCGGCGCACCGCCGCGGGCAGCCAGTCGAGGGGGAGCTTGAAGCCGGCGGCCGGGCGCTGGCGCGGGCGCGCCGGCACCTTCCAAACCGGAGAGGAGTCGGTGAGGGACAGCAGGACCCGGACGAGCGCGATGCCGTCGGCGATGGCGTGGTGGACCCGCGTCAGGATCACCGATCCGCCCTCGTAGCCGTCGACCACGTGCATATGCCAGAGCGGCTTGGAGAAGTCCAGCGGATCGCTCATCAGGTCGCTGACCAGTTTGCGTAGCGCGGCGTCGTGGCCGGGAGCGGCCAGGGCGACGTGGGTGAGGTGGTTCTGGACGTCGAAGTTCGGGTCATCCTCCCAATGGGGCAGGTTGCCTCGCGAGAGCGGCCGGACGACCCGCTGATGGAAGCGCGCAAAGGGCGCGAGCCGGCGTTCGAGCACGATCTGGAGGCGCTTCAGGTCGACCGGCCCGGCCAGGGCCATGACGCCGGTGACCATCATCAGGTTAGTCGGGTCCTCCATGCCCAACCAGGCCGCGTCGACGCTGGACATGGGCACTCGCTTCGGCATGTGCTTACGAATTCTTCACATCTGGCTGATTCGTGCTGGACCGCACGTTGATTGACTTGGCGCATGGCTCTCGCACAGATCCCCAGCGGCATCGACCCGTCGCCCGCGCCCGACCCGCGAAGACACCGATTCACCCGCCGCCAGGCGCTGGCGGCGGCGGTCGCGACCGGCGTCGGGGTGGGCGCCGTCCGCCTGCTCGGCGGCACGCTGCAGAACCTCAATCACACCTCCAGGACCGCCGGCGCGGCTTCGGGCAGCGACTGGGCGTCGCCACTCGGGGCCGAGTCGGCGCGCGTCATGCAGCTGCTGCGGCGCACCACACTGGGGTACACCGCGGCCCAGCTGGAGGCGGCGCTTACCGACGGCTTCAGCCGGACGGTGGACCGCCTCATCGAGACGCCTCCTGCCGAGCCGCGCCCGCTCGCCGCTGCGTCGACCCCCGGTGGACGGTTCGCGGTCACCGCGCTGCAGCAGTGGTGGATCGACCACATGCTTGTCACGCCGACGCCGTTCGCCGAGCGAATGACGCTGTTCTGGCACGGCCACTTCACGAGCGACTACCGCAAGGCCGCGGATAACACCTTCATGTACTGGCAGAACCTGACGTGGCGCCGGATGGCCATGACCGACCTCCGCTCGATGCTGATGAAGGTCACCACGGACCCGGCGATGCTCAGGTACCTCGACCTGGCCACGTCCGTCGCCTCCAGCCCCAACGAGAACTATTCGCGCGAGCTCATGGAGCTGTTCACGATGGGAGCAGACAACTACACGGAAGAGGACGTGCGCCAGGGCGCGCTCGCCCTGACCGGCTGGCAGCTGCCGCGCCCAGACGGGACGGCGCCCGCTCCGGGCACGGGACGCAATCTTCCCGTCTACACATCCCAGAAGCAGGGCGTGTTCAACCCGCGGCGCGCCTATTCGGGCTCGGTGACGTTCCTGGGTCACACGGGCAGTCTCGACACCCAGGGCGTGGTCGACCGCATCCTCGCGCAGCCGGCGACCGCGCCGTTCATCGCCACCAAGGTCGCCCAGCAATTCGTCACGGGCCAGGCGTCGTCGGGATTCGTCAACGGCCTCGCCGATTCGTTCCGGCGCAGCCGCTACGACATGAAGACGCTCATGCGGGCGGTTTTCACGAGCCCGGAATTCGCGGCATCGAGCAGCTACCGCGCACTGGTCAAGTCTCCGACTGAATTCATGATCCACGCCGCGCGCGCTCTCGGCGACGGAGGTCTTGCGAAGGTCGTCGCGGCGGCGGGCTCGGGCATGGGCCAGACGCTGTTCGATCCACCGGATGTCGGCGGCTGGCCGAACAACGAGGCCTGGATCTCGTCGAACACGGTCATCGAGCGCGTCAACTTCGTGACCGCCGCCCTCGCCCAGACGAGCTCTCTGCCGTCCTCGCGCGATGCGGCTCGGCATCACCTCGACGGCGTGGTTGGGACGCAGACCGCCGCGCTCCTCAACCAGGCGACCGACGAGCGGACGCGCTGGTTCATAACGCTCGCCTCCCCGGAATTCCAGCTGAAGTAGGTGAACAGATGAGCGAACAAGTCGGCATCAACCAGCTGAAGCGCCGCGACTTTTTGCGCGCGGGTCTTGTTTTCGGCGCCGGCGCGGCCGGCCTCGCCGCCGGCTACGCGGCCGTGCCGGACGCATTCGCGCGCGCGGTCTATGCGGCCAAGCAGGAGGGGATCACCAACGACAACGTGCTGGTCATGATCCAGCTCGCGGGCGGCAACGACGGCCTGCGCACGCTGGTGCCCCTGGCCGATCCGCTGCTGCACGACCTTCGGCCCGGTCTGGCTGGCTCGATGGTGGCGAAGGCGCTGCCCCTCAACGGCCAGTACGGGCTGAACCACAACCTGGCCGGAATCAAAGGCCTGTGGGACAAGGGCAAGGTCGCGATCGTGCAGGGCGTGGGCTACCCAAACCCGACGTTCTCGCACTTCGAGTCGATCCGCATCTGGGAGACCGGCGACCCGACGCGGAGGCAGGTGGACGGCTGGCTCGGCCGGACGCTGGCGCAGGCCTACGACTCCAACGGCCACCCGCTCACCGGCTGCGCTTGCGGCGCCACCGATGTGCCTGGCGCCTTGCGCGATTTGCAGGCCACCATGACCGTGATCCAGGACCAGAAGACGTTCGGCTTCACCGGCGGCAGCGAGGTGGAGGCCGCCGTCGGCGCGCTGTACAAGGGGACCCCGGGGATCTACGGCGCGCTCTTCGACACGGCCATCGCCACCGCGACCGAGACGGTCGCCACCCTGCGCACGTCGTCGTCGAGCTACCAGCCGATGGCCGACTACAGCGACAAGGTCAAGCTGGTGTACTCGTCGAAGAACCAGCTGGCGGCCGCGCTGCAGCTCGCGGCCGAGCTCATCGTCACGGGCACCGGCGTCAAGCTGCTTCACGTCACCCTCGGCGGCTTCGACACGCACTACACGGAGCTCAACCGGCACGACGACCTGATGGGCTACCTCGACTCGGCCGTGAGCGCGTTCTATCAGGACCTCGCCGCACATGGGAAGGCCGACAAGGTGCTGATCGCGACCTGGTCGGAGTTCGGGCGGCGGCCGAAGGAGAACGCCAGCGGCGGCACGGATCACGGCGCCGCGGCGCCCCTGCTGTTGATCGGCGACCCGGCCAAGGGCGGGCTCTATGGAGAAGAGCCCAGCCTCACCGACCTCGACGCCACCGGCAACCTGAAGTACGCGGTCGATTTCCGCTCGGTCTACCAGGAGATCCTGGGCGGCCACCTCGGCGCCGACTCCAAATCGATCCTCGGCTCGAGCTTCGACCCGGTCTCATTCTTGAAAGCGCCCGTCGCGACCGTCTGATGCAGCTTCGGCCCCTGCTGCTGAAGGCGGGTGCTACGGCGATCACGCTGGGCGCGACTCTCCTCTCCGCCCTGTACGTCACCGCGCACGTGAAGAACCCCAGCGCGCCGCTGCGGCCCTCGGTGCTGAACATCTCCGCATCCGTCCAGCCCTCGAATGTCCAGCCCGTGACCTCGACGTATGCGTCATAAGCGAATCACCGCCCATCGCTTCGCGGCGATGGGCACGAGCTGCAGCCTGTTCGCGGCAGGTCTTTCGACGATCGAGCTGCTGAAGGCGGAGTTCTGGGTGCGGGCGCTCGCGGCCCGGCTGACCCGCTTCGATGAGCGCAGCGAGCTGGCGCGGTTCAATCGCTCGGCAGGGGCGTGGGTGCCGGTCTCAGCCGAGCTCGAGGCGCTTCTGCGCGAGTCGCTGCGCGCGCACGAGGTGAGTGGCGGCCTCGTCAACGTCGCCGTGCTGCCGTCGATGCTCGCCGTGGGCTACACCCGCCCGCTGAGCCACGGCCCGACGGCCGCCGCCCTCGAGGCCGTGCATCCCGCGCCGCTGCTGCCAAGCGTGCTCGAGGTCGAGCTCGGACGGGCCCTTCTGGCGTCAGGCGTGGGCATCGACCTCGGAGGGATCGCCAAGGGATGGATGGCCGACAGGCTCTCCGAGCGGCTGGGCGCCAACGTCCTCGTCAACCTGGGTGGCGACCTGCGCGCTCGGGGTGACGGGCCGGCTGGCGCCGGGTGGCCCGTGAGCCTCGGTGACGCGACGATCCTGCTGTCCGGTCACGGCGCCGCCACGAGCAGCGTGCTCCGCAGACGGTGGGGCGATGGGCTGCACCACCTCATCGACCCGCGTACGGGTCGGCCGGCTTCGAGCGGCCTGGTCGAAGTCTCGGTCGTGGCGGCCGCGGCGGTGGACGCGGAGATCGTCGCCAAGACGGCCCTGATCGGCGGGCCGGAGCTGGCGCCCACCTTCTGCGCCGCCCACGCCGACGCGTGGCGGCTGGTGCCGGCATGACGACCGACCAGTTCATGTGGGTGCTGGCGCGGGTTGCCGGCCTCGCGTCCTATGCATCGCTGGCGGTGGCGCTGTTCACCGGCATCGCGCTGCGCACCGCCGTCCTCGACTGGCTGGGCAGCAACCGCGCGCTGCGCTCGCTGCACGAATACACGACAGTGCTGTGGATCCCGCTCGGGTTCGTGCACATCGGTGCGCTCTTGCTGGATCAGACCGCGCGGGTCGGGCTGCTGGACGTCATCGTCCCTTTTCGGGCGCCTTACGGGACGCTGGCAATCGGACTCGGCACGCTGTCGGTCGACGTGCTGCTCGTCGTCACCGTCACCTCGTTCTTCAAGCGCCGCCTGCAGCCAGATGTGTGGCGCTGGCTGCACCGCCTCTCCTACGTCGCGTTTGCGCTGATCTTTCTGCACGCCGTGCTGGGCGGCACGGACTTCAGCGATCCCGCGGTCTCGGCGATCACGTGGGCGGCGGCCGCGGGTCTCGCGGTGCTCGGGCTCGCGCGTCTGTTCTGGGGGAGACTCCCGGCCTAGCGCGCCCTAGAAAGCGGCCTGCTGGCGCAGCGTTTGGATGCGGCCCCTGAGCTCCTCCTCGGCCTCGAGCGGCGCATCGAGCTCCTGGCGCTCGCGATGCCACCGCTCCATGGCGAGATCGAGCTGCGCGGCCTGCAGGCGGGCGAGCCGCACGTAGGCGCCGATGCCCCGGCGGTCCAGGGCGCGCAGGCGCTCGCGAAAACGGCGCCACGGGTTGGTGAGGATGTCCACCTCTTCGGGCAGCACCGCGCCGGTGCCGACGGCAGCCTCCATGCGCAGTTGCTCCGACAGCGCCGCGCTCTCGCTGCGCAGGCCGAGGACCAGCAGGGCCACGACGCCGGCGGTGAACGGTCCCGTCATGACGACGGTCCGCAGGTGGACCTCGATCAGGCCGAGCACGGAGGTCTCGATGGGAAAGAACGCGAGCCACGCGTCCCACGAGAAATGCGCGGCGATGGCCACCAGGAAGCCGGTGATGATGGCAATCACCTTTTGCCGGCGCGAAGGTAGCTGCCGCGCGATGCCGATGCCGGCGCCGACGAATGCCGTGTACGTGGCGTGGCCCATGAAGAGGCCCAGGACCTGGCGCGCGTACCACTGGAAACCCGCCGCGATCCCGCCGGCTCCCTCGGGGCCGAAGATCGCATACAGGTTGGTCATGTACGTCAGCGTCTCCATGAAGTTGAAGCCAAGGCCGACCGCCGCGCCGTAGACGATCCCGTCGACCACATCGTCGAACTCGTTGCGCATGACGAGGAACAGCAGCAGCACCGCGGTGCCCTTGCCCAATTCCTCGAGCAGGCCGGCCGAGAAGGCGCGGGTGGCGTCCAGCCCGGGTCCCGGGACCAGCGTGCGCACCGCGATCGCCTCCCAGAAGCTCTCGCCCCAGATCACCAGGCTCGTGGCGACGATGGCGCCCCACGCGGCCGAGACGAGGACGAGGCGCCACGGCTCCTTCTCGTTGCGGTCGATGCGGCGGACCACGAACAGGCCGAAGGCCGTGGTCGGGATGCAGGCGGCGGCGCAGGCGATCGCGACCATCGGACCTGCCGCACCCGCAAAGAGGAAGGCGTCGCTGACCAGCAGCCACAGCAAGGCGGCAAATCCGAGCAGGACTCCCGCGCGGATCAGGTGGCGTGATCGCTGATCCGGGTCTCGCTCGAATGCGCGCACGCCGACGAAGGTGGCGAGCGCGACCAGCGCCACGGTTATCAGCCCGTACAGCGACGTGCGGCCGGGGATGGTATCGAGGAACGCGTAGTCGAGGACAGAGTTCCCGACCATGACCAGGACGACGACGCCCGCGATGACGGCTGCCAGGAGGTAGCGTGCGGGCCGTCCGCGAGGCCGAGGGTTGGCCGCGCGGCGGGCCATTACGTTCACGTGCGCTCGACCTCGATGAGACGGCGCGCCAGGACTTCGACTGGCTGATCGCCCTGAACGCGTTCGACGGCGAAGATGTACTGCCCCGGCAGGTGGAGCTTGAGACCGCTCGGCTTTTCCGCAGGGATGATCCGATGGCTGTTCAGGTCGCTTGGCTTGCCCGGGCCGTCCTGGCCGACGATGTTGCCGAAGCTGTCGTACCAGACCGCCTGCACGGTGATGCTGTCGGGAAGGTCCGACCAGTTCACGACGGCGGCGAACTGCTCGCTGCGGGTGAACGTGGAGCGGTCCGGACCTGACGTCTGGCCCGTGGACGGGTCGTACGCATAGACGCCGGCGATGTTTGCGCGCACGCCGGCGGTCACGCCGAACGGCTCGAAGTGGAGGAACTCGACGAGCCCGGCGGTGAGGATCACCAGGGCGGCGAGGCCGTACACGAGCAGCGTTCTGTAGAGGGTGACGACCGGGTCGCGCTGCGCTGTCGCCACCGCAGCCAGTGTACTCAGGGCAGTAGCTTTGCCTGCGTGACGGGCAAGCGGTTTGCGGTTTCGGCGGCATTCCTGTGCTTCGGCATCACGGCGGGGACGCTGATCCCGCGCGTCCCAGCGTTGAAAGAGAGCCTGCACCTCAGCGATGGCCAGGTGGGCGTCGCCTTTCTTGCGTATGCGGTCGGCGCGGTGACCGGGGCGGTCGTCTCGCGCTTCGTGTTGGGCCGTGGAGCGCATCGATGGGTGCGGCTGGGGACCTTGGCCATGTGCGCGGCCTTGATCGCGCCCGCGCTGGCGCCGGCATTCGCCTGGCTGGCCGCGGCGTTCTTCCTCGGCGGGCTGTGCGCGGGCTTCCTCGACGTGCTCGAGAACGCGCAAGCGGCCGAGATCGAGCGCGACTCCGGCCGGCCGATGATCAACGGCTTTCACGGCTTCTGGAGCCTCGGCGCGATCGTCGGCTCCATCGGTGCAGCGCTCGCGGCGAGCGCGGGCCTGACTCCGCTGGTCCACTTCGCCGCCGTCGGGATCGTCATCGCGGTCGTCTCGGTGCCGCTGCTGTCTGGGCTGCCCAACACGCGCTCGGGCGCGGCCGGGATGCTGCCGAGCGGAACGACCCGATGGCGGATTGGGACAGCGGTCGGCGCGGTTGCAGGGATCGCATTCCTCGGCATCCTGGTCGAGAGCGGCGGTGCGGACTGGAGCGCCATCTACCTGCGTGACTTCGGCCACACCGGCCAGGGCGTGGCGGCCATCGGCTATGCGGCTTTCGCGGTGGCGATGACGGTGGTGCGCTTCCTGGCGGATCGCTTGACCGCACGCACGAGCGCCGGCGTGGTGGCGGGCCTGGGCGGCCTGATCGCGGCCGTCGGCATCGGCCTGGCCATCGCCGAACCCGCCCCGGTCGTTGCCGTCGCCGGCTTCGCGCTCGCCGGTGCGGGCTCGGCGGTGATGGTGCCGCTGGCGTTCAGCGCGGCGGCGAACCTGGGGCGCACGGGCACAGCCCTGAGCGTCGTCATGGTCGCGGGCTATGCGGGCTCGATCGTCGGGCCCTTCCTGATCGGTTCGACGGCCGACCGCGTTGGACTTCGCACCGCGCTCGCGATTCCGCTGATCGGCGCCATCGCGGTGCTGGCGATGACCGCGATCATGCGCCCGCTTGGTCGGAAGCCCGGTACCGCGGACGGCCAAGCGCGTTGACCTCTTAGAAAGACATTTCAGGAGGTGTGGGCGAGATGCCTCAGAGTGCGTGGAGCGACAAGCGCGAGCGGCAGTACGAGCACATCAAGGAAGGGCTCGAGGAGCGGGGGGCGGGCGAGGACAAGGCCGAAGAGAACGCGGCCCGCACGGTGAACAAGGAGCGGGCCCGTGCGGGTGAGACAAAGGAGTCAAGCCGGACGTCCGTCGAGGACATCTCCTCGGGACGGCGAGGCGGCCTTCGGTCGCACAGCGGATCAGGTGGCCGCACCTATGACCAGCTTCGCAACGAGGCCCGCCAGCGCGGGATCAAAGGCCGCTCGCAGATGAACAAGCAGCAGCTGGAGGCGCGCCTAAGCCGCTAGGTCCGTCTATCTCGAACCAAACTATCCGGGGCATAGCCGATAACGGCCTGGACGATGCGGGACGGGATTTCGGCTGAACCCACTGCCGAGCCTTCTATGGCCAGGCCGTGATGGGCTTTCTCGAGAATCAGAGTTTCGTGCCCGCTCAAGCGCAGCTCGTCGAGCACACCTGGGTCGAAATGCGGGTCGTCCGTTCCTATCACGAATAGACCCCCGGTCTCCAATCGGTCGATGGCCGCCTTTACCCGAATGTCATTCAGAAGTGGTGTCAACCAGATGGATGGAGTCGTGGGCGCGACGAAGCCGGCCAGAAGGAGCTCGGCCATCGCCAGGGTGCCGAGAGACTTCCCCACCAGCGTGGTCTCAACGTAGTCACCCGCGGTTTGCCCGGCACGCACAGCAGCCGCTGCGTCGTCTCGCAAGTGAAGAGCGTCGGGGTGATCGCGATAGATCGAATCAAGGCACAGCACATCGAAGTCCTTGTCGAGTAGGGCAAGCACGGCGTAGTAAACGGGCGCAGTCATCCATCCGCCCAAGAATCCAGGCAGGACAATGCCAAGGCGGCTGCCGTGCTGCCGAAGGAAGGTGTTGCCAATCGGTCCAGAAGCGCCACGGATGTCGAGGCGCTCCCATTCCGTCACCGTCCGATTGTGGCACTCGTTCGTCTCGTCGCTCGCGAGATCCACGCCGCCGAGTCGACCGATCAGTTGATCTGAAACTCGTTGTCGCGGAGGATCGGGATCCACGCGCCGCCGCGTTCCTGGCCGTCGATCTCGACTTCCGGTCCGCCGACCATGAAATCCGTGTGCACCGACGATTCGTTCAGCGCGATGCGGTCGGCCTCGTCCTCCACGCAGAACGGGAATGCTGAGCCATAGGCGACGTGGCAGGTCGCGTTCTCGTCGAAGAGCGTGTTGAAGAACGTGATGCCCAGCTGACCCACCGCCGACGAGCCGTCCACCAGCGAGATCTCGCCGAGACGGCCGGCGTTCTCGTCGATCACGATCTGGCCTCTGACGAGGTCGGCGCCGCTGCTCGCATCGACTTTCACGATACGGCCCTCGTGGAGCTCGACCGCCAGGTCGCGGATCATCGTGCCGCCGAGCTGCAGCGGCCTCGTGGAGCGGAGCTTGCCGTCGGCGCGGCGCGGATCCGGCGACGTGAACACCTCCTCCGTCGGCATGTTGGGGACGAAGTCGACGCCAAAGGCGCTCTTCTCGCCCGCGCTCTTCCAGATCGAAGACGGGAGGAGGCCGACGGTGAAGTCCGTCCCCGGACCTCGATAGCGCAGGCTGTCGAAACGGCGGGCGGTCAATTCGGCGGAGATTCCTTGCAGGCGCTCGATGTGCCGGCGCCAGGCCGCGACCGGGTCGGGATCGTCGAGTCGCACCGCCTTCTCGACGGCGTTCCAGAGCGCATCCATGTTCGGTTCGCCGAAGACCTCGCGCGCCCAGCCCGGATTGGGTGCGGGCACGATCGTCCAGCAGATCAGGTTGTCGCCGACCGCCCGCATGTACTCGGCGAACACCTCGGTCGGCCGTGCGCGGGCGACCTTGTCGCCGTCCAGATCGGCAAGCAAAGTCGGCTCGGCGTCACCACTGACCTGGATGAAGGCCGCATGCCGGGCGACCAGCGTACGGATCATCGCCAGGTCCCAGGGCATCGATTCGCTCAGTGCGTCATCAGGGCCCAGCTCGATCATCGCGCGCGTGAAGTGCATGTCGCGATAACCGGCCTCGACGCGCCTCGCGCCCGCGCGGAATGAAGCACGCGCAATCTCACGCATGAGCGGAACATTCTCGACATTCCCGGCCACGACCACGAGCTGGCCGGGCTGTACGTTTGCGCCGACCCTGACGGCCAGGTCGGCGAGGCGTTGCAGGCGCTGCGTTTCGTCGGTGGAGTTGGACAGGTGCTTGTCTAGCTAGCTAGTCGAGTGAGTGGGCCCGCCGAATTGGATTGCAGCGGCCAGCGCCACGGCCGTCAGTCCGTAGGTCAGAAAAGCAACTCCATCGTTGTGGGTCACCACCAGCATCACCACCACAAGGCTTGCCGTCGCCTCGCACGCGCCGACAGTACGGAGCGATCGGTGGCCCGACGGCCAGCGGGGAAAGCCACGCAGGGGTCGTCCGGTCAGGAGCGTCCAAAGCCCCAGCACGGCGGTGGCGATCGCGATCCAGGCCAGCGGATTCACCATCACGTCCAGCCTACATCGGCGGAGCTTGGACGTCAGATACTTGGTGCGGCGGAGAGGAGTTGAACCTCCACGTCCTTGCGGACACTAGCTCCTGAAGCTTCGCCCTTCGTAACCAGGCCGTTATTGAATTGGCGACGATGATGGGACGTCCCGGCAGCCAGCGCAAGCCTATTTACTCAAGCTATCGCGGCCGCACCCTTGGCTGATTAGCTGTATCCGGGCAGCCACGGCTCGGCCTCGATCGTCGCGAGGTCCCCCTCGGCAAGAGCCGTCCACAGACGAAGTACATGGCCGCGGTCCACTCCGTCCATGTGCCGAGGTTTACTTTCCCGGCTCTCAAGGTTCTCCCAAACGAGCACTCCGTTAGCTGACGCGGTGAGGCACCATTCCGTCTCGTGAGTTATCGAGACGGAGGTGTGCTCGCCGTCCGCCTCGCTTAGTTCGTCTATGAGTCGCGGCAGCGTTTCCAGAGCGACATCGCCATCCATATCTCCCATCACATGAGTGACGTGGAAGGTCACTCAGGGGAGTCTAGAGGGCCACCACGGAGGCTAGGCGGCGACCGTCACCTGGAGCAACTGTGGGTGCTCCGTTTCCTCAGGAATGGGTTCGCCAGAGGCCACCAAGTCCTCCAAGTACAGCGCGATCGCCTCTTGCGCGTGAGCGATGCATTCTTCGGTGGTCTCACCTTGCGTGATGCAACCTGGAAGAGCAGGCACGGTTACCGTGTACCCCCCTTCGGGGTCAGGGTCGACAACAATCGAGTACGTACGCATTCCGCTCCTAATTACAACAGACCCCTAAGCCGCTCGGCGCCGATTCCAGCTTGATCGAGGATCGACAGAAGGGTCTTCGGCTTGAGGATCGCGCCGGCGTGAACCGGCACGACGACTCGCCCGGGTCGACTCGCGTGATGGAGCATGACGTGGCTTCCACGCCTTCGCACCTCGTGCCATCCAGCCTTGCGGAGGGCGCGGAGTGCTTCGTCGCCGGTGATCCGAGGCAGTCGAGGCACTTGCTGCAGACCTTACCCTGAGGGCCGATTTCGATCTCATTCCTGGTTTTTGGCGGTCCTCTGTTAGGGGACCCGGACCGCCTCTGCCGCCCTTGGAGCCCAGGCCCTGGCTTGCCACCACGACGTTGGTTGGGTTCGCAGTGTGCGACGCCTCACCTGCGACGAGCACCGGTGTCCCGAAGTCGGAGAGCCCTCTGTAGCCGCCCTGGAAGGCACGGTGTTACGCGTTCCGTGCCCGGTCGCTGCAGCCCGTGCCGACACCAGCTGTTCGCCGGCGTCGGCAGCATCTTCCTGAGGGAATGCGGACTCAACTCGCCTCCATGCGGCCCAGGGCATCTCGCGATCTGGACGTCGGCTGCTCGCCGAGTAAAGCGCGCTGAAACGGCCCGAGACGCGCGCCGGGCGTGGTCCCCAGCCGTGTGACTGCCCGCAGGAGACAATGGAGCTATGGGATGGAGTGGTGAGGAGGCATGGATTTTTCTATCGATTGGCGACGCCGGGCCCGAGCCGGCAACTCTCGACAAAGTCATCGGTAGGGCCGACGGCATGAACCATGCGATTCCAACTGTCGAAGAGTTCGAGGGTGCGATTGGCCAGTTGCTCGGTGCTGGCTTGGTCGCAGTTTCGGAAAACAAATACGAGCTCACCAGATCAGGCCGTGGTCTCTACAAGGACATCAACGCGATCCAGCGCGGGCACATCGACAGATTTATCGAAACGGCGAAGCAATGGCGCCGCAACGCGCCTACTAAGGCGGATCCTGTTCCTTGGACCGTGGACCCGGAGGGCTTTCGTCAAGCCGTTGAACAGTACGGGCGCTGGTTCTGGGCAACGTACGAGAAGCTGCATGGGCGATCTGTCACAGGCGACGACAAGCGCGACTCGTGAGAGTCGATTGTGGTGGTCAGCGTCCAACTAGCGGCCCAGAACCCTGCCCGATACGAGGCGGGATCGCGATGA
>Ga0070730_10003582_pt1 | contig 13889 bp, 10 predicted proteins | sample Coa_R1_3_FD_66447 | JGI IMG/M metagenome (GOLD analysis project Ga0070730, IMG submission 66447) | Surface soil microbial communities from Centralia Pennsylvania, which are recovering from an underground coalmine fire - Coalmine... | ecosystem: Environmental > Terrestrial > Soil > Unclassified ...
CAGCCATCAGGAGCCCGTCTGAGCCGCAGCGACACGAGCCCGCTGCTGGGACATGAATCATCGTCCGCGGTGGTTGCCTACCGCCGTGGCGAGGCGATCCTTGCGCGGCAGTTTCTCTCGGACGCGGCGCGGTTGGCGGACCGCCTTCCCGCGGGCAAACATGTCCTTAACGTTTGCTCCGACCGTTATTTGTTCAGCGTGGGCCTCGCCGCCTGTCTCCTCACCGAACGGGTGAGCCTGCTGCCGTCGACCCATACGCCGGAGGTGGTCCGGCAGCTCTCGCAGTTCGCTCCGGACGTGTTTTGCATGACGGATGAACCGGCCTGCAGCATCGATCTTCCCCGGTTTCATATCCCGGAACCCGATCGGCTCCCATGGTCCGGCAGCGTACAGGGGCCGTGGCAGGTTCCGCGGATCGCGAACCGCCAGCTCGCAGCGATGGTGTTCACATCAGGTTCCACGGGAACGCCGCTGCCCTACGACAAAACCTGGGGAAAACTTTCGCGCTGCGTCCGCGATGGGGCCCCCTTGCTCGGACTGTCCGACGGCAAGCACCATGCGCTCGTCGGCACCGTTCCGGCCCAGCACATGTATGGGTTCGAATCGACGGTACTGCTCGCGCTCTTGACCGGCAACGCATTCTGCGCCGAGCGCCCGTTCTACCCGGCGGACATCCGCGCCGCCATCGAGAGCGTGCCGCGGCCGCGGGCCTTGATCTCGACGCCGGTCCACCTGCGGGCTTTGTTGACCTCGGGCATCGGATTGCCTCCGCTCGAATTGATCGTGTCCGCCACCGCTGCATTGCCGGAGGAGCTCGCACGCGAAGTGGAAGCGAAATTCCAGACTCGGCTGCTCGAAATCTACGGCTCAACCGAAACCGGTCAGATCGCCACCCGGCACCCGGCCGCATCGCCGACATGGCATCTGTGGCCGAACGTCCGTCTCGTTCCGCGCGGCGGCGAGCTATTCGCGCAGGGCGGGCACGTCGAGCAGTCGACTCCCCTGTGCGACGTCATCGAACTGACCGGCGAGCATGAATTTCTGTTGCACGGCCGTACGGCCGATCTGGTCAATATCGCCGGCAAGCGCAGTTCCTTCGGTTACTTGAATGCCCAACTGAACGCCATTCCCGGCGTCGTCGACGGCGCGTTCTTCTTGCCGGATGCCGAGCGCAGGGGCGGCACCGGTGTGACCCGGTTGACCGCCGCGGTGGTCGCACCCGGCGTCACGGTTGCGCAGCTGACCGTCGAGCTGCGGCGGCGGATCGATCCCGTGTTCCTGCCGCGCCCGCTGCTGCTCGTCGATCGGTTGCCGCGCAACGCCACGGGTAAATTGCCGCACCATGCCCTGCAGGCGCTCGCCGTGCAGCATCTGAAGATCGGATGTGCCCCGGTCGCAGGCACATCGAATCGGGAAGACCCGGCGGAAGATCCGGCCTTTGCGGGAGGGACCGGCGCGCCGTCCAGCCGGAAGGTGAGCTCCGAAGGCTGCGGCCCAACCTCCGTCCCGGCCGCGGTGCGCACCGCGCTCGAGATCGCGGAGGACCATGCAGCGTTCGCCGGACATTTTCCCGGATCCCCGATTCTGCCGGGCGCTGCGCTGCTGGATGCGGTACTCCATGAGATCGAGCGCACGCGCGCGGTCGATCTGGCGCGCTGGAGCGTCGCATCGGCGAAATTTCTGGCAGCCGTAGGCCCGGGAGATGCTCTGACGCTCGAACATGCGGTATTGGACGATGCGACGATCCGCTTCGTCGTCCGCAACGCGACCCGCGCGGTCGCCTCCGGCACGCTGACCTCCATCTGCGCGCCTGCAGACGGCGGCGGTCATGGCGCTTGATCGCGTGAACCTCGCCTCGGGGACGCCGAAGCCCGCCCAATGGATCGGCAACCGCGAACGCGGCAGCCTCGCACTGCTGCGGATCATGGCCTTCCTGTCGATCCGTCTGGGAAGAAGGCTGAGCCGTATCCCGCTGTTCGGCATAACCGCGTACTTCTTTCTGTTCGCCCCCTGCGCACGGCGAGAATCGCGCCGCTATCTGTGCCGCGCCTTGGGACGGGAACCGCGCGCCCGGGATCGATTCAGGCAAATCCTGTATTTCGCCACCGCCATCCATGACCGCGTCTATCTCATCAACGAACGGTATGAAACTTTCCGGATCACCATCGAGGGTGAAGCCCTGATGCGCGAGATGTCCCGGCGCGGCACGGGCGCCTTCCTGATGGGCGCGCACATGGGCAGTTTCGAAGTGATCGGGAGCGTCGGACGCCGCAATCCCGGACTTCACGTATCGATGGCCATGTACGAGGATAATGCCCGAAAGATCAACTCCATCCTCGCCGCCATCAACCCCGACGCGAACCCGGACGTCATTCCGCTCGGGCATCTCGATGCGATGCTGAGGATTGCCGAACGGCTCGATCGCGGCGCCTTTGTCGGACTTCTGGGCGATCGAACCTTGGGTGAAGAACCGGTGCATGCGGTCACCCTGTTGGGCGAGCGCGCCTATCTGCCCACGGGACCGATGCGCGCCGCCGCCATCCTGCGCCGCTCGGTGATCTTCATGGTGGGTCTGTACCGTGGCGGCAATCACTATCACGTGGTTTTCGAACCGGTCGCGGACTTCTCCGCGATCTCACCCAAAACCCGCGACGACGCGGTGCGCGCCGCGGTGGAACGCTACGCCACACTGCTCGAGAAGTACTGCCGAAGCGATCCCTACAATTGGTTCAACTTTTTCGATTTCTGGCAAAGACCCGAGCACTCGCGCGAGCGCAAGCCGGCGCCATGAGACTGTGGGCGCCGGCTGCTTGTGTCTCGCTGCTGGCATGCGCGGCGGTACTGGGCGCGGCGGGCGGCGGGGGCGACGCTCTGGACGAAGTCATGCACTCCTTGGCGCAGCGCCGCCACGGCCAGGTGAGTTTCGTCGAGCAGCAATTCCTGTCCATGCTGAAGCGCCCGGTGGAATCCTACGGCGAATTGATCTACGACGCTCCCAACCGGCTGGAAAAGCGCACCGTCGAGCCGCGCCCCGAGACCCTGGTGGTGGATGGCGAGGTCGTGACGGTGCTGCGCGGGCGGCGCAGCCGTGTGTTGGACTTGAAGGCATACCCGCAGATTCTGCCGTTCATCGAGAGCATCCGCGCGACGCTGGCGGGGGATCGAGCGGCCCTGGAGCGGCTCTTCCGGCTGGAATTCACGGGCAGCGAGACGCGCTGGACTCTCGGCCTGACGCCGCTGGACGCGCAGCTCGCGAAGACCGTGGCGGAGATCCGGATCGACGGTGCGCGGGATGAGCTCACCAGGGTGGAGATTCGACAGCCCGACGGCGACCGATCCCTCATGACCCTGCGCGCTCACTCCGGCCGATGAACTCCCGCCGCTCCTGGATCATCGCGGCCTGGCTGGTCGGCCTCGCGGCGGCGCTTTGGGTCGTCGCCCACGCTCATTACATCAACGATCTTTCCGCGTTCCTGCCGGCGAAACCCACGCGTATGCAGAAGCTCATGGTGGATCAGCTCCGCGACGGGCCGGCATCGCGCCTGCTGCTGATCGGGCTGGAGGGCGGCGATTCGCAGGCGCGGGCCCGCGTATCGCTCGGGTTGGCGCGCCGTCTGCGTTCCGACACGGCCTTCTCCAGCGTCGAGAACGGCGAGGAACTCACCGCGGCGCGCGACCGCGATTTCCTGTTCGCGCATCGCTATCTTCTGAGCGATGCCGTCGACGCAAAACACTTCTCGGCGGCCGGATTGAGATCGGCCATCGAGGACACCATCGACGGCCTCGCCTCGCCGGCCGGCCTTCTCCTCAAGTCCCTGTTGCCGCGCGATCCCACCGGCGAGATGCTGCGGATCATCGATCAGCTGAACCGCATCAGAAGACCCCGCACGCAGGACGGGGTGTGGGTCTCCGCGGACGGTTCGCGCACCTTGCTGGTCGCGCAAACGGCGGCGGCCGGTTCCGACACCGATGCCCAGGAGCGGGCTGTGGAAGCAATCCGCGCCGCCTTCAACGCGAGCGCAGCCGAAGCCGAAGCGTCGACCGCGGTGGTACCGGCACGGGGCGCACAGCCTTCGGTCATGAAATCCTCGGCGGCGAAAACCTCGGCGGTACGATTGAAGATGAGCGGCCCCGGCGTTTTCGCCGTGGCGGCGCGCGCCAAGATCAAACGGGCCGCAATGCGGCTGTCCATCGTCAGCGGCATCCTCGTGGTCGCCGTTCTGCTCGCGGTCTATCGGTCCCCGCTCGCCTTGGGCCTCGGTTTGTTGCCGGTGGCCAGCGGTGCGCTCGCGGGCGTCGCGGCGGTCGCACTCGGATTCGGCGCCGTCCACGGCATCACCCTCGGATTTGGAATCACGCTGATCGGCGAGTCCGTGGACTACTCGATTTACTTTTTCATCCAATCCTTCCATGGCGGCACGCCCGGTCCGCCCGGCGATGCGTGGCGGCGGCGGCTCTGGCCGACCGTGCGTCTCGGCATGCTCACCTCGGTGTGCGGCTTTGCGTCATTGCTGCCCTCTGGATTTCCGGGGCTCGCCCAGCTTGGCTTGTACTCGATCACCGGCTTGGTGGTCGCCGCGATGGTGACCCGGTTCGTGCTGCCCGGGCTTCTTCCGTCCGGATTCCGCATCGGCGACGCATCGGCCTTGGGAGGGCGCGTTGGCCGGATCCGCGACTCCATGCGCCGCCGCGGCGGCGTGGGTCTCTGGTATGCGGCCTGCGCGGTCGCGGCCCTGGCGATTCTGGTGCTGTACCGTCATCAGGACACCCTGTGGAACCGCGAGTTGTCGCGCCTCAGCCCCGTGTCGCCGCAAGACCTGCGCTACGATGCGACCCTGCGCGCGGACCTCGGGACCGCCAACGTGCTCGACATCGTCATCGTAGCGGGTACCGGATTGGAGGAGGTGTTGCAAGGCGCGGAGCGGGCGCAATCCGCGCTTCGCTCTCTGGTCAACGCCGGGATCATCGGCGATGTCGACAGCCCTGCCGACTACCTGCCCAGCCGCACCACGCAAGAGGCCCGGCGCGCCGCGCTGCCGGACGCGCTGACTTTGCGCGCCAACCTCAAGGCCTCCGCGGCGCAGATGGGGCTCGACCTCGAGCAGTTGACGCCCTTTGTCGAAGACGTCGCCGCCGCTCGTGAGGCTCCGCTCGTCGCGCCGGACGACTTGCGCGGCACCTCGCTCGCTGCCGGGTTCAATGCCTTGATCCTGCATCAAACCGATCGTTGGAGCGCGCTGCTGCCGCTGCATGGCGCGGATGGCGCAAATCCGGACGTCGATGTAGCGCGCGTCGCAGCCCAACTGGCCGCAGCCGGTTTGGCCGATACCCAGGTTCTCGATTTGAAGCGCGAAACCGACGCCCTGTATGCCGGCTACCTCCAGGAGGCGATCCGCCTTTCCTTGGGCGGTTTCGTCCTCATCGTGCTGCTGCTGCTCGCCGCGCTGCGCTCGCCTTCGCGGGTGGCGCGACTGCTTGCACCCTTGGTCCTTGCCGTTCTCGCCGTCGCCGCCGGATTGGTCCAAGCCGGTGAACAACTGACCATACTGCACCTGGTCGGGATGCTGCTCATCGTCGCCGTCGGCTCGAACTACGCGCTATTCTTCGACGGCGCAGCGCCGGCGCAGCATGCCTCTGACGCGGCGCCGACCCTGGCCTCGTTGGTTATCGCCAATATTTGCACGGTGATAGGATTTGGGCTGCTTTCGTTCTCGCAAGTGCCCGTGCTGGTGGCTCTCGGAACGACGGTGGCACCCGGCGCGGTTCTGGCGCTGCTGTTCTCCGCGCTGCTCACTGCGCGCGCACCCCGGACCGCCGATGCCAAGGAGCCCGTCTGAGTATTTCGCGTGGCCGCGACGGCGGCAGATTTCTCCGAAGGCGTGGCGGGGCCTCCTTATCGGGGCGACCTTGCGTGGACGGGTTAAGCCAGTGGGGGCGGCGGTCGTGGGTAATGCCCGCCGGCATACCGCGAGTGATGCCCGTAAGGAGGCGACAACGCCGCACGAGGGGAATTCTGCCTTTGGATTTTGGAGTATGGTCGATGGGGACAGGCGCTCGGAGAATTTGATGGGCTCGAGGTTTGCGTGAATCGAATCTGCACAGGCTATCGGGGGCTGCTGGCCTCTCCCGTCCTCTCGGCCTCTGCCGCCGTCCATCTGGGGGCCGCGGCCGCCGCGTTCGTTTTCCCAAGGGAATGGCCGTGGGCCGTCGGCGCCGTTGCCGCGAACCACGGGGTTCTGACCGCCGCCGGCCTGTGGCCCAGAAGCCGCCTGCTGGGCCCGAATTGGATCCGGCTTCCGTCGGCGAGCGCCGCCCGGAGGGAAGTGGCGCTCACCATCGATGACGGTCCCGACCCCCGGGTGACCCCGCAAGTTCTCGATCTGTTGGCGACGCATGATGTGCGGGCGACGTTTTTCTGCGTGGGGGAGCGCGTCGAGCGTTATGCCGACGTTGCGCGGGAGATCGTGCGGCGCGGCCACGCCGTCGAAAACCACAGCCAGCGCCACCGCCACAACTTCTCCTTGCTCGGGCCGGGGGGCATGAGAAACGAAATCGCACGGGCACAGGACGGCATTGCGCGGATCACCGGCAGCACGCCGCAGTTCTTCCGCGCGCCGGCGGGCCTGCGCAATCCCTTTCTGAATCCGGTGCTCGACAGCTTGGGCTTGCGGCTCGCCAGTTGGACCCGGCGCGGCTTCGATACGATCAACGGTAATGCGGATGTCGTCTATCGGCGCCTGGCGCACGCCCTCGGCGGTGGCGACATCCTTCTCCTGCATGACGGCAACGCCGCGCTCGGAGCCGCGGGTAAACCCGTGATTCTCGACGTGCTGCCGCGCCTGCTCGAGCGGCTGCGTGCCGCGCGGTTGTCTCCGGTCACGCTGCGCGCCGCTCTGCCATGAAGCCCTTGCTCCTCGAAAGCTTCACGGCCACGAGCTGCATCGGGCAGGGGATCGCGCCGACCCTGGAGTCGCTGCGCGCACGGCGCAGCGGACTTACGAGATGCGAATTCGAGACGGTCGATATCGAGACGCACATCGGTGAGGTGTCCGGAGTCGATGCCGTTCGGCTGCCCAGGGAGCTGTCGCGTTTCGATTGCCGCAACAATCGCCTGGCGGAACTTGGGCTTGGGCAGGACGGCTTCGTGGAGGCCGTCGAGCGGGTGGCGAGCCGCTGCGGCAGACGACGAATGGGCGTCTTCATCGGTACGAGCACCGCGGGCATCCTCCAGACCGAACTGGCGTATCGCAATCGTGATCGCGTGACCGGCGAGCTGCCGGCGAGCTTCGACTACCGCGCCACTCACAACTCGTTTTCGATCGCCGATTACCTGCGGCAGCGTCTGCGTCTCGAGGGACCCGCAATGGTTGTGTCCTGCGCGTGCGCATCCAGCGCCAAAGTCTTCGCGTCCGCCCGACGCATGATGGAAGCCGGGATCATCGACGCGGCGGTGGTGGGCGGCGTGGATTCCCTTTGTTTGACGACGCTGTACGGGTTTCACTCGCTGCAGCTTTCCTCGGCGTCGCCCTGCCGGCCGTTCGATGTGGCGCGCGACGGCATCTCCATCGGCGAAGCCGCCGCCTTTGCCCTGCTGACGCCGCCGCACGGGCAGCTGAACGGCGAAGAGGTTCTTCTCCTCGGAGTGGGCGAATCGAGCGATGCCTACCACATGTCGGCACCGCATCCCGGAGGTGATGGCGCGCGCCGGGCGATGCAGGCGGCGCTGCGCAGCGCCGGACTCGATGCCGAAGCCATCGATTACATCAATTTGCACGGCACGGGCACTCCGAGCAACGACCGGGCCGAAAGCCAGGCCGTCACCAGCATATTCGGCGCAGCTACGCCCGGCAGTTCGACCAAGGGCGCGACCGGCCATGCCCTGGGTGCCGCCGGCGCGCTCGAGGCGGTCATCAGCGCCATCACGCTCAAGAGCGGGTTCATGCCCGGCGGTGTCAACACCACGTGCGTCGATCCCACGCTCACCGCACGTTACTTGAGCGAAAACCGCGCTTCGCCGGCGTCGCACGTGCTGAGCAATTCCTTCGGATTCGGCGGCACGAATTGCAGTCTCATCTTCGGCCTTGCCTCGCGCGCGCTGCCCGGACAGGTTTCCCGATGAATCTCTCGGCTTACATCGCCGGCATCGGGGTGCTCGGACCCGGGTTTGCCGACTGGCGGGAGGCTGCGGCGGTCCTGTCGGGAGCCAAACCCTACTCGCCCGCCGCGACGGTGCTGACGGCCCCGGTGTTGCTGCCACCGACCGAACGCCGCCGTACCGGCCGCGTCGTGAAGCTCGCGCTGGCCGTTGCGCTCGAGGCCGCGTCGCGCGCCAAGATCGAGCCCGCCGCACTCGCCAGCGTGTTCTCCTCCTCGGGGGGCGACGGCCACAATTGCCATGAATTGTGCCAGGCGCTGGCTCTCGCCGACCGTGAGATTTCGCCGACGCGATTTTCGAATTCGGTGCACAACGCGGCGGCCGGATACTGGAGCATCGCAACCGGAGCAAAGCTCGAATCGAACGTCCTTTGCGCATACGATGCGAGTTTCTGTGCCGGCCTGCTCGAAGCCATGACCCAGATTGCGGTCGACGGCGAATCGCTGCTGCTGGTCGCCTACGACACGGAATACCCCGAACCCATACACTCCAAACGGCCCCTTCCCGACGCGTTCGGCGCCGCCCTGGTGCTCACGCCGGACCGCGGACCCCATTCGGCGGCGCACATCGAAGTGGCGCTCGGCGAGGAGCATCCGGACACCATGGCAGACCCGCTGCTCGAGGCCTTGCGCGTCTCGATTCCCGCTGCCCGCTGCCTGCCGCTGCTCTCCCGTCTTGCACGTGCCCATGCCGGACGCACGGTGCTCGAGTATCTGGATGCCTCGACCCTCGCGGTGAACGTCGCACCATGCTCTTGAACCGCGCGTGGATCGAAAACCGGATTCCACATCACGGACGCATGTGCCTTCTGGATGAGGTCATCGCCTGGAGCGCTGCGCGCATCAGCTGCCGCGGCAGTTCGCATCGCGACGCGGACAATCCGCTGCGCGCCTACGGCCGGCTCGGCATCGCCGGCGGCATCGAATACGCCTCGCAGGCCATGGCCGTGCACGGCGCGCTGATGGCCGACTCGGACAATGGCGCGCCCCAAGCCGGGCTTCGCTTCGCCGAAGCGCCGGTCACCGGATCGCCGGCCGCCGGATCGCCGGCCGCCGGATTGCCCGCCACTGGATCACCGGCCAACGGATTGCCGGCCATCGCTTCGCCGGCCGCCGGCTTGCTGGTCGCGGTGCGGGACGTGCGGTTCCACGCGTCGCGCCTCGATGACGTGCCGGGCGATTTGATCTGCGATGCCGTGCGCATGGCAGGCGATGCAACCACCGCTCTGTACGAATTCGAAGTGCGCTCGGAAAGGAAACGTTTGCTCCACGGCCGCGCGACGGTGGTGTTCGATGCGACCCTCTACACTTCGCGCCGGCTGGGGTAGAACCTGCCGCTCGCGCGCAATACTCAAGACAGGCGACAACGATGAATGAAACGACGAAGCGGGCTCTGGTCACCGGCGGCAGCGGCGGCATCGGTGCGGCAATCTGCCGGCAGCTGAGTGCCGCGGGCCACTTCGTGTATGTGCACGCGAATCGGAGCAGAGCCGCGGCCGAGACGGTGGTCGCCGACATCACCGAAGCGGGAGGCGAGGCCGAAGTCGTTTGTTTCGATGTGACCGATGCCGCGGTGACGCGGGCGGCAATCGACACTCTGCTGAAGGAGGCGCCGGTCCAGATTCTGGTGAACAACGCCGGCATCCATGATGATGCGGCGTTTCCCGCCATGAGTCCGGAGCAATGGCACAGCGTCATCGGTGTCGCGATCGACGGGTTCTACAATGTGACCCAGCCGCTGCTGCTGCCGATGATACGCACCCGCTGGGGCCGGATCGTCAACATCTCGTCGGTCTCGGCACTCGCCGGAAATCGAGGCCAGGTCAACTATGCCGCGGCCAAAGGTGCGCTCAACTCCGCCACGAAGGCGCTGAGCCTCGAGGTGGCCAGCCGCGGCATCACGGTCAATGCCGTGGCCCCGGGCATCATCTCCACCAACATGAGCACTCCCGCATTCGATGCGGCCACGATTGCGAATTTGGTGCCGATGAAGCGCGCCGGCACCGCCATGGAAGTCGCGAGTCTGGTGCGTTATCTCGCATCCGATGACGCCGGATACATCACGGGCCAGATCATCTCGATCAGCGGCGGATTCGCCTGAATCGCACCTTGGTCGAGGCCCGCTGCGTCCAGGCGGGCTTCGACGCTGATGTCGCCAGGCTGTTTCGCCAGTCTGCGGAGCACTACGCGACGCGCGCTCGCGGCGCGGTGAACCCGCTTCGCCGGGACGGTCGCGGTGCCCGCGCTCGTGGCGCGCGGTCGAGCGCGCCGCGCCCGAGTGACATCGTCCCCTTCAGGAATATCCGGCGCGTGCCGATATGGGAAGCACGGCTTTCCAGTTTTCCCCGAATTCCCGGGAAGGATCCCTATGACAGTTCCGCGATTCGCGGCCTTCAGCGTGGGCACGCTGATCTTGGCCGCAAACGGCCTGAATGGCTGTTCGCTGAGCGAAACGCCGGTGATGTCGGGCACTCGCGACACGATCGAGGCGACACCCTCCGCCGCGGACACCGTGGTGGTCGTCAGCGGAGGCAGCAGGGCTTTCAACCTGACCTTCAATTCCAGCGATGCGAATTCAATTTCAAATCTCTCCGTGACCTCCGGCCTGTCGGCGCTGCCCGCAGGATGGAGCGGCCCCACCGCGTTCACTTGTCCGAAAGTCAGCACCGGCAGCGGCTGCGTGTTGACGCTGACCTATGCGCCGACCACGGCCTCGAACGGCAGTTTGACCATCACGTATGGCTACCAGGACAACTTCGGCCAGGCGCGGACCGGGTCAACCGCGATCCCGTACGCCTCCACGATGCACGACACCGTGACGGCGACGCCGGCACCCGGTGGTCAGATCAATGCCGTCTTGGGCGCGAGCCAAGCGGTGCAATTGACCTTCACGACCGATGACGGCACGACGGCGACGAATTTGACGCTGGTCGGCAGCCTCGCCGGACTGCCGGGCGGTTGGACCAGTCCGCATCCCGGGTTTGCCTGCCCCACCGTCAGCACGGGAGGGGGCTGTCTGTTGCCGCTATCATTCACGCCGAACGCGGTCGGTGCGGGCTCGCTGACCCTGAACTTCAGCTACTTGGACAATGCCGGAGTGACGAAGTCCGGCGCGGTACGCCTGCCCTATGCGGCGACCAGCAATAACAACATCGTCGCGGCGGCGGCGCCTTCGGGGCAAGTCAATGCTTTCATCGGCGGCACCGGCCAGACGGTATCCGTCGCCTTCACGACCGATGATCACAATCCGGCCGCATCGCTCGCCGTGACGACCGATCTTACCGCCTTGCCGGACGGCTGGAGCACCTCGCAATCGAGCTTTGCCTGCGACAGCGTGAGCACGGGCAACGGCTGCGTGCTGCAGCTTCGCTACGCGCCGAGCGCGCCGGCAACCGGGACCCTGATCCTCAACTACGACTACCGGGACGACGCCGGCGAGCCCAAGAACGGGAGCTTCAATGTGGCCTATGCGGGAACGCAGCACAATAATGTCGTCGGCGCTTCCTCGCCGGCCGGTCAGATCAACGCGGTCGCGGGGACCGGCGCACAACCCGTCCTCGTTAATTTCACGACTGATCACGGGACGGCCACTGGGTTGTCGTTGACGACCGCGCTCGGCACCTTACCCTCGGGCTGGACGAGTACGGCGACCGCTTTTTCCTGCGCCACCTTGGGCAATTCGGGGAACGCTTGCCAGCTTCCCTTGACATACGCGCCGGGCGCGGCCGGTTCAGGCACACTGATACTGAACTACAACTATACGAACGATGCCGGCACCACAGGAACGGGCGCCGTGACCATTCCGTATGCATCGACCGTGCACGATACGGTGACTGGTGCAACGACGCCCTCCGGGACCGTGAGCGTGCCGGTGAGCAGCAGCCAATCCGTCACGGTGGTATTCACCACCAGCGACGGCAATGGCGCCGGCGATCTCGCGATCGCAAGCAGCGGTGGCGGCAGCCTGGCTTCGCTGCCGGGCGGTTGGAGCGCCGCCGGCGGCGCGACGGCGTTCACCTGCGGCAGCATCAGCACCGGCACCGGCTGCGCGCTTGCTCTGACCTATGCGCCGACCGCGAGCGCGAACGGCTCTCTCGCGCTGAACTTCACGTACCTCGACAATGCGGGCACCGCGCAGACCGGCTCCGTCAGCATCGCATTTGCGGCGACCGCTCAGCACGCCTATGTCAGCGACTCCAATAATGGACTCTACCTCTGCGCAGTCGACGGAACGACCGGGACATTGGCCAACTGCCAATTGACCGGAGGCGGGTTCAACGGAGCCTGGAGCGTCGCATTCTTCAGCGGAAGCTCCGCCGACTACGCATACGTGGTCGACGGCCGAAGAGCCAATGTGTTTCTTTGCCTCGTCGCCGGCGACGGCACCCTGTCGTCCTGTGTCGGTCAATCAGCTCAGAGCGGCTACTTCGTCGGCGCCGAGCACGCGGGCGTTTTGGGATCCAGGTTGTACACCGCCAACCAGGCCTATGTCGGCAGCGACGTCGTCACGGTCTGCAGCATCAGCGCTGCGGACGGCACTTTGTCTGATTGTGCCTTTACGGCTCCCGGCAGCGGCCTCCATTACGCCAGCGGGGTTGCATTGGACGGCAGTTTTGCCTTCGTCGCCACCGACAACGACGGCCTGTTCGCTTGCGGCTTCGATTCGACCACCGGCAATCTCTCGAGCTGCGTGCCGGCCTCGGCCTCGGGGAGCCCGGTCAATACCGCCTGGAATGTCGCCGTCTCCGGCTCCAATGCCTATCTAGCCAACGCGGGGAGCGGGCTCACGACGTGCGCCGTCGATGGTGCGAGCGCTCTCTCGCTCTGCAGCGACACCAGCCTCGCCTCGGGATTTCCGCCGATGGCGACCGGAGTTGCGCTCAATGCGGGCTACGCCTACGTCAGCACATTCTCGATGTTCTTCGGCACAGGAAACGTATATCGGTGCCCGATCAACGGACTTTCGGTCTCCGCATGCACGCCCGCCGTTTCGGATGGAAGCGGCAGCGGCTTCAGCCGCTCTCTCACCGACGTCATCATTCACTGAACTCCGCCTTTTGCCGACGATTTTCCGATCAGCTCACCTCTGTGGGCTGCTCCGGCAATGATCCGGCGGCGCTGCACTCCGCGGCGCCGTTTGCACGACCATTTCGGTTGGTGCGGTAACAGACAGACGTTGGTGATTCGCCGTGGCATGCTCCCGTGCGCTCATACATTGGAAAAGGAAACAACATGAAAACTACCCTCGCCGCGTCGATCGCGGCCTTCAGCATGCTGATCGGCCCCGTCGTCGCCCTCGCCCTCGCTGCCGACGACTCGGACGCTGATCGCACCCACCCGGCGGCGTTCGTCAAAGACTCGGCAATCACGACCAAGATCAAGGCCAAACTGGCCGCGGAGCACCTCACGAGCCTCGCGCGCATTCACGTCGATACGGACAAGAACGGCGTCGTGTGGCTGAGCGGCACTGCACGTTCGCAGGAAGCCATCGACATGGCCGTGTCCCTCGCCCGCGACACCGAGCACGTGAAACATGTCCACAGCGACCTTAGAATCAAGAAAGACGACTGACCGCAGGATACCGATCGGTCCGAGGGGTCTCACCGGGCATCACGCAATTCGCGTGGTGCCCCCAAGGTCCTAAAGCGCATCAGCGCCTCGCGCAGCCACGGCGCCGTCGACATTCTCGCGTGACCGGTACACTTGACCTCGTAAGGCCGCCCGCTCAGGCTGCT
>Ga0070730_10003584_pt1 | contig 13888 bp, 15 predicted proteins | sample Coa_R1_3_FD_66447 | JGI IMG/M metagenome (GOLD analysis project Ga0070730, IMG submission 66447) | Surface soil microbial communities from Centralia Pennsylvania, which are recovering from an underground coalmine fire - Coalmine... | ecosystem: Environmental > Terrestrial > Soil > Unclassified ...
TGGGCCAAATGCTGGCGCTAAGCGGCTTGGTGGCGAGCCTGGATGGGCGCCGGGTGGTGCGCGTCAGCGGCGCGGGCGCCGACCCGCTCGCGCTCGGTGCCACGTTGGCTGCGCAAGCCCTGGCCCAGGGGGCACGGGAGCTTTTGGCATGACGGGCGGCTCGCTTCTGGCCGGCAAGCGTGTGGTCATCACCCGCCCGCGCGCCCAGGCCACTGCGCTGGCCGACCGGCTGTCCGCGTTGGGCGCCGAGCCCATCATATTCCCGACCATCAAGATCGCGCCGGTGGACGACTATGGGCCGCTCGATGCGGTCCTGCGCCAGCTGAACGACTATCACTGGCTCATTTTCACCAGCGCCAACGCCGTCGCCATCTTTTGGGAGCGGCTGGGCGGCCAGTTGGCTGCACCGGTCGCCGTCCGGTTCGCCGCCGTTGGCCCGGCCACAGCGCGGGCGCTGGAGCAGCGCGGTCACCCGCCGACCTTCATCCCTGACGAGTACGTGGCCGAGGCGTTGTCCGCTGGCCTGGGCGACGTCTCCGGCCAGCACATTCTGCTGCCGCACGCCGAGCTGGCGCGCGAGGTGTTGGCCGATGACCTGCGACGGCGCGGCGCCACCGTGGATGAGATCGCCATTTATCGCACTCTGCCCGCCGCGTCCGACCCGGCTGGCCTGGCCGAGCTGCAGCGTGGGGTGGATGCCATCACCTTCACCAGCGCCTCGGCCGCCCGCAACTTTGTACAGCTGACCAGCGGCCACCTGCTCGCCGTCCGCCGCGCCGTCATCGCTTGCATTGGGCCGGTCACGGCCGCCGCTGCGCGTGAAGCGGGCCTGCCGGTGGACGTGGTCGCCGTCGACTACACCCTGGATGGGTTGGTGGCCGCGCTGGCCCGGCATTTGGGCCTGGCCGCCTGATCAAAGGAGAACGGATGGACGCTGCCGCCATACAATCCCGGCCGGCCGAGAACGGCCACGCCCGCTTCCCCGTGGCGCGCCCGCGCCGGCTGCGGCTGAACCCCGGGCTGCGCGCCCTGGTGCGCGAGACCCGCCTGACGCCCGCCGACTTCATCTACCCGCTCTTCGTGGCGCATGGGCGCGGCCTCCAGCACGAGATCAGCGCCATGCCCGGCGTGTTCCAGTGGTCGCCCGACCGGCTGGCCGACGAGGCCAGGACCATCGCCGCGCTGGGCATCCCAGCGGTGCTGCTTTTCGGCCTGCCGGAGAGCAAGGACCCCATTGGCCTGGAGAACTTCGCGCCCGACGGCATCGTGCAGCAGGCCACGCGCGCCATCAAGGCCGCCGCGCCCGAGCTGCTGGTCATCACCGATGTATGCCTGTGCGAATACACCGACCACGGCCATTGCGGCCTGCTCAACGTGGAGCAGGGCACCAATGGCCGGCCGCAGCCGCATCTACCGGAAGGTTACGTGCTCAACGACGAGACCCTGGACGTGCTGGTGAAGGTCGCCCTGTCGCACGTCGAGGCCGGGGCCGATATCGTAGCGCCCAGCGGCATGCTGGACGGCATGGTGGCCGCCATCCGCGCCGGGCTGGACGGTGCCGGCTTTGAGCACCTGCCCATCCTGTCATACTCCACCAAGTACGCCTCCGGCTTCTACGGCCCGTTCCGCGAGGCCGCCCAAGGCGCGCCCAAGTTTGGCGACCGCGCCTCGCACCAAATGGACCCGGCCAACGCCCGCGAAGCCCTGCGCGAGACCGCGCTGGACGTGGCCGAGGGCGCCGACATGCTCATGGTCAAGCCGGCGCTGGCCTATCTCGATATCATTCGCCAGGTGCGCGACGCTTTCCCCGAGTTGCCCCTGGCCGCCTACAGCGTCAGCGGCGAATACTCTATGCTCAAGGCCGCCGCCGCCAATGGCTGGATCGACGAGCGGCGCACCGCCCTGGAAGTGCTGACCGGCATCAAGCGGGCCGGCGCCGACCTGATCATCACCTATCACGCAAAGGATGCTGCCCAATGGCTGAAATGAACCTGACCCCCCGCGCCGCCGCCGAGCGGCAACTTCACGACCGGCATATGCTGGAAGCCGACTTTGACCAGGCGCCCTTTACCATCGCCTGGGAGGTCACCCGCGCCTGCGCCTTTGCCTGCGTGCACTGCCGCGCCGACGCCCAGCATACCCGCGACCCCAACGAGCTGACGACTGAAGAAGGTTTCCGCCTGCTGGAACGCTTCAAAGCCTTCGGCAGCCCCATTGTCGTCTTCACTGGCGGCGACCCCATGATGCGCCGCGACCTGTTCGACCTGATCGGCCGCGCCACCGAGCTGGGCCTGCGCGCTTCGCTGACGCCCACGGCCACCGCCCTGCCCACCCCCGACCGGCTGCGGCAGGCGATGGCGGCAGGCGTGCGGCGCATCGCGCTCAGCCTGGATGCGCCTTCCCCGGCCGTACACGACGCGTTTCGGCAGGTGCCCGGCTCGTGGGAGCGCACCATGGCCATCTTGCGCAGCGCGCAGTCGGTCGGTCTGAGCGCGCAAATCAACACCACCGTCACCCGGCACAACATGCACCTGCTGCCGGAGATGGTGCAATTTGTGGAAGAGGTGGGCGCGGTGCAGTGGAGCGTTTTCTTCCTGGTGCCCACCGGGCGCGGGCAGCTGGCCGATATGATCTCGCCCGAAGAGCACGAGCGCGTTTTCAACTGGCTGTATGACCTGTCGCAGCGCGGCAAGTTCGACATCAAGGCCACCGCCGCGCCCATGTATCGCCGGGTAGCGATTGAGCGCCGGCGCGCCGCGCAGGCCAGCGGCGGCGCCGCTGCTCAGCCTGTGGCCTTCCAGGGCGCCGGCTTTCAATATGCCGATGGGCTCAACCGCCCGGTCAAGGGCGTGAATGATGGGCGCGGTTTTCTGTTCATCTCGCACCTGGGCGAGATTATGCCATCCGGTTTCCTGCCCGTCTCGGCCGGCAACGTGCGGGCGGACGACGTGGTGGACGTCTATCGCCATCACCCGCTGTTCAGCGCGCTGCGCGACCCGGCCCGGCTCAAGGGCAAGTGCGGCGTGTGCGGCTATCGTGAGGTTTGCGGGGGGCAGCGCGGGCGGGCTTATGCCATCTCCGGCGACTATCTTGAAAGCGATCCGGCCTGCGTCTATCAACCCAATTAGGGGATCTTATGCCTGAAGAGACGGCCCGCACCCTGAACCATTTTGCCTTGCATGCCTTCACCGACGCCTATTGGGCGCTGGCGGCCGGCGCGCGCGCTGACCTGCGCCGCGAGTGGCTGGCCGGGCTGCGCGCGGCCGCGCCCGCCGTGCATCTGTTCCAGCCCACCGAAAGCGGCGTGGACCTGATCAGCTGGAGCGCGCTGCCGGTGGCCACGCCCGAAGCGCCGGCCCGTTTCTTTGAGTGCTTCGCCCAGGCCAACAACCCGCTGCGGCCGTACCTGCGCATGGTGCACTCGCTGTGGGGCTTCACCCGGCCCTCGCAATACACCAAGACCCGCTCAGCTCAAGAGATCGATCCCTTCGGCGAGACGCGCCGCCGCTATCTGGTGATTTACCCGTTCGTTAAGACCAACGAGTGGTACCTGATGGGCCGCGAGTCGCGCCAGGGCATGATGAACGAGCACATTCGCATCGGCAAGCAGTACGAAGAAATCAGCCAGCTCTTGCTCTACTCGTTTGGCTTGCAAGACCAGGAATTTGTGGTGGTGTACGAGATGGACGACCTGCCGCGTTTTTCCGACCTGGTGAACGAGCTGCGCTCCACCGATGGCCGCCCGTACACCCTGCGCGACACGCCCCTGCATACGGCCATCTACCATCCGGCTGAGGAAACCCTGGCGCTATGGGCCTGAACGACCGCTTTCTGAACGCCTGCTGCGGCCAGCCGGTGGACCGCACCCCGGTGTGGTTCATGCGCCAGGCCGGCCGCTACATGCCCGAGTACCGCGCCATCCGCGCCCAGCACAGCCTGCTGGAGATCTGCGCCCAGCCGGACCTGGCGGCCGAGGTGACCTTGCAGCCGGTGCGCACCCTGGGCGTGGATGCCGCCATCCTCTTCGCCGACATCCTGCTGCCCCTGATCCCCATGGGCCTCGACTTAGAATTTGCCGCCGGCGAGGGGCCAGTGATCCACAACCCCGTCCGCACTGCTGCGGAGGTGGCCGCGCTGCGCCCAGTGCAGATGGAGCAGAGCCTGGCCAACGTGCTGGAGACGGTGCGCCTGGTGCGCCGCGAGTTGGACGGGCAGGTGCCGCTGATCGGTTTCGCGGGGGCGCCGTTCACGCTGGCCTGCTATCTGATCGAGGGCGGCTCGTCGCGCAACTTCCTGCGCGCCAAGCGGCTGATGTATGCCGACCCGGCCACCTGGCACACCTTGCTGGACAAGCTGGCGCTGGTGGTTGCAGACTACCTGGCGGCGCAGGCGCGGGCCGGTGCCCAGGCCCTGCAGCTCTTTGATAGCTGGGTGGGTACGCTCAGCCCGGAAGACTATGAGGAATACGTCTTGCCACACTCGCGGGCGGTGCTCGGCCGGCTGGCCGCGACCGGCGTGCCGGTCATCCATTTTGGCACCGACACGGCCACCCTGCTGCCGCTGATGGCGCAGGCCGGCGGCGATGTCATCGGCCTGGACTGGCGCACGCCGCTGGATTGGGGCTGGGAACAAGTCGGCGCGGACCGCGCCGTGCAGGGCAACCTGGACCCGGTGGCGCTGTTTGCGCCACGGCCGGAGCTGGAGCGGCGCGTGCAGCGCGTGCTGGACCAGGCCGGCGGCCGGCCAGGGCACATCTTCAACCTCGGCCACGGCATCTTGCCAGAGACGCCGGTGGAAAATGTTAAGGCGGTGGTGGAGCTGGTGCACGAGTACTCCGTAGGCGTGCGGGAGGCGACATGAGCCTGAACTGGATGGGACTGCTGGCTGCCTTCGCGACGTTCCTGAGCATCTGGCTGGGCCATGTAGGCGTGCGCAAGCTCGAGGCCGCCGCGCCGGCGCTGTGGGTGCCGGCCAGCCTGGCGGCCGCGGCCGGCCTGACGCTGGAAGCGGGCGCGCTGTTCACGCACAGCCTCTACCTGTCCGGCGTGTTTGGCATTGTGGGCATGACCCTGCTGTTTGACGCGCTGGAGTTCTATCGCCAGCACCGGCGCGTAGCGCATGGGCACGCGCCGGCCAACCCGCGCAACCCGCGCCATGCCCGACTATTGGCGGAACACCCCGCGGCTACGACCATTAACTGGCTGGAGCGCGAGCCAACCGGGCACCCGGTTAAGCTCGAGACGCTCCCGGCCCATCCGGAGCAAGTGTGATGAATTTCTTTGGCGTGGGGCTTGGCTTGGCCACCCTGCTGATTATTGGCCTGGGTTTTGTCTGGGTCATTCGCGGGGAGTATTACTTCGGCTATCTGTGGTGGCCGTATGTGCTGGGCGCGGGCCTGGTCGCGATTGGCGTCTCGCTGATGGTGCCATGGGCGTGGGGCTCGGCCCTGCTGGGGGCGGCGGGCGCCTCGCTGATTTGGGGCGCCACCGAGCTCAAAGAGCAGGCGGTGCGCGGCGAGATCGGCTGGTATCCGTTCAACCCCAAGCGCAAGCCGCAGCCGCCGTTTATCGAAATCATTCGCCGCTGGCCGGCGCCGCACCTATGATCGGCGTTTTGGTCATGGCTTATGGGGGACCGGATAACCTGGACGAGGTGGAGCCGTACCTGCTCGACGTGCGCGGCTTCCGGCCGACCGCTCCGGCCATCATTCACGAAGTACGCGAGCGCTACCGCGAGATTGGCGGGCGCTCGCCCATCTTGGAGCGCACCCGGGCCCAGGCCGAGGCGCTGCAGACAGCGCTGGACACCGGCGGCTCGGAATTCAAGACCCTCACCGGCATGCGCCACTGGCGGCCGTACATCAAGGACAGTCTGGCCAGCCTGGCCCAGCAGGGCGTGACGCGCGTGGTGACCCTGGCCATGGCGCCGCGCTATTCGCGCCTGAGCATTGGCGCCTACGACAAAAAGGTGGATGAGGCCATAGCGGCGGCCGGCGCGCCGCTGGAAATTGCCCGCATTGAGCACTGGCATCTGCTGCCGGGCTATCTGGACACGCTGACCGACCACGTGCGTTCCGCGCTGGGGCGCTTCCCGGCCGAGCTCCGCGCTGACGTGCTCATCATCTTTACCGCACACAGCCTGCCGCAGCGCATCCTGGAGTGGCAGGACCTCTACCCGGCCGAGTTATTAGCCACCGTGGACGCGGTCATGGAGCGGCTGGGGCCCCACCCGCACCGCTTTGCGTTTCAGTCCGCCGCTATCTCGCCCGACCCGTGGCTGGGGCCGGACGCGGGCACGGTGATTGCGGTGCTGGCGGGCGCTGGGCATCGGCACGTGCTGGTGGCGCCGGTGGGCTTTGTGTGCGAGCACGTCGAGATTTTGTATGACGTGGACGTGGTGTTCCAGCGCCAGGCCCGGTCGCTCGGCGTGCAGTTGGAGCGCATCGAGATGCTCAACACCGCGCCGGCCATGATCGACGGGCTGGCGACGCTGGTGCGCCAGCGGGCGGCGGAAGCGGGGTGGTTATGACACGCGTGGTGATTGTGGGCGGGGGGATAACCGGTCTGGCGGCGGCTTACCGGCTAACGCGCGCGCGGCCCGGCCTGGCCGTGACCCTGGTGGAGCGCGAGCCGCGGCTGGGCGGCAAGATTGTCACCGACCGGGTGGACGGATTTGTGATCGAGGGCGGGCCAGACACGTTCCTGTCCTATAAGCCGCGCGGCCTGGGGCTGTGCCGCGAGCTGGGCCTGGAAGAGCGACTGCACGGCACGAACACCCAGATCCGCCGCACCTATGTGCTGCGCGGCGACCGGCTCTATGACCTGCCCGAAGGGCTGACCGGCCTGATCCCCACCCGCTTTGGCCCGCTGGCGCGCAGCCGGCTGATTTCGCCGTGGGGCAAGGTGCGCATGGGGCTGGACTACCTGATCCCAGCACGCGCGGCGGACGGCGACGAGAGCGTGGCGGCTTTCGTCCAGCGGCGGTTGGGCCGCGAAGTGTACGACCACCTGATCGAGCCGCTGCTGAGCGGCATTTATGCCGGCGACGGCGCGCAGCTCAGCCTGGCCGCCACTTTCCCCCAGCTGCGCCAGGCCGAACTGGCCAGCGGCGGCCTAATCAGGGGCATGCTGGCCGCGAAGCGCAAGGCGCCGGCGCCCAAACCGAACGGCAAGGCCTGGGCTGCCTTTCTGACGCCGACCACCGGCCTGGCCGAGATTGTGGAAGCACTGGAAGCGCGGCTGGGCGGCATTGAGCTGCTGCGTGGCGTGGAAGTGCGCCAGCTGGAAGCCGACCCAGCCCGGCCTGGCTACCGGTTGCAGCTGTCCAACGGCGAGACGCGCGCGGCCGAAGTCGTCATCCTGGCGACGCCCGCTTATATTACGGCCGGCCTGGTGGCAAGGTTGGATGCGGCGCTGGCTATGGCGCTCAACGGTATTCCCTATGCCTCCACCGCCACGGTCTCGCTGGCCTATCCGCTGAGCGACATCCCACGCCCGTTGGACGGTTACGGGTACCTCATCCCCAGCGCGGAGGGCCGGCCGGTTCTGGCCTGCACCTGGACCTCCACCAAGTTTCCGCACCGCGCGCCGGAGGGTTACGGGCTGATCCGGGCGTTTATTGGCCGGGCTGGGCAAGACGACGTGGTGCTGCGCAGTGACGCCGAGTTGGCCGGGCTGGCGCGCGCCGAACTGGAGCGGATGTTGGGTATCCGCGCCGCACCGCGGGTGCAGCGTGTGTTTCGCTGGCCGCAGGCTATGCCCCAGTACACGCTGGGCCACCTGGCCCGCCTCGCCACCGTTGAACAGCGCCTGGCGGCGCAGCCCGGGCTGTTTGTGGCCGGCAACGCCTACCGCGGGATCGGCATACCGGACTGCATTGCTTCGGGCGAGGCCGCCGCAGATGCGGCGCTGCAGTTTCCATTGGATTCGGAGCGGGAAGCCGGTCAGATGCCTGATCGCCGCCTAGCAATAGGAGGCTGAGGGATGGACGCATTGCATTGGCTGCCCTTTGTTTCGACAACAATCACAGCCTTCTTTGCCGCTGCGGTGTTTACCCGCTATTTCCGGCGCCACCGGCGCCCTCACCTGTTGATGTGAGGGATAGGCCTGATTCTGTACACGTTGGGAACGTTCGCGGAGGCGTACCTGGCGATAGCCTAGAGCCCGTTGCTGCTCAGGCTGTGGTACCTGGCCGGAGCGATGTTGACGGCGGCCTGGCTCGGACAAGGGACTGTTTATTTGCTGATTCGCAAACCGGGTGTGGCCAATACACTCACGGGTGTGCTACTCGTGGCTTCTGTGCTGGCAGCCGCTGCTGTGTTCCTGGCTCCAGTTCATGCAACGGCCTTCCAGGTGGGCATTCCGGTATCCAGCCAGTACAAGGCCGTCCTGGACCGCACGGGCCCGATGATTCTGCTGACAATCCTGTTGAACATCTACGGAACGTTCACTTTGGTGGGCGGTGCGCTATGGAGCGCCTGGCTTTTCTTTCGCAAGCGTGTCCTGCTCAATCGCATGGCCGGGAATGTCTTTATCGCGGCCGGTGCGCTGTTGCCCGCCAGCGCCGGAACCTTCATCCGGTTGGGTTTGGGCGACTGGCTGTATATTAGCGAATTACTGGGGGCCGCGCTGATGTTCCTGGGCTTCTGGTTTGCAACTCAGCCCCAGCCGGCGGACAAGCCGGTTGCCGCCGCGCAGGCGGCCTGAAATCGCTAGATCCATTAATTTACGGAAACTATGCTCAACGTCCGGCACTCCATCGAACTTTTCGCCCAAGCTCAGGCCATCCTTCCCGGTGGCGTGGACTCCCCCGTGCGGGCCTTTCGCGCGGTGGGCGGCCAGCCCCTTTTCATCGAGCGGGGCGAGGGCGCCTACCTATACGACGTGGACGGCAACCCGTTCGTTGATTACGTCCTATCGTGGGGACCATTAATCCTGGGGCACGCACACCCGCGGGTGGTGCGGGCCATTGCCGAGGCCGCTGCGCGCGGCACCAGCTTTGGCGCGCCCAGCCCGCTTGAACTCGAATTGGCCAGACTCATTCAGCAGTTTGTGCCGAGCATCGAGATGATCCGCTTCGTCAACTCCGGCACCGAAGCGACGATGAGCGCGTTGCGGCTGGCGCGCGCCTTCACTGGCCGTAATAAGATCATCAAATTTGAGGGCTGCTATCATGGCCACGCCGACCTGCTTTTGGTGCAGGCGGGTTCTGGCGTAGCCACACTCGGCCTGCCAGATTCGCCCGGCGTGCCCCCGTCCACCGTAGCCGATACACTCGTCGCCCCCTTCAACGATCTTGTTGTCGTCGAACAACTGTTTGAAACATATTCAAACCAGATTGCGGCGATCATCGTCGAGCCGGTAGCCGGGAACATGGGCGTTGTGCCACCGGTCGCTGGGTTTCTAAGCGGCTTGCGCGATATAACGGCGGCTCACGGAGCACTGCTCATCTTCGATGAAGTGATGACCGGCTTCCGCGTTCACCCGGGCGGCGCACAGGCGCTTTACAACATCAAGCCAGATCTAACCACGCTGGGCAAGGTGATCGGCGGCGGATTGCCGGTAGGCGCTTATGGCGGGCGGCGCGATGTGATGCAAAAGATCGCGCCGGCCGGGCCGGTGTACCAGGCTGGGACACTTTCGGGCAACCCACTGGCCATGACCGCCGGCATTGAGACGCTGAAAGAATTGCAAACGCCGGGCGCCTGGGACGCCATGGCGCGCAGCTCGGAGCAACTGGTCACTGGGCTGGACGCCGCGGCCCAAGAGGCCTGTGTCCCTAGCGTTGTTCAACGCGTCGGCACCATGTTCACCACATTCTTCACCGATCAGCCGGTCATCAATTGGGCGACTGCCAGAACCGCGAACACCCAAAAGTTTGGCGCGTTCTTCCGGGAGATGCTGGAGGGTGGTGTGTATCTCGCACCATCACAGTTCGAGGCCGGATTCATGTCGACGAAGCATGGTCCGATCGAGCTGGAATTCACGGTAAGGGCAGCCGAGCGTGCGTTTAGACGAATCCGTCAAGCTGGTTAAGGCCGCCGCGACTGGCAGCGGCAGGGCAACAAATAGTTTAGCCAGGCTTTCGATTTCATCCACACCCGCTGGCTGGGGCGCGAGAAGCAACTATTGGCATCGAGCGCATTTACCGAGCCAGAGCGCACGGCGGGGGTGGATTCCCAACTAGCTGTTTAATGCCGCCGATGATCCTAGCCAGAAATTCAATCAACTTGACCTGTGGCGGAAAATTGTGCGCCTTGTGCGCGATCGGCACTGGCCTCGCCTCGAGCCTCGTCGAACTAACCGGCAGCGCCGCGGCGGAGGCCTGGCGGGGCTTGCTCCTCCTGGCCGGGCTTCACCCACTGCCCGGCGGCCAATAAGAGCAAGGCCATAAGCAAACCGCCGGCCAGGAATGGCGCCGAAGGTCCTAGCCACTGGAAAAGCGCGCCGCCCACGAGCGGGGCTACGACGTTGGCCGCGCTGAGGGCGGACGCGGACAATCCCAACATGCCGCCAATCTCGTCCGACCGAACGCGCTTGGTTATCAGGCTATTTAGGCTGGGCTGAAGCAGGCCACCGCCGATAGAAGTCGGCACCATCGCCAGCAAGATCCAGCCGAGGCCGATCCAGCCATTCCCAGTGTCAACGGGGAGCGGCACCGGTACCGCGCCCGTTGTCGGGTACCCTTGCGTGCGAAAGTCGCCGCTGGCGGCCAACTCAGCGGTGAGCGCGGCCTTGGAATACCAGGGCACAGGCTGGCGCGGCGTCAGGGCCATCAGTGACAGGCCCAGGGCCAGCGTGGCCAGTCCCAGGTACACCAGGCGCCGGTCACCCAGGCGGCGACTCCACACTCCTACCAGCCCGCCCTGGACCGCAACCACAATCACTCCAACAAACACGAAGATCATTGCATTCCCGGAGGCGTTGAGTCCCAAGCGGCTGAGCGTAAACAGAGGCAGCAACTGCTCGAAGCCGCCGAAGGCGATCTGCTTCGCGAAGGTGAGCACGAGCAGCAAGCCCACTTGAGAGGCGATGGTGGTCCGCACCACGGACTGGAGCGAGCGCGCGCGTTCGGCGCCGGCCGCGCCGCGCAATTCGGCGGGACGCGTCTCGGTGAGCCAGAACCAGGTGAGCAGCATCGACAGCGCCGAGAACGCGGCCGCCACGAAGGCAGGCACGTGGTAGTTATTGCCGCTAAGCGCCAGTGAGACAAAGGCGATGATCGGGCCGACGATGAAGCCTAACCCAAAAGCAGCGCCCAGAAGACCCAGGGCCCGCGTGCGGGTCTTCTCAGTGGTGCTATCGGTGATAACCGCCTGCGCCGTGGAGATATTGGCGCCGGATAGGCCATCGATGAGGCGCGCCAGAAACAGCAGCCAAAGTGCGCTGGCGAAACCGAGGATGAGGAAGCCGACGAGCGTGCCGAGCTGGCTAACGACCAGTATCGGTTTGCGGCCATAGCGGTCGGACAGGCGGCCGAGCAACGGCGCGCCTATGAACTGCATGACCGGGTAAGCGGCGCCGAGCACGCCAATGGTAAACGCGCTGGCGCCGAACGATGTGGCGTACAGCGGTAGCAACGGAATGATGATAGTGAGACCCAACAGGTCGATCAGGACGATGATAAAGACTGGAAGGATTTTCTTGAAGTCGAGCTGGTCGCCGGCCGCGGCCTGAGCGGAGCGAGAGGCAGTCATGGGATCGTCGGATTTCCAGGCAGCCCGGCGCTCGGGCCCGGCTGCCACTAGATGAATAGGGTAATTCCGCCTGGCGGAGATCAAATCTCGCGTCTACAAAAAAAGACGTACGACGTCGATTGAGCCTACAGAAAGTCAAGCCGCCTGCACCTCGGTCCTGCGATGGTACACTGTCGAACATGGACCTCTACCCCTATCACGACACCTGGGCTGAAACAGACCCGCATGCCAACTTCAAGGCGGAAGTCGCTCTCTACAGCGTGGTGGACCCCCTGCCAACTTTTGAAAACCTGAGCCGGGCGACTGGCATTCCCGTGCCCTGTCTCGTCCGGTATGTGATGGTGAAATATGGGGCCTCGGCGGCGGACGCCTTGCTGACCATGACGCCAATCGTGCTGCGGCAGATGGAGCAGCATGTTGAGCGGGCGGAAGCCGCCGGAACGGACGCGGCACGGTTAGCAGCCTATGAATCACTGCGACAGATGATCGTCTGGCTGCGGGCCGGTGCTGGACAATAATCACACGGGCGTAATCCTAAGGCCGAATAGATACCCCCGGCCTAGTGGATCCGACAATTGCTGCGCCCGATCTGGCGCCGCGGCATACTCCTTTCGGCAATAAGGAGGACAACATGAAAACAGCCTCCCGCTTCATAATCGCGGCCTCAGCGCTTGCACTGTTGGCGGCGTGTTTGCCGGCGCGGTCCCCGAACGCAACCAGCACACCGGCCGCGGCACCCACAGTTACGCCTGGCGCGACCAGCACACTGGCGCTGACACCGACGACAGTCCCTAGCGCGACACCCCGTCCGCGGCCCAAAGAGACCCGCACGGCGGAAGCGGTGCCAACAGTTACGAGCCAGCCTACCGCCGCGCTTCTTTCACCTCCTCCAATTCCCCAAAACGGCGCCTATCTGGGGGCCTTCGTCAATCCAGCCAAGGACACCGGCGGCGGAACGGGCTGGATATCGCAACTGCCTCAATTCCAGGCCGATCTGGGCGGTAAGCTACCTGGCATCCTCAACTTCTATGTCAATTTCGTTGATCCAGTCCCGACGAGCGACATGCAGGTCATCGAAGCTAAAGGTTCGGTTCCACTGATCAGCTGGGCCTGCAAGGATGTCTCGGCCATCGCTGCCGGTCAGTATGATCAGCCGATTACCCAATATGCGAATGGTCTCAAAGCCTTCGGCCATCCGGTTTTCGTTCGCTGGTTTTGGGAGATGAACGAGGCGCACGCACAACCCTGCCTCGGGTCGGCCGGTGCCTCTGGTTACGTTGCCGCCTGGAAGCATCTCTACGCGCTCTTCCATCAGGCGGGCGCAACCAATGTGGCCCTCGTGTGGTGCCCAGGCGGCGGCGACGTCCAGAGCATGGGCCCATTCTTCCCCGGCGCAGATTATGTGGACTGGATTGGAATTGATGACTACCTGAGGCAAGGGAAGAAGCCATCCTCGTTCGCAGATCTATTTATGCGCTGGTATGCCGCGTACGCCCAATATGGCAAACCGCTGATGGTGGCAGAAACCGGCGCACAACCAACTGAGCAAGCCGCTTACTTTGATGGCATTGGCCAGTCCGTGCCAACGCAATTCCCGGCCTTGAAAGCCATACTCTACTTTGACGCCGCGGGACCCGACGGCGATTGGGGGCTCTCTCCGGCGGGCCTGGCAGCATTCGCGCAGCTCATGGCTAACCCTTATTTCTCGTTTCACCAGTAGCCATCACTCGAAGATCATAGGCGCTCCTCCCAGGCCTCCACCAGACGCCGGTTGTCTTCCGGCCGGCGCGTCGCCACCCGAATGAGATCAGGGCGGCCAAATGACGTGCAATCGCGCACCCGCAGGCTGCGCTCGAGCAAGGTGGCCGCCACTCGCGCCGCATCAGGCACCGGCACGGTGAAGAAGTGGATGCCCGTCGGCGTGGCTCCTAAGGCCCGCGCCAGGTCGTGCGCCCAGGCCCGTATGGTGGGCAGCGTGGCATCCAAAAACTCCTGCTGCCGCGGTAAGGCCGCCAGCGCAGCGGCGTTGGCGGCCGGAAAGGCCCAGGCCGGCTGCAAGTTCTCCAGCTGCGCGGCCACTGCCGGGTCCGCCAGGGCATAGGCCAGGCGCATGCCCAGCAGCCCATGCGCCTTGCCCGGCGATTGCAGCCGGACCACGTTCGGCTGCGGAGCGGGTGATGTGCCGGAGGCCAC
>Ga0070730_10003585_pt1 | contig 13881 bp, 11 predicted proteins | sample Coa_R1_3_FD_66447 | JGI IMG/M metagenome (GOLD analysis project Ga0070730, IMG submission 66447) | Surface soil microbial communities from Centralia Pennsylvania, which are recovering from an underground coalmine fire - Coalmine... | ecosystem: Environmental > Terrestrial > Soil > Unclassified ...
GTAGCTGAGGCGATACTGGCGGCCCTGGTCGGCCAGCACTTGAAAGGCTGGAGTCAGCGATTGCGGCGTTTCCAGGATAAGCGCCTGGCCGCCGGAAGCGTCGGCCAGCTTCTTAAGATTTTGGGCGGGCGAGGTGTTGCCGGCGCCGAGCGGGCCAACATAGACGGTGTAGACGCGCACGCCGGCCGTGGCGGCGCGCGCGGCGGCATCGGCCACCGGGCCCGACACATCTGGCCGCTGGAAGCCAGCGGAGACGAAGACGACAAAGCGGCGCATGCCCGGCCGGGGCGTGGCGTCGGAGGCAAAATCAAGCGCAGAGTTGACCAGGGTGAACGAATCGGCGACGCCATTGAAATTGCTCTGGTAGCCGGCGATGGCGCTGGCCACCGCACCGCTGTCGTTGCTGTGCTCGACCACCGGCCCCTCGGAGGCCAGGACGGTCACGTCGTCGATGCCGGTCCGCATCCAGGGCTTGGTCTGGGCGAAATCGGTCAACGCCTGCTTGATATAGTCCAACCGGTTGACGCCGTTGGCGTCGCGGGTCTTAAAGGCGGCGCTGCTGTCGATGGCAAAGACGATCTGCACGCCCCGGTCGGCCTCGGCCGCCTGCAAATGGCTCACCGGCTGACCATCTTCGCTGAGCGCAAAGCCGGCCGCGGGCAGGCCGGCGATGTGCTGGCCGGCGGGGTTGTTGACCAGGGCATAGGCCTGCATGTCGGGAAAAGCGCTGGCGTCCACCGCGGTGATGGTGACGCCGGCCAGGTTCGTGGGGCCCGTTTGAGCGCGAGCCGGCCAGCCCGCCAAGAGGCTGGCAGCGAGCAACACTAAGCTAAGGGTTCGAGGGCGATTAAGCGCGCGTCGCATCGTGGGTCTGGCCCGGCAGCACCCGCTGGGCCAGAGGCAGCATTGTAGCACGGTGTAGGTTGTCAGAGACTTTCAGACGCGTTCCAGTAGCAAATGTCCAAAACCATCCACCTGCCCGCGCCAACCGGGCGGGACGACCGTGGTGGCATCGAGCTGAAACAGAATGGCCGGGCCGGAGAGACAATTGCCAGGGCGCAAAGCCTCACGGTTATAAAAGGCCGTTGGCAGGGCCGCTAACTGGCCGCCGTTGATGGCAAACCAGGTTGGCTGAACGCCCAGTTGGGCCGGCGCCGGGTCGGCGCCGGCGGCGGGCAGCGGCTCAAAGGCCAGCGCGGGCGTAGCGCCCACGGCGCGCACGCGCAGGTTCACCAACTCCAGCGGCTCGGCGGGGTGCGAATGGCCATAGCGCTGCTCGTGCCGGGCGTGGAAATCGGCCGCCAGCGCGGCCGGGTTGGGCAGGCCAGCCTGAAGCGGAACGTTGATCTCAAACGATTGGCCCACGTAGCGCAGATCGGCTGAGCGCTCCAGGCGCGAGGCGGCGGCAGGCAAGCCAGCCGTGGCAGGCAAGCCGGCCGCGGCGAGCTCGGCCTGCATCTCCGCCAGGGCGCGCGCCTCCCACGGCGCAAACAGGGCGGCCAGCTCCTCAGCCCGCAGACCAGCCAAGGGCCTCAGCACGGTAGTGGAAAAGTCTTTCACCAGGTCGGCCACCAGCATGCCCAGCGCCGAGAGCACCCCGGGCGTGCGCGGCACCAGCACGCGCTGGATGGACAAGCGGGCGGCCAATTCGCAGGCATGCAGCGGGCCGGCGCCGCCAAAGGCCACCAGGGTGAAGGCAGCCGGATCGAAACCGCGCTCGACCGAGATCTTGCGGATGGCGCGCTCCATGGCGGCGTTGGCCACCTGTAGGATGCCCCAGGCTGCCGCCTGGAGGCCGCCAAGCGGACCAACCAACGGCTGAAGCGCAGCCTGCGCCGCGGCAACGTCCAGGCGCATGCGGCCGCCCAGGAAATGCTCGGGATGCAGGCGATGGAGCACCAGGTTGGCATCGGTGACGGTGGCCACCCTGCCCCCGCGGCCATAACAGGCGGGGCCGGGGTCGGCGCCGGCCGATTGAGGGCCAACGGTCAACGCGCCGCCCAGGTCCAGGCGCGCCAGGCTGCCGCCGCCCGCGCCGACGGTGTGGATGTCGATGATGGGCAGCCGCAGGGGCAGGCCGAGCGCGGCGATCTCGCCTTCGGAGGTGAACGGCAGGTGGCCGGGACACAGGCACACATCGGTGGAGGTGCCGCCCATGTCGAAGGTGATGACACTCGGCCCGGCGCCGGCTTCGGCGGCCGCGGCTGTCCCAGGCGCGGCTTGGACTGCCGTGGCAAAGGCGCCCACCGCGCCGCCGGCCGGGCCGGAGAGCGCAGTGCGGGCGGCCTGATGGCGGGCCGAGGCGGCGGTGAGACAGCCGCCATTGGACTGCATCACCCGCAGCGAGCGCGGGGCCAACTGCGCCTCCAGCCGCGCGAGGTAGCGATCCATGATGGGCGTGACGTAGGCGTTGATGACCGTCGCGGCGGTGCGCTCGTATTCGCGGTATTCGGGGAGGAGCTCTGAAGAAAGTGTGACAAAGAGTTGAGAAGTGGGAGGCAGTCCAGCTACTAGAATCCGCTCAACCATCTGCTCGTGCTCGGGCCGCAGATACGAAAACAGGAAGCAGACGGCGACCGATTCGATCTGGGCAGCCTGGAGACGGGGCAGCAGGTCGCGGACCGCTTGCGGGTCGAGCGGGACGAGCACCTCGCCCTGGGCGCTGTGGCGCTCGGGCAGCTCGAAGCGCCACTCACGCGGGACAAGCGGCGGCGGGCGGTGCGGCACCAGGGCATACAGCTCGGGCCGGTTCTGGCGGCCGATCTCCAGCACATCGGCGAAGCCCTGGGTGGTGATCAGCGCGGTGCGCGCGCCGCGCCGCTCGAGCAGCGCGTTGGTGGCGATGGTGGAACCATGCACCACCTGGGCAGCGGGGTCGGCGGGTACGCCCAGCTCGGCCGCGCCCGCCAGCACCGAGCTGGCCGGGTCGGCCGGGCTGGTGAGGCGCTTGTGCAGCCGCACCCGGCCGGCCGCATCGACCCAGACAAAATCGGTGAACGTGCCGCCGATGTCGACGCCGAGGCGCACTAGCTCGCCATAGGCGCGGGGGCCGCCGGGGCCACGGCCGGGCCGCGGTTGGTGCCAAGCTGCTTGTAGGCTAGGGTCCAGGCCGAGACGACCCACGTTTCCAGGATGCCGCGCAGGACGAGGGCGAAGGGGATCCAGACGACAAAGCACAGCCCCGACACAATGGCACCCACCCCGAAGGGGGTGGAGGACTGAGCGGCGAGGGCAGCACCCATGGCGAGGAACAGCGGCGCGAGCGCGATGAAGAAGGGCACGGCAATAATAAAGCCGGCGACGGCCTCGATGATGATGAGCAGGACGCCCAACAGCAGCACCGAGGCCAGGTTGGCCTGGACCACCGCCAGCGCGCGCCCCAGCGCCTCGCTGATGGACAGGTTTTCGGTGACGGCGGCGATTTGGGCCAGGAGAGTGAACACGCCCAGCACGGCGATGAGCAGGAAGCCCACGCAGGCCAGCGGGGTGAGGCAAATGGTGGCCACCAGGAAGACGGAGGCGATGCCGATGACCAGGGCGATGAGGGCGACGATCAGGCCGATGATCAGCACGGTCCAGAAATGGCTCACGCCGGCGCCCCAGGCCTGGCCAAAGGAAACCTGCCCAGAGGTGTCGCCCAACTGGATGCCGCCGATGAGCCCGCCGCGGCCAATGACGTGCAGCACGTACAGGGTCAGGACGATGATCAGGACCACGCACAAAATGCCCACGGCTATGCCGATGATGGTGCTTTGGGTCAGGTTCGGGTTATTGGCCTGAAAACGCTGGAAGAAGTCGGGGTTATTGGGGTTGAAGTTGTTGTTGTTGGGGAAGCTGGGCCCGCGACTGTAGCTGGCCCGGCCGGCAATGGCCGAGAGGATGCCGAACAGCCACAGGATCTTGTGCTTCCAGGTGATTTCCCAAGCGCGGCGCAGGGTACCGCCAAAATCGAAGTTCATGATGCCCTCCAAGCGCGAAAACCTAGGTGGATACGTCTGTAGTGTCTACGCGAGACTGCCCGACGTGTTGCGCGGCGGGCAGGAGTGACCCGGATCCGGCTCAGGTGGTCCGGCCAGATAGCAGCCGCTGGCCGATGCGCACGGCGCTGATGAGCGCCCAGAGCGCCAGGACCAGTGTGGCCGCCACGCCCGGCGCCAGGCCCAGGAGCGTGGGCGCCAGGTCGAAAGCCAGCGTGTTTTGGTCCCTTTGCACAAAGATAAACTGGTGAATGCGGTTGTCAATATCGGCTTGCGTATTGTCGTCCAGGAAGGATGAGGTGAGCTGGACCTGGTCGCCGCTCTCCGTTTCGGCCACCACGCCCTGGCCATTGTTCGACTGGCTCATATCGCGGGCAATGGCGATATTCTCTACGCTTTTGGTCCAGACCGCGTAGGGGCCGATGTGCTCGCGGTCGGTGCAGCTGACGTGGCCGTCGACCCGCGCGCAGTTAATCGAGGTGGTGCGGGCGGTGAAGAGGGTGTAGGCCAGGGCGACGGGCGTCAAGAGCACGGCGGCGAACAATGATAACCAGGTCCTGATCATTATGGTTGGCGCAGTCGGTCCAGGCGAATCCCGAGCCATTGCCGCTCAAGAATTTCAATCGTCGCGCGAGACGGGTGAACGAAATAGAACTCGCGCTCTGGACATTGCAAGTGTAATTCCTGGTAACGCTGAAAGGAGGCGGACCCGTCGGCGCATTCTTCAATGACTGCCAACCGGTCCAACTCGCGTTGTTCGCCAGTGTTATGGGCTTCAAGCGCCTCAACGATCAGCCAACGATCAGGATAAGCCTGGCGAACCCGTGGCCATTTCATAGGGACTCCTGCCGGAGGCGGCGGCACGCGGTTACTCCCACTCAATCGTCGCCGGTGGTTTGCTCGAAATGTCGTAGACGACGCGGTTGATGCCCTTGACCTCGTTGACGATGCGGTTGGAGATGCGCGCCAGCAGGTCGTAGGGCAGGCGGGCCCAGTCGGCGGTCATGAAATCGTCGGTGGTGACAGCGCGGATGGCGCACACTTCCTGGTAGGTGCGATAGTCGCCCATGACGCCCACCGAGCGCACCGGCAGCAGCACCGCAAACGCCTGGGCGGTGCCGCTGCGCAGCAGCCCGGCGGCGCCCAGCTCATCGGTAACAATTCTATCAGCGCCGCGCAGCGTTTCCAGGCGCGGCCAGGTGATCTCGCCCAGGCAGCGCACGGCCAGGCCCGGGCCGGGGAAGGGCTGGCGCCAGACCATGGCTTCGGGCAGGCCCAGCTCCACCCCCACCGCGCGCACCTCGTCCTTGAACAGGAAGCGCAGCGGCTCGACCAGCTCGAAGCCCAAATCGGCCGGCAGCCCGCCGACGTTGTGGTGGGTTTTGATCTTAGACGCGACCTGGCGCTCCGGGCCGGCCGACTCGACCACGTCGGGATAGATGGTGCCCTGCACCAGGAAGTGGGCGGCGGCGCTGCCCAGGCCAGCGCCGCCGGCCGCGCGCAGCGCCTCGCGCTCGAAGATGCGGATGAATTTTTCGCCGATGATCTTGCGCTTCTGCTCGGGGTCGGTGACGCCCGACAGGGCCTCCAGGAATTCTTCGGCGGCGTTGACCGCCACCAGCCGGGCGCCGAGCATATCGCGGAAGGCCAGCGCCACCGACTCGGGCTCGCCGGCGCGCAGCATGCCGGTGTCGACGAAGACGCAGGTAAGCTGGTCGCCCACGGCGCGCTGCACCAGGGCGGCGGCCACCGACGAATCCACCCCGCCGCTGACGGCGGCCACCACCGGCGCGCCGCCCACCTGGGCCCGCACGCGCGCCAGGGCGTCTTCCACCATCGAGCCGGGGGTCCACTCGGCATGGGCGCCGGTGGTGGCCAGGAAGGCGGCCAAAATGTCGCGGCCGTGCTCGGTGTGGTTGACCTCGGGATGGAACTGGATGGCGAACAGCCTGCGGGCCGGGTCCGCCAAGGCGGCATAGGCGCAGTTTTCGGAAGTGGCCGTAGCTTCAAAACCGGGCGGCAGCAGGTCAACCTTGTCGCCGTGGCTCATCCAGGCCTGGAAGCTGGAGGCTGGAAGCTGGAAGCTGGAAGGCGGTAATTGGTCATTGGTAACCCCCGCGCTTACGCTGGGGGCAAGTGTTGGTGATTGAGAAGGCGTGGCGGGCGCGAGGGGCCGGACGAGGGCGCGGCCATATTCGCGCTCGGGGGAGGCGGCCACGTGCCCGCCCAGGGCCTGGGCCAGCAGGTGCATGCCATAGCAGATGCCCAGCACCGGCCGGCCGGAGGCGATGATGTAGGCGGGCAACTGGGGCGCGCCGGGGTCGTAGACCGAGCTGGGCCCGCCGGAGAGAATGAAGCCGCACGGGTTGAGGGCCAACACCTGCTCGGCCGGGGCGTTGTGCGGGAAAAGCTGGCAGTAGACATGCGCCTCGCGCACGCGCCGGGCGATGAGCTGTGAGTATTGTGAGCCGAAGTCCAGGATGGCGATGGAGTCCATAAGATCAAAACCTTCGTTGACGATCTGTTCCCATTTTAGTCGGCAAAGATAATCTTCCCGTCGCTCATGTCACTGATGATGGCCAGGGATTCGATGGGCACCTGGAGGCTGAGCAGGGCCTGGCGGCCGCCTTCGAACGATTTTTCGATGACGGCGCCAATGCCCACCACCCGCGCGCCGGCGGCCTGCGCCAGGCGGGCCAGGCCCATGATGGTCTGGCCGGAGGCCAGGAAGTCGTCGATGATCAGCACGCGCTCCTGGGCGCCCAGGTACTCGGGCGACACGATCAGCTCCACGTGCCGGCCCTTGGTGTGCGAGGGCGCCAGCGTCAGGAACACCTCGTTGGGCATGGTGACCGGCTTTTGCTTGCGGGCATACACCACCGGCAGCCCCAGGTGCAGCGCGGTGCACACGGCCGGGGCGATGCCCGAAATTTCGGCCGTGAGCACCTTGGTGGCGCCCAGGGTGGCAAAGCGCTGGGCCAGCTCGCGCCCGCAAGCGTCCATGAGCTGCGGGTCCACCTGGTGATTGATGAAGCCGTCGACCTTCAAAATCCCCTGGCCCAGGTTGCGGCCTTCAGCACGAATCCGATTTTTGAGAGCATCCATAGTGGTCGCTGTCCAGTTGAGGGGGTCAAGCTGGCCTTCATTGTAACCCGAGTGGAGCCAAAAGGAATAGGGAGTAGGTCCGTTATAATGACCGCACCTTGTCCGCGCGGCGAGCGCGCGAGAGACCGCATGACCAACACGCCCCCCCCGCTCAGCGCAACCAGCACTGCCGAAGCCTGGCACAGCCAACCGGTTGAAGCCGTGGCCAGGCGGCTGGGCACGCGCCTGGCCGAGGGGCTGGCCCCGGCCGAGGCCGCCCGCCGGTTGGCCGAGTTGGGGCCCAACGAGCTGCGCGAGGCGCCCCGCCCCCCGTTCTGGCGGCTGGTGCTGGCCCAATTCACCAACTTCGTCGTCATCATCCTGATCGTGGCCAGCCTGATCTCGGCCTTTACCGGCGAGTGGGTGGAGGCGGCGGCCATTATCGCCATTGTGCTGCTGAACGCCATCATCGGCGTGCTGCAGGAGACGCGGGCCGAGGAGGCGCTGGCGGCGCTAAAAAAGCTGGCGGCGCCCAATGCGTTTGTGGTGCGCGGCGGCTCGCGCCTGACCGTGCCCAGCCGCGAGCTGGCGCCGGGCGATGTGGTCATCCTGGAAGACGGCAACTATGTGCCGGCCGATGTGCGGCTGGTGGAGGCCATCAACCTGCGCATCGAGGAGGCCTCGCTGACGGGCGAATCCATGCCGGTGGAGAAGACCGCCGCCATCCGGCTGGAAGAGGACGTGCCGCTGGGCGACCGCATCAACACCGCCTTCATGGGCACGCTGGTCACCCGCGGGCGCGGCCGGGGCATTGTGGTGGCCACGGGCATGCACACCCAGATGGGCCTGATCGCCCACATGCTGGAGGGCGGGGACAACGAGCCCACCCCGCTGCAACTGCGGCTGGACGAGCTGGGCAAACAGTTGGCCACGGGGGCGCTGATTATTTGCGCGCTGGTATTTGTGGCCGCCGCCGTGCAGCAGACCGATCTGGGGCAAATCAGCGAGCAGGGCCTGCTGGCCTACCTGGCAACGAACTCGACCGCGCTGACCGGCTTCTTCTTGATCGCGGTGAGCCTGGCCATTGCCGCGGTGCCGGAAGGGCTGCCGGCGGTGGTGACCATCAGTCTGGCGTTGGGCATGCGCGAGATGGTCAAGCGCCACGCGCTCATCCGGCGGCTGGCCTCGGTGGAAACGCTGGGCGCGGCCAGCGTGATCTGCTCGGACAAGACCGGCACCCTGACCCAAAACCAGATGACCGTGACGCGGCTGTGGGTGGACGACCGCACCTTTGCCGTCACCGGCGACGGCTATGACCCGCATGGCCAGTTCAAGCTGGGCGACCAGGTGGTGGACCTGACACGCTACCCCGGCGCGCTGACCACGCTGTGGGCGGGCATCCTGGCCTCGGACGCTTACCTGGAAATGTCGGGCGCCTCGGACATGGCGCAGACCTACCGGCTGGTGGGCGACCCGACCGAGGGCGCGATTGTGGTGGCGGCGGCCAAGGCCGGGGTGACGAAGGCGCAGGTGGAAGCCGCCTATCCGCGGCTGAACGAGGTGCCGTTCGACTCGGAGCGCAAGCGCATGAGCACCATCCTGGACGTGGCCGCGCCGAGCCGCCAGGACCCCAGCCCGTTCGACGAGGACTCGGAAGACGCGGGCCAATTGATCGTGATCAGCACTAAGGGCGCGATGGACCAGGTGCTGCCGCGCTGCACGCACGTGCAGCGCATGGACGACACGGCGCTGCCGATGACCGACGAGCTGTGCGCGCGGATCACGGCCGCCAACGAGAGCATGGCCCGCGACGCGCTGCGGGTGCTGGCGGTGGCCTATCGCACCAGCGACACCCAGCCCGAGCAGATCACGCCCGACGACGTGGAGCGCGACCTGGTGTTCCTGGGCCTGTTCGGCATGATCGACCCGCCGCGGCCGGAAGTGCCGCCGCAGGTGGAGCGGGCGCGCCAGGCCGGCATCCGCACCATCATGATCACCGGCGACTACCCGGACACGGCGGCCGCCATCGGCCGGGCGATTGGCCTGCTGCGGCCGGGGCGGCTGGTGCTGGCCGGCAGCGAGCTGCGCAAGATGGATGACGTGGCGCTGGCGAAGGCGCTGGCCAACACCGACGTGTTCGCGCGGGTGGACCCGCAGCACAAGATGCGCATTGTGGAGGCGCTGCGGCAGAAAGGACAGGTGGTGGCCATGACCGGCGACGGGGTGAACGACGCCCCGGCGCTGAAGCGGGCCGACATCGGCATTGCCATGGGCATCACCGGCACCGACGTGGCCAAAGAGACCGCCGACATGGTGCTGACCGACGACAACTATGCCAGCATCGTGGCGGCGGTGGAGCAGGGCCGCATCATCTACGCCAACATCCGCAAGTTCGTTTTTTTTCTGCTGTCGAGCAACGTGGCCGAGATCGCCATTATTTTTATCCCTACCTTGCTGGGGCTGCCCACTCCGCTGACCGCCATCCAACTGTTGTGGCTCAACTTGGTGACCGATGGCGCGCCGGCGCTGGCCCTGGCGCTGGAGAAGGGCGACCCGGACGTGATGGACTACCCACCCCGGCCCAAGACCCAGCCGGTGATCCATGGGCCGATGCGGCTGGGCATCACCATCCAGACCGTGATGCAAACGGCGGCGGTGCTGGGCGCGTTCGCGGTGGGGCTGGCCTGGCACCTGGGTCATGACCCGCTGGCGCCGGGCAACGCGCTGGCGGCGCTGCTGGAATACAACTGGCACGGGGTGGATGTGCAGAGCGCCGAGACGATGGCCTTCGTCACCCTGTCGCTGGCCGAGCTGTTCCGGGCCTTCACGGTGCGCTCGGAGCGGCTGTCGATCTTCACGCTGGGCGTTTTCTCCAACCGAGCGCTGCTGGGCGCGGTGGGGCTGTCGCTGGCACTGCTGCTGGTGGTGATCTTTGTGCCGTTTTTGCAGCCGATCTTCAACACCCACGCGCTCAGCCTGAGCGAGTGGCAAGTGGTGCTGGGGCTGGCGCTGCTGCCGGCGGTGGCGGAGGAGGTGACGAAGTGGTTTCTAAGAAGGAAGTAATCGGTAATTGGTAATTAGCAATGCCCGCGAATGAGCTGCAAACCCGCATCGAAGCCGAGCTGGCGTTGGGCCGCGCGTCGGCCACGGGCAACCCAGGCAAAGCGCGCGTGTGCGCGCGGCGGGCGGCGGGCTGGGCGATACAGGCCTGGTACCAGCGGCGCGACGGGCCGGGCTGGAGCGGAGACGCGATGAAGCAGCTCAACCGGCTGCGGGCCGACCTGGCCGCGCCGGAGGCGCCGCGCGCGGCGGCCGAGCGGCTGAGCACCAAGGTGGACCGCGAGCACCGGCTGCCGTTTGAAGAAGATGCGCTCGATGACGCGAGCCTGATCATCAAGTGGGCGCTTGCTTCAAGAGACGACGGACGGTAGACGAACCCCCTCAAGTGAAGGGGGCAGGTGACGAATCTGCTGTTCTACGAATTGACCGATTTACCAGTTGACCGATTGACTGATTGACGAATTGACCCGTTCACCGGTTCACTAGAGCGCTTTCCGCTCGCATGTACGGCTGATTTCACGCGCAGATCGCAGCGAAACGGTCATGATTGCCGTAAAGCCGAGCGGTACGCGCTCTAGTTGACCAGTTGGCTGATTGACCAATCGACAGGGTGCTTATGTCCGAACTAGACGATTTCCGCGCCGAGAAGGACGCGTTTTTCAAGCACGATATGCAGTCGCCGCTGACGCGCGAGCAGAAGAAGGCGTTCACCGGGCTCAGCTATTTCCCCGAGGCGCCCGAGCTGCGGCTGGTGGTGGCGGTGGAGCCGGCGGAGACCCAGGAAACGGTCCAGATGCAGACCTCCACCGGCGCGGTGCAGCCGTATCAGAAATACGGCCGGTTCAAGTTCACGGTGGAGGGCCAGGAGGCGGAGCTGACGATTTACTCCGGCGACTATGGCTACTTTCTGCCCTTTGCCGACGCACTGGCCGGCAGCGAAACCTATGGCGCCGGGCGCTACCTGGAACCCGAGCCGCAGGGGGAGGGGAAGTTCCTGGTGGACTTCAACGTAGCGTATAACCCGTATTGCGCGTACAACCAAAATTTCTCGTGCCCGATTCCCCCCAAGGAGAACCGGCTCAAGGTAGCGATCCGGGCGGGGGAGAAGATGTTCGACACTGAAGGGCTGGAGCACTGAGTAGCCGGGCACTTCGGTGGTACGTGTTGTTGTAATGGCCATGTGGGTCGCCGTCAAGAATCAGCGCTTAGCGCCAACGACTATGAAAGCCGTGAAGCTGATCATAAGTATCCCGTGCTCGTCTGCCTGTTGCAAGTACTCCCACCACTGCTGAGCCCGGCCGGCCGATAGTGTTCCATTTGTCTGGAGTACAGTGAGGTGACTGCCGAGGAATAGCTCGGCCAACGCGTAGTGCACAAAGACCTGCACCGGATCGATGGAGAGCACCTCCAAGTGCTGCTGCTTGAAGAGGCGCGGGAGCTGCCGACCGATCCATCCATTCTGGATCGAGTCGGAGTAGGACATGATAATGGTTCGCGTGGTTTCCTTGTCGGGGTGGTCTATGATCAAGGTATCCCAGTCGAAATCGAAAACGAGGATCCGCCCGCCTGGGCGGGTAACCCGTACCATCTCTGCGAGCGCCTGCCCGGCGTCGGGTAAGTGTTCCAGCAGGCGTTCGGTGCGGCAGACGTCAAACGTGCCGTCCGGGAAGGGAAGCGCGTACACCTCCCCGACCTTAAAAGTGACGGGGGCCTTGAGTTGCTGAGCGCGTCGGCGGGCCTCAGTGATCATGACCTCACTCGCGTCAAGCCCAACCAGACGACCAGCCGGACCGACGAGTTCAACCATGTCGAACACATCGGTGCCGGGACCGCAGCCAACGTCCAGGACCGCCTCTCCCGGCGCCAGGGCGATCCGCTCTAGCATGAGCCGCTTACTCGCCTGGATAGCGGGGGGCTTTTGTGCCTCATCCATGAACCGAACGAAGAAGTCAGGATCCCTGGTGCGGTCGACCTGCGTGAAAAGGTTGGTGTGGGGGGGAGTGCTCATGTCGATCCTTCGTATCTAAAAGTATTCGATTGTTTGGCCGCGGCTTATGAAGGCCCGTAATAACACAGGCTATAACATGTACCTCACTCCAAACTACCCAATATCGGTTCTAAAATCAAGGGCTAATTTCTAAGTCGCCCAGGCCACCGGCAAATGCGACCGTTACCACCGGACCCCAAGCGCTACAAGCACGTGAGCCGGCGGCAGCATTGGGACATATTCAACATACCTACAACCCAATTGGAGTTGCCCGGTCCCACCCAAGGAGAACCGGTTGACGGTGGCAATCCGGGCGGGGGAGAAGGTGTTTGAGGAGGATCATTAAGCATTGCTTTCATGACGCATCAATGCCGGTCAACCACGGACTTTCGGCGCCGAGGGACTCGACGTAACATTCAGCTTTAACGATCCAGCGGCAGCATTGCGCTGCCGCTGGATTGGAATTCGTTCGAGCTTATTGCTCTTCAGCTAGCACGATGGTCCCGTCGAACGAACCCGTACTCACGCCGGTGGGGGCGTACAGTTGGCGCAGCACGGTGAAGCTGCCTGTGGCGCTGGCGAAACGGCCTGTGCCACCTGTTATGGTGTAGTGTTCCACGATATCAAAGGTTATGAAATCCGTGGTGACCGCTTGACCTGCGCCTAAAGCGGATAGGCTGTCGCCGTTCGCCGCTACGAAGGTGGCAATATCGGGGCCGCTAAGCGTCGCGATATTAACGACGGCCGTAAAATGGACCTGGTAACGGCCGAGCTGGGTCGCGTTTCCCGAGCCGTGCCCATCCACATATAAGGTGTCGTAAGGGGCGGGGACCAAATCGGTTTCAGTGGCATTCAGCGATCCATTAAATGGCGCCACGTTGTTGGCCGCAGGCGCTGCGAACGCAATGCTCGCTAGAGCAACGGCCAGCAGCAGGGCCAGAATGCTGGAAGCTAACGTCTTCTTCATGGTTCTTCTCCTTGTAGGTCTTAAGGGTTACAATGATTCCCGAAATCCGGTGGATTTCTATGGGCGTAATATCGCATATGCCGCTTGTCGATTGGTCACGGAGACCGTGACAAATACCGTGACAAAATAGGCCATTGTGGTTGAATAATCACAAGCGAATTCATCGATGGAAGAACCACGCTCGTTTGGCGATTGGTTGAGACGTACCCGCAAGGCGCTCGATCTCACCCAGGCGGCCTTAGGTCGGAAGGTGGGTTGCTCGGAAGCGGCCATCCGCAAATTCGAAGCGGAGGAAAGGCGCCCATCGACCCAAATCGCCGAACGACTGGCGGTCGTTTGTGAAATTCTCCCCAGTGAACGAACAGACTTTGTGCGTTTCGCGCGCGGAAATTGGACAACGCCTCCAAGACAAACGATCGCTGCAGCGCCGTGGCGGTCTTTCACATCTGAGCTGAAGCGCACCCGTCAGCTGGACTCGCCCGCCCACAGGCCACCCGCGGCCAACAACCTGCCGTTAGAAGTCACCCGGTTCTTTGGCCGCCAAGTTGAGATTGCTCAGCTCACTGGCTACCTGGCAGAATATCGTCTGGTGACGCTCACCGGTTTTGGGGGCGTTGGCAAAACGCGACTATCACTCCGGGTGGCCGTGGAGGCTCTAAGTGATTTCACGGATGGCGTTTGGCATGTCGAGCTGGCGGCCCTGTTTGACCCAGCGCTCGTGGCGCAGCAAGTGGCGGTTGCATTGGGGGTGCGCGACCAAGCCGGCCAGCCTATCCTAGACACACTGACGGTATTCCTGCGTGACC
>Ga0070730_10003586_pt1 | contig 13880 bp, 14 predicted proteins | sample Coa_R1_3_FD_66447 | JGI IMG/M metagenome (GOLD analysis project Ga0070730, IMG submission 66447) | Surface soil microbial communities from Centralia Pennsylvania, which are recovering from an underground coalmine fire - Coalmine... | ecosystem: Environmental > Terrestrial > Soil > Unclassified ...
AGGAGCAGCAAGATGATGCTGGTGAGCAGGGAAAGCTGCCAGGGAAAACGTTGTCGAGCATATAGATTGTTTAAACCATGAGTCATAAAATTGATCCAATCCTTTCGAGAGCAACGCGTTATGCTCATCCAATAAGTCCTAATGAGGTGCCTTGTGGTGCTATGATAGTTTTTGGCGTACCACCGGCAAGGGAGCCGAAGACCAGAGTTTCAGGGCTATTAGAGCTAGAGGTCGTGAAGGCATAGAGTGAACCGTTAGAGATAATCGATGATTGGATCTTCCAATCGGTTGTTGGAGCCACCATGAGTTGGACCAGTCCATTGCCATCAGTGTTGATCTTCCATAACGTATCCGGGTGGTCAACACTCCATTGGTCGATGAGCAAGGTTGAGTTGGAGATGACACTTGTCTCAACATACCCTACCGGACCTCGATAGATCGTATGGAATGGGCCTCCAGTAACTGGTCGTATGGTGATAGTAGCTGGCACGCGTTCTCCCATAAACGGAGAATTGCTGCACACGAGCTGTTGGTTATCTGGCGTCATAACAAAGTTGTCGCAGCGGTAGTGGGCGTCATTATTGCTTGCGATGTACTGGAGATTGCTCTGCTGCTGGGATGCATCTTTGTTGATATCAGGCAGGAGGTAGAGTCGGTATATTCCGCCGGGAGATCCTTGCCTGGCAAGCATGAGGAAGAGGCCCTTGGCGCCTGTCCATTTCAGGGGACGAATCTCCGTCCAACCTGATGAGGGTGAGGGGCGGAACTGTTGCGCTTGAGTATAAGCTGTGGCCAGTGTATGCGAAGAAAAAGGGGATAATGATGACTGTGTGATGGGTGGTTGTATAGTAGATTCTGGATAGCCAGGTTGTTGGGATGACAACACAGCATGGTATTTTCCTGTCGTGAGGTCAAGAACGTCTAAATCATTTCCCTCTGCAAAGACTAAGGAGCGTTGATCTGGCGAGAAAAACAGGTTATCAGGGCTGGAGGGAAATGTTTGCACTCTCCCAGTTGTGAGGTCGAGGAGCTTGAGGGTGCCCACTATCGTCTCAAATTTCCCTGCAGAAGCAGGATCGATGTTGGTCTGAACAAAGGCTAAGGAGCGCTGATCCGGCGAGAAAAGTAGCCTATAGAAACCAGGTGCGCAGTGGAGCGTTTGTAAATGCTGACCGTCCGTGCGGATGAGCTGGATAGCCCACTGGTTCTGCACTTTTATGGTCAGGAGAAGCCATTGCCCATCGGGCGAAATGCTTGACTGTTGGATATTGCCAGTGACAATGGTTGTAGTTGAGGCGGTGACAGTATCATAGCGCAATAAGGTTGTAGGATCATAAGGAACATTAATAGCATTAGATGTGGAGGAATAGACAAGATTAGGATGATTACTCGATGGCAAAGGCGGCATCATGGCTACGCGTGCAGTGCCGGGGGCTGGGCAGGTCTGCGTCTCTTCTGCCGATTTGGTGGTGGGGGTGGGTGTTATAAGAGTGGATGTTGGTGAAACGGAAGATACGGCTGTGTGTGCTTGCGAAGGCGCGGAGGATGGTTTGCTGCTAACAGGTTGCCCGCAGGCGCTGAGTAGTATTACAAGCAGGCCCAGGGTGATGCAGAGGCTCTGGGAAGCCCGACGTAAGTAATACATATAGAAGACCTCATCTCTCTGATAATCGATATAACATAACGCCACACCAACTTCCACCAGGATTATGGTGCTTCCAGTATGCGGCAGGGCGAGGGCATGTTACAATAGCAAAAACTCACTGAACACTCACTGTTTCCTCACAGAGTACTCATAGCAGGAAAGATGTCGCATATGCCATTTCAGCAGCATCTGAGAAGAGAGCGAGAGTTGCGCGGCTGGTCCCAGAGCCGGATGGCGCAGGAGCTTGGCACGACGCCAAATACCATCAGTGCATGGGAGCGTGGCGTCAGTCTACCCTCGCCCTATTTTCGCGAGAAGCTATATGAACTGCTGGGGAAAAATGCGGTCGAACTGGGCCTGCTTGAAGAGAGCAGCGGTTCTGTAGAAACCGTGGTTATGTCATCTCCAAAGGATCTGCAGCAAAATGGAGAGCCAGCCAGCATAGGCGCGGCAGAGGAACCTGCCACTCAATCTCAGGAGAGTGGGCCACAGGATCAGCCCGCTCTTGAGCTGGATAGTATAACCAGCACTGCCCTCATGCCAGGTGGGCAGAAAAATGTGGTATCTCAGGTGAGGCTCCCCATACTGCAAGGAACAATGAGCCCAACCACAGAGATCTACAATGGCCCCCATACCTCTCTCCAGCGGCCACGGTCCCTGCTGTTCTCTCGGCTGTTGTTGGCGATTGGCTGCCTGTTGCTGTTGAGCGTTATTATTGGCGGGACGTTTGTATTACCGCGCCTGTTGGCTCCAGCTAATCCATACGCACCGTATGCAGGGACGCTACTCCTCAATGATCCGCTCGCCGATCAGAATCCCCAGGTCAACTGGCAGGAGGGATGGAACGCGAATCACGCCTCTTGCCAGTTCAAGCAAGGTACTTATCACGTTTTTCAGCCGCGGCAGGGCTATTTTCACGCCTGTATTGCACAGTTGACGAACTATAGCAATTTTACCTATGAGGTCGAGATGACGCTGCTGCAGGGCGATTATGGCGGTCTACTTTTTCGCGCCGTCAATAGTATCGATTCGCAATATTATTTTTTTCGCGTGAATAAAGATGGCTCCTATACGTTCAAGCGCTATATTGATGGCATTGATAACGATGCTATTATGCTGGACACCGGTTTTGCTCAGGCCTATCATGTCGGGTATGGGCAGAAGAATCGGCTCGCTGTCGTCGCGGATAACAATCGCTTGACTCTGTATATCAATGGGCAAGATCTGGTGACGGTCAGCGACGGAGCGTATACACATGGGCAGATCGGCGTGCTGGCGGGCAATGACCAGCAGGCGCCAGCGGAAGCGAGTTTTAGCAATGTCAGGGTATGGGGGTAGCAAAGAAAGATTGTACTGACGTAAATAAGCATTGAACGAGGCCAGCCATTCATCCTGGGCTGGCCTCGTTTTCTGCGGAAGGATCGAACGCCGAATATCAGGGATAAGTTGGCGCTTCCCCGGTCTTGGAACCGGGGAGGCACTGATTAGCCTTTGTGAATGTTGATGTCGCCGCTGCCGGAATGGATGTCCAGCGAGGAATTGGTGCTGGCGTTAGAGGTGCCGAAATCGTTATGGACGCTGCCAGAGCCAGTGTCTGTATGCAACTGGAATGAGGCGTTGGACGGGAGCGTTACCTCAACACCGCCGCTACCCGTCTCCAGGCGATAGTGGGCGTTGGGATCCAGGATGCCATCCAGGCGAATGCCGCCATTACCTGTTTTAATTTCCCCTTCATCCTGAAGTTTCATCTGGCTAGCCTGAATATCACCGTTGCCGCTTTGCAAATCAATCTGCCCACTCAGATCATGAATATTGATGCCGCCATTGCCGGTCTGCAACTTCATCTTACCTGCGAGATGGCTGGCAGTGATGCCGCCGCTTCCAGTGTGTAAATCCATTTCGCCATTGATATTAGCAACCTCTATTTCGCCCGCACCATTCTCGACCTGCAGATCGATGGAGTCAGGCGCTGTAATGTCCAGGTCGTAGCCCTGGTTGCCCATAAAGCTCCAACCCTTGCCCATCACATGTAAGGTATTACCATCCTGGCTAAAATCGAGCTGCATCGGATCAGTCGGATCGCCCAGCCCATAGGCGAAGCGTGTAGCCTGAACTGTAACGGTATTGCCCGAGCCGCTATGGATGTGGATCTGGCCAGAACTATCAGTCACAATGAGCTTGCCATGTCCGTTGAGTGTAAAGGTATGAGAGGGCACGGAACTGCGAGTTGCGACATACTGGCCCATGGTGTATATTGCACCACCAATCAGCGCAGCCAACAGTATCAGAACCAGCAAGAAACGCGATGTAGGTGATACGCGCGGCTGTGTGGGTCGCAGCCTCTCACCCTCTCTGTTGCCCAATTCCGGCGATCGCATGCGATCGCCTCCCAGAGAAGTTTCGCGTGGATCTCTATTTGTATTCCGATCACCTTGCAACTGTTCTTGTGATAACATATATTTATCTCCTCTTTCTGATAATTTTTCTCTAGTAACGATTGGAATAACATATAAATCTGTTGTGGTATATCGAGAGTATAGTGGGAGGATATGGACAGGGTATGACGAATCTGTCACAAAAGTGTGACGACTGGAGGGGCTATAGACAGATTGAAGTTTTGGTAGGAGATAGAAAAAAGGCGTCGGGAGAAGCGTTTGCTCTCTCGACGCCTTGCATGGGTTATCTTAGAGGTTAGCGAGACTTTGTGGTCAGCTCATCGAGATTGGAGGAGAAGCGGCCATTACGTGTAATGGCTGGCAGATCTACCTCAGTCACTTCGTCTTCATCATCCATGTCCTCAGACTCTTCGATGCCGTCAACGACCTCTACCAGGTGGTTGAGGCGTTGTTCCAACTCGCGTGACTGCTCGTTGAGGCCGCGCAACTGACCGGCCAGTTCATGCAACTGTCCACCCACCGCTAGATAAGGGGACTCCTCTTTCTCGGCCTGTGGCTCAGCCTGCTCTGTTTGCTGGGCGACTGGCGCTGGTGCGGCAGCTGGCGGCACCTCCGCCTTTACGGCTGGCGCCTGTTCTTTGGCAGCGGTGGCAGTAGCCACTTCCGGTGCCTTAGCCGAGTTCGTTGCCTCCTGCTCGCTGTCTCCGCCCCGGCCGAGCAAGAATGCGCCAACCAGCGCAACCAGACCAACCGCGATGAGCAATCCAAGAATCAGCATGGTTAGCTCCTTTCGTCAAGGCTTGAAGATATCCATCTCTCGTGTAGGAGCCTCCTACGCGACTGTTGGATATCCTCAAGTCAGAGATGTGTGCCTAGTGAACGTGAATGGTGACGGTAGCGTTCATACCAGGCACAATGTTTTTGCCACTGGTGCCATCAATGGTGACGATGACCGGGATGCGCTGGCTGACTTTGGTGAAGTTGCCGCTGGCATTGTCCTGAGTAGGTAGCAGCGAGAACGAACCGGCAGTGGCCGAGACGATCTGATTCACATGGCCTTTGAGCGTGGTATCGCTGAAGGCATCGACCACGACATCGACATCCTGACCCAACTTCACATTATCGATCGCGCTTTCATCAACATAAGCCGTGATCGTGATGTTGCTCAGATTGGTGACCTGCGCCAGAGCCAGGCCAGGAACAACACTCTGTCCCTGAACGGTGGGAACCGCAACAATGGTCCCGGTGATCGGGCTGGTGATGTTCTGGGTGGTGTTGGTGCCATTGGTATTGACGGTCAAGGTCGCGATAGCATCACCGGCATTGACTGTAGCGCCCAGCTTCGCATTGAGAGTCGTGAGACTACCAGACTGGGGAGCGGTGATCGACACAATATTGCCACTCACCTGTGCATCATCGGTGTGATAGAACATATAATTGTTGTAGAAGTAGTAACCGACACCACCGCCAATAGCGAGGACGGCCAGTACAACCAGCAGCGGAACTAAAATCATACGACGCATGAGAGAATTACTCCTTGTACTTATAGTTAGGAACGTGTATTTGATATCAATCTGGGAGCAGGCACTTGTGGTGCCCGGCGCTCCCAGGGGATAAGCGTATTAGATTGCGAGCATAGCCTCTTCGCGAGCCTGCTGTTCCTCGTCACTTGCACTTTCAGCCCGTGGCGCATCATTGGATGGAGCCTTTGGCTTTGTCTGAGCGCGAACAAAGAAGGTTGCCACAACCGCAACCAGGGAAAGTGCCAGGCTCAGCCAGTAGGCGTCTTGCATTGCCAGTACGGCGCCTTGCTGATGAAGCAACCCGCTGATCGTCTGAACGACCGCCGAATGGGCCTCGGCAATTGAGGCTCCTTTGCTCTGATAGAGCAATTGCATCTGTGCCATAAGCTCTCCCAGCGGTGAACCCGGGATCACCTGCTCTGCCAGGTGTGTATAGTGAACCTTGGTCTGGGTTTGCACCAGTGTGGCCAGGATAGCGATCGTCAGCGAACTGGCGACGAAACGCAGCGTTGTGCTAACAGCCGAAGCCTGTGGGAGACGACGTGGCGAGATTTCGGCGAGTGCTGAGACCATGAGCGGCTGCATGCACAGGCCGATCGCCAGGCTACGCAAGATCAGCAAGAGCTGGAGTGATCCGTACGGTATATCTAAACTCAGTGATGTAAGTAGCCACATCGCGACTGCCAGCATCACCATGCCTGGAATAACGACCGCTCGTACACCGAACCTATCGACCAGGCGCCCACCCAGGATCATTGTGACCATGGAGGCAAAGGCCTGTGGCAGGAGCAGCAGACCAGACTGGTATGCACTCAAACCACGTAGTTCTTGCAGGTAGATCGGCACTAGAAAGAGGCCGCCATACAGCGCAAAGGTGACTAGCGTACTGGCGATCATACTTGTCGTGAAGGGCATATTCGTGAAGACCCGCAGGTCCAGCAAAGGCTGCCCACCGCGATTAGCAATCATCAGTTCAACGATAGTGAACAGGATCAGGAACAGGATGCCAGGGAGCAGTGTCCCAAGGACCTGAATAGAGCCCCAGCCATCGGTACTGGCATCGGACAGGCCATAAAGCACCAACGCCAATCCAGCAGCCGAGAGTATAAAGCCCGGTATGTCGAAACTGGTGCGCGCGTCACTGGGAGTATCATTACGTAGTAGCAATGATGTCACAATCACGCCCAGGATACCAATGGGCAGATTAACGTAGAAGATGAGCTGCCAACCCAGATAGGTGACGATATAGCCACCAATCGTAGGACCAAGGGCAGGCGCCAGCAGAATAGGCACTCCCAGGAAGCCCATCGCCGTTCCGCGCTCCTCCGGGGGAAATTCGCGGTAGAGCAGTGAGATCGAGAGTGGCATCAGGAATGCTCCTCCGGCTCCCTGCAGGATACGGAAGAGGATCAACGTCGGCAGGCTCCAGGCCAGCCCACACAGGGCCGAACCGATCGTAAAGGCGACCAGCGAGATCAAATAGAACCGCTTGAGGCCGATACGGTCGGAGAAGAAGCCAGTTAGCGGCGTTGCTACTCCTTGCGCGAGAATATAGCCGGTTAGAACCCATTGAGTGCTATTGAGATCGGAACCAAAGGCGCTTTGTAACCTGGGAACAGCAATATTGACAATCGTGCTGTCCAGGATACTCATGAAGATTCCGAAGATAATGACAATAGCGACGGTCCATTTGTACGAGAGTCCTCCCCCTTCTCTCGTGGCAGGTGCAGAAACTTGCATAATAGGGAACTCCTTAAACCAATAAACAATGTATCGCGATATGTCGGATCGTATCACCGAAAAAATTATTATAGATCAAAAAATCTATAATAATGGATGAATAACGCAATAAGAAAGAGACCTAAGAAACATTCTCAGGAGAACCAGGAGTGGAAATGCCTCTAAAGTAGAAACGTTCCACATAATGGATAAATTCCTCGAACGGCATACCCTCTTCCACTACCAGGTGTTGATAGGCGCGTGGAGAGCAGACGCAGAAAAACATACTCGTCAAGATCTCATCCGGGATAGCGGGATCGAATTGACCACTGGCTTTGCCCTCCTGTAGTAAGGCCATGATCTGCTCGCTGATCCGGTGAAAGACCGTTCCATACTTTTCTTTGAGCACAGCTTTGAAGTCTGTACTGGTGAAGAGCACGGAGAGCAGCGAAGTTTGTTTGCTCCATAAGTTTTGATACATCGAGTGCAGGATCAGTGTAAGCTTTTCCCGCGGGCTGGCCTCCGTCTGTCGTATCCGCTCAATACTGCGTAGCGATGACTTCAGCTCACCCTCAAGCAGCGCCACTACCAGGTCTTCCTTTTTGGCGAAATGCAGGTAGAGCGTACCCTTAGCAATGCCTACACGGGTCGCGATCTCATCCATCGAGGCCTCATAGTAGCCTTTCTCCAGCAACACCTCTTTGGCCACCTGGAGAATCAGCTCTTCGCGTTCTTGCCGCTGTTTCTCTCGTAACGAGCGATAGGCACCTATATCTTGCATCTATCCTCCTCCAGGAAGCGTTCTCGACCAGAAATTTTTTGTGTAATCATAGATTTATGACTATTGTACTAATCCATGACTCAATAGTCATGACTCCTTAGTCATAATATTACTCTGTAGTCAAAGATTTGTCAAGGGGGTCAGCGATCTCTTTTGACAAACCTATTCATCGTTTGTCTCGTTCTTTCAGTATCTGACCAGATATTCCCAACCTGACCAATGAAAACTCTTTATGACTCCTGGAAACGAACAGTGACTTTAAAGTCATGACCCTACAGTCATCATATTACTGCTGAGTCACGCCTTTGTCAAGGGATTTTAGAACGAGTTTTTAGGGTCTTGAAAAATTTGCGGCCTTGTGATCGGGCTTTATTCTCTGTTAGACTAAAGAACATCAATCATAAATCACAGGGAAAGCGAGACTGCAGCCAGTGGAATATTCCGAATCAGAAATCATCCAACATATCAATAGTACCCGCGAAGGCTCGGTGTGGGACGTACTGGATATCAAACTTATCGAAGCGAAGCAAGACAGGGTGGTAGCGACCATGCCGATCGGCCCCAACCATCGTCAGCAGGTGGGGTTTTTGCATGGGGGCGTCTCAGTTGTGCTGGCCGAATCGCTGGCCTCATTTGGCAGCGTCTTAAACATTGATGCCGACCAGCAGATGGCCTTTGGCCTGGAGATCAACGCGAATCACCTCCGACCGAAACGCGACGGTCTGCTGACAGGTGTCGCAACACCACTACACCTCGGAAAGACAACTCACGTTTGGGATGTACAAATTACCGATGAGAACGACAAATTGATCTGTATTTCGCGCTGCACTATCGCCATCGTGAATCGACCTCCCGCCAACGGCAACCCGCTCAACGGTGGATCATAGGGTCTAACCCCATAGGCGTTCACTTAAGGGCCGTCTAACCATTTATACAGGTCGATTTATCGATACCTCCGCCGATTTATCGTGCGTGTTGGCCTTTTATCACGATGTTGGGATGGCGTAGGGACCCGATCAATCGGTCCCTACGCTACCCTCACGAGGTCAACACCTACCCTTTATCATACAGCTCCTCCGCAAAATCTTTTACCACGCGCAGGTCTCCATAACCAGCGTCTTCAATCTGTCCCACTAACTCATAGGCACGCGAGAGACGATGGGGAGAATGCCAGTCTTTGACATCACGAAAAAGTTCTCGGCACGCCCCGATGGCCGATTCAACATCCCCAAGCATAAGATAGGCTCGCCCTCGATACAGGTGCAGCCGATGATCAAGCCAGAGGTTGGCATCATGGGAGATTTGACGCTGGAGTTCCTCGTGGAGTCCCAACGTTTTATTTGGCTGATTGAGCCGCAAGTACCCACGACTGCGTAGTTGAAGAATGCCGCTAAACTTATGATGGATAAAGTCAGTTCCATCTCCGTAACTATTCCCGATCGGCTCGGCCAGATTGATGGCAGTTCCGATAGCACGTTCAAACCGTGCCAGATCTTTATCTGCCGCGTAAATATGCGCAAGATACGCATTGGCATAGGCAGCGGCCTGCTTGGAGGCTTTGAAGGAGAGGTCGCGTGCCACCTCCCCCGCTTCCACCGCCTCGGGCATTCGTCCAAATCGCATGTAGTTTACAGAGAGCTTCGTGAGGGCCAGAATGATGTGAGCGGGATCATCTAATTGCTTTGTCCTTTTATACATCTGCTCGTATAAGATCAATGCTTGCTTATGTTCATCGTGTTCAAAATGCATAAGTCCGCTGAGGTTGTCTTGTTGAATGAGCAGCGAAACAAATTTCGCTTCTAGTTGCGCTGGCACAGGGAGACTTTGTTGAAAGTAGGTGATAATGGAACGTAAACGCTGTGCATTTTGTTCGACGACCGGAACGGGGGAAACACTCCGGCTCCCAAGTGTTTGTTGAATGAGGGATTCGATTACCTCTAACGTCTCCCGGTACATACGGATACCTTTGCCCGGTAAACGTTCAGGATCGAAAGGATCATAGTCCGATAGGCCAAATTCCCATAAAGGGATTTCTAGCAAGTCGCTGAGGAGACGTAAGGTCTGTTGATCGGCAATGTGCTTTTTTCCTGTTTCTATCTGTTGGACGTAGGCAACGCTAACACCCCATTGCTCGGCTAATTGCGCCTGGATCATATTCCTTAGTTTGCGGTATTTCTTGATCACCTGCCCAAAATGATCAATCTTCATACTCCACCTCCTGTGTAGATCTGGCTCCTCTTGCCCGCTCCTAACCGATAGGTCTGTGTGTATGTGTAGTTTCCTATTGTCTATTACAACCTCTGAGTTAGTTGCGGATGACGCACCCCCTATCCTTTTTACTAACCATAAGGTTAGTATTGAATCTGAATGTGCTTCCTCTCCCCACTTTAACTCTCATGTTTACAGTCAGAGGCATCCTCAATAGAGCGAACCAATTGGTTCATCCAGATTCAGACCAACAAGCTCTTAACCCACCCTGATAAGTTGCTGGTGTGAAGTAGTGATCTCGACTATGCTACGAACAGGTAGTTGTTTCGATTGTATCACATAACATCATTGTCAAGTAGAAAGGTCAAATTCATGAAGCACCCACAAACAGAACTGCTCATGACCGTGCAGGTCACGCTCAATGAGGTCATCGCCATGACCGCCGCCGTCGGCTTCTATCGCACCTATGGCAAAGCGCTCACACGTCATCACTCCCTTTTTTGCCTGCTACTCGATCAATATCTCAACCGCCTCTATATCGAGGTTCAGCGAGCACAGCAGGGAGGCCGCGCATGCTAACAGAGCTATTGCGTATCCGTCGTGATCACAACTTGACCTCCGTACAGTTAGCAGAGGTGGCAGGTCTCCCACTCCGCGTCGTGTATCTGGGCGAGATCGGCGGTCTGGTGGATGAAGAGGATGCTCGCAAGATCCTCAAGGCCCTCTCACGCCTGACGGGCAAGATCTACACGCTGGAAACGATCGAATTGAACATCAAGGAGCAGCAGAGCTATGAGCCAACAACATCCGGGAGACCTGCCAACCATTCCGCTGGACCAAAACGGCCTGCGCAGTATTGATACTATGATCCAGGGCTATCTCCCTCACCTCGTGAGAAAACAGCCAGCGCCACAGCGCCTCATCGCCGTCCTGCGAACCATACGCCGCAAGCTCGCCCCCATGCTCAAACCCGGCGGCTTTCCAGAGGGCACAGCCATTCCGCTTACGCTCGACGAACTCTGGGCGCTCAATATCGCCTGCCAGGGCTTCGCGACCCTGATCTCCAGCCGCATCAATCCATCGAAGGAGCGGGATGGTCTGCTGGCTGACCTCGATAAACTGCACCAGTATTGTGAGTCACTCCTCTCTCACAGGAGAAAGGCATTATGATCTTCTGCTATTACTAATGCCTCATCACATTCTCCACTCAAGAAGAGAATCCAAAATGTCCTGACAGGACATTCTTGGTCAAATATATCGTGTACAACGATGGAATGTACCAAAAATGTCCTGTCAGGACATTCTGAGAATGATTCTCATTGCGGTGTCGGGACGGAACTATTCAGGTCGCCTTACTAAGCTCTGATCGTAAGATGTATTGCTAACACTTTGGTTAGGCTCTTAGCGATCCTAAAGGTCATAAAAAACTCTACCGACGATCAAGCCCATTGGGTCATACACCACACGTTCTCAAAATCACGGCTCTGCAAGGCCTGTGTCTGTATCCAATAGTAGATCCTCCCCTCAATGCCCCATTCCATTTCTGCCTCTGGGTCCGTCTCTAGTTGAAGCAACAACTGCCAATCCTGGACTCCGCTGAGCAACTGTCCCACCCTTGTTTGATCAGTTGGCCAACCATCTCCAAAATAGAGACCATGTGAGACAAGTTGGCTTTCAACTTGCATATCACCCTGAAGAGCATCAGGATACCCGAGAAGATGATGCCGTGGCTCATGATCTTCTTGACGCAGTGTTGAGAGAACATCCCAATAGGCATGGAATTCTTGCTCAGAGAGGTGGAGTGCTTCCACAGGGAGCGAGCGGACATATGGGTACATGATGCTCACGGAAAACGTTAGGGCGCAGGGTGTAAAGTATCTTTCCGGCAGTTCGTCCTCTAAGAGCGTGGCTGGAACGGGATGACGTTGCAGACGTGAGACCTCCCCATCGTCATACAACACGCGCCAACCTCCACGCATCGCAGGATCATATCCTGCCAGAGCAGTCTGCTCAGCATCAGAGAAGAAGGAGAGTAGCCCTGTTGATGGAAGAAGGGAGATCCCCTCTTGAAGGATAGGGACCTCTGCCAGATTGATCTGAGCCACGAAAGCCAGCGGCATCCCATTCCAGGTAGGCCATGCCACCTCTGGCGCTAAATCAGGAGCGCCTCCTAGTTTGGAAACCCCAATAGGCAGCAGTTCATCTTGGGTGGCTCTCCTCACTAAGCGAATGGATGGTAAGGCCAGAGCTTTCAACTGAGATGCCACACGTGAGAGTCCTGCCTGTTCTAACCGGATGTCAATTGATTTACTCATTATCAATGCTAAATGTTGTTTTCTGTCTCACTACTCTCGGAATCCCAAGGAGAGGAATATATTCCATTGAAATTGAACATTGGCTTCCTGTCGAGCCAATTCTGGAACCACTGGAGTAAAGAGGGAGCTTCGAGCACATGAGGATCTTCCTCATCATCAGACCCATATTCTCTTAATACCGGATACTCAGGCTGAGAACAATCCATTATGGAAAGAATAGCGCATCCCCAATGACAAATCAGGCAAACTTTCTCGGGCCAGGATCTATAACGATACTCCCAAAGAGTTGTATCAACGAGAGAATAATCCTCGTAGGGATCTTGTCCTTCATGGGTGAAGAGCGGAACCAGGCCCAGACCTGGGCCGATTCCTCCATTTGCCACCTCCAGATAGATTCTTCTCAACAGCGAGGGGAGGGGATAACCAAGCAGGGTCTCTGCACGGAGAAGATCATCCGGAGAAGCAGGAGGGTTGGCCATTTCTTTGACCCAAGAGTGGTCTGCATGGCGAAAGGTACCCTCTTTCAGCATCAATTTTAGGCGCTCAATAAGAGTGTCGTCGTTATATATCATGAGTTCCTCCAGAGAGAAGCATTTCAGTTATTCTAACATAGTTTACTTGTGCTCACGATGATATAGAACAAAAGTTTGTGAGTGTAGCCGAGTTCTGTAGTAGCAAATCAATACTGTTCTGTGATATGTGTTGTCTGCCTACCTCTTCTCGTGAGTGACGACATCCACTTGGAATTTCCTCCTCTTTACACTAATTCTCTTGCATCTTAACCGATGCTGATTTTTCGTTTAGTCATTGTGGCTCAAGACTTCTGCTCTCTGCTGTAAGGAGCAACGCGCGTCCTTTTGTGAGCTGGATCATAGCGCCACTGTGAACTGGCTCACAAAGGCAGGGGACAGAGTGTGATATATTTCACTCACTCACAGGGAGGAACGTTTTTTTGGATACCGTAAGGAAGAGGTCCCATGCCATCAGAAAGCCACTATACGAAGCCGCCAGGACGCTCGATGGTGAAGCGAGTACTGGTTGGTGTCTCTACGTTGATCGTCCTCAGTAGTATTGTCACAGCTACGCTGCTTTTTCAGAGGCAGCAGCGTCAAACAGAAATCATCGCTACAACTACGGCGCAGAGCCGCAATGCCACGGCTGCTGTAGCTACCCTCCAGAAAGCCACCGTCACAGCCATCGCCCACAACCAGCAGGCCACTACCACGGCCATCGCAGTAGCCACAGCCACCGTTACGACCTATCCCTCATATATGCCTGGCTCTGGTACCCTGG
>Ga0070730_10003587_pt1 | contig 13880 bp, 9 predicted proteins | sample Coa_R1_3_FD_66447 | JGI IMG/M metagenome (GOLD analysis project Ga0070730, IMG submission 66447) | Surface soil microbial communities from Centralia Pennsylvania, which are recovering from an underground coalmine fire - Coalmine... | ecosystem: Environmental > Terrestrial > Soil > Unclassified ...
GAATTTGAAGCGGCATGTCGCGTTGCAGTAGCGGTAGGAACGACGATTCTCGGCGGCTCTACCGATCTGCCTTTGGCAGATCGCCCCTTGGCCGTGGCCATCCTCAAGAACTACGGTCTCCGACTAGGCATTGAAAATCATCCCAATGAGAAGACCGCCCACGATATGCAAGTGAAAATTGGCGATGGAGGCGATGGAACCATTGGCACCACCATTGACACCGGGTGGTACGCCACCAATGGCTACAATCCAGCGCGTGCGATTGAAGAGTTGTTCCCCTCCCTTGTGCATGTCCATTTGAAAGATATTCTTGCTCCAGGAGCACACGAGACGTGCCGTTACGGGCAAGGATGCGTGGATATTCCTGGCTGCGTTGCAACGCTCAAACGTCTCGGCTACCATGGAGCTTATAGCATTGAGCATGAACCAGAACTGTTTGATCCAACAGAGGACTGTCAAGCAATGCTGCCCATGCTCCAGCAGTGGTTAGCACAGTAACAAGAAAGAGCTATCAGCCATTTCATCAAGCACTTGTGCAGCAACTGCTGGCACATCCAACAGTGCTGGACCAACTCCTTGGCGCCTCAGCGGTGACGGCTCTGAAGTCAGCACAGAAGCTGTTCGCCGCAGAATTCGGATGGGACGGGGTATCCGAACAACTTTAAACAGGGTCATAGCTGACCTCTTTTTCGGTTATACTATGACCATCTGAAAGACTACGATCTGTCCATTTCCTAAAAAGACTCATAGTTATCTGAAAGGAAGCTGTCTCATGGCTGAAGATACATCAACCCTCTCCGTCTTTTATCAGGGTTGGCACGACTATCAAAACATGCTCACCAAAGTTATTGCTCCGCTTCCCTCCGAACTGCTCACCCTGCGCGCAACACCCAGTCAGCGCTCAATCGGTCAGATCCTGCTTCATATGATTGGCGCCCGTGCCCGCTGGTTTCACGATCTCATGGAGATAGGCGACAAAGAGTTTGCCAGCTTCTGCACCTGGGATCGCCAGGGAGAGCCTGCCAGAGACGCCACCGAGCTGGTTTACGGCCTGGAAACAACGTGGCGTGTGATGCAGGAGACGCTCACTGCCTGGACTCCTGAAGATATGCTCTATAGCTATAAAGGTGAGCCTGGTGATCCCGAAACCTTCACGCGCCAGTGGGTCATCTGGCATCTCATCGAGCACGACCTTCATCACGGCGGCGAGGTCTCTCTCATCCTCGGCATCCATGGTCTGCAGGCCCCCGCGCTCTAAGACCAACGTGTGATCAAACCACTGTGCGATCAAACTATAAAGAAGAAGAAGAAGAAGAGAGAAGTATGAGGATTGACACTGAGATGGTGCAGCGCTGGCTCGACGCGTACAACCACGCCTGGCTCACCTACGATCCAGAGGAGATCGGCGCGCTGTTTACCGAAGACGCGGAGTACCGTTGGCATCCCTGGGACGAGGGCGACGACGTGGCTCGCGGTCGCTCCCAAATTGTCGCTGCCTGGTTGGAGAGCCGCGACCGGGCCGGGACCTATCGCGGCGCATATAATCCCTTGCTGGTGCAGGATGATCGCGTGATCGCTGTGGGAATATCATTCTATTACACCGACGACACCCAGGCGACGCTCGATCGATCCTACCATAACCTGTGGGTGCTGCAATTCAATGAAGAGGGTCGCTGCCGCTCATTTACTGAGTGGTATATGCAAGCGCCCGGCAAGCCATAGTCTTATGGAGGGTACTTTATGATTACGATTGTTCCTTTTGCTCGTCCGTTTCGCACCGACGGCCAGATGTACACGGGCTGCTCGTCCGTTTAAGTCGGACGTATGGCTTCGCTCAATCTCTTCACGACGTTGGGGTCACGGTGGTCGAAGAAGCTACTGGTTTTGGTGTCCAGCGTCCTCATCGCTGCCATATCTTCCGGGCTCAGATCGAAATCGAAGATGGTGAAGTTTTCCACGATTCGTTCCTGCCTGACTGATTTGGGAATCGCCACAACCCCTCTTTGGGTCAGCCAGCGCAGAATGACCTGTCCCACGGTTTTCTGATACTTGCCTGCGATAGAACGTAGCAACGCATGCTCGAATATATCGTGTTTGCCCTCTGCAATCGTTCTCCTCCTTTATATATATATTCTTTCTGGGAAGAGTATAGACGCGCCAAAGCTCTGAGTGATAGAATGATTGTCGCAAATGATTGTCTGATTCTGCAAGATTTGCAGATGCGAGAGCGCAACAAGAGAAGAGGCTCCGAGTTTTGTTCACTGCGGAAAGGATTCCAGCATGTACTACGAAGACCAGCCGGGAGATGATCAGGCCGATCTGCCAGAGGAATCTGTAGGCTCGCCTGCGGTGCGCGATTTTAATACGCTTGCGAATGCTTTTACCGCAGGCTTGCGTGATCTACCTACTGATTATGCCACCCGCGTGAAAAATTTTCTGGCTGAATACCTGGGCACTCCTGGCCATCCCGTCCCCTTTGGGGGGCGCGCAAGAGACTTTGAGCAGCTCGATGCCTGGGTCGCCGATCCGGATACGCCCCCTTACTTGCTGCTGGCCGCTCCCGCCGGCCGTGGCAAATCCGCCCTTCTCTTGCGCTGGCGTCAACGGCTGCTTACCCGGCCCGACCTGGCCGCCATTTACTTTCCCGTCAGCATTCGTTTTCGTACGAACCTGGCTGGCGTAGTTTTCCCCTCGCTGGTAGCCCTGCTGGCCGCTCTCCACGGGGAGGATCTGCCTGCTGACCCGAACATGCATGAAGATGTCTGGCGTGGTCTGCTTGTCGAATACATGACCCGCCCCCTGCCTGCTGGCCGCTCTCTGGTTCTGATCCTGGATGGCGTGGATGAAGCGGCAGATTGGGTAGCCGGGCCTGGCCTCTTTCCCCTCAATCCTCCTCCCGGCGTGCGCGTGGTCCTCTCCGCTCGCTATCTCGCCAATGATCAGGATGCTACTGCCTGGTTGCAGCGCCTCGGTTGGACCTCGCCTGGCCTGGCTCGCACGTTACAGCTCTATCCTCTTGATCGAAATGGGATCGCCAGTGTCCTGATCCAGATGGGGTTTCCCCTCGACCTCCTGGGCACGCGCGTCAATGTCGTCTCCGAACTCCACCGTCTGAGCGAAGGCGATCCTCTGCTCGTTCGTCTCTATGTCGATGACCTTTGGGAGCGGGGCGAAGCGGCCGTTCGCCTTCAGCCGCAAGATCTCCATGCGATCCGCCCTGGCCTGGCGGGCTACTTCGAGCGCTGGTGGAAGGATCAGCGCCAGCTCTGGAGCCAGCAGGCCCCTGACCGTGAAGCCGCCGCCCAGACACTGCTGAACCTCCTGGCTGGCGCTCTGGGACCATTGAGCAAGGACGATCTCTTGAGTCTCGCACCGGATGAAACAGGCTTTCGCAGTGGGGATCTCGATCAACATCTAGCATCTCTCTCGCGCTTTGTGATCGGCGATGGGATGCGCCAGGGGTATGTCTTCAGTCATCCCCGCCTGGCAAACTACTTCCTTGAGGAGCGCCTGACCGCATCAGAACGCGAGCAGGTGGAGCAGTATTTCCTGACCTGGGGCAAGCAGACCCTCTCAGCCCTTAATGAGGGACGCTTAGCGCCCGCAAAAGCTTCGCCCTACATTGTGCAATACTATGGCGCTCACCTGGAGCGTGCCCGGGCCGATGCCCCGGCCCTGCTAACCCTCGTCAGCGATGGCTGGCGCCACGCCTGGGAGAAACTGGATCGCGCCAACGCTGGCTTTCTCGGCGATGTGGAGCGTGCCTGGCGAGCAGTTGAGCGTGCCAACACTTCCGCCACCAACTCTGGCCTCCAGGCCCCTTATCTCGGAGAAGAGATACGCTGCCTCTTTTGCCGTGTCAGTGTCAATAGCGTGACCAGTAATATCTCCCCCAGGCTGATGCTGGAGGCGGTGAAAACCGACATCTGGACCCCTGCACAGGGCCTGGCATGCCTGCGCCTGATCGCTGAAGCGGCCCCGCGCGCCAGAGAACTCGTTGGCCTGGCTCCCTTCGTGCAGGAACCTCTGCGTACTGATATCCTGCAAGAAGCCCTGGATACCGTCTCAACGATCAAAGATGAGCGCTATCGTCTGGATGCCCTGCTCGAACTGGTCCCCGGCCTCTCCGAGGAATTGCGCTGGCAGGTCCTGGAAAGTGCGCTAACGATTAATGATGAAGCCGATAGGGCTGGCGTGCTGGCCGAGCTGGCTCCGGCCCTCTCTTCTATCCAGATTGAGCGCGCCCTCGCTCTCGCAGAGCAGATCGAGGAGGAAGAGTATCGCGCGCTGGCCCTGGCGGGCCTGGCCCCTTATTGCTCAGCGGATCAACAGGGGCTCCTGCTACGACTTGTGCGCCTGATCCAGCAGGAAAGAGATCGGGCGCTGGCCCTGACCGCTCTCCTCCCTCACCTGACACCAACCTTGATCCTGGACATCTTGCAGGAGGCGCGGGACATGCGAGACGGTCTCTCTCAAGTTCGCCTTCTTGCTGCACTGGCGCCCTACCTCCCCGACCAGGCGCGCCCGGAGGTAATCCAGGAGTCTCTGGCCCTGGTCGATGAAATCGAGGATTGCGACTATCGCGTTGAAGTGCTGGTCAAGCTGGCTCCGTTCCTCTCTGAAAAGAGGCTCCAACAAACCCTCCAGGAACTGCAGCCCCTCTGGGATGAAGGCGATCGCGCCCGCTCTCTGACCGAACTGCTCCCCTATCTGCCAGAAAAGCAGCTTTCCGCATTCCTGCAGGCGACGCTGACGATGAGGAGCGAGCAATGTCGCACAGAGGTATTGCTACCACTCCTGCCTCGCCTCTCCAAAGCCGCCTCTTCCCCTCCCACCCCAGAGGTGCCTGAGGGCCGCCCTAAAGGATCACCTGAAGGCGCAAGGGATGACCTGGCAGATTTAGCAGTATCGTCGCCAGAGAAATCGCTTCTGGAGGCTGTTCTCGCCAGTATACAGACAACCTGGGATGAGGGTTGTCGCGCGGAGATCCTGGCTGGCCTGGCTTCTTATCTCCCCGAAGCCCTGCTGCCCCAATGGCTGGCCCTGGTTCAGGCTATACAGGATAACGGCTATCGTGTCTGGCTCCTGGCGGAACTGGAAGCCGCCGCTGCGCAGCCCCAGGTATCTGCGCCCTCAGAGGGGGATCAAGCGCCTGCGCCCGAAAACACGAATGTTGCCACAGAGGATATAACAATCCTGCGATCCCTACCAGGGTCGCCGTTCGATATGCTCACCACCTTTCAAGCCATTCCAGGGCAAGAGGCGCGTATGCAAACCCTTTTAGCCATCGCCCCCCGCCTCTCCAATGAAGCGTTCTTAAAGCTCTTCGACTTTATGTTGCTGCAGGTCCTTGGTCTGACGTGGCGTACGCAAACCGAAGAGCAACGCGCCCATATCCTCGCCAGGCTGGCTAACCGTCTGCCGGAAGATTGGCTTCCAAGGGCTCTGTCAATAGTGCAGTCAATGTCCAACGAAACCTATCAGGTCCAGGCGCTGCTGGCCCTGGCTCCTCGTATTCGTGGAACGCAACTTACTGAGGCACTCGATATTGTACGTTCCATGAGAGACCGTGAAAAGCGCTCGCAGGTCCTGGAAGTGCTTGTCACCTCTTTACCTGAGACCCACAAAGGCGAACGCGTCCAGGAAATGTTGCAGGTCTTGCAAATGATTAAGGATGAGACAGACCGCATCCGTCTGATCACCGCCAGTGCCGCTTACCTCCCCTCGCCATTGCCGTCCATTAGCGCGCGACTGGCCCTGGAAGCTGCAGGCTCTCTGAGTTCTGAAACCAATCAGGCCGCCATGCTGCAAGCTCTGGCCCCCCATCTACCACAGGACATGTTCGAAGATGTATTGAGCCTGGTAAGATCGATGCGGAGCGAAGAAGTGGGAGTACAACTCCTGGAAAAGCTGGCTCCCTATGTGCCCACAATCCTCTTCCTCGAGTTTTTAAGCACGGTGCAGACTATCAAGAGTGAATACTGGCGCGCCCTGGCCCTGGTGACCCTGGCCCCTTATATGCTACCAATCCTCTTCACTAGAGTGCTGAGAATGGCGCAAGTGATACACAACGAGAATGAGCGCGCAAAAGTGTTGACTGCGCTGGCCCCCTATGTGACGGAAGCCTCTTTCCCCCAACTCTGGGATCTCATCCAAGCAATAGCAAGGCCAGGGGGGCGTATACGGATCCTGGGTGCGCTGGCTCCCTATATCCCACAGCGCTTTTTTCCCCAGGTATGGGCTGAAGTGCAGGAGAGTGCCGGACAATTATACATAATAAGAGTGCTGGCTCCGCGCATGTCTGAAGACCGGTTCTCTCAAGTCTGGCAAGCTGTCCAGGCCATCCCTGATGAGGAGAGGCATGCACAGCTAATGCCCATTCTCGCTCCCTATGTGCCGGAACGCTTCTTCTCTCAATTCTTCATGGTTGCGCGAGCCATTTCTGAAGAAAGGTTGCGTGTGCCGGTGCTGGAGGGGCTGGCAGTGCGCATGTCCGATGACTTCTTCCCCCATATGTGGCAAGAGCTGCAAGCATTACACGTGCATACATACCGCGCAAAGCTATTAGATGCGCTGGCCTCGCGTGTACCGGAAGCCTTCTTCCTCCAGTTTCTGCTGGCCGTTCGTGATATCCCGGGCGAAAGTATGCGCCTATCAATACTGGAGAAACTGGCCCCATCTGTCTCGGAGCGCTCCTTCCCTGACTTCTGGCAGGCTGTCCAGGAGCTACGAGGGAAATCACGTCTGGGAATGCTGTTGGAGGTCCTGGCACACCATGTGTCCGAGGATTTCCTTCCGGACTTCTGGCAAACTCTGCGCTGGATAGAAAGCGCCCAGTGGCTGGCACAAATTTTGAATGCGCTCGTCCCTCGTCTCTCAGAGGAAAGGCTTACAGAAGCCTTAGAAATGTTGCAGCCATATGAAGAGGATTGGCAGGTTACGCTTCTTGAGGCGTTGATCCCTTACCTCTCCCCTGAAAGATGTGCGGATATGCTGGATAGGCTGATTCCTCTTCAGCCTGGAAACTGGCTCGCTGAAGCTCTGGAGGGCATGCAGGACGCGTGGAGAGCGCGACGGCAGGTACGGGCCCTGGCCGCACTGCTGCCTCATCTTCCCGAAGAAAGATTACGTACATTTCTGCCGCCTATGTTAAAGGCGGTACGGGCCATAAAACCGGAAGAAGGGCGGGCACGAGTCCTGACAAAGCTGGCTTCCAGGGTCCCACAAGAGCTGCTCAAAGAGCTGCTAGAGGCGCTATGGTCGATTGATAATGCACAAGCACGTGTGCCGGTGTTGGCAGCCCTCCTGCCCACGCTTTCTCAGCCCGCGTGGGCGCAAGTCCTGACTCTGGCTACCCTCAAGATGCACGAGACGGAAGATGCCGGGTTCCTCTTGCAGATATTGCAAACTGGGGAACCGCTTGTGGCGCAAATCTCTCCCGCTCAACTCTCTCCCGCCCTGCGCGCTCTCCTGCATCTCCTGTCACAGCGTATACGCCGGGAGGCGTTGCCCGATCTTGCCTCGTTGCTGCTCCTCATCCACTTGCTGGGTGGAGAAGGAGCCGTAGTAGCGATCTGTTCTTCTATCCTGGAGGTAGGCTCCTGGTGGCCCTAAATCCTACAGGCATCAGGGATGAGCATACCAGATGTCGATGGTTTGCTCATTGGCTGTTTCATGCAGATCGATGATAAAGCATCTCTGCTCAGGATCATATTGCAGGTTGACGGGGACTTTCTCAATGTGCACGACCTCTGGCTCGACAAGCATTTCGCGTAGTTCCAGGCGAATATGCTGGCGCGTGGGGACAAATGTCCCTTCTCGCTCACCCAACACTATGTGCATATACCCGGCCTCTACCTTACATGTGATGGAACGTTGAGCGTAGGCTCCATTCAAGTGTTCATAGCCATCCCCGGCATCCTCGTACAATGTTGCCTCACCCTCCCCTTCATAAGGATAGAGCACCAATGTCAGTGGATCATGCTCTTTCTGCCCTACATAGTTCATGGATGGCCCGAGCGGTACTGCGGTGTTAGCACGGACATAGACGGCTGGCCGGCCAAGAGGAGCATGCGCCAGTATATGAGCCGGGCCATCCACCCGCTCGCCCGTCCAGAAGTGAAACCAGGTCCCGGCGGGAATATAGACATGGCGATGCTCGATGCCAGGCTGGGTAATGGGCGCTATCAACAGGGCATCGCCGCATAATAGCTCGTCGTCCAGCCCATAGGTGGTTGTATCTTCTGGATAAGCCCAGAGTAGGGGGCGGAGAATAGGTGCGCCTGTGCGGTGGCACTCCTCGAAGAGCGTATAGAGATATGGCAGCAGGCGCAGGCGTAGCTTGAGCATGCTGCGGCAAATCGCTTCATAAGGCTCACCAAAAACCCATGGTTCCTGGTGGCGTGTCTGCTTCTCTGAGTGGTTGCGACAAAAGGGCTGAAAAATGCCAAACTCGGTCCAGCGTGCAAGCAGCTCTCCACTCGCATCGCCATAAAATCCTCCAATATCGACCCCAGTCCAGCCCACACCTGAAAGACCCAGATTCTGCAACTGCGATAGACTCATGCGGAGATGTTCCCAGGTGGAAGAGTTATCGCCGGTCCAGAGCAGGGCATGGCGCTGGATACCCGCGTAGCCAGCCCGCGAAATGATGAAGGGCCGCTGTTCAGGGTGCGAGCGTAAAAGACCTTCCCGCGCGGCCTGAACCATCAATGATCCATAGGCGTTATGCACCTGGATATGCAGCCGGGTCTTCCCCTCTCCAGGGTGCAACACATCTGGCGGCATCGTTGAGTTGAGCGGGATGAAGAGACCCGGCTCGTTCATATCGGACCAGATGCCCGCGACGCCCGCGTCCAATAATGCCCGGTGTTGTTCTCCCCACCATGCTCGTGCCTCCGGATTGGTAAAGTCGGGAAAAACACAGACGCCGGGCCAGACGGCATTTTGATAGTCATCTCCCTGCAACGTCTTACAATACAGATCACGCGCTCTGCCTTCCGTGTAAACCTGATATCGTTCGTCAACCTTCACCCCTGCATCCACAATGGTTACTACGTGAAACCCCATTTCGCGAAGTTCAGCAAATAATCCCTCTGGATCGGGGAAGTCGATGGGGTCCCAGGTAAAGACACGATAGCCATCCAGGCAGTCAATGTCGAGGTAGAGGGTGTCGCAGGGGATATCTCGCTCGCGAAACGTGCGCGCAATTTGCCTCACTTCGTCCGCCGTTTCATAACTGAAACGGCTCTGACCATTGCCCAGCCCCCAGAGCGGGGGAAGAGGCGTATGCCCGGTCAGATCGGTATAGCGCGCCAGCACATCCTGAGGCGTTGGCCCACAGAACACATAATACACAAGATCGCCATTGCTCGCTCCGAACCAGGAGCGCTGAGGATCTTCGTGCGCCAGGTTGAACTCGGTACGGGTCGTACTATCCAGAAAGAAGCCCCAGGCCTGTCCATTCGCCATGACCAGCGTAAATGGGATCGAAACATACAGGTTGTTTTGCAGAGCAGTATGGCCACGAGGTGGATCAATATTCCAGAAAAGCTGATGCGTACCTGTTTTATCCATCTCCCCTGTGCGTTCCCCGCAGCCAAAGTAGTGCTCTCCAACGGCGTGCTGCTTATACACGCGCACAGGCGTCCCCAGCATTCCCACAGGATTGAGAAGTCCGGGCGCCAGTGCCGGATCTGGCGACGTGAACCAGCCCATGCCAAGCTCTGGATCATCGCTAGCAAAGATGCGCCCACTCTGATCAGAAAACTTGATTCGTAGTGGATCAAGAGAGAGATGAGCAGTGGCAACAGAGGTCGTGATGGTCACTTCACCGACGCCCTCCATAATCTCGATCGGTCCCATTTCCTCTTCCTGCGCAACGACCGCCACAGAGTCGTAACTAATCGAGCGCCCATGAGGGAAGAGGCCGACGCGAAATAGATCAGGAGCAAGTGCAGTCACCTCGACAGTTGCCGCGCCAGCCTGCAAGCAAACCTTTGAGACATCTTTTCCGATGAGAGTTGCTGTCCCAAGAGCTTGATAGCCAGGAGGAAAGGTAGGGAAGCTATGAGCGGTTGTACTGGCTGGCAGTGCCATCTCCATAAGAGTGTTTTCCTTTCAAAGAACATTGTTAGTAAAAGGAGAGAAAAGCCGTTTCTCTCCGCATCAGCCTCGCAGCCCGGTTAGATTGATACCTCGAATAATCTGACGCTGGAAAATCAGGAACAGAATAATCGGAGGCACGCTGGCAAGCACAAGGCCCGCAATCAAATAGGTGAAGGGCAGGAAGGCATTCGGCTGTGCTTCGTGGTAAATCGCCACCGCCAGGTTCTGAAGATTAGCATCCGCAAGCACCAGCAGGGGCCAGAGGAAGTCCTTCCACGATGCAATGATCGTAAAAATCGTAATCACCGCCATTGCTGGACCCGACAGCGGCAGAATAATGCGCGTAAAGACCTGCCAGGCATTCGCACCATCCAGGCGCGCGGCCTCGGTTAAATCGTTGGGGATACCATCAAAAAAGCTTTTGAGCACCAGAATGTTGAAGGCGCTCGCCGCCTCAGGAAGCCAGACGCCGGACCAGGAATTGGAGAGCGAGACATGGATGAGCGGCAGGTCACTAATGTTTACAAATTGCGGAATGAGATACACGATCGGCGGCACCATTAAGGTACTGAAAAAACAGAACTCAATGACGCGCTTTCCCGCGGGACGCAGCTTAGAAAGCGCGTAGGCCGCCGTTGCCGAGACCGCAATCTGCAAGAGCACCGCACCCACCGCCAGGATCAGCGTATTGCCGAAATAGAGCGGGAAACTCAGCACACTCCAGGCATTGCTATAATTGCTCCATTGGGGGTGCGCGGGCCAGAGCGTCGGCGGCGACTGAAAGATCTCCGTGCTTGATTTCAATGCGCCGCTGAACATCCAGTAGAGTGGCCCCAGCGTCACGAGCGTGCTGATGAGCAACAGTGTAAAGACCAGCCAGTAGATGAGACGCCCCGTTGGCTGCCTCAGCGCGAAGGGCGATACCAGCGTGCGCTCAGTGGCCTCGATTGGGACTACCCGGCGCCGCTGCCGCCTCTCGCGCGTCGTATCTTGTGTCTTCTGCATAAGATGGGCCATCATTTAGTCTCCTTGTAACGAACGTCTGGTTATCCTGAGATAAATGAGCGCGAAAACCGCCAGCACCAGAAACAGGATAATACCTGAAGCGCTTGCGCCCCCGAAATCGCCCTGCTGAGTGGCGTAGGTATAAATTAACATAATAATACTGAGCGTCGCGTTCTGCGGCCCTCCAGCAGTAACTGTAAAGGGCTCAATAAAGATCTGCATCGTGGCCAGGATCTGCAATATCAGCATCAGCAGCATAATCGGGCGGATGGTTGGCAGCGTAATATGCCAGAGCCGTTGCCAGAGGTTAGCGCCATCAATTTCGGCCGCCTCATAGAGCGTGGCTGAGACGCCTTGCAGGGCCGCAAGATAGATGAGCACGGTCGAGCCCGCATTGCTCCAGGTTCCAATTACCACCAGAGCTGGCAATGCGCTGCCCGGCGACTCCAGCCAGGAACCGGGTGGGAGATGAAACAGGCTCAACAGAGCATTTAATAGCCCTGAATCAGGATTGTAGATCCAGCGCCACAGAAAGACCGTCACAATGGGTGGTAGCATCACCGGCAGGTAGAACGCCAGACGAAAAAATCCTCTGCCATGGCGCATCTCGTTAATCAGCAGCGCAAGAATGATCGGGATCGCGAAGCCAAACAGGAGGCCATAGATCGTATAAGCCACCGTATTGCTCCAGGCAATCGGAAAGAGTGGGTCAGAGAGCACATGTCGAAAATTCGCCCAGCCTACCCAGACCGGAGGATTGATCAAATCAACGCTCTGAAAGCTCATCACAAAGCCCAGTATAATGGGATACCAGACAAAGAGCGCAAAGATCAGCAGCGCGGGAAGCAGGAAGAGATAGCTACTGAGATTGCGCTGGATAACAAGCTTCAACTTGCGCGGCGCTTGCTGCCCCTCGGGAGCCAGGGGAACGATTTTCAGCTCCAACGCTTGCTGCGATACCTGCGCTGGCTGTTGCAGAGGCAAAGAGGACGATGAAAGCCCCATAGATAGCTCCTTCTAAGTGCAAAAACATGAACCCTGTCAGGGAAAAGAGGACCAAATGGTTTAGCTAAACCACTGAACTCAGCAATAGAATGGTTTAGCTAAACCATTTTCGGCAGATCATCAAGGCCGGGATGGTTTAGCTAAACCATTTTCGGCAGATCATCAAGGCCGGGATGGTTTAGCTAAACCACTGAACTCAGCAATAGCTCTTTTCCTCTGCAAGGCGACATGAAAAGGCATTGAGAAACCGATCGACATCGAGGGGAATACTTCCCCTGGAAATAGGTAAACGTTCCCCCTCAAATTTCCCTTATGAGGCTGACTGATCGAGCACCTTCTGGAAGGCCGCCGCTGCCTGATCCAGCACAGCCTGAGGATCGGCGTTCGGATTTGTCAGCACAGCTTGCATCGGAGTATCAAGCGCGGCGTACATCTTCTGCGTCTCCTTGCGTGGCTCTGGACGCAGCGCGGCCGTCGAGTTGACGAACGTCGTGTAGTTCTGCACTGGCGCGTTGGCATACTTCGTATTGATAGCAACGATCTGTTTCTGGAAATCACCGGTAAAGAGCACATTGGCCGGGCCACCAACCACCTGTCCAGCGGCAGCAGCGAGGGCAGTGTTGTTCTCCATCACGGCCGGGTCAAAATTGGAGTAGATGGCAAAGTCGAAGGCAGTCTTAATTTTCTCCTTCGATGACTTGGGATTGAAAATGAAAATATTGCCTCCAGTCAGTGCCGCATTGCCTCCATTTTGTGGCATCGGGCCAATGCCAAAATCATCCAGGTTCGCCTGAAACTGCCCCTTCAGGCTATTCAACTGATCGGGCGCCATCACAACCATCGCCACTTTGCCGGTGGCCAGCAACTGGAGCGTGTCGGCCTGCGTGAAGAGTTGCTGCTTCGTCATAGACTGATCGGTGAAGCGCATCGTTTTCAGCATTTGCAGGACGCTCACACCCTTATCGCTATTGAAGGTTGCCTTGGTGCCATCCGCGGACTGCAGATCTCCGCCAGCTGTATACATCCAGTTAGTGAAATGCCAGCCACCCTGGTTGCTGGTGCTGGTCTCCGCGAAACCCGCCACGGTCGAACTCTTCAGTTGTTTGGCATAGCCCTGGAAGTCAGCCCAGGTGGTGGGAGGCTTATCCGGGTCGAGGCCAGCCGCCTTAAACATCTTGCGATTGTAATAGATACCCAGCGCGTAGCCGGTTGTAGGAATGCCATAGATTTTCCCGGTAGCAGGATCGGTAGCGATCGAGGCAATACCCGGGTTATAGCTGCTCCAGTACTGCCAGCCCTTTGCCAGGTCGCTAATATCCGCCACGGCGTGCTTGGAGATCAAGAGAGGCGGTTCGGTAAACCAGCTGACCTTGGCGTCCTCCAACTGGTTTGCCGCCAACTGCGCAAAGTAGGTGTTGGGACTATATGGGTCGTTTCTGGCGGTAATCTTCTCGCCGGGATGGGACTGCTCAAATTGCTTGACCACCTGATTAAAGGCATAGACTGTGCCTGGGTTGGCAGGCGGGGGCAGGTTGTCGACCGAAGCGGTCACAACTGTTGAACCGGTCGTGGTCGGACCCGATCCGCCACAGGCCGCGAGCAGATCCAGACCAATAACGCCGGCTCCCAAAGCCGCGCCACGCTGCAACAGGCTCCTGCGATTCAAAGAAGAGGTGTTTCCGGGGGTGGTACTCATGCGAACCTCCTTAAAAAAGTGCATGTGATTCCTACATCATGTCATGATGATGTTTGTAAGAAGCCTG
>Ga0070730_10003588_pt1 | contig 13879 bp, 22 predicted proteins | sample Coa_R1_3_FD_66447 | JGI IMG/M metagenome (GOLD analysis project Ga0070730, IMG submission 66447) | Surface soil microbial communities from Centralia Pennsylvania, which are recovering from an underground coalmine fire - Coalmine... | ecosystem: Environmental > Terrestrial > Soil > Unclassified ...
AGTTATGGTGAAGAAGGGAGAAGGGAGAAGGAAGGTGAAGGAAGAATAGGTAATACCCCACGAGGCATATCAGATACCAACATTAACCAGAAAACACCCTTTATTCCTTCTCCCTTCACCCATCCTTCACCCGATAGTGTGACCGATAAGCCCATCAAGCGACAGTGCTTGATGCAAGGCCCATCCTGTGTTGGCAAGGCTTCTCACGTCTATCCTGGTGGCTTCTTGTGCGAGAAACATTGGCATGATGTGACGCAACCTCTAGAGGTGCAACAGTGATGCCAATGGATGAATTGAGACAAATCTCAATAAATGATGTCGTACCACAAGAATTGTTAGCTGAAAGTGATGTCTGTATTCTGTGCCAATCCATTACGACACACATCACACCATCTGGCACACCAGTCTGTGATGAACACTGGCAAGCCTACCAGCAACACAAAGATAAATGGTGGCAATACCTTAGCATCGATAATGACATCAAGGCAGGTCTTTTGCCGACATTGCCTTGCTTGATATGCGGACATTGGGCATGGTCTGCGATACCGTCACAGAACGCAGCAATCAGTGATAATACCGCCAAAATCAAGCACACATCAGCGAAGCAGCCCAAACTCGATCCAAGCAAATACAAAGAGTTTCAGTGCGATCACTTTCGTCAAGGTAAGCGATTGGGGCACTGTAAAAATCCTGTTGTCATGGTCTACAAGGGCGCTCACATCTGCGCAGGGCATCTTTGGCTGTATGGCCTATCTTTATCTGCCTATGGTGTTGTTGGGTACCAGGACGCAATGATGTTACCAACACAACGCACAATCATCTGCGCTCATTGTTTGCCGCCGCGTTATTGGGCAAAACTTGCACTGCCAACGAAGAAAGAGGAAATCATGAAGACCCAATCCAAGTCAACCACCACACCCATCACCCTATCCCACAGCCAACTAGAGACATGGCAACAATGCCAACTCAAATGGCGCTTGACCAAAATCGACAAGGTAGCAAAAGCACCATCAGAGGCGCTTATCCTGGGCACCGCGTTTCATGCGGCATTAGAGGAGGACGGCAGACGAATTATTGAAGGGAGAGCACGCTATGACGAAATACGACTCTTCCAATTCTTTGCAAGGACGATGGATGATGAGCTTTATCGAAATGATCCCAACAAGCTATTGAAGTCGCAACAATTATCAGCTATGCGTGCCAAAGCACAGTTGATGATTCTGAAATACATCGACATCGTACAGCCAACATTCAAGCCGATTTCGGTAGAATCATCTTTCACCTTTGCCGTCAGCGAAGCGGTCAAGTTCACCGGACGCATTGACGCGGTAACCGCACGTGGCATTGTGGACTGGAAAACAGCAGGCAAACCGTGGGAAGCTGGCACACAACACAGCAAAGATCAGGCACAAGCGTACTTGACCGCGTTACCTGAGCAATCACAAGTCAGTTTCGCGGTATTCAGCACCGATGGCAACACCGCAACATTTCAGAGCCTCGCCACACAGAGAGATGAAGCGAAAGCAGTGGCATACAAAGCCAAGGTACTCGACATAGCAGAGGAAATCGACAGAGCGAAACGCTCAGGGCAATTCGCTGCCAATGTAGGGCCGTTGTGTGGCTGGTGTGAAGTCCTGGGAAGCTGCACAGCGGGGCAAGCATGGCTCAAGATGAAGGGCCGCGTTCCACAGGTACCAGTGATTCAGGCAATGAGGGAAGGAAACAGCAATGGCGAGTAAGAAAACAGCGACGGCGGCACCGAAGAAATTCAAGATTGAACCACCGCCGATTCAGCGCCGCCGCGCACAAGGTGACTGTATGCATACTGGCGCGGGTGGATTCACCTCATATGGCATTCCACAGCCGGACAATGGGGAAATCTATCAAGTCTGCCTGACGTGCGGCAAGCATCGCTCTTTGCCAGATAAGCGCAATCCGAAGCCCAAGACACCGAAGCCTGTCTATGTGCCACCTGTGATTGCTGGCGAATCGGTCAACCTCTTCGATCTGTCCACTATCCCCATGACCAAAGAGGCACAAGAGAAAGAGCGTCGCAAGCAGGAACTTGCCAAGCGCAAGGCGGCACAGGCAGAGATAAACAAACAGGCAGAAGCACAGCATAACCACAAATAGCCCTGTGACGCGCTGTAGTGGCTGAGAAATAACAGACGCAAATCTGTACGACTTTCTCCCTACACACGGTCTGATGGTCACTACAGATTGACCTTCATCGCGTAGAACGTCCTAGAAACGCCGTCAAATGAGACAAAGGTAAACTTATACAGCTTCACACCGTCAAGCCATCTGAGCAAAAAATGGAGAAGGCAAAAAATGGTATTCCCATTCTGGTTTGCCTTCTGAGATTTCATCCAAAGGAGATAACGACATGAACTTGTGTGACAACTGCGCGAAACGATTTCGCAGTGTTTCCGCATTCGACCGGCACCGCACTGGCGAGTATGCCAAGAGCTGCCAGCGCAACGGGACACGGCGCTGTATGACCGCTGAGGAGATGCAAGCGAAAGGCATGGTGCAGAACGCTAGGGGCGCGTGGATGGCTGCACCACGCGAGGGCGGCTATCAGCGTCCAGAGCAGTTAGTGATGAAAGGATTAGCATCATGAAAGAGCATCTTCCCAAAGGCGTCCATATTACGTACCAGCAACAGTACCGGAAATGCGGCAAAGATACGTGTGGCACGTGCAAGCGCGGCCCTGGACATGGCATGTACTGGTATGCTTATTTTCGCAAGCCAGGGCAAAAGAAGCTCAGTAGCGTCTATCTGGGCAAGGACGACCCACGGCCACCAGAGCGCATAGCAGCCGACGAACACAAGCGCGAATTGAAGCAATACAGCACGGTGAAAGCAGAGGCGACGGCGTGATGACATTGCTTGGCAATCCATTGCCGAATCGGTTCACGTTCGTTGATGTTTTTGGCCCATCTGGCAGGATTTATCAAGACAAGCGAACCGGACTCAAGATTATTGAAACGACATCACCACACCCGCAGAGCGACCAAGAATGGCACCATCTGAGCATGTCCTATCCTGATAAACTGCCCACCTATGACGAGATGAAGATGATGAAGGCAATCTTTGTGGGGAACGGCCATCACAGCTTGCAAATATTCCCACCAGAGCGCAAAAACATTAGCATCCATGATTATTGCCTTCATCTCTGGACGCCGCTAGAGTACGATGTCACGCCGGACTTTGGCATCCAAGGAACGATATAGTTACACAGTCAATTGATACGCGGTAAATTGATACAGTGTGTTAGTGTGTCCTGTAATCCTGGTCTAATACACCAGGGTTAAAGGATACATTTCACATGGTTACTGTCTTACGAAACGGGGCGATAGCAGTGGCGCTACTCGCCTCAACCGGACTCAGCATCCTCAGTGGTTCCCCTGCGCACGCCGCGCCGCTTGCATCCCCGGCATTCAGCCCCTTGACGCCCGTCACTGCACCCCACTATGCGAACATTGGCTATCCTGGCTCTTGCGTCTGGTACGCGCTGCATGAAAGGCCAGACATTCCCCCCACGCCAGTACCATATGCCTACCAATTGCCTCATGCATTAGCAATTAAGTACCCTGGCTATAACCAAGGGCATAGCGCGCAACTCTGGGCACTCGCTGTGTTTGCCCCCGGTGTGCAAGGGGCGAACAGTGTAGCCGGGCATATCGCGCTGGTGATTGCCGTTGCTGGCGATAGGAAGACGTTCCAGGTGGCACAGATGGCATCGCCTACCCAGTACGTGGTCAGCTACGCCTGGGATAAGGTCGGCAACGGCGTGAGCTTCATCTACTGAGCATGCGATACTGATAGTGATGCCCGCAATCTCAGGTAAGCAGGATTGCGGGCATTGTGCTAGTCCTGTGTCGCCTCTCGTTTCGCCATGATTGCACGTTGTAGTTCCTCTACATCAGAGCGCAGAAGTATCAGCCATCGTTCATCCAGTATCGAATGATATATCCGCATTCCCTTTGCCCTTACAAGCCGACGTACCGTATGCCTAGGCAGGTTTAGCAATACCACTGTATCGGCAAAGGATATGTATTCGCCAGATGATTCAGGATGACCAACTCTAAGATTTGTTCTTGAGATGATATTGAAATCAGTCTGTGATTGCCGATCCATGTAATATTGCTCTCTTTTCCCAAGATCATCGGAGGTGGCAACCTCTTCAAGTACAGAGAAGATAAAATCATTTTCTCCGTACTCATTCCAGGCAGCTTGCAATCGTGGATTTGTGTGAGTGCCATTTTCAAAATGCTTTATGTGCGCTCTGAATCTCAGTTCCACGTTACTTGATGCGCCGACGTAACTTTTCCCTGTTGTTTTACTCGTGATGGTATATACGCCTTGCGTCATGGCTTCACTTCCTTCTTGCGCGTCTTTGGCTTGCCCTGTGGTGGCTGTAGGGCCGCTTCAACATCCGACGGCTTCACTAATTGCGAGCGTTTATCACGCGGATTGTCATATACCGGGATAGCGCCACTCTGGATTAGTGCGGTCATCTTCGTGCGTGCAATACCATAGCGATCTCTCGCCTGGGCTATGGTGATAAATTCGTTCATGATATCCCCTTTCCATACTGATAATAGCAGATAGTATTATCTATGTCAATATTGGTACAAGATAGGCTTGACATTAGCACGTCAACGTGGTAAGATGACAGAGTAAAGTGATACAGCGGTAAAGCGGAATGAGGGAACGAAGATGACACCACAGGAAATCAGCAACAACACGAAGTATCAGGCAGCATTAGCGCGCGCCGACGCCAAAGGGATCGGCATTGTGGCACGCTACACTGACAAGTCCGGTGCGTTCCTGGGCTGTCAGGTACAAGGCACAGAGGGCAAACAATACCACGTGGCAAACGAAAACAATCGGCTCACCTGCGATTGTCCCGCTGCCTCATATGGCAACTACTGCATGCATCGGGCGATTGTGACACGTGCGGAGATGGAACGTGCAGCCTATTGGGCGAATTACTCAGCGGCTATCAAGATTATCGAGTCTTTGGGGCAAGAGGAAACGGCTTATTGCCTCATTTGTGGCACGGTGAAAGCTAACGCGGCGCAAGTTTGCCCCAAGTGCGGGCGTGATGTATTTCCTAGCAAAGAGGAGTTTGAAGCCCGTGCCGATGCTGAGCTGGCAAAGTTGCATGCTGAAATTGATGCAGAGGATGAGCTAACAGAGCTTGTCACGGGGCTAGATATTATTGAAGATCAAGCGGCGCAAGAGCAGCAACGGGTAGACGCGGCATTCGATGCGCTGACGGCGAAGCTAGAGATAGAGGTGGCTGACAAAGCCACCCAAGACGAAGCGCGTCAAACACGCATAGCAAAACTAGAAGCGGCTATCATTCGCTGGCAAGAGTGCGAACTTACACACATTGATTACTACCAAGACATGCTCGACAACCTAGAGGCACTGAAAGCGGGCGCGGCTTATAAGCAAGTCACATTCGATATGGAAGAAGTGATGCTGAGCGCGGGGCGCGTGTTTGGCTCTATTGCGAATAAATCAGCACATGATGTGAAGCGTCATAATCCCCCGAAGCAAGATCCACTCATTGCCCGCAACGACACTGGCCCGCGTCTGTATCGTGAGCCGCTCGCTGAGCGCGTCAGGGAGGTGATGTAGGATGGGAAAGTCACTCGCAAGCATTCGCCAGGAAGTTACAGAATTGATGGGTACCGCTATTGCTCAATTTACGAGCAATCCGCGTGCATCCAGCAAGGCAAAACAAAAGGCGCATGAACTTTTTGCAGACACTTCACTTGAGCATGGTCGATGGGCTGATAGATTTGCACCTGAGTATAACGCGCTTTTGCGACAATACAATGATCTGTTTCCTAAGCGAAGCGGCCACTACGTCACACGGTCAAGAGAAATCGGTTATACTGGCTATTCATATCAGGTGTGGATAGACGATAAGCCGAAGAAGAAATCGGCGGGCAAGTAGCCCGCCACACACCACACGAAACGAGGGACGACGCGATGCGGAAATATTACTATTGTCCTCTTTGCGATAAAAAACTTACCAATCGAGTTAGCGAGGTTTCTCATTTTCGCTCACATGTCAGACGTGGTGAAATGATTGAAGGTGACTATGATGCTGATGGTACATCTTTTGCCATACCTGAGTATCCACGTTATTTTATTCATGGGATAGAGTTAAAGAAAAGCTGGCCGTTAGAGCCATTTGATGAAGCATACCAATGGTGCAAGCTCAAATTTATTGGATGGTTGAAACGTGGTATAGGCACGTAAAATAAACCAATCTCAAGCTATGCCGTCGTTATGCTATACTTGCGCTAAAGCAATATGCATAGCGGCGGTACAATTTTATGTCTCACGTCCACATCGACATGTCAGCCCAGTTACGCCGTGCCCGCGCATTGGAATTACGGATCGCGGGCAAGCAATGGAAAGAGATCGCGCAGATCGTTGGCTATCCGAGCGCATCGGCGGCATTCAAGGGCGCACAAGCCTTGCTCGATGATACTGTCTCACCTATTGTTGAGGATATGCGCAAGGTAGAGGATCTGCGTCTAGATGCGATGCTCTCTGCTGTGTGGGATAAAGCGGTTGGCTTTACCGTTATTGATGAAGAGTCCGGTGCTGGCGTGAAAATTGATCCGGATCTGGATTATCTTGCAGCCGCGCTACGAATCTCCGCACGCCGTGCAAAACTGTGGGGTCTGGATGCCAAAGTGGATAACGGCGATTTCATCCCAGGCCAAGTCTTGATACGCGAGATTGCCGCGCCAGTGGATCAGGTGTAACCGATGCAACCTATCACCGTCACCTATCGCCCACGCGGCGCGGCCTATGACCTGTTTAGCTGCCGTGATGGTGAGGTGTGCCTAGATGGCCCGGCAGGCAGCGGCAAGACGCTTGCCATCCTACAAAAGATCCATATAGCGTTACTGAAATATCCAGGCGCGAAAGCACTCATGCTCCGTAAGACGCACGCTAGCCTGACAAGCTCTGTGCTGGACACTTTCCAAAAGGAAGTATTACATCCACTCGATAGGGTGAAGTTTCACGGCGGCTCAGCCAAAGAACCGCCCGCATGGAACTATCCCAACGGCGCTAAGTGGATCGTAGGCGGCATGGATAAGCCAGAGAAGGTACTGAGTACCGCCTATGATCTTATTGATTTTCATGAGGGTATCGAAGCGACTGTTACCGATCTAGAAACACTGACGACGCGCCTGCGCAATAACGTCATGCCCTACCAGCAGATCATCATCGACACCAATCCCTCATATCCTGAGCACTGGTTAAATAAGCGCATGCAGTCAGGGCAGATGACACGCCTCCTCTCACGTCATGAGGATAACCCGATCCTCTTCGATGACGCGGGCAATATGACACCGTTCGGGCAAACCTATATTGGTCGTCTTGATTCACTGACAGGTGTGCGCTATCTCCGCCTCCGCAAAGGCATCTGGGCCGCCGCCGAGGGAACGGTGTATCAGGATGCCTGGGATTCTGCCATCAACCTGATAGACCGCTTCCCTATTCCCCGCGAATGGCCGCGCTTCCTGTCTGTGGACTTTGGCTTTACTCACAGTTTCGTTTGTCAATTCTGGGCACAAGACCCTGATGGGCGCATCTATCTCTATCGGGAGATTTACAAGACGAAAACACTGGTAGAGGACCATGCAAAAAAGATCATTGAAGTCGCTGGCTGGCAACGGGACGGGGGCGATCCGCTGCCATATGCTATCATCCGTGATCATGATGCTGAGGACGGTGCAACTTTAGAGCGCCACTTACATCAGGCAGGTATCCATATCATGACGACGCGCGCTATCAAGAATGTGTCAGCGGGCATCAACGCCAGTGCATCACGGATGAAAAAGGCGGGCGATGACAAGCCACGTCTGTACATCTTGCGTGATAGCCTTGTCGAGATAGACCGCGAACTACAGGCGGCAAACCTGCCCTATCAGACGGTGCATGAGTTTGACAGCTATGTGTGGAATGAGAAGAAAGACGCGCCGATCAAAGAAGCCGATCATGGAATGGACTGTATGCGCTATATCTGCATGCACCTAGAAGCGCCGCGCAACGTTGAGACGGTCAAGAGTCTGTATCACTGAGGGGAAGCGAAACGATGGACTCCTACAAAAATGAGGGTGTAGAAATATACGAGCAGGTCACAGAATGGCCTAATGGTTTTGGGAAAGAACCTAGAGTCAAGAAATGGAAGCTCATTTGTACCTGCGTGGATGAGGATACCGCCATAGAAATAACAGGTATATTAAACGCTCACGAGTGGGCGAGTTAGCCCAATCCTAGCCCAAAGGAACGCCCATGCAACCATCATCCGCAGCAACAGCCACCATGACACAGCCGCAAGCCTCACCTATCCAGGTGCCAGAGGTCGATGATAAGGTGCGACGTGCACGCCAGGAACGCATCAAGCGCGCATGGGCAGCGTACCGGGGCGAGTTCAAGCCACCGTTTGTTGAGGATGATGGCAAAACCGCCACAGCAGACAGTGTGATTGTGAATCGGTGCGGGCCAGCGGTGAAGGTATCGGTCGATTTCCTCTTTGGCAAAGATGTGGGTATGACGGTTGACGACAAGGAAGCGCAAGATTACCTGGATGCCTTTTGGAAAGCCAATCGACAAAAGAAGTTGTTGAAGCGTTGGGCAACCAATGGCAGCATTGCCGGGCATGCGTTCCTGCGCATCATCCCAAGCACTGACCCCACATGGGTATGGCCTAGAATCGTGGTACTTGACCCGATGCACGTGGATGTCGTCACCGATCCCGATGATGTCGATAACGTGCTGGCCTATGTTATTCAATACGACACAGGCGCGATGGAGAAAACCGTTACCAAACGTACCACCATCGCCCGCAATGACGGCGGCAATGAGTACATGGTCTATGGCTGGGATGGCGATGAGCAATGGTTGATTGTGAATCAAGTCAAATATGGCGTTACGGCGGGCGCGGCATGGCAAATGGATGGCGACCCTATTCCGTGGGATTACCACTTCCCCCCCATTGTTGAATGCCAGAATATGGTCAATCCCGTCGAATACTTGGGTGAGCCGGATCTGACTGAGGATGTCATACGTGCCAATGAGATCATCAACTTCACTGCATCGAATATCAATCGTATCCTGAGCTTGTACGCGCATCCGCAAACATGGGGACGTGGCTTCAACGCCTCACAACTCGACAGACGCCCCGGCAACCTCACGATCATCAACGATCCGCAAGGCATGCTCGCCAATCTAGAGATGCAATCGGATTTGCATTCATCGCTCAACTTCCTGGGCGATCTGCGCGCGGACATGGATGAAGAGACAGGCGTACCGGAGGTGGCGCTAGGCAGACAGGAAGCCATACCGCGTGTCGTCTCTGGTGTCGCACTGGAATTGCTCTATCAGACCTTGCTCCAAAAGACCACATCCAAACAATGCTACTATGGCGACGCGCTAGAAATGCTGTGCAGCAGCGTGCTAGAGATGAAAGGCTTCCCTGCTAATATGGAAGTCACCCTGCATTGGCCGAACTTGCTACCACCGGATGACTTGGCGACGGCACAAGCCCTGACGGCACTGGTAGGTATCGGACTCAGTGAGCATACCGCGCTACAGGAAGCCGGATACGATCCTGATGACGAGGCAAAGAAGAATGCCGATAGCAATGCAGCCAAGTCACAGGCATTCGATAGAGGCCAGGGACCGCCGCCATTGAATCAGCCGCCGATGATGGTGCCAGCACCAGCACAGGCGACGCAAGGGGGAAATGATGGGCAACCCTAGAAGAGATGTTGCGGGTATTGTGCCGGGCGGCAAGGTGATGCAACTACGTGCCGACTTCACCAGGGCGCGGCTCACCATTGATAATATGTTTCCTGATAATGATCCGTTCTGGAAACAATTAGACAAAGCTTTGCAAGCATTAAGTGATAGACTAGTGCGGCTAGAGAACAAAGAAGCCGAGGACTGGCTAGCACGGCAAGAGCAGACAGAATGAATATCCTCGCCACCACCCGCGCAGCACGCGCCGCTACACTCGCCAGTGAACGCCAGGCAGCACTTGCCATTCATCGGCTGCATCAACACGCCATTGTGCAGGTGAAGGATGGTGTAGCGCGCTTCATTCATACCATGCAGGTAGCAGCGAATGGCAATGGTGGCACCGTTCCCCACAGTTTCGCCAAAGATACCAGCATCGCCAAACCGATAGCCCAAGCAATGCAGCAATTCGGCAACAGCGCACGCACGGTCATTAGCAATGAGCAGGTTGTCGCAACTATGCGCGGATCGATTATGGCGCAGCAACAATTGCGCGCCACTGTGCCACATGGGTATACCTGGCACTTCACACAGCCCGCACCATCAATGCAGGCGCAAGCGTAGCGCGTCTATACGCTCTTTGATAAGTATGGCGATGAGGCAGCTACGGCAGCGACCGATGCGATCCGGCTAGGTGTGTTGGCAGGGCATAACCCGGTTGTTATTGCGCGCGACATCCAGGATGCGCTAGGCAGTTCACTCGCCAATGCGTTGATGATAAGTCGCACAGAGAGCATGCGTAGTCTGCGAGATGCCACACTAGAGAATTATCGAGCCAATAGTGATGTAGTAGATTCTTATGTGTGGTTAGCTTCCCCAGACGCATGTGCGATGTGTTTAGCAATGTCAGGAACGGAGTTATCATTAGATGAAGACATGGATAGCCACCAAAATTGCAGGTGTACAAGCGTCCCCCGTACAAAAAGTTGGGCTGATATCTTTGCTGGCACTGGTATTGATGCTAGCGATATTCCTGAGACTACGCTTGATGTACCGCAAGGCGCGGATGTCTTTGCCGCACTGAGTGACACAGAGCAGCGCGACTTGCTAGGGCCAGCGAAGTACAATGCCTACAAAGATGGTGCATTCACGCTCAGTGACCTGGTAGGCGTCTCACACAACAGCGTGTGGGGCACGTCACGGTATGAGAAGTCATTGAAAGATCTGGGACTAGATGCGAGTGACTACAGCGATTGAAAGAAGGTGATTACCATCGGAGGCAAACCTAACCCCGGCACACCAAAAGACAAACGCCTCAGCGCGAACAAACCGAAGCCGATGCCCAAGCCTAAAATGCCGCCAGCGAAGAAGGGAAAATAACCGTTATTCGGTCAAGTAGGGCCGTGTAACCACGTCTAACGACAATTAGCTGATTCAAAATAACCTACTTGACGAAAAGAGAGGCACCACCCGATGCAAGAGGATAAGCGCGAACAATTACAGCGACTAGAGACGGCGTTGCGGTTGCGCGAAGAGGCAGAATACAAGCGGAACCTAACCCGTTATCTATATGAGCAGGAAATAGCGTCAGTTGTCTCTCAAATTGCCGGAGTATTGGACGCGCAAGAGGATGTTAGGATGCTGGCAACCATCCAAACTATCAACACGCATGCGTCACGTGATAAGAAGTGTGTGGATGCCTATATGGCATATATTGAGGCAGCGAGACAGCATACCCACACTGAAGATACAGTAACGCTTATCCAGGCTGAAATCAGCCTATGGGAAAAAGGAAGGTCAACCCAATGAGCGATGCACCGAAGTTCCTCGTACACGCGCCGGATGCCACAGGAACGGCAACAGTCACAGGGGCAGCAATGGCATCAGTTACCCATGCCGAGGGCAGCGCAACCATCAAGCAAGATGAGAACGTGTGCATTGTGCAGCATGGCCTAGGCGCGATACCGAACAACATCAAGCTTGACGGCATCGATGAGTCGAAGTATTTCAGCTACATTGTTGAGGTGACTGACCAGCAATTCCAAGTCAACTTGCATGTGCCAGCCGAGCAGGATCTGACGTTCACCTGGACAGCGGACATCTAGTATACTTGACACAGTTACAGCGCAACCATTGACAAAGACATGACAAAGAGGTTACACTAATGGCAAATCCTAATCCATCAGGTGACGGCGCGACGCCCAACCCTGATCCGGGCGCGACGCCCACTGTGGCCCCTGGTGCGACGCCAGTAGCCATGACCCAAGAGCAGATGCAAGCGGAGATAAAGCGACTCACTGAGACGCTTGACGCAACGCGCAAAGAATCCATCCAACACCGTACAAAGCTCACTGCGTTTGAAAAAGCACAGGCAGAGGCAGAGGCGGCGAAATTGGATGACGTGCAAAAGGCAGCGAAACGCGCCGAAGAGGCTGAGGCCAAAGTCAAGGAATACCAAGACAAATTGATGGCGACGCAAGTCAAACTTGCTGCCCAGTCGATGAACTTCACCAATCCTGACCTTGCCGCCCGCCTCATAACTGTGGAACCGGATGCCAGCGATACGGATATCACCAAGGCATTGCAAGCATTGGCACAGAGTGATCCGTATCTCATCAAAGCACCGGAGACCGCACCGCCCGCCGCCGCACCACGTCAAGCGCCGAGTAATCCGCCGCGCGGTGCCACGAATCAGCCCGCGCCCGCGCCATTCGATCCACGCAATCCGCCTTCCCTCAGTTCTATCTGGAATAAACCCAAACAATAAACGAGAGGTGTAAGCCTCTCAGAATATGAGAGGCTACCCTTATGGCCGTCGCAACAACTGCGGTCAACCTCATGCAATACGCCATTATGAGCAATGATGTGGCTGTCCAGGCCATCACCATGTCTCTCATCGACAATGGCAGCATCATGGCGCGAGACATTCCATTCGCCACCAAAAAGAGTCTCATTGCCAATGGCGTCCGCTGGCAGGGTAATCTGCCTACGGTCAACTGGTCCCCCCTGAACGCCGAAGGCACCACCACAGTCGGCACGCCTACCCCATTTCAGGAAAACGCGTACACATTGCGCAACTATATCGACGTGGACAAGTGGCTCGTCGAGGATGAAAACCAGATCCAAGAGCCACGCGAGGCACAGACCGCCGCGTACCTCAAGGGCCAGGCGTACAACTTCAACAACATCTTCGTGAACAACAATCACGCGGGCGGCGATGTGAATGCGCCTGTAGGCATCCGCTATCGTCTCGATAATGCCGCTGCGTTTGGCATCCCCACGGCCAATAAGATTGACGCGGGCGGTCTCGATTTGCGCCTGGCGACATTGACCGCTGCTGCGACCAAAGACGGTGGTAACGCGCTGCTAGAGTACCTCGATCAGTTGCTATGGTCTGTCGATTCACCGGAAGGTGACGGCGTGATCTTGTACATGAACGAGGTCATGAAGCGTCGCCTAGGTACCGCGCTCCGTGCCCTAGGTACCGATGGCGGCTATTCCATCACGACCGATAACTATGGCCGATCCGTCACGAAGTATCGCAATGCGACCCTGATGGATGTGGGCTACCTCGCTGATCAGGCGACGCGCATCATCACGACCACCGAAGCCGCAACGGGCCTCAACGGCGCGTCAACGTTCACCAGCATCTACGCGGTGAATTACAGCCCAGGTCACTTCATGGGCTGGCAGTTTGATACGCTCAATGTCCAAGATCTGGGGCTGATCAATAACGGCGTCATCTATCGCACGCTCATTGATTGGGCGGGCGGTCTCTTCCCACAGCATACGCGCTGCCTCGCACGCTTGTACGACATCAAGCTGGCCTGATGTGATGACTCGCTAGGGATTCATTTCCCTAGCCCTACTCTGTGAATTACAGGAGGTCATCACCGATGGCCGTATCCAATATGACGCCGCAAGAGTTCGCGGATCTGCGCGCGATGGTGGCAAAAGTCAACGACAACGTATTGCAGCCTGTGCTGGTAGCTATCGTAAATCAGCTGGGGCACGCCAGCGGACTCGATGCTGCTGAGGAAGATCAGCGCATCGCAGATGAAGCCAAGAAACAGGCTGATGCTGATGCGAAAGC
>Ga0070730_10003589_pt1 | contig 13877 bp, 13 predicted proteins | sample Coa_R1_3_FD_66447 | JGI IMG/M metagenome (GOLD analysis project Ga0070730, IMG submission 66447) | Surface soil microbial communities from Centralia Pennsylvania, which are recovering from an underground coalmine fire - Coalmine... | ecosystem: Environmental > Terrestrial > Soil > Unclassified ...
AGTCTCACGCGGAACATTAGACCATGGCGGCAATTCGTGTACCACTCTATGGAGAAGAGGAAGCAGATTCAGCCACTACGGAAATCCGCCTTGCTACTTCTGACCGTCCTGCTTGCGGGCCTGCTATGCCGATCGATGCGCGCCCACTCTGAGCACAAAGTTCGAAGGGGCCGACGATAGCGACTTCGGACCTTTTGTTGCCCCGGTTCTCCACAGCGCACCAGCGCCGAATAGTGCAATCGCCAGCACGATCCCCGCGATGATCAGCAGAACATTGATCACTGTCTCTCGTTCCATTGTTTGCTCCTGGCAGTGAGCTCTTACAGACCGGACAAGTCAGGGCAGGCGATTTGCCTTCTCGAGTGTTGCGCGGCTCTCGGTTCCTTTCGACCTCGCGCCGACCTCGGCTTAGAATTGGTAGGCCTGCCCCGACTTGCCATGCCTCAGTCCAACCCGATTCGGGTGGCCGCAATGGTTCCAGTGACTTCCATCAAGAGGTTTCCGGCGGTGTCGTACTGTTTGAAATCGAAGCTGCCAGAGTAGGCATTGCCGTGGTTGCCGAGCACAAGGACGTCGTCAACGGTAAAGCCACCGATGAGATTGCCAGCCGTGTCGAATCCCCAGCCCACATGGTGGAGGTGAACATCCGTCCCGACCTGCTTCCATACTCCCACGCAGACGTTTCCAGTGATGGGATTGACGTTCGCGGTCTCCATTTCCGTGCCATCGCGATGCCACACGTCGTACGACTCCTGAAACGGTTGGCCGTCGGACGTAGTGTAGGTTGCGTGCCACAGGCCGACGATACTGCCGTGGGAAGTAGTCGAGGATCCAGCCATCTTTGCCAGCAAGGCACTGGGAATCGCGGGACCGGTGCCTCGTCCCTGATCGAAGCAGGTTGCGTTGGCGGCCGTCGCGAGGAAGCTGAGGGTGAAAATCGCCAAGACCATTAAGACCGTGCGGGTGAGACTCCTGGATGGCTCCGTTTTGCGCGTTGTCATTGGTGTTCTCCTTTAATTTGTCCACGAACGCAGCGCAAGTTATCGGCAAGCCCAGAAGGGGTCAACTAACGCCTTCCTAACGCCTTAAAGAATGGCCCAGCAGCAACTTGCAAGGTGCTCTGGCGCGGCATTTCAGGCGATGCTAGACTGCCTCCGCCTCTTTTTCCGATGCCCGCGCCCGCATCGAGTACGGACCGAGTGCAGTTCGGAGTCTTCGAACTCGATCTGCAGCACGCCGAGTTACGCAGGCAAGGCGTTAAGGTCAAGCTGCAGGAGCAGCCACTCAAAGTCCTTCAGGTTCTTCTGGAGCATCCAGGACAGATCGTTTCGCGCGAAGACCTGCGCCAGCGGGTCTGGCCGGCAAACACGTTTGTCGAATTTGACCAGGGCCTCTATAGCGCCATGGCACGGTTGCGGGACGCCCTCGGGGACTCGTCTGACAGCCCGCGCTTCATCGAGACCATTGCGCGGCGGGGTTATCGCTTCATTGCACCGGTGACGGTAGCGTCCTCACCGCCCTATCCCCGGGAAGGGGAAGACCCCGATCAGTTTTCACGCTGGCGGAAGAAGCTTGATGTCCGGAGAATGATGACCAGCATGTTGGCCGGCCTGGTGGGAGGCGCGTTGCTGCTGACCATTGTCTTCGCCTTTGATATCGGAGGGGCCAGGGAATGGTTGCGCAAGAACACCACTCAAAGTGTTCAAGTGGAACGGATCACCGATTTCGTGGGCGTGAAAGAGTCGCCAGCGATCTCACCGGACGGCAAGACGGTGGCTTTCGTCGCCCCGGTCAAAGGCCGCAAGCAAATCTGGGTTCGTTTGCTCGCCGGCGGCTCACCCTTGCAGCTTACGCAGGATGACACCGATCATGAGACTCCTCGCTGGACGCCAGATTCCAGTTCCCTGATCTATTTCACCCCCAATCCTTCGCCTACAGAGCCTGGCACCATCTGGGAAGTCTCCGCGCTGGGTGGCGTCGCCCGAAAGATCGCGTCCGCAATGTCGGGGGGAGACGTCAGCCATGACGGGCGGCGTATCGCGATCTTCCAATTGCGCGGCTCGGATCTCGCGCTCATTGCTATCTCCCTCGATGGAACAATGGTGCGCGAAATCAAACGCTTTCCGAAGCTTTACAAATATGACTGGCCACGCTGGTCACCGGACGACCGCTGGATTGCCTTTGTCCGGGGCTGGAATTATGCCTTCGATTTTCTGCTTCAGGTCATTTCCGCTGAAGGAGGCGAGCCCAAAGACGCTGCACACGGTGAGATATTGCGGGGCTTTTCCTGGCTGCCCGATAGCAGCCGTCTCGTTTACTCTTCCTCGGCGGGAAGTACAATTCTTTATCCCCCCATCTTCAATCTCAGAATCACTGGTCGCACCGGCGAAGGTGATCGGCAACTGACCTTCGGCGAAGTTTCCTATGTGGGACCGGACGCGATGGCGGGAAAAATTACGGCCAGCCGGGTCCGTATCCAATCCGATATATGGAGTTTCCCAATTTCTGGTTCTCCGCAACAAAACACGAAGGATGCTTTGAGGATCACACATCAGACGGGTCAAGCTCAGACCCCCTCTGTAAGTCCCGACGGCAAGGAATTCGTCTATCTTTCCGACAGCGGAGGGCACGGCAATCTCTGGGTGGCCGCCACTGACGGATCGAGAACGCGACAGATTACCTTCGAGCGCGATCCATCTGTCGTGATCGGTGTTCCCATTTGGTCTCCCGCGGGAGACCAGATCGTATTCATTCAGACTCGACTGGGAAAGACCGGTGAGTGGCTAGTGAATTCGGACGGCAGCGGCCTGCGTCAGGCGGTAGCGCTAGGGTCAGGAGCTACGTGGTCCCCGGACGGAAAGTGGCTCTACTACGGAAAGGAGAATTGTATCGAGAAAATTAAAGTCGACGGCGGCCCTGCCGAGCGGGTCCGTTGTGAGCATAACCCCGGGGCGCAATCCCTCTCGCCTGACGGATCTACCCTGTACTACTTCGACAGTGTGGAAAATGCAATCGCAGGGGTTGAACTGTGGAAAGCAAAGCCGGAAAACGGGCCCGCGAAATTGCTCGGCCGCATCCCTGCCTCGCGTCTTCCGTTTGATGGCTGGTTGTGGCAGCAGGTCCTGTCTCCCGATGGCAAATGGCTGGCGGCGCCACTGCTGGACCGAGGCACAACCAATCTCTGGGTTCAGCCGGCCGATGGTGGCCCAATGCGGCAAATCACGGACTTTGGCGAGCGCTCGGTGCTGATCGCGCGCCGCATTTCCTGGTCTCCAGACGGCAAACGCATTTACGCTGCGGTGGCTGACATCGACGCCGATATTGTGATGCTAGAGGGTCTGGCCCAGTGATCTGGGCTATGACGAAGATACGGTCTTCTTCTTCGCGTCCTGCTTGCGGTTTTTCCACTCTCCGCCGCGTCCCAGCCAGTATTGCACCGCCGAGTGTACCGTCGCCCCCGTGTAGAACATTCCTATCAGCGGCAGAAGCGGCGCCCATATCGGCGAGACCGAATAGAAGGTAACCATGGGCAAGAACGTGATGGTCATGATCAGCCACGCCAAGCCTCCCAAAAGTCTTGCCCAGCTGCTGAAGAAGATCAGAATCGGGGGCGCAATAAAGGTAACCGCCATCGCAACCAAGGTTCCCAGCAGCAGCCATACCCAGTGGCGTAGCTGGTAAAAAGCGTTGCGCGAGATCATCCGGCCAATGCTTGCGAAAGTGCCGTACTCGCGAATGCTCATAACCTGATTCGTTAATCCCAGCCGGATCTTTCCTTTGCGCTTGATTTCGCGCGCCAGGGCACAGTCGTCGATCAGTTCGTGGCGAATTGCCGCGATGCCTCCGATTCGCTCCAGCGCCCCAGTGCGAACGAGGATATCGCCTCCGGCCGCAGCTGCCGTATTGTCCGTTGGGTTATTCACCCACTTTGGTGGATAGAGCATGAAGAAGAAATAGACAAATGCTGGAATGAGAGCCCGTTCCGCAAAGGAAGAGCAACGCAGCTTGGCCATCATGGAAACCAGATCAAGATCGTCTGACTGTGCCAAAGAAACCAGGGTCGAAATACTATCGCCGGCATGGATGATGTCGGCGTCGGTAAAGAGAAAATAGTCCGGCGAAAATTCCGCTGCCGATTGCGTCCCCTGCGACAACGCCCACATCTTCCCAGTCCATCCGGCGGGCAGCGGATCGGAGCGCACCAGCGACAAACGATCGGAATGATCCGTTTCCACGTCGCGCACAATCGCGGCCGTCTGGTCGGAACTGTGATCATCGACCACGAAAATGCGCAGCGGACCGGCATAATCCTGGCCGAGAAGCGAACGGATTACCGGCAAGATGACGTCGGCCTCGTTGCGCGCGGGAATAACAACGGCAATGCGCGGCGCGGGTGCTTGCGCTTTCAAACCTGCTTCCACCGTGGAAACGCGCCAGAACCTTCCGCGCGCTGCAAACAAATACAGCCAGACGGCGAGCGACAGCGCGCCGATGCAAGTGGCGATCATTTGCGGTCAGAATCCTGGGTTGAATGAAAGGCTCAGTTCCCCCGATACCACTCTACCGTGCGGCGCAAACCTTCTTTGAAATCCACAACAGGCTTGTATCCCAGCGCGGCTTCAGCCTTGGAGATGTCGGCTAGAGAATGTTTGATATCTCCGCTGCGCGCAGGCCCGTACTTCACCTCTTTCGAGTACGACGTCAGGGGCTGCAGCAGTCTGAAGGTTTCGTTCAGCGTGATTCTCTGTCCCGTGCCCACGTTGAAGACTCGGCCAGCGACCTGCGCTGCCGGAGCGTGGCATGCCAGCAAATTTGCCTCGACGGCATTATCGATATACGTGAAGTCGCGGCTCTGTTCCCCGTCCCCAAAGATCGTAGGCTGCTCGGCGCTCAGCATCTGGGTGATGAACTTCGCCAGCACGCCCGAGTAGGGCGACGAAGGGTCCTGCCTTGGCCCGAAGATGTTGAAGTACCGCAGGGAGACGGTCTCAAGTCCATAGCAGCGATAAAACGATGCCGTGTAGAGTTCACTCGCCAACTTGGCTACCGCATATGGTGAAATCGGGTCAGGCTTCATCTCTTCATGTTTCGGCAACGTAGGAGTGTCACCGTAAGCAGAGGACGACGCCGCATAAATCACGCGCTTCACTTTGGCATCTCTCGCCGCCAGCAGAACATTAACAGTGCCATCGACGTTAGCGCGGTTGTTTCCCACGGGGTCAAGCACCGACTTTGGCACGGAAGGAATGGCCGCCTGGTGCAGGACGAAGTCAACGCCTTCGCAGGCTCTATGCATCGCGTCCAGATCGAGCAGGTCGGCCTCCCGGATGTCGATACGGTCCTTGATTTCGACGATGTTCTCGCGCTTCCCGCTCGAGAAGTTATCGACGCCACGCACTTGCTCGCCTCGAGCGAGCACGGCGCGCGCGATGGAGGAGCCTATGAACCCCGCAATGCCTGTGATGAGGTAGAGAGCCATGCAGCAACATCATAACGAAAGTTCAACCTGGCAAAGTTTCAGATTTTCAAAGTTAAAATTCTGAGATTCGGGCATGAAGGTATTTGAAACCTTGAAACCTCGAAACTTTCTTACTCTTTCTTCTGGCTGGTCCGCAGGATACGCAAGAAATCTTCGCGCATCAGCATTTGGCGGCTTTCGAAAAATTCAACCAGTGCTTGCACCGCGCCCGCGGGATCGGTGATCAGCGGTACAGCCTCCAACGGCCTGTCCGCGGGAAGGGAAGACGCGATTCCGGGGCCCATAATCACGCAGGGCCGCGAGATGGTGGTCAGCATTTGCCGCAAGCGCGCCTGATTCTCCTCCGACATGTCGGTAAATGCGATCCCCATTCCGAGATAAGGATAATTCACCCGCACAGTGCCCTTGGTCTCGATGCGCACTCCATTGACTTCCAATCTCAGATGGAGAACCGTTCCGGCCGGATACGTGGCCTGGGCTTCGACATAGCAACCGTGCAGGCTAACGTCAGTAAATGTGGCCCAAGTGTGGACGTCACGCCCTTCTTCACGGATCTCCACACTGCCTGCGCATTTGTAACGCAGGCTGCGCCGTTTCTCCGCCCCTTGAAACCCTCCGTCGCCGGCGGTCGCCGGCTCTAGGCGCCGGTCGGAGGGACTCTCCGTGTGTTTGAGCGCCTTCAAGTAGGCGACGCTTTCGTTCATGTTCTGTGGCATATCCATTCCCCGCAGACCGATCTCAGATTCGTGCGATCCGAGTTCCTGGAGGCAGGATCGAGCCCTTGCCCGGAACTCTTGTTGTGTTATCGGAAAAAGCGGTGGCGGAGATTAGCCGGTAGCCAATTTGGAACGATCCATTGCAAAAATAGAGGCTTCTAATCTTGTGGTGCAGGAGTAGATTTCTCTCCCACCACGCCTCGCTCTACCACTTGCCGGAGATGTTTCCACAGTTCCTCCCGCCCGGCTCCGGTTTTCGAAGAGTAGGGGAGCAGCCGGGCAGCCGGATATTCCCCGCCCAACATTCGCAAGGCATTTTGCAGCTGGTTATGGGAAAGACGATCGCTCTTGGTCCCGACTAGCAGGAACTCGCGCCCGAGGGAATTCAAAAAGCCAAGCAGTTGGCGGTCACTTTGTTGCGGAGGGACATTGACGTCCACCAAAGCTACGCAAAGAGCCAGAGACGGCCGATTCTTCAGATAGGGCTCGATAAATTTCGGCCATTCTTGCGAAATCTCCTTGGATATCTTGGCATAACCATATCCAGGCAAATCGACGAAAATCATCTCCGGGCGCGGTTTTCCAGGCCATCGGATCTCGAAAAAATTGATGCTGCGCGTGCGCCCTGGAGTGGAGCTGGTCCGCGCCAGCTTGGTGCCGACCAGCGAATTGATCACGCTGGATTTGCCTACATTGGAACGACCCAGAAACGCGATCTCCGGCGCGCTCGGCTCAGGAAAGTGCGCGACGTCGGTTGCCGCCGCCGTAAATCGTGCCAGAACCCTCATACACAAGTTTGCTATGGAGCAATAGCAGTTGGCAAGCTCAGCCAGCGTCAAGCAGTGTGTGACCGCGAAGATTCGGCCATGAATTGGAAGACGTGGGGTACGCTACGTCTCGCCGATTTTGCGAGACCTGGGAATTTGGCGCTCTGACTTCCGACAAGGAAATATCGTAAATAATTCAACATCACAGCTGGTGACGTTTCCGCTAATATTCCCACGCGTCGAAAAAATCGGAAGAGGGGCCCAGTTTTCGTTGACCTTGAGCTTGCTGTACTGAGAGCCTCGGGACCGGGAAACATTTGGCAAAGGAGTTGCAGAATGCCCATATTTCAGACCGGCGGATATCGCGTGAAGCCATCTGCCGTAGAAAAGGTCAAGCGTGCGATCAACGAATTCGTTGCTTATGTTCAGGCGAACGAGCCAGGTACCCAGATGTATCTGGCCTGGCAGCAGGCCGATGATCCCACGCATTTCCTGCATCTCTTCATTTTCGAGGACGAAGCAGCGCAGGTCCGTCACGGAGAGTCCGATGCCGTAAGGCGTTTCGAAGCGGCCTACGGACCAGAGTTGGTGGATAAAGAAGTCACGTTCACCGATTACGTTATGGTCGCAGGGAAGCGTGACACGCATCGCGGCTGAAGTGCGTTAGCAGGCCTCGATTTGCAGGCAGAGCCACCTAGCTGCGAAATGCCTGGAACGCGACGAAGCGATCGCCCGGAAGCAGATTCTTCGTCTTCACAATCCCGTAACCTGCTTCGCGCAGCTGGCGGACCAGTTCCTTTTCATGGGGCAGCCGGCCGGCACCGCTGGTGGCTGCTCCCCAAAGGTTCAGGGCTTCGGTCCCGAAGCTGCCGCCCTGGCAACACGTAGTCACAAGCAGGAAGCCGCCCGGTTTCAGAAAACCGGCAATGTGCTGCAAGAGGCTCACCCTCTCTTCAACCGGAAAGTAATAGATGTTGTTGTAGAGCGTGGCAATATCGAATGACTTGTCGGGCGCCTTTTCGCGAATGTCCCCGGTCTCAACCTGTACCCGGTTCTCCAGCCCCCAGGCGCGTAGATTCGTGCGTGCCATTTCAGCCACTGCTGGCTGCAACTCCAGGCCAAGCGCCGTCAGCGAGGGGTTTCTCATCGCCGCGTATCGCAGGTAAACGCCGGATCCGCACCCGATCTCCAGCAGCCGCTGGGCGCCACGTTGCGGAAACGTACTATTGATGATCTCCTCCTGAAAGGCTTCGAGAATACGAGAGGAGCGTGCAATCACCTCCCCGTCCGCATCAGCCAGGTTCCAGAGTTCGCCGGCGCGGATTTTCGGAATGGTCCCTGTAATCAGCTTGTGATGTAGCTCGACAACCTCCTCCACCAGAGCCACCACAGGATCGTTCTCCGGACGGGCAAGCTTTTCAGCCAGCCCGCGGAGCGCATATCCCTCCGCTCCGAGACTGAGCAGGCGCAGGCGAACTCCCATTTGCAGCCATGCTTCAAGCGCCTCCCGCTCGCGCCCGTCAGCAGCGTACATATTGGCGAGCGAGTCTAGACTGGCCGGCCCTGCCCCCAGGCGTTTCAGCAATCCCGCCTTTGCAGCAGCCGCAACGTAGGAGAGCCTGTAGAAGGACTTGAGGTGTGCGGCGGCGCCGACGAGCGCGGAGAGCTTGCCATCGCGCAGAAGGCGAAAGTACGGTTTGAGAGACATCATTCTCCTGTAGACGTCTCTCTACTCTACCTCTTCATCTTTGGGAAATCCTGAATCGCTGCCCGCTTGGCTGGAGGGAAACGCATCCGCTGGTCGGTCCTCAGCTCAGCCCCAGAGGCCGCTTGTTTTCCACATCATTGTCGCGGACCGGGCGAATTTTGTGCCACACGCGGAGCCCAGCCGCTACGATCACGGCGGCTCCGATACTGATCAGGAAGAATATGCGGTAGGCGGGAAGCCAAATGAAGGCAACGGCCACGATTGCAGCCGCTATGGCAATCGCAGCCGTGCCTTTGATGGGGATTGTCATAGCGTAGAGACGTAGGTTACTACGTCTCTACGATGATGATTCTTACTGGTGGGTTGCGGGAGCCTCGGGCGTTGGCGCGGTCAGCGGCGGAGCGATCGGTTGCGTGGTTTCTTCGACCATCTTCGGCAAAGGCGATTCGAGCGCGATCTGGAGAACCTGGTCCATGGTGTCCACGAAGTGCAGCTTCATCGCCGTCCGCAGATTCTCCGGCACCTCAGCCAGATCCTTTTCGTTATCCTTCGGCAGGATTACTTCGAAAAGACCGGCGCGATGGGCTGCCAGCAGCTTTTCTTTCAATCCGCCGATCGGCAGAACTTTGCCGCGCAGCGTGATCTCACCCGTCATGGCGATGTCGCGGCGCACCGGAATCTTGCTCAAAGCGCTGGAAATCGCGGTGGCAATCGTTATACCGGCAGAAGGTCCGTCTTTTGGAATCGCTCCCTCGGGCACGTGTACGTGCAAATCCAGGTTGCGATAGAAGTCGCGAGTCAGGCCGAGTCGATGCGCGCGAGAGCGAACATACGACATGGCCGCCTGCGCGGATTCCTGCATGACATCGCCGAGTTTGCCCGTAAGTGTCAGCTTGCCTTTGCCATCGACGACCGTAGCTTCGGTGCTCAGAATCGAGCCGCCCACTTCGGTCCACGCCAGGCCGGTAACCAGTCCGACTTCAGACTTTTCGTGCGCCAGCGTGTCACGGAACTTGATGACTCCCAGGAACTCGGTGACGTTCTCCCCCGTGATGGTGATCGAGAAATTCTCGCCTTCCTTCACGACCTTGCGGGCCACTTTACGGCAGACGTTTCCAATCTCACGTTCGAGATTTCGCACGCCGGCTTCCCGCGTGTAGCAGCGAATCAGCGCCGTGATGGCTTCATCTCTGAACTTGATGTTCTTCTCCGATAAGCCCGCTGCCAGCATCTGCTTCTTGACCAGAAACTGCTTGGCGATCTCGACCTTCTCCAGCTCGGTGTATCCATGCAGCCGCAGCACTTCCATGCGATCTTGCAGTGCCGGAGGAATCGTGTGCATCACATTCGCGGTCGCCACAAAGAAAACCTGCGACAGGTCGTATTCAACGTCGAGATAATGATCGACGAACATGAAATTCTGCTCGGGATCGAGCACTTCCAGCAGCGCGGCCGACGGATCCCCGCGGAAGTCCATCGACATCTTGTCCACTTCGTCGAGCATGAAGACCGGGTTCTTCGTTCCAGCCTTCTTCATCATCTGGATGATCTGCCCCGGAAGAGCCCCGATGTAGGTGCGGCGGTGCCCGCGGATCTCCGCTTCATCGCGCACGCCACCCAGCGACATGCGGACGAACTTACGGCCGGTCGCCTTCGCGATCGACATCCCCAGTGAAGTTTTGCCCACCCCCGGAGGTCCGACAAAACAAAGAATCGATCCCTTGGGATTCTTCACCAGTTGACGCACGGCCAGAAATTCAAGGATGCGTTCCTTGATTTTCTCCAGCCCATAATGATCTTCGTTGAGAACTTTTTCAGCGCGGCCGATGTTGCGGATTTCCTTCGAGCGCTTCTTCCACGGCACCGCGAGCAGCCAGTCGAGATAGTTGCGCGAAACGGTCGACTCAGCCGACATCGGCGGCATGGCCTCGAGCTTTTTGAGTTCCTGCAGCGCCTTGTCTTTGACTTCCTTGGTCATGCCCGCGCCTTCGATTTTCTTTTTCAGCTCGTCGAATTCGCTCTTCTCGCCACGGCCCAGTTCCTTCTGGATCGCCTTGATCTTCTCGTTGAGGTAGTACTCTTTTTGCGCCTTCTCCATCTGGCGCTTCACGCGCGACTGGATAGTGCGATCCACGTTCAGCTTCTCGATTTCGATATCCAGAACGTCGGCGATGCGCGTCAGCCGTTCGGTGGGATCAAAAATCTCCAGCAGTTCCTGCTTCTCTTCAATCGAAAGCTGAAGATTCGCGGAGATCACGTCGGTCAGCTTGGCCGGATCTTCCATGCGGACGGCCGAGATCATGGTCTCGTAATTCAGCGCCTGGCATAGCTTCACATATTGCTCGAACAGCGACGTGACGCGCTGCATGCTCGCTTCCAGAGCCTGGTTGGTCTCGGTGGCGAAGCGGGCGACCCGAACCGTGGCCTGCATGTAGCCTTCGCTGTCGGTGACCTGCAGGATTTTGCCGCGCTCTATGCCTTCCACCAGAACTTTAATGTTGCCGTCTGGAAGCTTCAGGCTCTGTACGATGTTGACGATCGTGCCGACCTGGTAAATCTCGTTGGGCTTGGGTTCATCCATGGAGGCGTCGTGCTGAGTGGCCAGGAAAATCTTCTTGTCCGCTGCCAGGGCCTCTTCCAGAGCGCGCACACTCGATTCGCGTCCGACCACGAACGGGGTCATCATGAACGGAAAGATGACCACATCGCGGATGGGCATCATGGGCAGCTTCTTAGATTCGTACTTTTCCTTGGATGTAGTCACTGAGTCTCCCTGGGATAGTCCACACGAACCGACCAGCCAAACAGAACCTACTAGATTTTACATGGCCGTGACACGCTGGCCAAATGGCACTTTCGAACTACGAGTTTGGGAACCAGATTAGGGACGTGTATTTGGCGTTTCTGGGTCCCGGAACCTGCCGCGCCTCTGGGGCGGCTTTCGGCAGCACGAAACCCGGGAAGCCACAAAGGACACGAAGGGGCACGAAGGAAGCCTGCTTACGTTTTCCCTTCGTGATACTTCGTGTCCTTAGTGGTTCCTGAATTAGAAAGATCCGGTACCCTAACCCGCTTTTTCCATGACGGTGGCGAACGAAGCGCTGCGTTTCTCCACCATTTCCCGAGTGACCTCGAATTCCTTTAACTTCTTCTGGCTCGGCAGGTTAAACATCAGGTCGAGCATGAGTTCTTCCAGGATCATGCGCAGGCCCCGAGCCCCAACCTTGCGGGCCATTGCCTGGCGCGCGATGGCACGGAGCGCCTCATCGGCGAACTTCAAGCGCACATTCTCGAACTCAAACAGCCGCTGATACTGCTTGACGATGGCGTTCTTGGGCCGCGTCAGGATCTCGATCAGTGCAAATTCGTCGAGGTCTTCGAGCATCCCGACCACGGGCAGCCGGCCCACAAATTCGGGGATCAGCCCGAACTTGATCAGGTCTTCCGGTTGTACTTCCTGCATCAATTCCTGACTGCGCTTCTTCGCGTTGAAAGACTCTTCCTTCTCCGCGTCCTCACCGGTGCGGAAGCCCAACGATTTCTTGCCGATCCTGCGGGAAATGATCTTTTCGAGTCCGACGAAAGCGCCGCCGCAAATGAACAAGATGTTGGTCGTGTCGACCGGAGTGAATTCCTGGTGCGGATGCTTGCGTCCGCCCTGCGGAGGAACATTGGCGATCGTCCCTTCCAGAATCTTCAGCAACGCTTGCTGCACGCCCTCACCTGAGACATCGCGGGTGATCGATGGATTCTCGTCCTTCCGCCCGATCTTGTCGACTTCGTCAATGTAGATGATGCCGGTCTGGGTACGGCTCACATCTCCGTCGGCGGCCTGCAAGAGCTTGAGAATGATGTTCTCGACATCTTCTCCGACGTATCCGGCTTCGGTAAGCGTGGTGGCGTCAACAATGGCGAAGGGCACGTCCAGCATGCGCGCCAGCGTTTGCGCCAGCAACGTCTTGCCGGTTCCGGTCGGACCGATGAGCATGATGTTCGACTTGGTCAGCTCGATACCGTCGCCGGTCTTCTGCCGGTTCATGAAGATGCGCTTGTAGTGGTTGTAAACCGCGACCGCAAGCTTCTTCTTGGTCTGCTCCTGCCCAATGACATATTCGTCGAGGAAGGTCTTCACTTCCTGTGGCTTGGGCAGTTGGTTCGGCGTGCTGCTCGGCGGAGTAGCAGTTCGGTCGTCTTCAAGAATGGAATTGCAAACCGCGACGCACTCGTCGCAGATATAGGCGCGGGGGTAATCGCTGGGGGAAGAGATCAGTTTGGCAACGGCGTCCTGGGACTTATGACAGAACGAACACCGTAAGATCTCATCGGTTCCCGACTTGTTTTTCACTCGGCTTTACTCCTTCAGCGGTTCCGCGGCATGTCCTCGACCCCATGCCGCTTCGATTTTACCCTCGAGCGCGAAGGCCGATCATACCGCTTTTGCCGTCTTGTAAATGATATCGTCGATGATTCCGTATTCCTTAGCCTGTTGCGCGTTCATGATGAAATCGCGCTCGACATCTTTCTCCACCTTGTCCAGTTTCTGCCCGCTGTGCTTCGAGAGTAACTGGTTGGTTATCTCTCTCATACGCAGGATTTCCCTGGCGTGGATGTCAATGTCCGTAGCTTGCCCGGAAAGCCCTCCCATAGAGGGTTGATGTATTAGAATTCGCGAATTCGGTAAAGCCAATCTCTTTTTGGGCTCCCCTGATGCCAAAAGTAACGCGGCCATAGATGCCGCTTGGCCAACGCATAGAGTCATCACGTCGTTCTTCACGTATTGCATGGTGTCGTAAATCGCCATGCCGGCCGTGATCGAGCCCCCCGGAGAGTTGATGTAAAGCTGGATATCTTTCTCGGGATCTTCCTGAGCCAGAAACAACATCTGCGCGATCACCAGGTTGGCAATGTTGTCGTCAATCGGCGTGCCGATGAAGATAATGTTGTCGCGCAGCAGCCGGGAATAGATGTCGTATGCGCGTTCGCCTCGTCCGGTTTGTTCGATCACCATGGGGACGAGCATCATTTGCGGGTCTTTTTCATTAGTTTTCACGTTCACCTGCCACACTCCGCCCCAGCGCAACGCCTTGGTTGCCTGGAGAGGGTTCGAGTGCGTATTTTCTGGACTTACGCTGACTGATGATACAGAAAATCGAGGGTCTTTTCGCTGCGGATTCTGTTCCGGATTCTATCGAGGCCCCCATCCTGTG